>ERZ857882.2263-NODE-2263-length-20363-cov-4.267678_pt1 | contig 20363 bp, 16 predicted proteins | sample MGYA00519697_ERZ857882 | MGnify/ENA primary metagenome ERZ857882 (study PRJEB31778, sample SAMEA3449373) | human gut metagenome | biome: human gut; feature: human-associated habitat; material: faeces | place: United Kingdom | collected 2010/2012 ...
CGATGATCTTTACATAGCCGGTGCAGCGGCAGATGTTGTTGCGCAGCGCATGGGCGATCTCCGCTTCGGAGGGGTCGGGGTTCGTGTCGAGCAGCGCCTTGGCGCAGAGCACCATGCCCGGGATGCAGAAGCCGCACTGCACCGCTCCGGCCGTGCCGAAAGCGTAAACGTACGCCTCCTTTTCAAACCCGGTCAGCCCCTCGACGGTGAGCACGTGCTTGCCCTGCAACCGGTCGGTCCGCTGGACGCAGGCTTTGACGGGCTTGCCGTCGATGAGTACGGTGCAGGTGCCGCAGGCGCCCTCGCTACACCCGTCCTTGACGGAGGTGAGGCGCAGCGTGTCGCGCAGATAGCGCAGCAGGCTCTGATTGTTCTCGACCGTTACGGTCGTCTGATTGACGGTAAAGGTAGCAGCCATGGGGCGCCTCCTTGTCGTAATGAACGCGGCTGAGCGGCCGCCGGGTCAGGCGATCAGGTAGCTGTATTCGCCAAGCACCGCCCGCAGCACCGCTTCGAGCGCGCGGGAGAGCGCGGCGGGCGGGTCGTTCAGGTCGATCTCCCCGTTCAGGCCGTCGGCGCGCAGCAGCACGCGGCTGCCGCCGAGCGGGAGAAAGCCCGGGTTGTCGCTTTCCTCGAACGCCTCGCGCGTGGAGAACAGCGTCAGCTTTTCCTGATACGGGCGGCTGTCGTACGGGCAGAACATTGCGCAGTTGCCGCACTCGTTGCACAGGCGATCGACGTGCAGGATCTGGGGCATGTCGAGCCCCCTGACCGTGAGGACGACGTTGGCGCGGTTCGGGCAGACCTGCGCGCAGCACTCGCATACCGTCGCGCAGTGCAGGCAGCGGTCCGCCTCCTTTTCCGCCCGGTCGTACACGCGCAGCACGCCCTGGCGGTCGAGGCAGCGACTGGCGGCAACGGCGCCGCCGGCGGGCAGGTCGTAGACGTGTTCGCCCACGATGGCGTCCGCCACGGTGCGCGCGTCCGCAATCGCCTCGACCACGGTGGCGGGACCGCGGTGCGCGTCGCCGATGACGTATACGCCGTCGCGGCTCGTCTGCAACAGGTCGTCCAGCGCCGCCCGACCGCGTCCGTCGAGCGCAATGCCGTTGGCGGCGAGGAAGTCGCCGTCCACCCGTTCGCCCACGGCGGTGATGAGCGCCGTGCAGGGCAGCTCGGCCGTTTCCCCGGTGGCGACGGGGGCGCGCCGGCCGGATGCGTCCGGTTCGCCGAGGCGCATCACGTCGCAGAGCAGGCGGCCGTTCTCAAGCGCGCGGGGTGCGAGCAGTTCGCAGAACAGTACGCCGTCGTCGAGCGCCATGCGCAGCTCCTCTTCGTCGGCGGGCATGTAGCGGCGCGTGCGGCGGTAGACCAGCCGCACCCGGCGCACGCCCGGCGCGCGTTTGGCGGCGCGCGCGGCGTCCATCGCGGTGTTGCCGCCGCCGATCACGATTACGTCCTTGCCGAGCGGGGGCAGCGTGCCGGCCTTATAGTCCTCGAGGAAGCGCAGTACGTTCACGGCCTCGCCCTTTTCCAGGCGGACGTTGCCGGGCTTCCACGCGCCGGTGGCCATTAGGATGTGCGTGTAGCCCATCTTCTTGAGCTCACCGACGGAGGGGGCGGGCTTGCCGAGTTTAACCTCGACGCCGTAGCGCTCCATGAGCGCGATGTCCTTGTCGATGGCCTCGTCGCTGATGCGGAAGGCGGGGATGACATAACGCGGCACGCCGCCGAGCTTGCGCTCGCGCTCGAAGATCGTGGTGGGAACGCCCTCGCGGCCGAGGAAGTACGCCGCGGCGATACCGGTCGGGCCGCCGCCGACGATGGCGACCTTCTTGTCATCAACGGGCTCGGGCATACGGAGCGACGCCATAAGCGCGCTGTAGCCCTTTTCCGCGGCAAGAAGCTTCGTCTCGCGGATGTGGACGGATTCCTCATAGAAGTTGCGCGAGCACTTGCCCTGGCAGCGGTGCGCGCAGATGGTGCCGGTGATAAACGGCAGGGCGTTCTTCTCGGTGATGAGCTTCAGTGCTGGGCCGTAGAGCCCCTTGCGGCAGAGCTCAAGATATTCGGGAATGTCCTGCTCGATGGGGCAGCCGCCCTTGCAGGGTGCGGTAAAGCAGTCGAGCAGCGGCACCTGTTCATCTTTTTTGCGCGAGGGGAGCGGCTTGATTGCCTTGAGGTGGTGGAAGTCGTGCAGCGCGGAGGCGGCAAGGTCGGAGATCGCGGCGGGGTCGTTGCCGGAAAATGCGCGGTAGGGCATATCCTCGACCTTTTCGACCATCTGGTGCAGGCGGTTGTAGCCGCCGGGCTTCAAGATGGTGGTGGCGACGGTGATGGGCCAGATGCCCGCGGCAAAGAGCTTGTCACAGTTGAAGTAGTCTGCGCCGCCTGCGAACGAAATGCGCATCTTGCCGCCAAACTGGCGGGAGATGCGATTGCACATCTCGATCGTCAGCGGGAAGAGGCTGCGGCCGGACATGTACATTTCCTCGTTGGGAAGCTCGCCGCGCGTCGTGTCGACGGGGAAGGTGTTGGAGAGCTTGAGACCGAACTCGAGGCCGTGCTTGTCCGCGAGCTTTTGCAGCCGTTCGAACATCGGTACGGCGTCCTCCCACTGGAGGTCTTCGTTAAAGTGATGTTCATCGAAGACGATGTAGTCATAGCCCATGGAATCGAGGATGCTGCGCGCGGTTTTGTAGCCAAGAATGGTCGGGTTGCACTTGACGAAGGTGTGCAGATGCTTTTCCTTGAGAAGATAGCTTGCGATGCGCTCGATCTCCTGCGGCGGGCAGCCGTGAAGCGTGGAAAGCGTGACGGAGCGTGAGACGTTGGGGGAGATCGAGGCGATGAAGTCCTTTTCCTCGGGGAAGAGCTCGGTCAGGACTTTTTTACATTCCTTGAACTGCGAGGTCTTGCCCGCGTCCATCATGCTGTTGATGTAGGTGTTGATCTTGCGGCCCTTGATGCCGTCCAGGTCATAGCCGACGGACATATTGAAGACGAACCCGTCGGGATCGCCGAAGCCGTAGACCTTGCTCATGATCTTGAGCGCGCACCAGGCCTTGATGTACTCGTCCTGCGCCTGCTGCACGGTCAGTTCGGTCGACCACTCCTGGTTGTAGCCCTCGTCAGCGGCGAGGATACAGGGGCGGGGAACGCAGGCGGCAAGCTCCGCGCCGTCCATCTTCTGCACGGTCTTGACCTCGAAAAAGCGCGCGCCGGCGGCATAGGCCGCGATGATATTCTGCGCAAGCTGGCTGTTGGGGCCGGCGGCGGGGCCAAACGGTGTTTCGATGCGCTCGCCGAAGATCGGCAGGCTCTTGCCGCTCGCATGATAGTGCTTATGAACGCCGAACACATCGCCGCACTGCGCGTATTCGCTCGTCACCCAGTTCATCAGAGAGTCGAACGGAATGGGATACATTTTTTCAGACATTACTTTTTCCTCCCGCTTGCTTAATAGGTTCTGTGATTCAGCTCGCCCCAGAGTTTCTTGGCGGCTTCAAGAATGTGCGCATTTTCGGCTTCCTCGTCGATGCCGACAAGCTGGCGGTCGAGCATGAGCACCTTGCCGGCGGCGATGGTGGTCTGGCACTGGCGGCCCGTCATGCCGAAGATCATGTGCCCGTCGATGTTTTCATCGGAGAACGGCGTGAAGGGCTTGTAGTCCATCACGATGATGTCCGCCGCCGCGCCGGGTCTTAAAACGCCGAGCGTGTCAGGGAAGTATCTTTCGCCGATCTTCGCGTTGTTCTTGAAGAGCATGTCCGTCACCTCGCACCAGCCGACGTTCGGCAGGCAGTTCTGGCTGCGCTGCGAGCAGAGGGCGACCTTGAGGGATTCGAGCATGTCGTTCGTGTAAGCGTCGGTGCCCATGCCAAGGAGGATGCCGCGCTTGTAGAGCTGGAGCACGGGGCAGATGCCGATGGCGTTGCCCATGTTGGACTCGGGATTGTTTACGACCATCGTGCCGGTCTCCTTGATGAGATCCATCTCGGCGGTGTTGACGTGGATGCAGTGGCCGAGAATGGTCTTGGGGCCGAGAATGCCGTGATCCTGCAAGCGCTGCACGGGACGGCGGCCGTAGTTCTGGAGGGAGTCGTACACGTCGTTCATGCCCTCAGATACGTGAATGTGATAGCCCGTGCGGCCGTTGTTGGCCTCGACCATGCGATCAAAGGTCTTATCCGAAATGGTGAAGAGCGCGTGGCCGCCGAACATTGCCGCGAGCATGGGATCTTTGCGCTTTTCGCACTCGGTGATGAAGTCGGCGTTTTCTCGGATGGCCTCAAGGCACTTCTCTTCGCCGTCGCGGTCGGAGACCTCGTAGCAGAGGCAGGAGCGAAGGCCGAGGCGCTTGCTCTCTTCGGCGATGGTGTGCAGCGTGCCGGGGATCTCACCGTAAGAGGCGTGGTGGTCGAAGATCGTCGTCACGCCCTGCTTAATAGAGTCGATGTAAAGCGCGGTGGCGGAGGCGCGCGTGCCGTCCATCATCAGATGACGGTCGATCGCCCACCATGTGCCGTCGAGCACTTCGTAGAAGTTCGTCGGATTGTTGCCGACGATGGAAAGGCCGCGGGCGAGGGCGGAGTAGATATGCGTGTGCGCGTTGATGAACGCGGGCATGATGACACCGCCTCTGGCGTCGATGATCTCGGCGCCGGGATATTTTGCGCGCAGCGCCGCCTCTTCGCCGACTTCGACGATCTTCGTCCCCTCAAAGGCGACTGCGCCGTACTCGTAATAGCCCTGTGCATCTGCGTTGCGGGTGATGAGACGACCGTTGGTGACAAGTTTCATAATGTTGCTCCTCCTTTTTCTTTTGCCTTTTCCCGATGCGAATTGCGGCAGCGCAGGGGGAAAGAAAAAAGCGCTCCTCACACAGACCGTGCCGACTCCCGATAAAAAGGGAAACGACCGTACAGCCCGTGCGCGAAGCACTACGTTGCAGCTACAAACAATGATTGAGTTGTTAAAAATATTTTACAGGAAACGCGAACAAAATGCACGGATTTTTCGTCTAATGCAATGTAGAAAATAGAAACTTAAATTTGTGCAAACCGTGGAAAGATAAAAAGATGCCCCGCAGCGGCCGTGTAAGCCCCGTCAAAACCTGCACCATTCTGGACAGGTGGGTCGCCTCTGTCCGGCTTTATTGCTTCCAACGTCCAGCCGCAAAAGGCAGCCGGGAGGCCTGCAAACCACCGGAACGTACCAGCGTCCCTTATGACGAAATGTGGGTTTAAAAAGAACTTATCACGCACCCCGCAGGGCAAATTCAGTTTATCGCAATTCGTGGGGAAAAATCCGTCGCAATCGAAGATTTTTATTCTTCGTCGGCGAGGATCTGCTCCATGAAGAGGTCGTAGACCTTGTCGATCTCCTCTTTATCCTCGATGGTGACAAGGAATTCCTCGCCGTTTTCCATCTGGCTCTTCAGAATGATGAGACCGTATTCCTCTTCGTTTTCCTCTTCTTCGCTGTCCTCTTCGACCACGGGGAAGAACGCCATATACGTCGTGCCGTTATATTCGAGCGCATCAATGTATTCAAGCTCGATATCTTTGCCCTCATCGTCCGTCAGCGTGACGAAATTGGGGCCGAATTCATCGTTCATAGGGGAACACCTCCTGTGATTTTGTGAGTGCATTATACCGCACTTTTTACAAAAATGCAAGACAAGATACGCACCACTTGACAGCCGTGCTATACTATATTCTGTATCACTATTGAAAATCGGCTATGCGCGCTTGCGCATATTTCTATCGCAAAGGAGGAGGCGCTTTATGGAAGAAAACCGCGCAGAAAACCAGACGCCCCAAAGACAGCACGCACAGGCAAAGACGCATCAGGCGCACAAGAAGAAAGGCGGAACAGTCAAGAAGGTCATCGGCACCATTCTGGCCATCGGCCTTACCACATGTTTGATGTTCTTCGCCATCTTTATGATCTACGTCCACACGTCACTTGACCTTGATGTGGATATCTCAGCCTACACGCTCAAGCAGAGCTCGACGGTCTACTATCAGGACAAGACGAGCGGGGAGTGGGTGGAGCTGACGAAGCTCCACGGCGTGGAAAACCGCACGCTCGTCAGCATCGACGATATTCCCAAGCACGTGCAGGAAGCACTCATCTCCATTGAGGACGAGCGTTTTGAAAGCCACCACGGTGTAGACTGGAAGAGCACGGCGAAGGCCATTCTTGGCAAGCTCACCGGCAGTTCGACGCGCGGCGGCTCGACGATCTCCCAGCAGGTCATCAAAAACACGACCGGCGACAACGAGGTGACCATCAAGCGCAAGGTGAGGGAGATCTTCCGTGCGCTGCGCCTCGAGAAGAATTATTCGAAGGACGAGATCCTCGAGACCTACCTGAACCTCGTCTACTTCGGCAACGGCTGCAACGGTATTGAGGCCGCGGCGGAGAGCTACTTCGGCAAGACCGTCGGCGAACTGTCGATCGCCGAGGCTGCGTCCATTGTCGGCATCACGCAGTTCCCCTATAAATATGACCCGTCGCGCGGCGACTGGTACCGCGAGCAGAACAAGGAGCGCCAGCTTACCGTTCTTTATAAGATGCACGAGCTTGGCAAGATCAGCGACGAAGAGTACGAGCAGGCAAAGGTCGAGCCGCTCGTCTTCTCCTGGGACCCGGGCTTTGTTCCTTCTGCGGGGGTTGCAAGCAGGGTGGATACCGCCTCGAGCACGGAGTATGACTCCTACTTTGTTGAGCGCATGTTCAACGACATCGTCGCCGATATGCACGAACAGTTCGGCTATGATGAGAAGGTCGCAAAGGACCTGCTCTACACCGGCGGCTACTCCATCTACTGCACGGTCGACCCCAAGGTGCAGTCCATCGTGGAAAGCGTCTATGCCGACCGCAACAACCTGAACTATACGTCCTCCAAGGGCCAGCAGCTTCAGTCCGGCGCGACGATCATCGACAACACGACGGGCGACATCGTGGCCGTTGCGGGTCGTGTGGGCGAGCGAGAAGGCCGCTTCCTGCTCGACTATTCGACCGTTGTGCGTCAGTGCGGTTCTGCCATCAAGCCCCTGAGCGTCTATGCGCCCGCGCTGGACGCCGGCGTCATCACGCCCGCGAGCGTCATCGACGACTATCCCGTTGAAATGCTCGGCGGCAGCATCTGGCCGGTGAACGCCTATTCAGGTTATCGCAGCATTATGACGCTGCAGGACGCCATCCGCAATTCGTCCAACCCCACGGCGGTGCGCACGGCCATCAAGCTGACGCTGCCCGCGTCCTACGCGTTCATGACCGAGAACCTCAGCTTCTCGACGCTGACAAACGATGATCTGACGGCGGCGGGCGCACTGGCGCTCGGCGGCCTTTCCAAGGGCGTGACCACGCGCGAGATGGCGGCGGCCTATGCCTCCTTTGCCCGCGGCGGCATTTACACGACGCCGCGCACCTACACCGAAGTGCGCGACCACAACGGCAATGTCATTCTGGACAATAAGAGCGAGTCTCACGTTGCGATGGAGGAAAGCACTGCCTATTCGATGAACGAGCTGCTTAAAAACGTTGTGCGCAACGGTACGGGTACGGGTGCAAACTTCTCCGGCATGACCATCGCCGGTAAGACCGGTTCGACCAACAGCAACAACGACCGTTACTTCGTCGGTTACACGCCGTATTACACGGCGGCGGTCTGGGTCGGCTACGATACGCCGACGCGCATCGTGGCGAGCGGCAACCCTGCCGCCACGCTTTGGAAGACCTTTATGAGCAAGGTCCATGAGGGGCTGCCCAACAAGGACTTTGACGTTGGCAGCGGCGATATGGTCAGCGTGACGGTCTGCACGCAGACGGGACTGCTGGCATCTTCCGGCTGCCCCGCGCAGACGGTTAAGGTTGCAAAGGATTATGCGCCAAAGCTGTCCTGCGACGCGCACATCAGCGTGACGGTCTGTGCAGACTCCGGCATGCTTGCTTCCGACTACTGCCCGAATATCACGACGGCCTATGTGCTCGATCTGAGCCAGCCGAACGTCAGCGCCGGCTGGGGCTATACGCGTGAGCTGCTCACAACGCCCCTCAGCGCGGCGATGCAAGCAACGTATCAGGCACAGCTTGCGGAGGGGCTCATTTCGGCGATCCCCGCGGGCGAGCCGGTGCGCACGAACAGCGGCACGGTGCAGCTATACAGCGACCTCATGTACAGCGGTATGTGTACTACGCATACAACGCCGCTTGAGCCTACGCCGGATCCGGACGCTCCGGATGATACCGGCAACGGCGGTGAGGGCGGCACGCAGACGCCCGGTGACAACACGGGTACCGCAGGCGAGAGCGCAAGCGGTGACAACGGACAGTTCCTCGATTGGCTGCTCAACAGCGGTAATACGGGGCATTGACAGAAAAAAGAGAACGACGATCCGTCGTTCTCTTTTTTATTCCTTTTCCGGGCGCGTATTCAGGATCTGCGAAAGCAGCAGCAGAAAAAAGGGGAAGAGCACCATTCCTGCGATACCGAATGTGCAGTAGCCGAGGTACATTGCAAAAAGGGACGCGACCGGCGGCAGTCCCGCCTGCGCGGAGAGCAGCCGCGGCTCAAGCGTGTTGCGCGTGATGAGCGTGCAGAGGTAGAGCGCAAGCAGAACGATCGCCCGGGGCGGAAAGCCAAACAGCAGTGTGACAAGCGCCCACGGCACAAGCGCCGTTCCCGTGCCAAAGACGGGCAGCGCGTCGAGCAGTGTGATGAGGAAGGCGAGCAGCAGGGAATAGCGCTGACGAATGAGAAGAAAGCCCGCCAGAAGTTCTGAAAATGTGATAAGAGACAGCGTCGCCTGCGCGCGCAGCCACCGTGCGAGTGAGCGCATTACGCCGTCGCGCAGGCGAAGGAGTTTTTGCATGGCGATCTGCGGTATGCTGCGCTCAAGTGCCGAGCAAAGCTCGGGATACGAAGCGGAGGTGAAAAAGAGCGCCAGTACGCAGGTTGCGACTGCAAGCACGCTGCCGGGCAGCGTCGCTGCCGCTGCGGTGAGCGCACCGACCGTCCGCTCAGACAGCGCGCGCAGCAGGCTGTCGGCGTCCGTTATGACCTGTAAAAACTGCTCGTGCAGGAAGCGGCTGAACCATTCGGGGCTTGCTGCGCTGAAGCGCTCCAGCCGAGAAAGAAGATCGTTCGCCGCGGCTGGGATCGCGTCGAAAAACGCCGGGGCGGCGGAGAGCAGCGCACTCATCTGCGCGAGCAGCGTGGACCACAGGAGCGACAGCAGCCCTCCGAGGAGAAAGAGAAGCGTCAGCGTCAGAATCAGCGCGGAAAAGCTGCGCTGGAAGCGCAGCCGCCGCTGCAAATGCAGCACGAGCGGTTCCAGCAGCGATGCAATCAGAAATGCCAGCAGAAACGGCAGACACCAGGGCAGAAGATAGCGGAAAAGACAGTAGAAAAGCGCCGCACCCGCAAACGCCGTGAGTGTCAGCAACAGAAAGCGCCGGAGCGTGTTTTCATTCAAGTTTTGCATTCCTCTCTTTGAAAAAATGTTGCATTATCAATCGCGATATGCTAAAATCCTGCCATATAAAGACAGATGACCGTATAGGAGAAACAATTATGGCGCCTGCAACAAAGTTTTATCTGGTCTCGGCAGATGCTCTGCCGGAAATTTTTATCAAGGTGGCGGAGGCAAAGCGCATGCTCCAGTCCGGAGAGGTGCGCACTGCGGGCGACGCCGCCCGCGCCGTCGGCATCAGCCGCAGCGCATTTTATAAGTACCGCGACGCGGTGCGCCCCTTCAATGACATGAAGACCGGCCGCATCATCACGTTCTACGCGATGCTCAAGAACAACCCCGGCGTATTGTCCAATGTCCTTTCTATTTTTGCCGGTTCCGGCGCAAATATTCTGACCATCAACCAGAGCATTCCCACCAACGGCTGCGCCGCGGTGACGATCTCTGCCGAAACGTCGGAGATGCAGGAATCCATCGAGGAGATGATGGCGCATGCCATGTCGCTCGAGGGCGTGGTGCGCTTCGATATCCTCGCGGCCTGAATCACCCCGGCTCATACAATTTCATACGCTGGATTGGCGGCTGCTGCTATGGCGTGCTGCCAATCCATTTTTTGTTGGAAGTGGTTCTGATGAGCCTGATCGTACAGAAATTCGGCGGCAGCTCCGTGCGCGATCACGAGCATCTTCTGCGCATGGCGCGGATCGTCAAGGGAAACGTTGACAGGGGCGATGAGGTGCTTGTCGTCCTCTCCGCGCAGGGAGATACGACGGACGGACTGCTGCAAAAGGCAAAGGAGATGAGTGCCGCGCCCTCGCCGCGCGAGCTTGACATGCTGCTCTCTGCGGGGGAGCAGATGAGCGCCGCGCTCGGCGCGATGGCACTCGAGTCCATCGGTGTTCCCGCTGTGTCGCTCTGTGCCTGGCAGATCCCCATCGAGACGGACGGCGCGCATACGAGCGCGCGGATCGAGCACATCGGTCTTGCACGTCTGGAACGGGAACTCGGGCGCGGGCGCGTTGTGGTCGCGGCGGGGTTTCAAGGGATCGACAAGGCGGGGGATATCACAACGCTCGGACGCGGCGGCTCTGACACAAGCGCTGTGGCGCTTGCAGCGGCGCTGCACGCCGATGCGCTGCACATCTATACCGATGTAGACGGTATTTTTTCTTCTGACCCGCGCATTTGTCCCAATGCCGTGCGCCGCCCGCGCATTTCGTATGACGACATGCTGCTGCTCGCGCGCAAGGGCGCACAGGTGCTGCATGACCGCAGCGTGGCGATGGCGGCAGAATGCGGCGTTCCCATCGTGGTGAGATCATGCGGGGAGAAGAGCAAAGGCAGTGTTGTCTGCAAGGCGGGGGAGGAAGGCCCCATCACCGGCGTGACGCAGAAAAAAAGCGACCGCTCGCAATTTGCGGTCGTCACGGCGGTGGGCGGCGCGCTGCCGGACAGCGCATACGAGCACAAAGCCGCTGCCGCGCTTGCACGCAGCGGCGTGAGTGTTTCCGCTGTCGTTACCGGCGAGCGTTTTCTGAGCATTTTTGTGCCGCGCGAGGAATCCGACCACGCGCTGCGGATCGTACACGACGCACTGATCGCCGCGGAATGAAAAAAGACCCGTTGGATGCTCCAACGGGTCTTGCCTTTTGCAATTCACTTATTCTTCGGCGTAACGCTTTTTCGCCTTTTCGATCTTCGTTTCGTAGCGGTCCTCTTCAGAGAAGATGCAGCCGCAGTATTTCTGCATATAAAGCCCCATCTCACGCGCCTTGTTCTGCCCCTCGCGGAAGCCGGGGCGAAAGTCGCGGTAATAGAAGGGAACGCCATACTTTTTGCCCATCGTCTCGCCCACGGCCTTCAATAGCTCATGATCCTGATAGGGCGAGATGAGCAGTGACGAGGTGAAGGCGTCGTAGCCGTGTTCGGCAGCATATTTGGCCGCCGTGCCGAGGCGGATCGTGTAGCAGTGCGCGCAGCGATGGTCAATGTCGGCGCTCACGGCGCGGACAAAGTCGCGCAGACCATAATCTTCCAGAATATGCACCGCAAGGTGCTCTTTTTCGCCGTATTCGAGCAGGGTGCGGCGGCGCGCGTCGTATTCCGTCCAGGGGTGGATATTGGGGTTGAACCAGAGCGAGGTGGGCTCGATGCCCTCAGCGCGCAGCGTGTCTACGCAGTAGACCGAGCAGGGGGCGCAGCAGGAGTGCAAAAGCAATTTATCCATGAAAAAAGACCGGCTTTCCTGTATCGTTTCCGTCAGCATAGCACAGATGCGCAGCAAAGTCCATGGTAAAAGAAGCGGAACTCTTAAATAAAGTATCGTTCATGATTTATACATTGACTATTCAATCTCGTGCGTAGTATAATACATTGATTATTATGAACAAGTATGCCCATGCGGCAAAGGAGAAAGTGTATGTGGATCGCGGACGGTTGGGAAGATTATGAGCTGCTGGACTGCGGCGGCGGAGAAAAACTCGAACGCTGGGGAAAGCAAATTCTGGTGAGACCGGATCCTCAGGCGATCTGGGAGACGCCGCACACGAATCGCGGCTGGCGCAACGCACAGGGACGGTATCACCGCTCGTCCTCCGGCGGCGGACACTGGGATAAGGACAAGCTGCCGGAGAGCTGGGTCGTGGGCTACAAGGATCTTAAATTCCAGGTCAAGCCCATGAACTTCAAGCATACGGGGCTTTTCCCCGAGCAGGCCGTCAACTGGGATTTTGCGCGCGAGAAGATCAAAAACGCGGAAAGACCCATTCGTGTGCTGAATCTCTTTGCCTATACCGGCGGCGCGACGGTCGCGTGTGCGGCGGCGGGCGCGCAGGTCTGCCATGTGGACGCGGCGAAGGGCATGGTTAACTGGGCGCGTGAGAATGCGCGTGTCAGCGGCCTTGGCGACGCGCCTGTGCGCTGGATCATCGACGACTGTGCAAAGTTTGTCGAGCGCGAGATCCGCCGCGGCAAGGTGTACGACGCCATCATCATGGATCCGCCGAGCTACGGCCGCGGCCCCGGCGGGGAAGTGTGGAAGCTGGAGGACAATTTGTTCCCCTTCGTAAAGCTTTGCTCGCAGGTTTTGTCGGATAAGCCGCTGTTCGTTATCATCAATTCGTATACGACGGGGCTTGCCCCCTCGGTGCTCGGCTACATGCTGCACCTGCTGGTCGCGGAAAAGTACGGCGGCAAGGTCACGTGGGACGAGCTGGGCCTTCCCGTGACGGAAACGGGGCTTGCGCTGCCCTGCGGCGCAACGGGCCGCTGGTTCAGCGAATAAACAAAAGGAAACGCACCGATATGGAAATGATAAAAACACAGGACCTCGCCTTTACCTATCCCGGCGCGGAGGGGGAGGGCAATACGCGCGCGCTGCGCGGCGTGAATATAGAGATCGAGCGCGGCAGCTTCGTCGTGGTGCTGGGGCACAACGGCAGCGGCAAATCGACGCTTGCCAAGACCTTCAACGCAGTCCTGCTGCCAAGCGGCGGCAAGGTCTACGTCGAGGGCATGGACACGAGCAACGAAGAACTCCTGCTTGAGATCCGCAGGCGCGTGGGCATGGTGTTCCAGAACCCGGATAACCAGATCGTCGCAAACGTCGTCGAAGAGGACGTCGCATTCGCGCCCGAGAATCTGGGCGTGCCGAGCGAGGAGATCCGCAAGCGCGTGGACGACGCGCTCGAGGCGGTCGGTATGTCGCAGTATGTCAAGCACGCGCCGCACCTCCTCTCCGGCGGACAGAAGCAGCGCATTGCCATCGCGGGTGTACTCGCGATGGAGCCGGAGTGCATCGTGCTCGACGAGGCGACCGCCGGGGACGGCACGTTGTTCTACCATGTGCGCACGGCGTTCGACGGGACGGAGGGATATGTGCGCGCGGATCAGACGCGCGCGTCCGAGTTGGCGGCGGAGGGCGCGACGGGGTTTGCGCTGATGCAGCGCCCCGGCTGCGCCGTTTACAGCAAGCCGGACACGGCCAGCAAGGTGCTCGCGCGCGAGGACTACCATGCGGTGCGTGTGCTCGGCGCCTACCGCGGGTTCAGCTATGTCGTCACGCAGGACGGCGTATACGGCTATGTCGACCCGGCGCAGCTGAGGATGACCACGCGCGAGGAGATTGCGCGCTATCTTGCCTACGGCACGATCTCGGTCAGCGGGGAACCCTTCTCGCCCGCGGCGTTTGCCGATGCGGCGGAGGCGCTCGCGGGGGAACGCGCCACCTCCACCGAGGCGCTGCTGCTGGACGTGCTGACGCAGGCCGGGCTGTACTTCTCCCCCGGTTACTATCGCCACTTCGTGAAGCCGCTCGGCGACGCCACGCTCTATCCGCAGGGGCTGTATCAGGCGCCGGTATACAACTCCCTGCTGTTCCGGCTTTGGAACAGCGCCGGCAACCTCGTCCTGTGCGACGGGCAGGAGACGGAATGGGCGTATATTGCCGATTATGCGGATGTGCAGCGCGGTGACCTGCTGTTCTTCGCCGAATACGACCCGGCGGAAACGGCGGTCGTCATGCCCTATGAGGTCGTGCTGCGCGGGCCGGATTCCGGCTATGTGACCGCCTGCGGCGTTGCGCTCGGCGACGACCGGATGCTCACCGTGGAGGACGGCGTGGCGGTCATTGTGGAGGACGTGAGCGCATCGGCACAGATGCCCTATTTCGACTGCGCGCGGCGCATCCATCCCACGGTAACGGACGAAAAAGCGCACCTGATCGAGATGCTCATCGCCGCCATCTACGACCGGCTCGGCACGCCGTACCACAACATCCGCCGTACCGGCGACGGCAGTTACGACTGCTCCGGCATCGTCTGCTGGGGTATGCGTACGATGAACATTCGGCGGTTCAAGCGCGACGACGGCGCGCAAATGGTGGAAACGACGGCCTCCGGCCTGGCCAACATCGACCGCTATTATCGCGGCGACCAGGTCATCGAGGCCGAAAAAATCAACGACGCCCTGCGCGTGCTTGAGGACATCCCCCGTCTGGAGCGTGGCGACCTGGTCTTTCTTTACAGCGAAACGGCCTCTCGCATCGGGCATGTGATGGTCTATCTGGGCGACGGGAACGTGATCCATTCGACCACCGTGTCGGAGGAGTATCAGGGCACGCTCGTGGCGGGCTTCCGGCAGGAGCTGCAGGCGCTGTACGCCTGTGCCCGGCGCATCACCTCCATCGCCGATATGTCGTAGCCTTCCGGCCCGCCCTGGGGCCGCTCCTTTCCCCTCTTTTCGCCGCCCGGTACGGGCAAAAGGCCCCGTGGCGGGGCCGAATACAGCGCGATGTTCGTCTCCGGACAACAAAAAAAGGCCCCCGGTTACGGGGGCCTGCGCGTCACGCCGTGTGGCGCGCGCGTACGGCGATCATTTCCGCCGCAATGCTGACGGCGATTTCCTCCGGCGTTTCCGCCCCGATGTCGAGGCCGATGGGGGAATGGATGCGGTCGGCGTCCGCATCGGTAAGCCCCGCTTCCAGCAGGCGCGCGCGCGTGGCGGCGACCTTGTGCCGGCTGCCGATGCAGCCCACGTATGCGGTGGGGAACCGCAGCGCCTGTACGAGCACCTCATAGTCCGCCTGATGGCCGGGCGTCATGATGACCACATAGTCCTCCGGCTGTAAGCGCACCTTTGCCCCGATGTCCCGGTAATCGCCCAGAATGACGCGCTCCGCCTGCGGGAACGCTTCCGGCACGGCGAAGGCGGGCCGGTTTTCAAACACGGTCACGCGAAAGCCCACATGCGCAAGCACCGGCACGAGCGCCTTGCCCACGTGCCCGCCGCCGAACACATAGACGCGCCCGGTACGGACGATCGGCTCCACATAATAGGCGGGATCGCCCTTTTGCAACACGGCGCGGCTCCTCAGCAGCGGCCGCAGCGCCTCCTCTCCGATACAGGACGTGTGCGACAGGCCGTTTTCCTCATCGTAAAGGCCCATGTCCGTAAGCGTGCTGCCGGAGAGCCGCATCACAAGCCACGCGTTGACCCGTCCCTCCCTGAGCAGGCGCAGCACATCCCCAATGAGCGCGCGCGCCGCCAGATCCGCCGGGTCGAAGTACTGCAGATAGACCGTAACGTTGCCGCCGCAGATCATGCCGATGTCGGCCACGTCGTTGGGCCGCAGGATGAAGCCCTCCACGGCGCTCCGGCCGGTCCTGAGCGCCTCCTGCGCCAACTGCGCCGCGCGCAGCTCCACGGCGCCGCCGCCAACGGTGCCGAGCGTCGTGCCGTCCGCACGCACGAGCATCTTTGCGCCCGCGCCGCGCGGAGCGGGGCCGGGGCTGGCCAGAATGCTGCAAAGCACCGCCGCTCGCCCGGACTCCAGCTCCGCAAGGAGCGCCTCAAACAGACGGATCATGGAACGATTCCCCCTTCGTTACGATTGTTTGCCGATGGAATTGGCGACAAGCGCCTGATACTGCTCCTCGGTGATATCGCAATGATAGAACAGTTGGAAGTAATTTGCAACCTCCGCGTACAGATCGTACTGTGCCGTTTCGGGATACAGCAACTGCGCCATCCACATCATGCCCAGATACCGCTGCACCGACGGCGGGAAGCCCATCCAGTTGTACGGGCCGAACGGCACCTCATAGTAGCGCCCCTCCTGGATTGCGGTCAGGCCCTGCCACATGGCGTCGTCGCCCACGGCGTCATACACGCTGTCCGGCGCAAAGATGATCACATCCGGATTCCAGGCGAGGATCTGTTCCATGTCGACCTCGTTGCCGGTGCCACGGGAAGACGGCGAATCGACTACGGCCTGGTTGTCGCTGAGCAGATCGATGACCTCGGAATGGTAGGAGCCCTGCGCGATGACGTTGATACCCTGGTCGCCGAGGCAGTACAGCAGCCGCACCTTCTGCACGGCATCGGAGATCTCCACCGTGCGCGCATACACTCCGTCGCAATAGGCGGCCAGCGCCTCGGCCTCTTCCGGCATGTTCAGCAGCTCGCCCAGCTTGCGATAGGCGTCGCCCATGGTTTCGGTCGTCGCCGAGACGTGCACAAAGGGCAACCCGGTCTGCTCCTGCAGCGCATCCAGATCCTCCACGATGGTATCCTTCGGCTCGCCCACGTCGATGACGACCTGCGCGCCGCTGGCCAGCAGCGTTTCCAGGTTCAGCTCGCCGTTGCCGCCATAGAGCTGGCCGAGCAGGGGCAGGTCGTAATACTTTTCATCAAAGTATTCCGCAGCCGTGGCGTCCCACTCGTTGGCGATACCGACGAGCTTGTCCGGCGCGAGGGCAAACAGTACGATCTGCGCCATCGGGCCCGAAACGGCGATGCGCTCGATGTTGGCCGGCACCTCGACCGTGCGGCCGGTGGAGTCGGTGAACAGAACGGTGGCATCCGGGTCCTCCGCCTCCGGGGCTTCGGTAGCTTCCGGCGCCTCGGTGGTTTCCGGCGCGTCGGTCACGGCAGGCGCCTCGGTCGGGTCGGTCGCAGGCGCGGCCGTGCAGCCCGCCAGCAGCGACAGCGCCATAACGAGCGAAAGCAGAACGGTCAACAAACGTTTCATGTGTCCTTTCCTCCTTGTGGTATGGGTATCTCGGCGGGGATGTCCCCCGTATCGAACGACAAAATGCCAAGCCGCTTTTCCTCCGGCAGATACAGCGGAAACACCGAGTCGTCCCGGCGGACGAGCCGCGGCGCAATATCGGCAAACGTGATCAATTCCGGGTGTTCGTCGCGGCTGTACAGCCGGAAAAAGCGCACCGCATCCGCCTCCGAGCGCAGCGGCTGCCCGAATTCGAGCGCGAGCGTCTCGCTCTCGAACGGTATGCCAAGCCCGGCAAGAAACGCCTCCATCTCCGGCAACGTGCTGTGCTGCAGAGGCTTTTGCGCCAGCGTGAACCGGTGGTTCGCCCAGTTCTTCTTGACGACGACCACCCGCCCGCGGCAGACCCGGCGCGCAAAGCGCAGGATCTCCGCCGTACGCCCGAAAAAGCAGAACACGATCGCGTCGAACGGGCGCTCCGGCACAAAGGTCTCCATATCCGCCCGCACGACCGCCATGTTCGGCGCCCGGCCCGCCAGCTTCCGCGCGACGGCCAGCGCGTTTTCGGAGATATCCAGCGCCGTCACCTGCGCGCACAGCGGCGAGAGCGCCTGCGACAGGTAGCCGAGGCCGCAGCCCGCGTCGCACACGCGCGCCCCGGCCGGCAGGTGCGCGGCAATGCGCGCCGCAAGCAGCGCATGGTAATCGCCGTATTCGGATGCGTCCTGCATGAAGCGCACCATGTCCGGTTCCCAGCGGAACATCATATCGCGCCTCCGCCATCGTCCGGCAGCGGCAGCACGGCCGCGCCGTGCGGCGTTTCCACGAGCCGCACCTCCACGCCGTAGAGCGTGCGGAGCATCCCTTCGGTCAGCACCTCCTGCGGCGTGCCGGCGGCAAGCACCGTGCCGGCGTGCAGCGCAAGGATCGCATCGGCATAGGACAGTGCATGCTGCGGGTTGTGCGTGGACAACACAACCGTATACCCGTCCTCATGCGCCAGGCGGCGCACGCAGCGGAGCACCCGGTGCTGGTTGCCGTAATCCAGGCTGGCGGTCGGCTCATCCATGAGCAGGATGGGCGACTCCTGCGCCAGCGCGCGCGCGATGAGCACCATCTGCTGTTCCCCGCCGGAAAGGCGCATGTAGCTGCGCTCGGCAAGGTGCAGGATCTCCATGCGGCGCAGCGCCGTCTCCGCCGCCCGCCGCTGCTTTGCGCCGGGCGCGGCAAACGCGCCCATGCTGTGCGTGGTGCCCATAAGCACCATGTCGAATACGGAATAGTTGAACGCCGGATAGTGCGTCTGCGGGATATAGGCGATGCGATGCGCGATCTCCCGCGCGCTCAGGGGACGCGTATCCGTGCCGTCAATGCTGATCGTGCCGCCATAGCCCTCCAGCAGGCCGAGCACGCAGCGAAACAGCGTGCTCTTGCCGACGCCGTTGGGACCGAGTACGGAGAGCAACTGCCCGTCCCGGGCCGAGAACGTCACGTCCCGCAGCACCTCGTGCGCGCCATAGGCAAAGGAAAGGCCTTCCACCTGCAACTTCATGCCGTCCCCTCCTTCCTGAGGATCAGATACAGGAAGAACGGCGCGCCGATAAAGGCGGTCAGGATGCCGATCGGGATCTCCGTGGCGAGCAGGTTGCGCGAGATATTGTCCACCACCAGCAGGAAGGAGGCGCCCAGCAACATCGTCGCCGGCACGAGATAGCGATGGTCGCTGCCGACGAGCTTGCGCGACAGATGCGGAATGACGAGCCCCACCCAGCCGATCATACCGCTGACCGATACGCTCGCCGCCGTCATGAGCGTCGAGCACAGCACCACGACCAGCCGCAACCGGTTGGCGTGCACGCCCATCGTGCGCGCTTCGTCGTCGCCAAGGGTCAGGATGTTCAGCCGCCAGCGCAGCAGCAACAGCGGCACGAGTCCGACCGCCATCGGCAGGATGGCAAACGAAACGTCGTCCATACGCGCGCCGGACAGGCTGCCCATCAGCCAATACGTGATGGCCGGGAGCTGATTGGTCGGGTCGGCCACGAGTTTGATGAACGACGTGCCGGCCGAAAACAGGGAGCTGACCATGATGCCGGCAAGGACCAGGTTCACCACGCGCTTGCCCGGCGCGCGCTGGCCGACCAGATAGACCACCAGCACCGTAACCAGGCCGGAGACGAACGCCGCCAGCATGATGAGCCGCGTGGACAGGCCGCACAGAATCGCCAGCGCCGCGCCAAACGCCGCGCCGGAGCTCGCGCCGAGGATGTCCGGCGCCGCCATCGGGTTCTGAAACACGCTCTGGTAAGCCGCGCCGGCGCCCGACAGGCAGCAGCCCACCAGGCACGCCAGCAGGATGCGCGGCAGACGGATGTTGATGACCACGGTCTCTATCTGCTCCGTCCACGGAACCGTCGCCGGCAGGAGCGATACGGGTTGCCGGAACAGCGCGCTCAACCCGTCCTGTATCAGCTTGAGCAGGCGGTAGCCGAGGATGCGTACCGTATCCCACACCGGCACGCCGTACCGCCCCAACAGGAACGAGCCGAAAAACAGCACGGCCAGCAGCGCGAGCAGGCCCCAGAGCCAGGCGTGCACGCGCCTGCGCCGCTGCAGATCCGGCAATGCCGCGCCGGCCTCCGCCGCGGCTGCGGCCGGCTTTCGATCCGTTTTTTCGTTTCTTTTCATGATCCTGGCAATTCCTTCGCGCCGTTATTTTTATAAAAAGATATTGCGTATTCAGTATAACAGGCGCTGCGCCAAAAAACAAGCGGGATGCGAAAAAATTTTGCCCGTTTGCCAGACGCGCGTTTTGCCGAAAACCGTTGCCGCCATCGGCAGGGGGTGATACAATAAATATGTTATGGGCATATATGACGAGATTGCGCGCGGGTTTGCGAACCTGCCGCCGTGCGACGTGCAGGCGCTGCCCGCGCTGGCGCTGGCATATGTGGGGGATACGGTGTACGACCTGTTCGTGCGCACGCTGCTCGTGCGCCGCGGGCCGGCGGGCGCGCATGCGCTGCATATGGCCGCGACCACGCTGGTCTGCGCGGCCGGGCAGGCGGCGGCATTCCGGCGGGTGGAACCGCTGCTGACGGAGGACGAGCGGACGGTATACCGCCGCGGCCGCAACGCGCACAGCGGCACCGTACCCAAACACGCGACCGTGGCGGATTACCGCGTCGCCACCGGGTTTGAAACGCTGGTCGGCTATCTGTACCTCACCGGCGCGGACGAGCGGCTCTGCGCGTTGATGCGCACGGCGCTCGAGCAGTAGGCGGCGGACAACAACGGCAACGGGAGAAGCGATATGACAAGGGAGACAAAAAAGCCCGGAGCGCCGCGGGGCGGCAACGGAAGGTCGGATG
>ERZ857882.2269-NODE-2269-length-20297-cov-6.462899_pt1 | contig 20297 bp, 20 predicted proteins | sample MGYA00519697_ERZ857882 | MGnify/ENA primary metagenome ERZ857882 (study PRJEB31778, sample SAMEA3449373) | human gut metagenome | biome: human gut; feature: human-associated habitat; material: faeces | place: United Kingdom | collected 2010/2012 ...
CGATTTTATATGGAAGAGAGTGATGTTGAAACTGTCGCAAAATACAAGATTCCTGTTAAATCCACATATCTTCACTTGCTGGATCAGGCGTATGTATTTGACGGCGCACTGGAGATTGTTAAAGATCAGCAGAAGATTCAGCAGTATCTTTGGCCGGAACAGCATTACTTTGAGCTGAACGTTATCTATAAGGCCGCGAAGAATCTTGAAAAAATGAAATCTGCACTTGAAAAGCACAAAAAGAAGCTTTGTGCTGCGGCTGCTGACTATGCGAAATTGCATGATAGTAATCATATCGCCAGTGTCTCTTCGGAAGCATTTCAAGCGATCTCAGAATACTATTCTGGTGAGTTGGATGCGTCTGCGCTCAAAAGCAGGATTGAACCAGCGATTCTGATCCAGCGTATGCTCAGCAAGGCACAGGAGATACACGAAAATCACATAGTTGTGGATGCCTACTCTGTCGAAGATGGAATCGCAGCCGTGATTCGCTCTTTTGCTGTTTACGATTATCTGGAGCGTGTATTGCAGGCACCTGAAAATGGCTACGTTTTGGATAAAGATGTCCTTTGCGCTGCAGATTATGGCGCACCTCAGAAACGAATGCGTTTCGTTGTGATAGGCATTAAACGCAGGATTTCTTCTAAAATAGCCCTTCCTAAAGGCCGTTTTGATGCAGACGAATATCGAACCGTGCGAGATGCCATCACCGATTTGGAAGATGTCGAGCCGGTCGTTGAGCTTGAAGACGACAAAGAAGGGATTGCACTGCAGCCAAAAGAGAACCTTGGCGAATTGGCTTCCTCACTCCGAGATTCTAAAATACTAAAAAACCATATGGTTACAAAAACAACCGATACAGCGATGCAGCGTTTTAAGGCGCTCAAACAGGGAGAAAATTTCCACGCTTTAGATGATTCGATGAAAACCAATACATATACGGACGCATCCCGAACTCAGAATACGATTTATCTTAGATTAAACTACGACGAACCCTGTGGGACAGTGGTAAATGTCCGCAAATCTATGTGGATACATCCGACACAGGACCGAGCTATCAGTGTTAGAGAAGCAGCGCGTCTGCAAACTTTCCCAGATAGTTTTGTATTCTGCGGCTCAAAGGACAAACAGTATCAGCAGGTAGGCAATGCGGTTCCGCCGATTATGGCTAAGTCGATTGCCAAGAAGTTAGCCAAAGTTTTGAAAGACAATTTGCCGGAAGGTGAACAGAATGGCGGATAACCATAGTAAGGAAGTCCGAAGTATAAACATGTCTCACATCCGCAGTACGAATTCGAAACCTGAAGAAATTGTACGCAAGTATCTTTTTGCAGAAGGATTCCGTTATCGTAAGAATGTGAAGAAGCTGCCGGGATGTCCTGATATAGTTCTCCCCAAATATAAAACTGTAATCTTTGTGAACGGCTGTTTCTGGCATAAGCATGATTGTCCTCGGTTTGTTTGGCCCTCATCCAATCAAGATTACTGGAGGCCAAAAATTCTTAGAAATATTGAACGGGACAATCAAAGCCGCAAAGAATTAGAAACTCTGGGCTGGAAGGTAATCACTGTCTGGGAATGCGAATTAAAAAAGAATGTACTTAACGAGACCCTTGGAAAACTGATTGCAGAACTGAAAGCCATTGACTTCAGTACTGATAATAAGGAGACGACATGAAAAGGAAATCTGTACGAGGGGGAAATATTTATGACCAGAACTATAACCATCAAGGGCGTCGGCAAGCTGAGCCTGAAGCCGGATCAGGTGGTGGTATCACTGACCCTGAATGCGACCGATAAGAACTACGACAAGACAATGGATACAGCTGCGAAGCATTTGGAGCAACTCCGGGGAGCGCTTGTCGGTATTGGTTTTACAAAGGATGACCTGAAAACTACCAATTTCAATGTGAATACGGAATATGAAAGTGAGCGGGACAAAAACGGCAATTACAAGAGAATCTTCATCGGTTACAGCGTCACCCATCAACTAAAGCTGGAGTTTGGTTTTGACTCTCAGCGCCTTTCCCGAACACTTGGAGCCATTGCAGGCTGCATCGCTGAGCCGGAACTGAATGTGCAGTTCACGGTGAAGGATACGGAAGCAGTCGATGCCGCCCTGCTGCAGAGCGCCTGCGTCAACGCAAAGGCAAAAGCCGGTATCCTCGCCAAGGCTTCCGGTGTGACGCTGGGCGATCTGATTTCTATCGACTACAATTGGGGCGAGCTGCATCTGTTTTCCCAAACTCAGTATGATATGGAGGACGATTGCATGAGAATGGCCAGTGCCGCACCCACCAGTATTGAAATCGAGCCGGACGACATCGATATCAGCGACAGCGTGACATTTGTGTGGGAGATCAGTAAATGAATGCAGCGATTTTAGACGAACTCATCCATCTCTATGAGGAGAATATGGACACCCTTTATGGCAGTGAGCATGATGAGATTTTTAAGTGGAGGGCCTTAAAGACCTTCCAGCGGGAGTGGTTCCGAAACGATCATCCCGATTTTGCTTCCCGCTTCAATGCTGCCACAAAGGACTTTTCGGTCCTGATTGATAACAGCCGTATGCATCCCCGGAATGCCGTCGTGAAGCTCTGCGAAAAGGATTCTGCCGAAGTGGAGCACCTGTTCTGCGATGTTCTCTTTGCCGAGGACCACGGTGATCTGAAGCTTCGGCAGGAACATATGGATCAGTTCCTGGACGGAATGGAACGGCTACGCATTGCCTATTATCCGGGCAGTTGGTCCTTTAAGCACGATCGGCACGCAGCCTCTGCGTATCTGGCCATGTATGCACCGGAGGACAATTACATTTACAAGTACAGCGAGGCCGCCCAGATGGCTGCCTATGGAGAATACGGATTTGACATCGGGTCCGGCGGAAGCTTTGACCTGAGCAAATACTACCAAATGTGCGATGAAATCGTGGAGCGTCTGAAAGCGCATCCTGAATTCCTCCGAAAGCATTTCGACAAGCTCCGCAGGGACGGCTATTGTGCGGAGGAGCGCAGCCTACATTTGCTGGCGTTTGATTTGATTTACTGCTGCCGGACCTACGGCTACTATAAGGAAATTCCCTACGTCCCAAAGGCAAAATCCCAGAAGCGCAAAAAAGCAGCCGAGCAGCAGGAAGCCGATGCGGCAGCACGCCAGGCTCGGATTGCAGATATTACCGCCCAAATTGAGGATTTAAGGGCGTCGCTCCCGGATGTTTCGGATATTTCGCTGGTGAATGTTGCCGTCACTTCCAGGCTCTACGGTGGCGGAATGGTAACGGAGCATAATCTGAATACGATTCGGGTCCGGTTCCCAGGTGCAACAAAAACATTTATTCTGGATGCAAAATTCCCGCAGCGCCCAACCTTTGAAAATGATGCAGATGTGGTCGCTGCCTACACGGAATACACGAGTATCAGCGGCAAAATCGAAAAGCTGGAAAAACAGCTGAAGCAGTTGGGCGGTTAAATCTGTCTTTTGGGTGGTAAATATGAAAGCGCTAACCTGCGTAGAACACGTCTAAGGCTGCAGGAACTGCCGGAACCGTTTGCGCCCGCACTTTGAGGAGATAACCGCTGAGAGAGCCCTTTACCTTGCCTTCGGGAGAGATAATATTGGAAGCTCTCATGGAGGAGTGCATGGAATAACAAGATTTCGCAATCTTTTTTCCGTGAACTGTAAGCAAAAACAATATAAAATCCATTATCATGAAAGGGGTGTGTCTGCATGGCTTATAACGAGCTCATTAAAAACTTTGAAAAAGTCAGAGCTTATATGCGTGAGTTTTATGTGTATGGCTTTAAGAGCAGAACAGAATATGATGCCAAGAGTGCACGCTCCTATGATGATGAACGCCGCAGGCTGGAGAGCTGGTTGGGAGACTGCATGCGGTTCACGCAGACGCCGGAAGGAAAGAACGTTTTCCTGTCGGTAGATAGCCGCGTGACCCGTAAGAACCCATTCTATAAGGCGTGGAAGGCCAAGAGCTTTACGGATGGAGATATCACACTGCATTTTGCGATTTTTGATATTCTCTATGATCCTGAAACAAAAATGACGCTTACAGAGCTGATTGAGGAGATCGATCAGCGGCTGTCATCCAGTATGGCCTTTGATGAGTCTACCTTGAGAAAGAAACTCAAAGAGTATGCCGAAGAGGGTATCATTCGGATGGAGAAGGATGGGCGGAAGGTCCTGTATAGCAGAGCTCCGGATACGGACATCACTGCCTTGCATGATGTGATCGACTTCTTCAGCGAGGTAGCCCCGTGCGGCGTTATCGGCTCATTCCTGCAGGACAGGCAGCCGAAGCACCCTGAGCTGTTTTCCTTTAAGCATCACTACATAACGCAGGCAATGGATAGTGATGTAATGGCCACACTGTTTGAGGCTATTCACGGCCATCGCTACATCACCGTTGACAATTTGGGCAAACATTCAAACGAAGTCAGAACGGTTCGGTTAGTCCCACTCAAGCTCTACATAAGCGCTCAAAACGGAAGACAAAACCTTTTGGCCTTTCATGAAAAAGCCAATCGCTTGAATTCCTATCGCTTGGACTATATGTCCAACATCAGGATTGAAGATGAGATTTGCGAAAAGTTCGATGCGCTGCGCGCCGCACTCAGCAAAGCTGAAGCCCATATGTGGGGCGTGAACTGCAGATGGAATGTCAAGCATACCGAGCATGTGGAGTTTGAAATAAAGATTGAAGACGATGAGCAGTTTATTGTCCGCCGGCTGGAGAGAGAAAAACGCTGTGGGTGTGTAGAGAAAATCGACGACAACCACTACCGGTACGTTGCAGAGGTTTTTGACACAACAGAAATGCTGCCGTGGATACGCACATTTATCTCCCGCATTACGAGAATGAGCTTCTCAAATCGAACGGCTGAAAACAAATTCAAGGCAGACATTCAGGAAATGTGCCGTATGTATGGGCTTGACGGAGGTGCTGCACAATGATTTTCAGTGAGTTATACTCCGCCTATTACAATACGGTCGCAAAAATCATGGAAGCAGCGTTTAACCCCGAAGCAACCGAGAAGGATTTGCAGCGCTGCGTTATGGAAGAAGCATTTTCTGAGAGCGTCCTGACCATACTTCCTGCGCTGAAGTCCGGGAAATGGCCGCTGCTTCACGAGGATCTTTCGCCGGTTCTGTTACATAAGCCCACCATGCCCCTGACCAATCTGGAAAAGCGGTGGCTGAAGGCAATATCAGAAGATCCCCGTGTTAAGCTGTTCGGCGTCAAGTTCCCCGAGCTTGACGATGTGGAACCGCTCTTCACGAGGAATGACTATAAAATCTATGACCAATACAGTGACGGAGATCCTTTTGAAGACGAGGCCTACATAGAGCATTTCAGGCTGATGCTTTCCGCTATACGGAGTGAGTGCCCTGTTCAAATGACTATGGTGAACCGTCACGGCAGGAAGGTGCGGGTTCGCTTTTATCCCAAAGGATTTGAGTATTCGGTGAAGGACGACAAGATCCGAATCGTAGCGACCGGGTGTAAGTTCAAGCAATTCAATCTCGGGAGAGTTTTAAGCTGCGACTTTTATAACGGGCGGGGCCCGTGGCGCGAGAAGCCTCAAGCAGAGCGCCGAAAGGATCTCACCTTGCTGATCACCGATGAGCGCAATGCGCTGGAGAGAGCCATGCTGCACTTTGCGCATTTTGAAAAGCAAGCAGAGCGAACAGACGATGGCAGATATATCCTGCGGCTGAAGTATTACGAGAATGACGAGACTGAAATCGTGATCCGTGTGCTGTCATTTGGCCCGTATGTCAAGGTTCTGGAGCCGGAGGGCTTCGTAAATCTAATAAAAGAACGACTGATTTCTCAAAAAAGCTGTGAACTCAAGTGAGTTCGCAGCTTTTTTTCCGTGAAATACCTGCGCTTGAACCGTATAATATGCGTGTAAGATGCAGATGACAAAATACTGCTTCTTATCAAAGGTACTTACAGCAATCGTTTTGCTTATTAGAAAAGGGCTGAAAATCCTTGTCGCTGGCGGATATTATCCGTTAAAGGATGTACCTTGTTTGTAAAAGATGCATACAGCAACCAAAAGACGATGATAACGCACCTCTCTTTGAGCTGGAGCGATGGTTTGCCGAAAAACTGCATCTTGAAAAGGCACCAACAGCAATGGCGAATAGCTAAGTGGTTATAGCAGGTGACTCATAATCATCGTTCGCGGGTCCGAATCCCGCTTCAAATGGTGCCTTGTTTTTGTGAAAGACGCGAGCAGCGATTATATATCTTATGTTACCGAAACATTAACTGGATAACCGGAGCTTGCTACCGGGCAAACATTGGTGAGGTGAAATCCCTCGTATGTATTAAAAAAGAGCGCGTCTTGTATAAAGGCATCTACAGCAATGAAGTGGTACGATCTGACAGCCGGAACCTGTCGAAGGCAGGACACCGACGTCGATTTTACGGGTTCAATTCCCGGTGATGCCTTGTTAATTAAAATGAAAGGAGCGGCACGATGATTGAAATCAAAGGAAAGGTAAATACGGCGATCTGTTATGCAACGGTTGTAGAGGGTGAAGCGATTGAACAGATCCGCAGAATGTGTGACTATGATTTCACAGCAGGATCTCAAATACGGATCATGCCCGATGTACATGCCGGAAAGGGCTGCACGATCGGCACCACAATGACAATCACAGATAAAGCGGTTCCTAATATCGTTGGAGTCGATATAGGCTGCGGCATGTATACTGCTGAGCTGGGTAAGGTGGATGTTGATTTTGAAAAGGTCGATGCTGCTGCTCATGATATTCCCAGCGGAAGAGATGTTTGGGAAGGGCGCATGGAGCGTTTTGACCTGACCGGACTTCGCTGTTATAGAAACCTGAAGCAGGCAAAGCGCTTGGAGAGAAGCCTGGGGACGCTGGGCGGAGGGAACCATTTTATTGAGATTGATGCAGCTTCTGACGGCACAAAGTATTTGGTGATCCATTCTGGCAGCCGTAATCTTGGCAAGCAGGTTGCGGAGCTCTATCAGTCTTTAGCCATCGACCTAAATGCCGGTAAGGCAGATTACTTCGAGCGTCGGGATGAGCTGATCCGTACCTATAAGGAGCAGGGCCGCAGAGCTGAGATTCAGACCGCATTGAAGGCAATGGAGAAGGAATGGGCAGCAAAAGAGCCGACGATCCCCGCAGACCTTTGCTATCTGTACGGCACCTACTTAGAGGACTACCTCCACGATGTAGAAATCTGCCAGCAATTTGCAAGGCGCAGCCGTGAAAGAATGGCGGAGATCATTTTAGAAAAGACCGGAATGACCGCGATTTCTTCTTTCCACACCATCCACAATTATATTGATACGAAGGAAATGATCCTTCGCAAGGGGTCTATTGCAGCCCATGACGGAGAACTTGTCTTGATTCCGATCAATATGCGGGATGGCAGCGTGTTGGCTCGCGGAAAAGGAAATCCGGAATGGAATTATTCTGCCCCGCATGGCGCCGGACGCCTTATGTCTCGTACAAAGGCAAGAGAAACGCTGGATTTAGAGGCGTATAGGAAGACGATGGAGGGTATCTACACGACATCGGTCAATGAGGCCACCATCGATGAAGCACCCATGGCATACAAGTCGCTGAAGGACATTGTCGATGTCATCCGAGAGTCTGTCGATGTGATCGAAATACTAAAACCTATTTACAATTTTAAGGCGTCTGAGTGATAAAATTCTTCTGCGCCGTCTGATTGGAGGAATTGAAATGTTGAATCATTTGAAGAGTGAGGCGAATATTGCCTACACAGAAAACGGCGCAGTTACCAACGCAAGCACAATGTCTGACTGTCTGGATCTGTTCGCAGTGATCGGCGCACTCCGTGCAGCCGACGATCAGGAAATCATCAGACGCTTTGTCCGCGCATATGCGGAGGACGCGGATATTGCCATGAAGATCCTGTTCTTCGGACGCGATGTTCGCGGTGGCCTTGGTGAGCGCCGGGTGTTCCGCGTTATCATCAATTGGCTGGCTGAGAACAGAACGGAGTCTCTGCGCAAGAATATCGAGCTTATCCCTGAGTTCGGACGCTACGACGATCTGGTATCTCTCATCGGCACGGCCTGCGAAAAGGATGCTTTACGTACCATTCGCAAGCAGCTGGAGGCCGACCTTGCGTCTGACGCAGAGGTGTCCCTGCTGGCGAAATGGCTTCCGTCTGTAAATGCGTCCAACGCAGAGACGGTCCGCAAAGCAAAGCGCATCGCCCGCTATCTTGGAATGTCCGATGCGGAGTATCGCAAGACCCTTGTAGAGCTGAGAAAGAAAATCCGCATCATAGAGAATCATCTCCGCGAGAAGGACTACTCTTTCGACTATGCGAAGCAGCCGTCCAAGGCCATGTTCAAATACCGGAAAGCATTCCTGCGTAATGATGGTGAGCGCTATAACGCGTTCCTGGAGGCTGTAAGCAGCGGTGAAAAGCAGCTGCATGCAGATAACCTTGCTCCTTATGAGATCGTCAGATCTGCGCTGAATGCAGACCGGTGGGGCTTTCATGCTGACTTGACCGTCGGAGAGAAGGCTGCACTCAATGCGTCCTGGGCGTCACTTCCCGACTTCTGTGACAACAGAAATGCGCTGGCAGTAGTGGATACATCCGGATCCATGTACTGCTATGACAACGCGCTGCCGGCGGCTGTTGCGCTGTCCTTGGGACTGTATTTCGGAGAGCGTAATACCGGCATATTTCATAACCATTTTATCGAGTTTTCTTCTCGGCCGCAGCTTATTGAGATCAAGGGCAAGACCTTTGCCGAGAGGCTGGAGTATCTGTGCACCTTTAACGAGGTTGCCGATACAAATGTGGAAGCGGTCTTTGATCTGATCTTGGATGCGGCAGTGCGCAACAACGTCCCGCAAGAAGAGCTGCCCGAGACTTTGTATCTGATTTCGGATATGGAGTTCAACGCCTGCGTTCGAAATGCATCTGTGTCTAATTTTGCCAGTGCAAAGCGCAGATTTGCAGAGTGTGGATACAAATTACCTCAGATCGTCTTCTGGAATGTTGCGAGCCGGAACAGCAATCAGCCCGTGACAAAGAACGAGCAAGGCGTTGCTCTAGTTTCCGGATGTACGCCGCGTCTGTTTTCCATGGTGGCAAGCGGAGACCTTTCTCCGTATTCTGTCATGATGGAGATCATAGAGTCGGAGCGGTACGCAAAAATTTCAGCATAAATCGAAGGCGGTACCTACCGGTATCGCCTTTTCTCTTCATATGGATAATCCAAGGGCAGGACAGACGAAGAACCCCCGGAATCTGGACAGGCATGAACTGATAACAAAAAACAATTTAACGAGGTGACGAACAGGATCGCCACCTCGTTTTGCCTTTCTGCAAACCTATTGCATTTCTTTTTTGCCTGAGTATAATAACATTATGGGATATGAAATCCCATATAGAAACAGAGGTGCTGATATGAGAACAAAGAATCAAGAAACTTTGGACAGGATATTGAAGTTCGTAAACAAGTATTATCAGGAGTATCACAGTTCTCCTACGATCAATGATGTTGCTGAAGGCGTCGGCGTTGCCAGATCCACTACGCATCGCTACCTTCAGGAGCTGAGTGACCGCAACCTGATTGATTACGGCAGAGGTATCTTGTCTGCTCCCCAGAGCGCCAAAATGAAAACGGCCTATGTATCCGCCCCGTTAGTAGGTTCTATTCGCTGCGGCAATCCGGAGGATGAGGAAGAGTCGATTGAGGAGTATGTCAGCCTCCCGGTCTCTATGTTTGGCAAGGGGGATTTCTACATTCTCCGCGCCAAAGGCGATTCCATGGTGGATGCCGGAATTGACGAGGACGATCTGCTTGTTATCGAGCGCAATTGCCCTGCTCTCGAGGGGGATATAGTCGTTGCGCTGGACGAGGACAACCAGAATGCGCTGAAGCGATACGCCGGCTACGACAAGGAAAGTGGGTATTACATCCTCGAATACGAAAACGAGGCTCGATACCCGGGCAAAACAATAAAGGTGCGGAGCTTTCAGGTACAAGGTGTTGCTCGGCACGTAATCAAATCACTCTAAACAATAATCTTGATTCGATGGGAGATGTGTTGTTTTGAATGCAAAAGATGTGAAATGCCCTATTTGCGGCACAGTCAACAGGAGTCTCGATTTAGATGAGACCGACGGATGGATGGAATGTGAGAGCTGCCATAATGCCGTTCAGATATTGGCGTATGCTAAAACCAAGCGTGTTCCGGTATATCAGATGGCAGATTGCAATCTTCTCGTTCCATTGAGCAAGAAAAGATAGAAGGAGAATGGCGATGCTGGAGGATTGGACGATTTACTCTTGGTATTGCCCAAACTGTAAGACGCAGGTAGCGGGGCTAAAAAACAAGAAAAATCAGATTAGAGTTATTTGCACAAAGTGCGGCGTTGAAATGGTTCGCACGGTTGTAAGCAGGCGGCATGATGTGATTGATATGTTCGCACCGTCAGGAATGGAACATAGCGAACTGGAATTGAGGGAGTATTGATATGACGATGTTAGAGGCTTTTGTAAAAGAGCGCAACGAGGCGCTGTTCAGCCTTGACCGAAAGAAGATCGAGGCGTACATGATCAAACATGGAGAAACGGAGATCGCCCAGACCCCCGATAATGTTTTCTGGGCATCCGTGTACAAGGCCATCTGCGGCATCAAGGATGCGCCGGAAGCCATTGTAAGTAAGGCAAAGGCATGGCTACGCGAGCATGGCATGAGTCCTTATCTGGCGGGGTGAAATGTTTATGTACACTACCTATGTCGAGCATATAAAACTGGCTTCTGAATCTGCAGAAACGGAGTTTATCATGAATCAGCGCCGAACCTGCTATGGGGGGATATATCCCTTCAAGGTGTTTCCACAGAAAGAGTTGGAGTATTTGGAGCTCGGCCCAATAACCGTTTTCTATGGTGGAAACGGCTCTGGAAAGACTACTCTCTTAAATGTAATTGCCGAAAAACTGCATGTGATGCGCCATTCTGCTTTTAGCGGAAGTGCATTTTTCGCTGATTATGTTTCGCTGTGTAGTGCCTCGTCAAAGGAAATTCCTCAAAACAGTCAAATACTAACGAGCGATGATGTGTTCGATTATTTGCTGAATGCGAGATATCTAAATGACGGCATTGATGTTCGCCGGGAGAAGCTATTCGAGGAGTATCTTTCGCGAAAGTGGGAGGATCACAGAAATCTGAAAGGCTTAGATGACTACGATGATTGGAAAATCAGCTATGATGCCAAGTCAAAGACGCAATCAAGGTTTGTAAAGGACAGGCTTGCAAGAAATGTGGATATGTTTTCTAATGGTGAAAGTGCCATGAAGTACTTTACCGACCACATAACCGAAGACGCACTGTACTTGTTGGATGAGCCTGAAAACAGTCTTTCAATTGCTTTCCAAATGGAATTGAGCAAATATATCTCTGACTCAGCGAGACATTTTGGCTGCCAATTCATCATGGCGACGCATTCGCCTGTGCTTTTATCTATAAAGGATGCACTGATATACGATCTTGATGAAACTCCTGTAGAAACAAAGAAATGGACGGAGCTCGATAATGTAAGAAGATACTTCAATTTCTTTGAAGAACATCGAAGCGAGTTCCTATAACAACTGAATCAACGACATCACGACGGAACGGTCGGGCTGAAACAGGGCCGCGCTAAATCCGCTTCCAGGTCACTTGATCGTGGGCAGCAGCCCGAACATGAACCGGTAGTTATTCCAGACATACGTGAGAGGCCACCGGCAAGGTAAGACACTATAGTTCTATCTATAGGTCTGCCTTGTCGGTGGCCTTTTTTTGTTTTTTACCGACATCACAAATACATATTCGCAGCCTGAAGTACAAGGGCCAAGGATACAAATACGCTGATTTCAAACTCTTTTGAAAAAGCAGTATGGGTACCCTTAGATTTCTGCGCCCTTTTTCAGGCAGGCAGCATCGGGAGTCCTTTTCGCCAGCGTAGTTGTGTCCTTTGGACCGCAGCAGGCGGAAAGGACTTTTTATGTGCGACCAGTGGCTCTGCTATATCGCTGAATATCCGTGATCTCCGAATTTTGAACCCGAAAACCAAATTCAAAATTCAAAGGAGATTACGGTAATGAGAAAAATATACCTTGTCAAAAAGAACCCCGAACTGCCCGCTGACGGCAATAACTGGATCGTAATGAACAGCTTCGAGTTTATGAACTTCGTTAAGACCCCGGAGGGGCAGAAACGAAAAGCGTGCTTTGGGCAGTTAGATGCCTGCTCTGTTGACGATGTGATCATCATCGCAGAATGCGGAGCTGAAACCGCAAAACAGTGGCGATCCGAGAAAGATAGACACGATTATCTTGCGTCAATCGAGAAACAGTCCGGGATGACGGTATTTTCCTATAACACACAGACAACCACAGAGAATGAAATGTCCGGCGAGGAATTGCTGGCAGATAATCAATGCGATGTTGTTGAGGAAGTCCTGCGCCGCTTTCAAATAGCACATATCCAAGAAACGCTCGCTGCACTACTCCCCGAAGAAAGAGATTTGATAGAGAGCTTAATCATATCAGATTTTCCTATGACGGAGAGAGAATATGCTAAAAAAGTCGGAAAAACACAAAGCACGATCCACTGTCAGAAAGCTGCTATTCTGAAGCGCCTAAAAAATATGCTCCGTTTCTAAAAGTTTTTTCGTTCAAATCGAAAAATTTTTCCCAGTTGGTTAGTAGAGAGCAAAAAACACGAACAGATAGGAGCATAGATAATGAAACAGGTAATGATGATCAAATTCGACTCCCCGAAATGGAGAATGATTGATGAGTATAAGGTTGCAAACCCGTTTGTTGATGTCGGTTTTCGGCAGGTCAAGGATGTTGTTGATTTGCGTGTATTCGACCTGCTGAACATTAGCCGCATCAATAATAATAGGGCTGAAGAAATGCTTCTTTGTATTTACCATCTTCTCCAGCCGGACAGACGGATTGACGAAGGTATTTATAACGACGAGATCGACCAGTATTTCTCGTATCGGGAATGGAAAAAGAAACACCAGCCTTTAAGTGGAGTGACCGTAAGGGAAATCCTCGCAACCGAAGATCTGAATGAGGATGCTTTACTTCGGATTTTTGATGGAGTCACCGCTGCTTTCTACAAATCCGATGAGTACAACAGTCGAGAATATCGTTATTCAAACCTTTCGGAGTTACGCAAGGCTATGAAGCATAAGGAGGGCGGCACGAATGGGAAAGCCCAGTAAGGACTATGCTGTTCCTCTTTGGGAAAAAGCAAACCTCACCGTTTATGAAGCGGCAGCCTACTCAGGTATTGGCGCAGATAAGCTACGAGAACTGTCCGATAGAGAGGATTGCGAGTTTGTCTTGTGGAACGGCACAAAGCGGCTCATCAAAAGGAAAAAGCTCGATGAGTTTTTGGAAAGAGCCTATTCAATCTAACAATCAACGATGCGATTCGCAAAATCGCATCGTTGTCCCAAACGGTGGTTATCGGTATCCTAAAGCCAAACGAAAATGAAGGAGGAAACCGATATGACCAAGCAGGAAAAAGATAACCGAGTTCCCCTTTGGGAGAGAATGAACCTGACTTTAGAAGAAGCCGCCGCTTACACTGGTATCGGAACGGATAAACTTCGTGAGTTGTCGAATCGTGAGTCGTGTGACTTTGTTCTATGGGTCGGTACAAAAAGGCTTCTAAAGCGCAAGCAATTAGAGGAGTTCCTGATTAAGAGCTTCTCAATCTAAAACAGGAGGTTACTATGACTAAAAAGAAACAGGTCGGCGTAAGGTTCGACAGCAACCGTACCCGACTTAAAACAGGAGAAACCCAGCGTCCCAACGGCACTTATGCGTACCGTTGGTCAACGCCTGACGGAAAAAGGCATTCTATTTATGCTCCGACGCTGGAAAAGCTGAGAGAGCAGGAAGAACAGATCATCGTGGACAAGCACGACGGAATACGGTCGGATGTCAAAAGCATCACCGTAAATGAGATGTTCGATCTTTGGTGTCAGCTCAAAAGGGGAATCAAGGACAGCACATTCAAGAATTATATTTATATGTATGAGCTGTTTGTAAAACCGTCTTTCGGAAAGAACCGACTTGTCCAAGTAAAAAAGTCTGATGTGCGGAAGTTCTACAACTCCCTTGCTGATGGCAAGGTTCTAAAGATTGCCACGATAGATAATGTCCATAATGTACTCCACCAAGTCTTTCAGGTGGCAGTCGATGATGGAATGATTCGACAGAACCCAACAGACAATATGCTCAAAGAACTGAAGCTCTCCCACGGCTTTGAGCGTGAGAAGAAAGAGGCATTGACCGTGGCTCAGCAGAAGTTGTTCTTTGACTATATGCTCAGCCATCCCAAGGACACCCACTGGTATCCAGTGTTCTATGTTATGGCAAACACGGGGATGCGAGTCGGTGAGATCACCGGGCTTCGCTGGAGCGACATTGACTTGAAAAAGGGCATTATCCGAGTCAACCACACGCTTGTCTATTATAATCACCGTGACGAAAAGGGCTGCTACTTTTCCATCAACACGCCCAAGACAAAAGCCGGTGAACGAGAAATCCCGATGACTGAGGGAGTGAAACAAGCCTTCTTAATGGAGCGAGAGTTTCAATCTCAGGCTGAAATCAGCAGTAAGAGTCGAGTGGACGGCTATGACGACTTTATTTTTGTCAACCGTTACGGGGATGTTCAAAATCAGGGAAACCTCAACAAAGCACTCCGCCGTATGATGCGAGATTGTAATGATGAAATCCTCGAAAAATATGGAGCAGACTCTGATCCGGTTCTTCTGCCACAGTTCAGTTGCCACATTCTCCGGCACACATTCGCAACAAGGCTATGTGAGTCGGGAGCAAACCTTAAATTCATTCAGAGCATCTTGGGACACGCTGATGTATCAACGACGATGAATATCTATGTTGATGTGACCGACGCTCTGAAAAAGAAAGAGATCACCGCCTTTGATGACTATATGACAACCAAGCTGAAAACTTGAAAGGAAAGCACTCTGTGAGTAATTCGCAGAGTGCTTTCTCTTTTTCGCACATTTCTCAAAACTGAGGATGGAAATTATACTATAAGCAGTAATGAGAAATGGAGCGTTTAGATATGGAGAATAGTTTAAGCAGGATGCGACCGCATCTTGTATCAGAGTGGTCAGAAAAGAACTTTCCGTTGACTCCTGATACAGTGACCTTTGGGTCTAATAAAACTGTGTGGTGGAAAGGGGCTTGCGGTCACGAATGGCAGACAAGCATTAAAGCTCGCTCCGCAGGCGAGCAATGTCCAATATGTTCGGGAGCGAGGGTGCTTCGAGGTTATAACGACTTTGAGAGTAAGTTCCCTGAGCTTGCGAAGGAATGGTCGTCCAAGAATGAGCCACTAAGACCGTCGATGATTACAGCGGCTACGCACAGGAAGGTAATATGGCAGTGCAAGCTCGGACACGAATGGACGGCATCTGTGAAAAGCCGGACGGTGAACGGTACAGGTTGTCCCTACTGCTCACACAACTCTGTGTTGCCGGGTTTCAATGACTTAGCCAGTCGTTTTCCTGAAATCGCTGCGGAGTGGTCAGAGCGCAACCTTCCGCTGACGCCGGATCAGGTTACGGCTTTCAAGAATATAAAAGTTTGGTGGAAATGTCGCTTGGGTCACGAATGGAACACATTGATTTCAACCCGTGCAGGAGGAAGTCAGTGTCCCTATTGTAGTGGGATAAAGCTACTCAAAGGTTTTAATGACCTGCAAACGAAGTTCCCGTCGCTTGCCATAGAGTGGTCGGATAAAAACCTGCCGTTGACTCCCGATGCGGTCAATGAGAAGTCAACAAAGAATGTTTGGTGGAAATGCAGTACCTGCGGCTATGAATGGAAAGCCGTCGTCAAAGCACGGGTCAAAGGCAGTATGTGTCCTGTTTGTGCTGAGAGAGCCGTTCTGCAAGGCTATAATGATCTTGGAACAACTGATCCTCACTTGCTCTCAGAATGGGACTATGAAAAGAACTCCAAGTGGACACCGAGCAATGTATCGAGAAACTCAATGAAGGTCGTTTGGTGGAAATGCGGAGCAGGACACTCTTACCGTGCCAAAATCACAGATAGAACTATTGAGCAAAAGGGTTGCCCTCAGTGTGAAGCTGAGTTTCAACAGGCTCTCCCACAGATGCTGATAATGATGTATGGAGCGCAGAACGGCATTACGGTCAAAAACAATAGCGACTCGGAGCTTGGAGTGCGGCTTGTTGCATACCTCCCTGAATTACATTGTGCGGTCGATATTGCCGGAGCAACCGTGACGGAGAAAAGAGAGCAAAGCGTGAAAGCTCACATTTGTCAAAGTAACCGGCTGGGTTACTACCTTATTAAAAGAACTACGGATACTTCGCAAATGGCAGCGGAAATCAAAACGCTGTTTATCCGCAATCATATTTACCTCCATACGGATTCTGAGAAAGATGTTCAAGTGCTTCGAGAGAGATTTTTAGAATGGAAAAACCGAAATGCTTGTAAACTGAACGGAAAATATTGAGTTTCGTTAAGCCGTGTGTTATACTGTTTTAGTAATTAGTTTCAGTATAGCACACGGCTCGTTTTCAAAAAAATGAAGCCACCTTACGCCAGCTTACTCCACGCCTTACGCCATTAGTTTTTCCGCTATCTGAATTAGGCGTAACTGAGCTTACCCCAGCTTCAAACGAGTAGATGCCGGTCGGGACTTATAGACGCTAAGCGGAGCTTATCTAAGGCTGGTCACGAAAATCCCGACAATGAAGCCGTTGGACTCCGACAAGAAGGTTTCCAAGGAAGTTTCGGCATCTGCGCCGGCTGCTCAGGCGTCTCCTGAAGCCCCCGAAAAAATTGATTTTTCCAATGTGGAGATCGAACCGCTGTTCAAGGATTTCGTGGATTTTGACACCTTTGCGAAGTCCGATTTTCGTGCCGTTAAGGTGCTCGCCTGCGAGGCGGTCAAGAAGTCCAAGAAGCTGCTGCAGTTCACGCTGGACGACGGGACGGGCACAAACCGCACGATTCTGAGCGGTATTCACGCGTTCTATGAGCCGGAAGCGCTCGTTGGAAAGACGCTGATTGCGATCACCAACCTGCCGCCGCGCCCGATGATGGGCGTGGATTCCTGCGGAATGCTGCTCTCCGCGCTTCACAAGGAGGAGGGCGAAGAGAAGCTCCATCTGCTTATGGTAGACGACCACATCCCGGCGGGAGCAAAGCTGTACTGATTCGACCTCGAAAGCAGCGGCATCCGCGCGAAAATAAGCAACAGAAAAGCCTCGGATACCAGGATAAAATGGGTATCCGAGGCTTTTTACACGGCGCTCGACCGCAACGCACTTGGCTTTGGCGATGAGGCCGGGAGGGAAACGGCGGCGGCGCAGGAACTGAAAACAACCGAGACAACCAATGCGGCGACTTTGCGTGTTTTCAAGATCAATGCTGTGTATACATGCCGTTAAGGATGATCGGTGCCGCTTGACAGGGGAGCGGAGCGCAAAGTAAAATAATCGCGTCAAGGTAAGTGGTGGAGTCTGTCATGAAGCGTGAGCGCTTCATTTACTCTTGATTGCTGAGGGATAGGAAGCCTGTTGCATCGAAGGCTTTGTATACGCAATGAAACGTGACGGCAGAGCACAGCCTGGGCTTTGCCGCCGCATTTTTTTGTATGGGGGGGAGAAGCGCGTGCGGGACTGTTTCGTCAGGTTCAGAGGAGATGTCATCATAGCCAAAGCAGACGCCAACTATATTTTGACGATCAATCAGAATGCGAGGTGTCCTGTATGGAAAAGAATCTGTCCCTGTTCTACGGCCTGTCGTTTTTGACGGCGGTGATCGCTTTCGCTTTTGCCGCGTATCTCTACCTATGGGTCAAGCGCCAACGGGTGGCCAACGGCAGGATCGAAGAGGTCTCCCGACTCATCAAGGAGGGCGCAAACACGTTTATGCGCCGCGAGTACAAAATTTTAGCCATATTTGCCGGCATTGCGGCCGTGTGCATAGGTATTCTGCTGCCCAGCCCGATATGGCGGGGGAGCGTTGAAAAGAACGTTGCCATGGCGGTTGCCTATCTGGCGGGCACCACGCTGTCCGCCATTGCGGGAAAAATCGGCATTATGGTGGCAACGCTGTCCAACGCGCGCACAGCGGAGCGCGCACAGGAGGGGATCAAGCCCGCATTTCTGCTGGGCTTTCGGGGCGGTGCGGTCATGGGCCTGCTGGTCGTGGGCAGCTCGCTGCTGGGCGTCGCGGCTGTGCTGATGATCACCGGAGATTCGACCATCCTGCTGGGCTTTTCCTTCGGCGCAAGCTCGCTGGCGCTGTTTGCCAAGGCGGGCGGCGGCATCTTCACCAAGACGGCCGACGTCTCCGCCGACCTGACCGGCAAGGTCGAACTCGGCATTGCAGAGGACGATCCGCGCAATCCTGCGGTGATTGCGGATAATGTCGGCGACAATGTGGGCGATGTGGCCGGCATGGGCGCCGATCTGTTCGACTCCAATGTAGCGGCCATGGCCTCGGCACTCGTCATCGCACAGTCGCTTTCCGGTTCGTTTGCCAACATCTCGATGGTGTTCTGCTATGCAATTCTCGGCCTGCTGGCCTCCATCATCGGCATCGCCACAGCGCGCGTGGGCAAGAACGGCAATCCGACGCACGCGCTGAACTCGTCGACCTATGTGACCACGGGAATATTTCTCGTGCTGACCGCGCTGGCAACCCTCCTCTTCGAGGGCTTCTCCTGGCGCATTTGGGGCGCCTCTGCCGTCGGTCTGCTGGTGGGTGTGATCATTGGCATTACGACGGATTACTTTACGGACGACACCAAGCCGATCGTCAGGAAAGTCGCGCACGCTTCGGCATCCGGCCCTGCGTTTACGATCCTTTCCGGCGTATCCTACGGATTCATTTCCGCACTGCCGGCCATGGCGGGCATTGCGGTTGCGGCGCTGGTCGCATATACCATCTGCGCCCCGATGGGCGCCGGATATGCCACCTTCGGCATCTCCATGGCGGCGGTCGGCATGCTCTCCATCGTCGGCATGATCATCTCCAACGACGCCTATGGCCCCATTGTGGACAACGCCCGCGGCCTTGCCGAAATGGGGGGTCTGGGCGAGGAGGTCATTCGCATCGCGGATGAACTGGACAGTGCCGGCAACACGGTCAAGGCTGTCACGAAGGGCTTCTCCATCAGCGCTGCGGGGCTGACGGTCATCTCGCTGCTCGGCGCATTTTTGTCCGAGGCCAATGAAGCGCTCGCCGCAGCGGGAAAGACGCTCATTACCGGGTTTGATATTACCGATCCCATCGTGTTCTTCGGCATATTGATCGGCGCGGCCATCCCGGCGGTGTTCTCCGCCATGCTGATTCTGGGCGTGGATCGCAATGCGCAGCGCATGGTGACAGAAATTCACCGCCAGTTTCAATCGATCCGCGGCCTGCGCGAAGGCAAACCGGGTGTAAAACCGGAATATGACCGCTGCATCGACATTGCTACCGCTGGCGCGCTCAAGGAACTGATTCCCGCAGGGCTGATGACCATCCTGGCAACGATTCTGGTCGGGTTCATTGGCGGTCCGCGCGCGATCGGCGGCTTTCTGCTCGGCAATATCATCAGCGGCCTGCTGATCTCCCTGTTCATGTCCAACGCGGGCGGGCTGTGGGACAATTCCAAAAAATATGTGGAATCCGGAAACGAAGGCGGCAAGGGCAGCGAGGCGCATAAGGCGGGCGTCATCGGCGATACGGTAGGCGATCCATTCAAGGATACGGCCGGCCCCTCCATCAATACGCAGATTACGGTGGTATCGCTCGTGGCGTCCCTGCTGTCGGCGCTGTTCGTTGCGTTTTCCGTGCTCGGTTAAGCGATGGTTTGACGCATAGAAAAAGGGCGCACTGCAAAGGGGAAACGGCGCCCCGGTTTACATCATGAAACGCGCTGCATGCGCCCTTCACAGGCGGCTCTCGATTTTGAGAGCCGTCTGTTGATATATAACAGAAAAAATACAAAAAAAGTAAGCTTTCATAAAAGAAAATCGAATAAAAGAGAAAAATGGAGAAATCAAAAGAATTACGTAAAATAAAATGATTATTTTAATATAATTCTTGTAAAACATGAATAAAGGTAAAATTTATGGGAATTCAATAGTATAGAAGCGTTGCCGAAGGGCGGCCGTTTTGCTATACTACAGAAGCTGTCGCGAGGGACGGACGAAAGCGAAGGCCTGAGGG
>ERZ857882.2278-NODE-2278-length-20226-cov-16.664965_pt1 | contig 20226 bp, 19 predicted proteins | sample MGYA00519697_ERZ857882 | MGnify/ENA primary metagenome ERZ857882 (study PRJEB31778, sample SAMEA3449373) | human gut metagenome | biome: human gut; feature: human-associated habitat; material: faeces | place: United Kingdom | collected 2010/2012 ...
GCACCCGCAGTCCGTCCGAATTTTTTGCCGCACAGCGTCTTATTTTCCTATTTTCCGTGCCGTTCAATTTAATAAAAGACGCTCTGCACCAATGTTTATACTAATAATACCACAACAAGAAAAAAGTTCAAGAGTTTTTAGCTAATTTCTAACAATAATCCATGAAAACTCACTTCGGTTTGTATAGTTTCAATAACTAACCCCCGATAAAACCCACATAAAGGCAAGCTTCTCCGCCGCATTTCAGCCCACTTGCGGCGTTCCCCGTGCATTCTGTGTTTTCAGTATACTGCCCCCGTGTTAAATACAGTGTCGGAAAAAGGAAAGTTTACTGAAACTTTCTGTAAATCCCTCCGCAAAAATCACGTCATCCCCAAATTAGCGTTTGACAAATCCCATTTTCTGTGGTAGAATACATAATACAGTTGATATGGAAGCGTAGCTCAGCTGGTTAGAGTGCCTGCTTCACACGCAGGAGGTCCGCGGTTCGAGCCCGCGCGTTTCCACCAAACTTTGTTCTAATGTATGTGCATAGCTGGATAGTAGCTATGCACATCGATTAAAACAAAGATCATTCGTTTTAATAATTCTGATTTTAGTGACCCGTTTTCAAACGCCGTTCCTGCGGCACGATCAGGTTTGTCCGGTCGCGCTTATCCGCGTATTTCCCTTTGCAGAGGTGCGCACATGCACACTGATTTGCGCCGGGTATTCTCGTCTGCGGGTTCATTTGATTGTCAAGGTTCAAACTCAGAAATAAAAAAGGCTCTCCAGACAAGCATCTGAAAAGCCTTGAAATATCTTTTGGCTTGTGCTATAATCTAACTAAGTGTTAGACATGAAGCACCCCTCTTGTAAAAAACGTCCTATCGGCGTCTTTTCGCGAAGTTTTCAGATGGTGTAACATCTGGAATCGATAAACGATTTGGTAGATCGTTTATCGACCGAGAAGCGTCCGTAGCGGACGTTTTCTTTATTTCTATTTAAAAGTATAGCACTTCTTTCCCCGCTCGTCAACGCAAAATAAAATTTTTCTGCATTTTTCAACAAGGTGTCGCGATTTTGCTCACCGCGTAACCCGTCTCCGCCTTTTCTCTCATCGAAAACCGGCAACATTGCCGGTTTTTGTGCTTGACAAAACACCAAAAGCGTTTATAATTAGAAATAGAAAGAGTGCTGCCGATGAACGGTTAGCCCTCAATGATACTCAGAAAAAATGAGTCGTACACTTTTGGGCAAAGGGCGGCTCATTTCTTCTTTATGTAGATGAGGATTTGTACGATTAAGTTCGCGGTCATCACGACCAAAGATAAAAGTTCAAAATCACTCATGTCTATCATCCCTCTCTCCGTGTTGGATTGAGGGATTTTTTCATATTCAAGAAATGTTCCCTCACACGGTGCGGAAAATCCGCATCTGAGGGCCAACCGTCCACCGTTATGGCAGCACCCGAACTGCGTATTGCAGTTCGTTTTTATTCTACCAGAAATATCCTTTTCTGGCAAGATCTTTATTCACACAGAAAAAAAACGGCAACATTGCCGGTTTTTCCGCATCCGTTCAATTCTTCAAAATGCAAGCAACAATTTATAATTTTCTCGAATAACATCACCCGTATCCCCGTTTGGTAAGATACTCCAAACCGTCTGTACCGTATACAACATCACATGTAGGCGAGACGTGTACGCTGCATATGCACACACTTCTGCACCGGCCAAATGGTCTTCTGTTTGCTTCTCGTCATAGGTCAAAAGTTCAGTCATATTGTATGTTTTTATCTCACCGCGTTTTATCCACTTTTCTTTTTCGGTTTCAAATTTTGATTTTGTCATAAAATTTCACTTCTCCTACAATAGCACTATAAATAGGCAGAGCTGTTTCTATATCGACAAGCTGAAACCGGCAACATTGCCGGTTTTTGTTTTTCTTTCCTTTCACTGTTAAACTGAATTAACCCTAACGGGAATTTTTATCTAACAGGAGAGGTTTACAATGGAAAGAAAAGTCTGTACCATCGGAGAATGGCTGGATGTTTGGTATGAGGTATACGCCGTGCCGGAATATGCCTCGAAAACGCTCGAAATCTACCGAGATGCCCGAAAGAGGTTATCGCGGCGTTTCCCGGAAATCGAAAGCACGCTGCTCACCGAACTGCTGCCGGTCACATTTCAAAAAGCCTTGAACGACCTATCAAAGAAGTACGCAAAATCATCTTTACGGCATATCAAGTCGCTTTATAACTTGGCCTACCAAACCGCGATTGAGAATCACCAGTGTACGGAAAACCCGATCAATGGTGTCACCGTCCCCAAAAAAGCCTCGGAAAAAGTCATCAACGGGCTATCACACGAAGAACAGCAAGCGTTTGAAGAAGCTGCAAAGCAACTCACGATTCGAGATCAGTTCATTCTGCAAACCTTTCTTCTGACCGGCCTGCGGCGCGGAGAGCTGCAAAACCTGCGCTGGCAGGACTGGGATAAAAAAGCCAAGGTTCTGCGCGTTGAAAAAAGCAAAACAAAGAACGGCATTCGCAGCGTGCCGGTGATTCCCGAAGTCGCCCTTATGCTCACACATCTGCAAGGCTGGGCTAAGCGCTGCAGCTCTAACCGATACATATTCGGCGATGCAGAACCGGTAAGCGCCGGTCACTTACGGCACATTTGCCTGTACACTTCAAAGTGCGCCGGAATTCGCCGCGTATCGCCGCACATGCTGCGCCATACCTTCGCGACCCGAATGATTGAAAACGGCTCGGACGCAAAAAGCCTTGCTCTTATCATTGGCCACTCCAACCCGGCCTTTACGCTCCGCCGGTACGTCCACCCGGATCACACATCCCTCTACGAGCAAATGTGCCGTCTTTCAAGCGTACAGCAATAAACCGGCAACATTGCCGCTTTTTAAAATAGAAAAACCTACTCACCACTATCGGCGGGTAGGTTTTACCTTTGCTATCCTCTGCTTTTTATGCGTAATGAACGATTTGATTAAGGGTATAGAGCTGCGTTTCGTTTTCTGCCGCATAATCAGCATTTGGGGTTGAAACCTTTTTTAATAGATATAGGGTATCTCCAAATAAAACAAATTTAGATTTAGTAAATCTTGATTTGATACTATATTCGAGACCGGCAAAAAAGAGGTTTGAAGATTTGTAGAATGATTTGTAGATTGTTCTGTGCAGAACAAAGTCATTATCTGTTTGCTTCCCATCGCCCAGTGCAAAAACTCATTGAGCTCAAAATAACGCGAAATACAAATAAGTCTCTGCAACAAATTTTCCAGAGCAAAAGTGGCAACATTGCCGCTTTTCGCCCATATAAGCACTTTATAGTTCTGGAAACAGAATTCGTAGATAGTCGCGGCGAGCATAGAGTATACGGTCGATATAAATATCATTGCCACAAGCGCGATAAAAGCTGATATAATTCCCACTTACAATAAATCTGTAGTCGCTCTCTATATCCGCAATCGAAGACAGCAACGCTCCGGCGTACGCATAATTCTGCAAAACTCGCAAACTTTTTGTGATCCGGCTTACCGTTGTCAAAGCTGCGGAGGGATTCAGCAAATCTTCTTCGATATAAGCTTTGATCTCCATGAGGTCATTTTGTGCTTCTGCGGATAAATGCAAATTATTCATTCGTAACCCCAAGCTTTTTTTCTACGTCTTCTAACGACAGCCAGCCTTTCTCCTCGCCGGACTTACGACCTTTTGCAAGCTCGTTCATTAACCGAAGTGTTGCCTGCGTCTTCTCAAAATCCTGCATATCGAGAATTGCATATCGGCCACGCCCGTTTTTGGTCAGAAAAACCGGCGCACCAATAGCTACGTCTCGCAGAACATCGCTGTAATTTCGCAGATCAGAAATAGGTTTGATATTTGGCATATTGTCCCACTCCTTTCATAATCTACTTTTATTATACTCATATCTTACGATAAATTCAACATCTAATTTAGCACTAAATTTTACAGCATAAGAGTTGTTCTTTATAAGACAAAAACCTACTCACACTATTGGCGGGTAGTTTTTTGTCTTTGGTCTTCTCTGCTTTTTCAAAATCCGGCAACATTGCCGCTTTTTGATTAAAGACGAGCAAGCAATTCATCTGGTGTGAACGCAATGACTTTACTTCTTGAAAAATCACGCACATTACGCGTTATGATGTAATCCGCATGAATACGTTCAGCTGTAACGCTTTGCACGGCATCTTCAAAATCAGGCCATTGCAAAGCAGCCGCACGAAATAAATCCGAATCATTCAATTCTGCAAATTCAAAAATTAAAGAAAGCATGTGAAGAACTTCTTCAATTCTCTGTGCATCCATCTCTTTGCGCATAATGTAAACTAAATTTGCAAATGTTAACGCCGAAATATATCCTTTGGCTTGTTCGGTCTCACAGAGTTTCCACACCATAGAAGAAGCCCGAACAAAATTCTCTCGATTTTGCAGAACGTCGAGCAGGATATTCGCATCAATCAGCAATTTCATATTTTTCCTTCAGCCTTTCTGTTCGCACTTCATCAAGGTCAGCATCATTTTTTAAAATCCCGATCAGCGAATCCGTAAGATACGAAATTGCCATATCTTTAGGGACGAAGCGGCCCACCTCATGGCCGTTTTTCGTTACGATCACCTCTTGACCCGAAATAACAAGATTTAGATACCTGCCAAAATTATTCTGCATTTCTGTTGCTGTTGCTGAGATCATTCCAGCACCTCCTTTAGCTAATATTATACTACTATATATTAGCTAATATGTCAAGACTATACGAGCACATAAATATCCTAACCGGCAACATTGCCGCTTTTTAAAATGGAAAAGCCTACTCACCACTACCGGCGGGTAGGTTTTTGTCTTTGGTCTTCTCTGCTTTTTCAAAATCCGGCAACATTGCCGCTTTTTGATTTCTCTCTGCGGCAATGGCACGTGCTTGCACAAACGGCAGCTTACCGCGCATTAAGCGCTGCTTTTCTCGCCCGGTAAGTTGTTCTGAGAGCTGCTTATAGATGCGCACCGTGCGTTCGGAGACGCCGAGAAGCTGCATCAGCCGCGTCTGTAAACCGCCTTTGATCTCACCGGCGTCCTTCATGCCTTTCAGCAGCTTGTAGTAATTCTCATAGAGTTGGAGCCGGATACGCGGACTTTCTGCCGCCTGCTGCCTGCGATGAATTTCCCGGCGGCGCCGTTCACGAGGATCACGTATCTGCCGTTTGATTTTGTAAACATAGCACGGGATTTTCGTCCAGTGCAGGCACTCCCGCAGATACCAAAACCGATATGCCCCCAGAAACACACGGTATCGACCGCCCGTTTCAAGCGTCACACCGATGGGATATTGCAGCAGCTCCATCACGTCCGGCTTAGAAAGCTTCGAGTTTTCAACGGCGTGATAGCTTACTTCGCCAGGCATATCGATCCTGTCTGCATCGATGAGATGCACCCGCCCTATCGGCGGCTTTAACTCTTCTCGTGTGCTGCCTATCGCGTAAACACGACGGTATTGCTCGGCTATATTGTCCTCCACCCACTCCTTGCGCAAGATTTCCACAAGATATAGATGTTCCTTGCACGGAACCAATGCCCACTTCTCATTTTTTAGCGGCATGTCCTCCGGCACACGCCAACACAGCTCTTTTCCCGGCATACGGGACTGCTTGTACTGCGGTTTTGCATAAATGATCTCTGTCATGATATTCCTTTCCCCACCGCAAAGCGCCACTTTTGCACGCTTATACTTGCGGTATAGTTGATTCTTCCTGTTTACTCTATTCTTCCTGTAAACTCTAAATACCGTATACCCCTTCTCCTTAATCAGGCATAAAAACTGTAGCTGGGGGTAAGGGTTCATAGGGGTGTCACATTTGACTACGGGGGTATTCAAAGAAGAAAGCAGCATGAGTAAAATACAGCGCAAAAGCAAAAGTTCCGCCGGTTTGTACCGACGGAAACGATTGAAGCTCTGCCCCTTATTGCCCATAAAACTGCGATCTTCCGCACGCACACAAAGGATCCCCTTATCGCGCAAGGCTGCTACAAGGCGCGAAACAGAGCGCATAGAGCATCCGCACGCATCGGCAAGGCTGCGGCGGGAAATCGCCCAGCTATCCTCACCGATTTGCAGCATGATCTGGCTGTATACCTTCACTTCACGGTGGTGCAGCTTCTCTACATCATCCATGTCTGCGCGATATTTGAGCCCCTTGGTGTTCACAACGCGGTATGTATTACTGCGCTGACGGCCGTTCTCATCAAAGCGCGGCTTAACTTCCACTAAGCCCGCACGCGTCAGCTCGCGCAAAGCACGTGCATAGGTCGATTCACTGATTCCGAGCGCCTCGCAGGTCTTTCGTTTGCTCCAAAAGGAAACACCCTCTTTGTCTGCATGCGCCTGTAAAAAAGCTAACAGCTTTACGCTACGAGGGGTAAGGCTGCTGATATTAAGGTCTAATGTCGCGTAAAAGTCGTTCATCGGTCTTGCCCCTCCTTTGCGTTTAGTCTGTTAGCTTTTATGGATTTAGTCTTTGCTTTTACTTATGTCACGGATGATTTTGCAGCCGAAAGGCGGCGTATCAAATTCATCATAATACGGGTCATCAGTCGCTATGATATTAAAAACACCCACGACTGGCTTTTCTTCATCTACCATTGACTGTTCGTCTTTTAAAACATCAGCAAACCGTGAATTCGCTCTCAAACACGCTGCTTCAATTATTTTAAATTCGTCTTCGGTGTAAGATTCATTTTTTGCTATATTGGAAAAAAGCAAAAAATGTGGCATCCCATAACGTCGCCCGTTATAGACCTCTACAACACTTGCACGTGAGCTCTCTTTGGGATCACGTAATACATCTTCAAGCACGACCCAATCACTCGGGTATATAATATACCCGTCTTTCATGTCTATTTTTTTCATGCTTTTATGCCCATCAAAAGCTGCACGCTGATTATTACACCAGAAGAGTTCCATTTTTTTGTAGTGCATCTGCATTTCACGACTCAGTTCATTTATATAACGGCTTTTGCTTTCACTGTGCTGAATTGTTTCGTTTAGCGACGCAGAGCTAAAGACAGAAAGCTCACTTTTGACCTCTTCCGGTATATCTAAAGTCAAAACAATGAGATAGTTTACATATCGACCAAATGTTGTTTTCTCTTTTTTTGCTTTTTCTTTTACTAACCCGTAATTTGTCGCTGTAAATTCTATTGTTCTTTTAATTTTTTCGCCTTTTTCTTTTTTTGGAATATCCATTTGGCAATTTTCGTCCGATAAAAATCTCTCAAGTCTTTGATAGGCGACCCTACGCTTCACGCTGAGATCGTTACTATACTCTCGTTTAGCCATATTTTGCTCAATTTGCTGTATATTGATTTGGCAAAACTCAAGCAAATTCATTCGTACTTTTTCCGGCATTGCCAGCATCATGTCAACAATAAAATTGAGTACATTTACGCCTTTGCCACCCGTTATATCTGCATATTCGCGCACTAAACGTAAATTTCTCCCCGAAAAAGTTACACTTGGTATAATTGTATTTTTGATATTCAAGAAAGACATTTAAAATCACCTAATCTAAAAAGCCCTTTAATTCAAGGGTAGTATAACAAATTTTCTTTATTCTGTCAATCCCTTAAATTAAAGGGTATTGAACTTTTTAAGGGTTCGGAGTTGCTTCCACCACACTCTCTGGTGCAGGCTCGGGTGTGGGTTCCGGTGTCGGCTCCGGAGTAGCCTCAGGCACTTGCGCTACGGCCGACTGCGGAATATAGAAATATGTGCCATCCGGCAGCATAGCGTAGTAAAACTCTCCGCAAACGCCGGACACAATCATATTCGTTCCGGCTTCAAGTGTCCCGTCTGCCTCTGCATCCGGGACAGGCAGCCAGTAATACGGCGCTGCCTCTACGTTATACGCGTTGAACTCGCTGACCGGGCTCACCACGTAGACCACCGGCTCCGGCGTCGCGGTCGGTTCTGTGCTCGGTTCCGGCGTGGCCGTAGGCTTTGGTGTTGCAGCGGCTTTGGTCTCCAATGTTTCTATACGTGTCTGTGCCTCCTGCAGGTCGCCGGTCATTGTGTTGATGCGCACGATCTGTGAAATCAGCACCGCGATCACAAGCGCAATAGCCGTAACGATTCCAATAAAAGCCTGTTTGATTGTCATATTAAAACGTCCTTTCCAGATACTTGCTGAGTAAATCCGTCCCGATATACGGATACGGGTCAACTCGGTTATTTTCTAAATACAATTCAAAATGTAAGTGGTTGCCGGATGAATTTCCGGTGCTGCCCACGTAGCCGATCACGTCGCCCTGATGCACATACTGCCCATAAGATACCGCCACACTGGATAGATGCGCATACAGCGTGTCTACGCCCTCTGCGTGGTTGATTTTGACGTAATAGCCCCATGAGTAGCCCCACGAATCCGACGCATTTACAACGATCACTTTGCCGTCTGCGGCCGCGTACACCGGTGTGCCCTCCGGCATACCGATGTCCATTCCCTTGTGCGGCGAACCGCTGTACATGCCGCCGAAATGCTGCGTGATGTTCTGCTCCCATCCCGGCTCAAGCGGTGCGCATAGACCGCGTGCATTCAGACTTCCCGGGTATGTTCCCGAAATCGTGCCAAACGTATAGCAGCGCAAAAACTGCTCGATATAATTCGGGTTCCCGTAGGTGCTGCCGCCGCCCATTTTTTCCGAATAAGCTCTCGCGCATTCGACTGACCATACCCCGCCGTAATATGTATCGCAGAAATCGATAAAGCCATCGCCCATGTTGTATGCTTGCAAAGCCTTGAACAAATTATTTTTGTCTGCCGGTGATTTGCAGCCGGTCTTTTTCACCTTGAGGCTAAAGCAATATACACCGATCTCAATGCTGTACTCGGGGTCAGTTATGCCATTCGGCTGTTTTACCGCCAAGCCGGATTCGGAGCACGCAAACGGGTCTCCCGGATCATCCAAAATGCCGGTCTCTGCCATACACAGCGCCAATAGAACCTCAACATATTCGGGTATGCCGTCTTTTTGTGCCCAATATGTAATGGATGCGCGGTAGGATTCCACGCGGTCGTTTAGATTTATCGCACGTCCGGCACTGCTCGCTAAGCTGCCAAAACTGTTTGAAAAGACTAATAACAGCACAACCATGCCGATCCAAATTGCCATGAGGATTTTAGGTAATCCTTTGGCGTCCATCGCAGGTACATCTTTCGTTTTATTTGCTACGTGCTGCTGCGCCGCACATGCCATATCGTGCGCATGTACAGCCGTAGCCGTCTGCGCACTTTCCTGTATTTTTTGCACCGTGCCGACCGTTACCTTTTTAGCCGTTTCGGCCGCAGCCTGTACGGCCACGCTGGTTCCTGCCGTCGCTGCACCGGCACTTACGGTTGCCGTAGCTTTTACAGTCTCCACAGTGGCCGTCTTAGCTGCCTGCTGTGCACCGGCGCGTGTTACACGTGACACTGCTTCGGAGGTGCTTCTATACGCAGTCTTGGATGCAGCTTTATACGATGCCTGCACCGTATTTCCTGCACGCGGCGTCGGCCGCCACGGGGAGTTTTTCGACGACGGTTGCACGCCTCGTTCAACGGGTTTATTTTTACTCTTTCGCACAGCACGCTTGATCTCACTCGTCACAGCATCTCTGACCGCCCCTGCCGTCGATTTTGCACGGCCGACAACCTGATCTGCCGCAGCCGTTTCCGGCGCTTTGTCCCCATCTTGCTCCGGCGTATCGACGCTCATCGGTGCAGTGACGATTTTTTGCATCTCGGCGAGCTGCTCCGACATTTCCCGCAAACCGTCACTGCGCCCGTGTGCCTTGATTGTGCCTTTCTTTACCGTGTTCTCATACGTCGTAATGTTCATTGACCTGCCCCCATCCGTCAGACGGCTTTGTGGACATCAGCTGATACAAAGGATTATCGGTCGGGAAATCGTTTTCAAACGGTACGATTGTGCTGCCGACCTTAATAAGCCCTGTGCCGTACTGCTCCTTGGCAAGCGCCTGCTTCTGCGCCTCAGACAGGCTAAACATTTCTGCAAGTACGTCTCTGTCCGGTGCAGACTGGTACAGCATCGTGATGATGTAGCTGTTTTCGAGCAGCTTGCGTGCCTCCGGGCTATTGAGTATTTCCGTTGTGTTCTGGGTCGCTCCGATAATATAGCCACCACGCTTGCGGATACGCTGCCAAAGCGATGCAAAATACTGCGCCGCATACGGGTTGCGAAAAATCGTCATAATCTCGTCGATATAAATGTACGTGTGCCTCTTTTTCCGCCAGTTGTCCATTAGGCGGCTGTAAATCGATTCAAGGACAATGAGCATACCGACCGCGTTCATACCCTCACCAAGCTTTGAAAGGTCATAGTCGATGATATGCGCCTGTGTATCAACGTTCGTAGGCTGCGCAAACATATCGTAGGAACCCGCAGTATAAATTTCCATGCGCAGCGCCAGTTCCTGTGCTTCCGGCGCATCCTGCTCTTTCAGCATACGGTACAGATCACCAAGCAGCGGCGACGACTTTGTATAACCGGATGCCACGACCGGTACATACAGCTTTCGCACACAACGATCCAAAAGGCTTTTCATTTTGCCGTCAAGCACGTTGCCATCTTCCATAAGCAAGATACGGCAGAAAGACATGATAAATTCAAGCTTTTCTTTCAACGGTTCGCTGCTGCGGTCATCTGGGTCGGCACTGATCTCAAGCGGATTGATCCTGTGCTGTGTAGACGGAGATAAGGAGATCACCGTTCCGCCAAGCCTTTGTGTCGCTACAACATACTCACACTCCGGGTCAACGAAAAATATGTCTGCCTCCCCTTTCAGTGCGACCTGCAAAGCGTCCTCCTTGATGTGGAACGACTTACCGCCGCCGGTCGTCGCCAACACAAGGCTGTTGCCGCTCATCAGCATATCGCGGTTTATGGTAATGAGACGTTTCGTCTTTGCGTTAATACCGAACCACGAGCCGCCCGGATAATAGATTTCCTGCGCTGCAAACGGGCAAATACCGGCAAGCGCCTGCGTTGTTAGCAACCGATCCGCCTGAATAAACGGACGCCCAAAAGGCAATGCCGTATTCAGCCCCTCGTACTGCTGTGCAAGGAGCGGAAGAAACTGGCAGGAAATGGATTTTCCTTTGCTCATGATGCTTTCAGCATCGTTTTCCAATTCTTCCCGCGTATCGGCAAAATGTGCTACGGTGACGGTAACAAGGTATAAGTTTTGGTCGCGCTCCTGTATAGCCTCCATGACTTCCTGTACTCCCGCCGCACGCTGCATCAGTTTATACGGCACGCTGCCGCTGTAATTGCCGTTGCGCTGTTGGTGCAGCGTATAGTTTACTATTTTCGTATCGATTGCCATACTGCGGCTTTCCGCCTCCGCCATCGCTTCGGCGCTCGGTATCGGCAGAAAATCGATTGTAAAGATCATCGGCTTGCCGATAGAGGCAATATCCGAAACAATGCGGTCGTTGAGATATATCGGATAGGCATTTAGGAACAAAGTTTTGCAGTATCGGCCGCCGATCTTCAAATGCGTACAGGAATTGAGGTCTTCCGCACTGAGCGGTGCAATGCTGTCTTTCCAGTTCATGCCGAGCTTTTTTTCTGCGTGAGCATCAAATCGGAAAGTTTCCTCTAAACCCGGCCGGTAAATATCGTGCAGCAAACGCAGACGTTCAGACAAAGGCACAGCACGCAGCTCCACACCGAGCGCCTGAAAACTGCTGATTAAATTTCCCTCCACGCGAGCAAAAAACGCTGCGGCATCTTCATCATTTCTTCGTCCTGCTGTTATCGTCAGATACGCCTGCTTCGTCATGCCGAGCGTACCGCGCACCTGTTCCCGCAGTACGGTATTCATATTCTCCCGATAATCATCTAACTCATCTTCCGGGTTCATCGGGATCAACACATCGCGCTCGAACTGCTCCTGCCGTATCGGTCGAAAGAAAATACTGATCTTCGCATAAATGCCTTTATCGATAGAATTGAGCAGTGCTGAATAATCCACAAGCCGGCGCATCTTTTCTTCATCGCGCAGCTCCGTGTAGTTGATGTCCGTAAACGCAAACATTTTGGAATATTCTCCGCTGTCAAGTACGAATGTACCATCATTCAGAATGCGCTTGACCGGGATCATCTCCTGCGTGCTGCGCGGAATTTTCATGCTTCCCTGTTGATACTGCTCCGCGCCCCTCAAGGTCTTTTTCCAAAGCATCTTTGCCTTTCTCCCTTCTGTTTTTCATTTCATTCAGCTCGACTGCACATGCGGCTGTGCAAAGCTGTTCGATCTCATTTGCGTGTATATTGCTGCCCTTAAAAACAAGCCTGCGCGGCATCAAGAGCGCATGCAGCCAGCATAATGCCACACGCTCGGCGGGCATTTTATGCCACTTAAAAAAGCCTATCAAGGCCAACGGCGCACTTGCGCATAACGTAAGGAACGATGCCATATCGGTACTGCCGAAACGCGTATATACATTCCAAAAAGTGATAAAGCCCACACATAGCGCTGCAACACTCCAAATCGTCTGCCGCACAGATAAACCGGATAGGAACTCATCTTTAATGTCTCGTATTTCTTGGTTTACTTTGATTTGCATAACGCTTTTCGCTCCTTCCTTACACAAATCCCAACAGCTTATGCGTCATGTTGTCGGCACCTTTTATAATGGCGCTGAGAGACGACAAGTACAAAAGCAGCATGACCGGTTTCGCCATCGTACCCAGAAAGCCTAACATCCCGCCTACCTGTGTCATCACGGCATCATCCGCTATCGCGCAAAATAGCTGTATGGCGATCACCATCGTAACGGCTTCCATGCAGACGCCGAACACGTTCTTAATGTAATTTCGGCCATATGCAGAAGTTACATTTCCGCCGGCAAAAAACGCCAACGGAACCGGTGCTATCGACATATAGACATAGATTTTAAGAAACCGCCCGAACACCGTCAGCAGCAAAACCAGACCGCTGATAATGACCGCAACATACAAAATGCCAGTCAGGATGTTAATAGACAGCAGCTCGCCTATCGCACCGGCAATTTCTCCCGATGGGTTTTCTTCCATGTTCGGAAGCAACCCGGCTTGTCCGCCCATTGCCTCGATCAGACGGCTCGTTAAGCTGCGTATAACGGAAAACATAGGCATGAGGATTATATCCGTGCCGCGTACCACCAAGGCATTGACAATCACGAGCCGTGCCAAGGTCTTGAATATTGCAATCGGCGTTTTTTGCTCGATCAGTGACACGGCAGATTGTATGTACCCTACGCAAAAAGCAATGAGCATCAGTGATGATGCAAACCCTTTCAATATCGTATTCAAAATCGAAATATACTCGTATGCGTGCGGGCTAAAATCCGAGAGATCTTCCGTCAGCACCGAGTACATCAGCCCGAATATCTGCGTTAAGAATTGCAGCACAAGTTCATACAAAACAGTTCACTCCCTTTTATGCTGTTGTCATACCGAGGAAAGTTAGAATCTGCCGTGCGAAGCAAAGGGTAAATCCACCGATAACGCATATAACACTCATAATGCGCTTTGTAGAATCGTGATTAAATCCTGCCATGACGAATTGCACAAGACCAAATAATCCTACAAACACACCCACTACTTGTAGCAACCCGAAAAACATCGTCAGCAAATTATTGATCGGTGTGTCGATCTCTGCCACGCCGGTGCTTGCAAAGCAGGGGACAGCAAGCAACACTGCGCTTGCCGCCGCAAAGTATGCGTATCGTGCATATTTTCCCACTTGGTTCAATTGGTTCAAATTAAATTTTCTCATGTGAATCGCTCCTTTAATTTAGTTTGACATTTTGAAGGTCAAAAGTAAACACACCGTCTACCTCGTCTTCATCGATGTCCGTTTCATTGATATGTATTGTGTTCGTTTCCGGCAAAAGCTCTGACGAAACATAAGAATACTGCGGCGCACCGCCGTCGGCCGAAAGCTTAATCCTCGGATGCCGGTTCAGGTCGTATTTCTCGTCGATTATCGGCCGCTCATCGGCTAAGATCATAATTACGCTGCCAATTTTGCCTTTCAGCAGCTTGTTTTTTAGGCGTACCTCTGTTACATCCATCAAAGCGCGGCCGCTGTTTTGCTCATTGGTGCTGTTGCTGCCGCTCGTCCAACTATGCGTTGTACCGTAGCTACGGTTATCAATCGTTTCCTGTCCCATCGCTTTGGAAATCCATTCGTGTGTGCTCTGCTCGTTGCCGCCGAGATATAGTATCTCATCGCACATGCCGGACACGGACTCCCAGTCGTCTGGGAACATACGCTTGATCTGCGATATATTTTGCAGAATAATCGATAATGTGATGTTGCGCGAACGCATCGTCGCAACCCAGTTTTGGAAGCTGTCTGGCAACGTAATATTTCGCGCTTCCTCGAGCACAAAATGCACCGGCACGGGTAAGCTGCCGGTGCTGCGTGCATCTGCCTGTGCCATCATAAGCTGAAAAAGCTGTGTGATGAGCGCCGATGCCAGAAAATGGAAACTGTTGTCGTCCGGCATACGGATAAACAGCGCCGTTTTTTCTTCGCCAATCTTTTCGAGTTCCAATTCATCACCGGTCGTTAGGTTTACCACGTCTTCAAGCAAAAACTTTTCCAAGCGGCTGAGAAGCGATTCCTGAATACTCATGATCGTCTCCCCTGCACCCTTACGGTAAGCATCAAAGTAGCGCACCGCTATATGCCTCGGGCTTCTGGCACGCAGTTCCTCAATGAGCACCTGTGTCGCAGAGATACCGGCTTCATCGCCTTCTTCGACGGTCTCGGCAAGGATCAGCTCCATAACTGTTCCGAAATTCATTTCCGTCTCCGGGCATTCATACCACACGTAATACATGAGCGCCGAAAGCATCATTTTCGCCGTCTTGTCCCAAAAGGCATCACCACCATGTTTCGTTTTATCCTCGGTATTTGCAAATAAGTTCGTGATAAAGCCTTGTATGTCGCTTTCCCGTTTAAAATAGACGAATGGGTTATACCGAAAACTGCTGAGCATATCAATAAGGTCAAAGACACGGATTTTGTAACCCTCTGCCTTAAATACATTGCCAATATCGCGGAGCAGCTCCCCTTTCGGGTCCATGATGATATAAGATGAGTTACATTGCAGTAAATTGGGTTTTACGTACGCTCGTGTTTTGCGTGAGCCAGAGCCACCGATAACAAGCGTAAATAGGTTTTTATCCAGCTTGCGCTGATCCGTTGTGATGCTCAAATGTCTGGATAAGATGCGGTTTTCATCCGGGTGTTCTTTGTCGTAGAGCCGGTAGTTCAGCAGGTACACATTTTCCCATTTCGCTGAGCCGTGTTCTTCGCCGTGGCGAAAATTCTTCTGTGAGCTGAATATGTATAGGAGCACCAACGCATAACCGCCCAGAAATATGCCCACGACTTTTCCGGTATCGGCACAGAATTCCAACCGAAACGGATGCGCAGTGATCTCATTCATATTCAGCAAAATCCCGGGCAATCCGCCCTCTGCATACGGCGCGATCAGCACCGCAAGCCAAAGCACAAATACCGCCCCGATGCCTGCCATGATCCAAGCCGTTAATGTATTTTTTCCTCTCATCTTTTGAACTCGCTCACAATTATTTTATAACCGTTTTCCTTTATTTTTTCCTCATAATGCCGCAACTCGCCTTTGGGGTCTGTAACGATATAAGGTACGCTGCATTCCGGTGAACTCGGTTCCACACACAAGCAACCTCTTGCCGCTAATTCTTTTTCATTTTTCATCATATTGTCCTCCATTTCTTTGACCGAAGTCGATTTTCGATCACCATAATTTCTTGTGCTGCGATGCTCTGCGCTGTGGATAACGCCCGCAGCAGATTTTCAATTTTATCTGTGCCGAGCGCCGTCGGGACGCGCACACACACTTCCTGCGGCAAAACGCCAAAATGTACGCATACAATATACGCTGCACATTTTGCAATGATCTCATTTGCCGGTGTATCCGGCAGCGCTGTTTTCTCATTCTCCTGAAAAACCAGCGCGAAATCTTTTTCGGCCAATGCTTCAAGCGCGGCGTAGCAAAGCATAGCTCTTTCCATCTGCCCCGGCTGCACAAGATACGCATGTACTTCACGGTCATAGTGGATGCCCGTCACACCTTGTTGTTCGACGATTTTCAGCTCGTCGATCTGATTTAGAGTGATCCTGCAAATGGCAAGCGTGTTATAGATCGTACCTTTCAGCGTCAGTTTTTCTCCGGCATCTGTCTGCGTAATGTCATACCATTTGCTCGGTACTGTGGTTTTTCGCTGAGTGTCTGCTCCTGCATCCAACCATATTGGTTTTGCCTCTGCACCCGGCAGAAGCTGCACGCCTAAGCCGCGCCATGATGCAGCCGTTGCAATACGTGTTGCCTTCTCATTCTGCAATGCGATCAGCATTGAGTTTTTAACGCCAAACCGCATACGTCCCATAACCTGCAACACTTTCTCCAAAAAGCGCTCGTTGACGAACATCTCATCCCGCGCCCTTACCCAACGTGTATTCAGCGCTTTCCATGATTGCTTTTTTCTGCCGCCGGAACCCTTCTTCATTTTGAAAGTACGGCGCGCTCGCAGAACCGTATCCACAGAACCGGCAACATTGCCGTTTTTTCCGTCCTTTTTTTCGTCGTCCTTGAGGAATGTCGGTTCATCATCAGCCGACCAAGCTAAAGGCTTTATATCTTCTTTTGAAATCGCCATACACACCGCCTTACTTTCTCATCAGCCTTTGCGGCTTTACCTTCGGCGTCTTCTGAATGACCTTATCGGTATTTGAAGTACGTCCACCTGCCTGCATCTGGCGCACAGCTTCCGCAATTCTCGCTTCTTTTTGCGTGTTGACGTTTTTTGCAGCCTCCAGCTTTTTCATAACAGACGGCTTGTCTTGTACCGGCACGGTACGTTTGGTTTTCACAACCTTCTCGCCGAGCAGCGGGTCGTCTTGGTTATAAAGTTCAAAATTGTGCTGACGCTTTTCTTCGATTCGCTCTGCAAAGTCCTTATCAATAGATGCCGTAACATCTGCCCAAAGTTCTTCAGCCTCTTGTTCCGTTACGGATGTCTTCAAGCCGTCGGAGGACAGACGGCTTTTCCGTTCCGTCTGTCCTTTCGTAGGGTTTGGCTCCGGCTTTAGAAGGTCTTGTGCGCTGCCGCGTGCCTCCTTAACAGCATCCTGTACCCGCACTTGATCTTTTCCGATCACGACCTCTGGGAGCTCGTTTACATCTGCCGCTTTAGACGGGTCACGTTCGATTTCCGCCTGTGTAACATCCGTCAGCACAGCCAGTTTATTGCGCTCGATCAGACGGTTGATAACTGCTGCATCCTCGCCGCGCACCATTAAGGTCGATAACCCATCGCCGTTGCTGTCGTGCAAATGCAAGTACCGCAAGCCATAGGGTCGTGCAGCTTTTTTGAATGTTTCGATGGCTTCATCGCTCATCGAGATAAAGCGCACCTCCGATGTACTCGTCAAAAAATCTCGGCATTTTCGCGCCGGGATCATTTTATCTGCGCTGTATCGGATCGCTGCTACGAGCGCTGCCAGAACTTCTTTGCTCCCGCGTAGGAGCAGCTTCGTTCCTTCGATGCTCAAGGTGATGATCGCTTGTTCGTCCATTTTCTTTTCCCCTTTCTGTTTCAAATGTTTTTACTTCATGTGCTTTTTCGATTTTGGATTTGATCTGTGGCTGCTGCTCGAGGATTTGCACACAGAGCTTTGCTTCTGAACGCAGCTTTTTGAGCTGCACGTTGATCTTCTCGATTTTTTCAAGCTGCTCCTGTATTTCAGCATCACCTGTCTCCAAACACCGCAGCACGGCTCTTATTTCTTCCCGCTCATCGATCTGCCCGGAGATTTCGTGCTGCACTACGCGTAACCGCTGCTCTACGTCATCGCGAGTTTTAAGATTATATTTTGCAACATAATCGAACTGCTTTATGTACGCGTTCAGCTGCCAACGCGCCGTGGTAAACGCACTGCCGTATACTTTGGGACGCCGCTTAAAAACGCCGAGATAATAAAGCCACTTGTAATAAAGCGCTCGTATTCCATGCGCTTTAGATTTCCGACGTACCGTTCCTCGCAAGCGCATTTTTCTTTTTTGCATCGTCGGTTGCTCTATAACTTTAGTTTTGCCGAGCAGTCGGTCTGCTTTGATACGGAGAATGCGCAAGTGCAGCGCTTCCGGCTCGTAGTTTTCTCCAAGCGACTGCAAACGAATATTTCGTTCACCGCCCGGCGGACAAATCGTAACATACTTTCGATCCGTCATAACGGCATACCCGTACGCCCGCAGCGTATCGTAAAAAGCTTCGAGCGATTCTATATTTTCATTTGCGAGTATGCGGTCTATGTCTTCGCGTAGCGCTTTACGCCGGTTCGGCTTTCCTTCTTTTTCTGCCTGCCAAGCTGCATACGGCATACCTCGGCGCACCGGCTTGATAAGTGATAAACCATACTCTCTGCAAAGTGCATCCGAAACCGTTCTCATTTGCCAATAGTTTTTCTCTTTCCATAAGCGTTTGCCGTCCAGAAACGAAACCGAGTTGAGTAGGCTAAGTACCCAGCGCCTTGCCGCATTGCTGCGGTAGGTTTCCAGGCACTCGCCCCCGAACCGGACTTACAACTCTCGCTGTATCCGGCTCTCTATTCATTCACAGCCTGCACCGTGAATTTTCGTGTGACAACTTTCACAGACCACCAAAGTTTTTCGGTTAATCCTCTTCATGAAAACTGCCCACGGTTGGCTTTCATCCAGCTCTTTCAGCGTTCTAACTTGGTGCATTACCAACGCTGAAGTTTCTTTTCCGCACCATTCACACCGATTTGCTTTTAATCGTGCGCCGAGACTGGGCTTTTTCAGGATGCCTTTCGGCTTATGGATAATATCTGCTTCTTTTCCCAGCGGATAGGGGTCTCTTGCAAGACTGTCCTTCCACAGTAGTCGGATGCGCTCATTTCCATGCTTGTCCTGGAATTTTACCCCGATGTCCTTGACAATACGATATTGAGCAATAATTTTGCCTTTGGTTGTACGGTATTTACAGGCCAAGGTTTTATAGAAACTGTACTCCATGATATAGCGGAACTTGTGCAGCTTAGAGCGATTGTTTGCAATCGCATAATAATTACAGAATCCCCGCACCTCACCATTGTACTGGTCTAGGATACTCAGGTCTGTTCGTCCGACAAGTTTTCCACGATACGTGGGTTGCCAAATCTCTGTTCCATTGCGAACATCAATTCTCATGGCTCCCAGTTCCAGCAGCTTTTTTTGAATGACAGAAGTCGGAACTTCCAGCATTACATGGCCGCTGTAGTTTCGGGCTGTGGAACCGCTTTTTGTCTTTTTGGTGTGATTGCTCTGCGGTGTGACCCTGATGTCAAATCCCAAGAATTTTGCACGGTCTGTTGCTTTAGTGACCAGCGTCTTTTCTTCCGACAGTTCCAGTTTCAACTGTTCGGCGATATATACGCCGATTTCCTGCTTAACAGCCTGTGCATCCTCTTTGGCTCCGATGATACCGATAAGAAAATCGTCAGCGTAACGGACGTATTGCAGTCTGCGGAAATTTGTATCCATTGGATTTTTGCAGGGGATGGATTTGTGTACCTTATCCAGTTCCCGGATGCTTTCCAAAAGGGATTGCTTTTCTTCCTCAGACTGTGCCTTTGCCAGCTTCCTTTTGAGTCGGATTCTCTTTGCGCTCAGCTTATGGTATTCCACATTGACGGCTCGCTTGTTCCCACGGTCAAACCGTTTCTTGTATTCAGCCATATATTTGTCGAACTGGTCGAGATAGATATTGGCTAGAATGGGACTAATGATGCCGCCCTGCGGAGTGCCGCTGTAGCTTTGATGCAGTTGGTTATCTTCCATATATCCTGCGTTGAGAAATTTACGGATAAGGCGCAGAAAACGCTCATCTTTAATTCTCTTGCGAAGGATGCCAATCATGACATTGTGGTCAATATTGTCGAAGAATCCTTTAATGTCACCCTCAACAAACCACTTGCATCTGGTAAAGCGATTTTGAATCATCCTCAAAGCTGTGTGACAACTTCTGTCAGGCCGAAAGCCATGGGAGGCGTCCTCAAAGCTGTTCTCATAGATGGATTCCAACAGCATACGGACAACTTCCTGTACCAGCTTGTCGTCAA
>ERZ857882.2280-NODE-2280-length-20219-cov-9.706011_pt1 | contig 20219 bp, 17 predicted proteins | sample MGYA00519697_ERZ857882 | MGnify/ENA primary metagenome ERZ857882 (study PRJEB31778, sample SAMEA3449373) | human gut metagenome | biome: human gut; feature: human-associated habitat; material: faeces | place: United Kingdom | collected 2010/2012 ...
AATTAGGCTAAAAAATTATTTGACGAAAAATCAAAAATCAATTTTGGCGAACACTCATTATTTATAAAAAAATGATACAATATGATACAAATAAATGATAAAAAATACATACTCACTTATTTAATCGGGTTTATATTGCTTGCAACCTTTTTATTTTCATGTAACACCCATAATCACCCAAAAGCACAGATAATATTAAGTATTTTAACTGTAATAGGCGGGATAATTTGTATAAGATATTCTATAAAAAATAAAGATGCATTACACAAAACAGCTTTTTTAATAATCATTATATTTGGATTACTAACAGTATTTGCTTCACCACTTCTTGTAGCTCCTGATGAAGTAGAACATTTTGCAAGATCTGATTTAACCTCAGAAGGAGGACTTATACCAAATTACCATGAAAATCAGGGATATTTCATAAACAACTATTTTTATCAGATGACATGTTCTCAAGGTAGTACCCTACTAGACAATACTTCCTTTATGCATCAAGATATTACGCACGGCAAAACATTTTTTACATCAGTATTTTCTCAAAATCTATTTTATGTCTATTTAGCTCAAGGATTTGGGATATTTATTGCAAAAATGTTGGAATTACCAGTAATATTCGCATTATGGTTAGGTAGACTTTGTAACTTATTATTATACTCAGGAATTGTATATTTTGCAATTAAAAAGACACCTGCTTTTAAAAAAGAGTTACTTGTATTATCATGTCTTCCAATAGCTGTTTTTCAAGCAGCATCAATGAGCAGTGATGGAATTATTTTTGCTCTGGCAATATTAAATATTTCTTACTTCATACAGATGTATAAATCAGAAATAATCCCAAATAAAAATATAATCATTTATTTGGCAACAGGAGTATTGATTGGACTTATTAAATTTCCGTATATCTTTTTATTACTAATGTTATTTTTAATACCTGCAAACAAATTTAAAACAAAAAAAATAGCTATTATATCTAAAATGACAACTTTACTCTTAATAGTCGTAGCTGGAGCATATAGTAATTTTTATGCTTCAAAAGAATTGTTAAAAGGTGGAAGAATAGATTATTACATCCAAAATAATGTTAACCCAGCCAATCAAATAAATTATATAATTCACAACCCTGCATCTGCAGTTATAACCTTTGTAAAATCATTAATCTTTTTACCATACTTGATTTTTATTAAAGATTGTTCTTTTTTCCATTTAATACTTTTCCCGGGGTTAGATATATACAATGCATTGTGTTTAATCTTCTTTATTGTATTTTTATTCTTATCTGAAGATTTAAAAATGGCTAAAAGGAAAAAATTAGAATTGATAATATTATTTTTAATAATTTATACAAGCATATTTTTTATCCAATATTTAAGTTGGACTCCAGTAGGTTATGATGGTATCTTAGGCGTTGGAGCCCGTTACTTCATTCCAATATTAGCAATACTGCCATTAGTATTTGGACATAAGTCTAACAGTGAAAAATTAACAAAATATTTCATAGTATTTACAACAATATTCTTATCTGGAATGTTACTTATAATAATTGCAGGATTTTATTAAAAGAATAATGCATGAGCCCATTTCTTCTTAAATTTCTTATTTTTTCTTTTACTTGATTTATATTATTATTTATGAATTTAAACTACATCTTATCTTTTTAAAATAATATATAAAATAAAACTAAACAGCAAGTCACAACCCTAACAATGCATTATCAGCGATATTTTAAAATTTATTTATATTACAAAAAACATATTTTTAAATGATTAAATCTTAGGGTGTAATAATAAAATGGTTTTATCAGAATTATTAGCTCCAGCTGGATCTTATGATGTGCTTGTAATTGCAGTTAATGCAGGTGCTGATGCTGTTTATATAGCTGGACAACAATACGGAGCAAGAGCATTTGCTAAAAACTTCACAATGGAAGAGATAGAAAAAGCTGTCGAATATGCTCATTTAAATGGAGTTAAAGTCCACGTTACTGTAAATACATTAATAAACAATTTTGAAATAGCTGATGTAATGAACTACCTGTTTAAATTATATCAAATAGGAATAGATGCAGTTATTGTTCAGGATTTTGGAATATGCTGGCTTTTAAAAACTCTAATTCCTGATTTGGAAGTCCATGGATCAACACAGATGGCATTGAGCAATTACAGTTCCATAAAATGGGCTGCTAAAAACAATATTAAAAGAGTTGTTCTTCCACGTGAAATTAATGTAAAACAGATAGCTAAAACACATGAACAGCTAAAAAAAGACAATATCAATATGGAAATTGAAGTATTCGGACATGGAGCTTTATGCTATAGTGTTTCCGGAAACTGTTATATGTCTTCATACAACAGCGGACGCAGCGGAAACAGGGGTGCATGTGCACAGCCATGCAGACGGGAATACCGTTTAAAATACAGAGGATACAATATCGGAAACGGATATCTTTTATCAACCCATGATCTGGCTACCTACAATAATCTGGACGCAATTTCAGATGCTGGAGTAACTTCATTAAAATTAGAAGGCCGTATGAAATCCGGAGACTACATAGGAACCATCGTAAACAGCTACCGCAATATATTGGACGGAAATACCGGAGATTATGCCAAAAATTTACATCTTGTATTCAACAGGAAATTTACAAACGGATACATAATGGGAGATAAACCCGGTGAAGTAATGGGCAGAGGCAGTTCAGGCCACGAAGGTTTATACATAGGCGACATTGTAAAAATAGATGGAACTGAAGTTACAATTGAAATCAAAAATAAAGACAATTACATCACACTAAAAAAAGGTGACGGAATAGCTTTTAAATACAACGGCAAAATCAAAGGAATTTATTTAGAAGACATTGTTAAACAGGACGAAAATGAAATTGTAATTAATACAACACGTTTGGTTAAGGAAGGCACAGAGGTATTTATCAGTTTTTCCAAGTCAATTCATGAAAATCTTAAAAAATTCCAAAAAGAAGTCATTAAAAACCATATCCCACTTTCATTAACCCTAAGCTGGAATGAAGACTTAACAGGATTTGTTAATGTTGAATATTATTTAGATGACGAATTAATCAATTTCAGACATAAAGTCATAGGCAAATTTGAAAAAGCTAAAAACAAACCTATTACAAAAGAAAAAATTGAAAAGCAGTTATCAAAAACCGGAGGAACACCATTCTACATAGATGAAATCAAATTCCACAATATGCCGGACAGTTTATTTATTCCAATCAGTGAACTTAACCAGATTAGAAGGGAAGTTCTATCTCAAGCACAGGACCTTCTGTTAAATCACTACACTCCAACCAAAAAGTCCGTTAAAGCTACAAGGAAAAAACTGAACAAATTTTATGAAGATTATGAATCTTTCAATAACCTCAGCAAAAAGAAAAATCCTAAAATATCATTATTTATTGATAAATTAGACCAGTTAAAATCAATTTCCGGATTTGACCTTAAACGGGTTTACTTTGATGGAAACTGTTTATACAATAACCCTGAAGATTATTATGAAAATATTCCAAAGCTTTTAGAAGAAGCCAGTCTTATGACTCCTGATGCAGAACTTGTTTGGGTATTGTCCTCATTCATCAATGAAAAAGAAGCATCCAAATGCAATGAAATAGTTAAAGAACTTGAATCAAAAGGAATTATTATTTCAGTTATGGGAGATTTCCCGGGAATGTGTGAGATTTTTGACTGTCCTGTTTATGGAAACCATAATCTGAATGTTTGGAACTCATTTACAGTTAAAAATCTTAAAGAAGCAGGATTCAATGGTTTAATTTTATCTTCAGAACTTTCAGGTAATGAAATTAAACATCTGATTTCTAAAAATAACACCAAAGACATTGATTTGGAACTGATTGTAAACGGAAATTTAGAAGTTATTGTAAGTAAGGATGATTTCAGTAACTTAAATGACGGTAAAGATTTCATAATACATAACAATGCAGATTATGCCATTTTAGAAGATAAAAAAAGGAAAAAATTCAAGTACAAAGTATTATTTGACTATAATAAACAAAGCCACATTATAAACAAAGACTGTCTATGTTTAATTGAAGAAATGAACGAAATTAAACACTTAGGTCTTGATTCCATAATCCTGGATTGCAGATATTCCAATGAAAAGTACACAACAAACATATTATCCATTTACAATGATTCCCTGAAAGACAGAGATGATGAAGAGCTTTCCAAATACAAATATCAGATAATGGATTTCTCACAGTCATATATCAACAAGGGAAATTATATTGAAGGCAGATTACACGAGGACAAACATGAGAATTCCTGAATTACTTGCACCTGTAGGTTCCATGGACCACCTTAAAGTAGCCATTAATGCCGGAGCCAGTTCAATATATTTATCTGGAAAAGAATATGGTGCCCGCAGGTTTGCTGAAAATTTTACTTTAAATGAAATATCCGAAGCAGTTAACACTGCTCATCTGCACAATGTCAAGGTTTATGTAACTGTAAATACATTAATTAAAGAAGATGAACTTCAAGACGTGATGAATTATTTGTCTAATCTATATTCAATAGGTGTAGATGCAGTTTTAGTTCAGGATTTAGGTCTGGTTGAGCTGATAAACAAACACCTGCCAAAACTAAAAGTTCACGGTTCCACACAGATGACTGCAGAAAACCAGCTTAAATTAGATTATCTTGAAAGCAAAGGAATTAAAAGAATAGTTCTTCCCCGTGAAATGAGAAAAGATGAAATTAAAAATTTGAAAACAAATATGGAACTTGAGATATTTGTTCATGGAGCTCTGTGCTATTCCTATTCAGGACAATGTCTAATGAGCAGTTTTAAAGGAGGTCGAAGCGGAAACAGAGGAAGTTGTGCACAGCCCTGCCGCCAAAAATACAGATTATCCTGTTTGAACAGTGAAGATTATTACCTCTCACCTAAAGATTTGTCATTATACGATCATTTAAAAGAAATTGCAGAGCTAAACATCAGCTGCATCAAAATAGAAGGGAGAATGAGAAGCAAGGAATATTTGGCTATTGCAGTGAGCAATTATAGGAAAGCCTTAAACAAATTGAAAAGCAATAAAATCAGCAAAAGTGAAGAAATAAGCCTTGCATTTAATAGAGGATTTAGCGAAGGGCAATTTAACTATGCATCTTCAAGAAGTATCCGTTCAGGACATGTCGGTTTAAAATTAGGTAAAGTCTGCAATAGTGAAAACAGCCAAATAGTCATTAAATTAGATGACGGTTTAAAAACAATTCCCCAAAAAGGTGACGGATTATTATTAATAAAAGCAAAAGATGACTACGGATTTGAAATTTCACAAAACCCTCTTTTAACAACATTCAACCATTATAAAAAAGGCAGAAATAAAGAAATTAAAGACATTAACAGAAAAGACAGAGTTTTAATCATTAAAAAAGTAAAGCAGAATAAAAAACACCATTTCAATTTAAACGATTCAACAGCATATCTTACAAAAAGAAACAGATTAACTTCAAAAGTTAAAGAGATTGAAAATAAGGGCAGCAGTTTTATCAAATCCAAATTAATACTTACATTTTCAATTAAAAACAAATATCCTCACTTGAAAGGCAGGTTAACTCTTGCAAATAAAAAAGAAATTGAAAGTGAAGTTAAAGGAGAAGTTCCCTTTGAAAAGCCTCTTAAAAGAAGTGTAGATACAAAAACAATAAAAAAACAGTTACTGAAAGTTGACAAATACCCATTTGACATTGTTGGAGTCAATATTAACTATGACGGAACATTATTTATCCCAATAAGTGAAATCAATAAAATCAGAAGGGAACTTTTCAAAAAATTAGAAAAAGAAGTGTATTCCTTATACTCCAATAAAAAGGTAAAAATAAATCTTGAAAATGAAGGCAATGCCCTAAAAACTGACCAATACAGTTTATCCTATTATACAAATAACCTAACTGATTTAGATAAAATAAATAATGTAAAAAGGGTTTATTTGGAGATACCTCCTGAAGACCCATCAGTGATAAATCAAAGCAGGGAAGAATACAATATAAATTATATGGTCAGCTATCTGCAAAAGGCTATTGACATTTCCAGAAACAGAGACTATGAATTAATCTGGAAATGGCCGGACATTGCACACGATAACTTAATAAAAGTTTTAGGAAAAGTAAGAGGCATATTAAACAAACTGCACTACCCTATTGAAATAATGTCTCCCGATTTTACAGGCCAATACGGACCATACTCCATGAATGTGACAAATACACAAACAATAAAGAGTCTTGAAAACTACAAAATAATTACATTGTCACCGGAACTGAAAAAAGAAGATTTAAAAAATATTTTAGACAATTGTAGTGACAATTCCAAATTGGAAATTATTGTTCAGGGATCTGTTGAGCTAATGAAAAGCAGAAACAGATTATTTACCAAAAAAGAATCTAAAAAGTTAAAGAACAACACAGACGACATCTTCCTGATTGATAAGAAAAACAAAAGATATCCTATTCATAAAAGCTTATCTAATGAAGAAATTATAATTTCAAATAGCGAAGATATTTCACTTTTAAATGACATTACCTACTTAAAATCAATAGGACTTGTTAATTTTGCTATTGACGGTCGATGGAGAGATGAAAACTATTTAAATAAAATACAGGAATATAACACAGCTATTGACAAATAAAAAATAATACTTCCCAAATGCTCTAGGGAATTTTGGATATATATTTAAATAAAAATGTATAGAAAAAAGGGTTTGGTTAAAATGCAAGGAGAGAAAGTAACATTGCAAAACATAAAAGGTATTGGAGATAAAATCTCTGAAAAAATATTAAATAGTGTTGGAGGAGAAGAAAATCTTCAAAAAATAGTTGAAAATGTGGATGTTGAAAAAATAGCAAATATTGATGGAATCAGCCAAAGGAAAGCTATTGAAATAATGAACAAGCTATTAAATAATCCTACATATGAGTTTATTAAAAGCGACAGAGCAATGGAGATTTATGAAGACATCATAAACAAAATATTAGCATATTCAAACACTTCCTATTCAAAAAATAGGATTTTGCTGCTTTCCCCTTCAAAAGATATTGAAAAAATAGAAAAACAAATCAGCTTTGTGATGGATGCAAAAAAACAGGTTTCACAGCTTCCAATAATCAAGTTAAGAGGATTGATGAAAAACTTAAAGGAAGTTGAAAATCCGAAAGCCGAATATGATGCAAGTAAAGTTATTTTAGTGGAAACAGAAGAAGACAATTCATATCTTACTGATTTAGGTCTGAATCAGTATTATCCAATAATTACAGCCACTGATTCTCCGTTACTGCAGGAGGAATTAATGAATTATGACCTTATCTTTTATGTATATTCACAAGGAATACTTGATTTTGAAGGAATGCCAAACCTTGTAATGATTAATATTGAAGAAAATGATTATGAAATAGTTCCTGAAAAAATAATAAACTTCTTTACACATAACCAGGATCTTTTTAACAGAGTTTATGAAATACAAAAAATCAGAGGCCGGGAAACAATTTTGGGAGAAATTATCCCAATTATTGATGAACTTAATGTTATTGATAAAAGAGAAGTGGACATTGAAGAATTAGTCAATTCTTTAAAAAAGGATATGGATGAAGAACTAGAAAATGCCATACAAAATGTTGATCTTGAAGGAGATGAAATTCTCAACCTATTAAACAAGAATCTCCCTCCAAAGATTAATAAAATATTTGATGAAATTATAAATGAAAGGAAGAAAATCATCAGAGAAAAAACAGGATTTGATTTTGATCCGTATCTTAGAAAATATCCTATTGAAATTGATGACAGTGAAATCCAAAGAATTCAATTGGAACAGTCCTCCAAAAAAGAAAATGATATTTTTGATGTTAAAAAAAGTGCAGCTATCGAATTGAACTCCATAAAAGAACAGGCAATCAAAGAAGTTGAAGATGTAATTAAATTTGACTATGAATTTAGTTTAGGCAGCTTTGCATATGAATATGATTTAAATGCACCTGAATTTGGCGATGAAATAAATTTAAAAGAGGCACTGCATCTGGAACTGGCCCTTAGAAAAGATGATAAAAACACACAGACAATTGATTACAAACTTACAAATGACGAAAACATAGCCCTGCTTACCGGGGCAAACAGCGGAGGTAAAACAACCCTTCTTGAAACACTAACCCAAATTTCCATAATGGCACAAATGGGACTTCCAGTAAGTGCCGGTGAAGCTAAAATCAAATTGTTTGATGAAATATATCATTTTTCAAAGAAAAGATCACTGGATGCCGGAGCTTTTGAATCCTTTTTAAATGTATTTATTCCAATTGTAACAACAGACAGCGAAAAATTAGTATTGCTTGACGAACTTGAAGGAATAACAGAACTGGAAGCTGCAGTTAAAATTATTTCCACATTTATAGATATGATTAAAGAATCCAATTCCTACGGAATAATTGTAACACATATGGCCAGGGAACTGATGAATTACACAGATATTCGTGTAGACGGTATTGAAGCAAAAGGATTAGATGAAAATTATAATCTGATAGTTGACAGAACTCCAAAAATGAACTTCCTTGCAAAAAGTACCCCCGAACTTATCTTAAAAAGGATTTATGAAAAATCAGACGATAATCTAAAACAGGTATATGCAAGAATCTTAGAGAAATTTTAAGATATTAATATATAGAAGTTTTAACTAATTACAAAAATATGAAAATAATTTCCAACACAAAAAATGATTCTATAAAAAGGGTAGAAGAAATATATAAAGTTCTTAAAAAAAATGATTTCGGTTACCTTATCGAAGAAAATACCTTTTTTAAGAATTTTCCTTTTTTAAAAGATACTAAAAGAGGCAAATATAAAGAATTACCTGATGAATCTATTCCAAAAAGAATAAAAGATGTGCTGGAAGAATTAGGACCAACATATATTAAATTAGGTCAGATGTTAAGTACCAGACCTGATTTAATTGGAGTGGAAATAGCAAAGGAACTGGAATCCTTAAGAGACAACACTCCCACCACACCATTTAATGAAATAAAAGAAGTTATTGAAAAAGAACTTGGAAAGCCAATAAATGAAATCTACAAAGAAATTGACGAAAAGCCTTTAGGTTCAGCTTCAATCGGGCAGGTCCATAAAGGAATACTTCTTGAAAACAACAAAGAAGTAGCCATTAAAGTTCAAAAACCTCATGTTCGTGAAACTATTGAATCAGATTTAAAGATTATGAAATTTTTATCTGATAAAATCGGAAAATACATAAACCAGACTAAAGTTTATAATATTCCATCTATTTTAACAGAATTTGAACGCTCAATATTCAAAGAAATTGATTACCATGAAGAACTAATCAATATGAAAAATTTGGCGCATAATTTCAGAGCCGTGCACTACATCCATATACCTGCTGCTTATTCGGAGTACTGCAGTGAAAAAATCATTACAATGGAATTAATAAAAGGAAAAGAAGTTTCTGAAGTAATGGTTCACGATTATCCGGAATATAATAAAAAATTAATTGCTAAAAGAGGAGTGAAATCTTATTTTAAACAAATAATGATTGACGGATTTTTCCATGCCGACCCCCATCCTGGAAATATGATGATAATGGAAAACAATGTCTTATGTTACATTGATGAAGGAATGATGGGTATTTTAGATGATGATTTCAGAGAAGAACTTGCAGAGTTAATATTATTGCTATTAAGCAGAAATGTAGACAATATTATCAACCAGCTAATTTACATGGACATATTAACACCTGCACAAAACACTCCTGAATTAAAAGCCGATGTAAATGACATAATGAACAAATATTACGGTGCAGACCTGAAAGACATGCACGGAGGAGTACAGCAACTTCTAAAGGTAATGATTAAACATAACATCCAATTACCAAGAGAATTTGTAATGATTGGGCGTGGAATGGCTTTAATTGAAGATACAGGAATGAAATTGGACCCTGAATTTAATGCCGTGACTGAACTGAAAAAATTATCCAGAAAAATAATGTTTCAAAAATACAGCCCTAACAGATTAGCAAAAGTAAGCTCCAATTACATGCTGCAAATAGAACACTTAGCTAAAGATTTGCCAACAACACTTAACAATATGCTTTCAAAACTTGAAGAAGGTAATTTAAGCGTGAAACTTAAGCACGAATCAATCAGTGAAATCATGAACCAGCTGTCAATTTCACTTATTTTATCTGCACTAATTATCGGGTCATCACTGGCCATCATTTCAGATAAGGGACCTAAACTATTTGATGTTTCAATATTGGGACTGATAGGATTTGTATTCAGTGCAGCTTTAGGAATCTATTTAGTAATTCAATTTATGTTAAAAGAAAAATAACTTACACTAAAAAACCCTTTAACATCACATATTTCTTAATTTATCTTAATAGAAAGCTTAAATCTTTCAGTAAAAGCTTCATCAGAAACCTATGTATTTTACTGCATAGCCAATTATAAAAATGAAAATGTTTTTGGAGGAACATAGATAATATTATTGTGTTTTTCAATATTAGTTGTAGTATCTGAGATGATAATTCCATAATCTGCGCCATAACTGTTGATTGCATGAGTGATTTGTTTTTTATCTTTTCTACCACGACCCACTTCAATAGGTACTGGATTTTTAAAATCTCGCTGCAATATAAAATCAACATTTCGCTTCTTGTTTGCATCATAATACAATGTAAAACAATCATTTCCTCTTTGTGTGAAATTAAATAAGATTGATGCAACATGATTTTCTAGAAGTATTCCCCCATATTGCTTTATATCATTAATTGTATTTCCAGAGTTTTCGGATAATGCATTTCTAATGCTACTTGTTGCAAAATAATATTTTTTGGTTTTTTTCATACGTTTTGATGATGTTCCATAAGCTTCAATAGAAAATATTAAATGTGTTTTTTCTAAAATATCTAAAATATTTTTTACATTTGCTTGAGAAGTCTTTAAATATTTTGCCAAATTGTTTTGTGAAAGATCCCCTGCATTTTGTAGTGCCAGATATCTTAGTATCCTATTTGAATTCGTCTGATTTTCAAAAGTGAAATTTTTAATAGCAACCATATCAGTATTTACCACTTTTTCAATCATGTCCACAATATTAGTAGAAAGTCTTCTAAAATTGATTTTACGAGCCAAAATTGGAAATCCCCCATATTTCAAATATTCATCCCAATCATTAAAATTATACTTAATATTATTAATTAAGTCCCTGTTCATTTCATTTTCATATTTTATGGCATTTTGCTCTTCACCATTTAAAATCAAGCTAACCAAAGAATTTCCAAGATTAATATTTGAGTAATCATATTTCAATTTCAGATGTTCATTATAATTTAGAGGTGTTACGACTCTTTTAAACATCCTTCTTGCAGCATCTGCATTATATTCTAAATTTAGAGCTGATGAACCTGTAAATACCATGAAAATTTTTTCTGAACGATCATAAATTATTTTACCAGACATTGACCAGTTCTTATCATATTGCGATTCATCAATTAATAGAAAAATTTCTTTATCCAATAATCTTAATTGAGTATTGAATTGATTATTAAGGTAAATATCAACTATTTCTCTTATATTGCAATCAACTATATTGTTTAAATCATCACAGGACAAATAAATTATTTGATCAGGCAATATGTGTTTTTCATTTAATAAATAATAATATGCTTGATAAAGCAGCGTTGTTTTTCCAACACCCCTAATTCCAGGCAACACAATAAATCTATTTAACTCATTTCCTTCTATAAACTCATCAATACTATTCTTGATTTCTTCAAATTCAAATCTATACTTTAATTTTTTACCATCCCTAATTAATTTATCTTTTAATACATATGGCATATTAGAACTACTTTCATTTATGAAATTAAGTATCAATTGTGTTTTATCATCCATATTATATGCCTCCCTTAGAATACATTAGTTAAAAAAATATTTGTTAATACATATATAAATACTTAACAAAATATTTTATTAATTAACATATAACCAATAAAGAAATATATAAATTAAAAGAACCTAATCAAAATTAAAACCTTTGAAACTGTGACAGTGTGAAAAAACGCAAAACTGATAGTAAAAAAAAGTTAAAAAGTCTTAAAAAAATTTAATTAATAAAATAAGATTATATAAAATCTGTTGCCATTATATACTATACAAAATATTTGCTGCTTTTAATTACTATATTCACTAATTCCCGTGAGTTTTTCAATATCGGAATAACTCCAGTATTTGTTTTCCCAATGGAAATATATGTCCTTTCTTTTTTTGAAAATTCTAAATGGAACATTAGTATTGTCATAAATATGGACAATATCACAAATTTCAACTAATTCAGAAATCAAATCCAATGCATTATAATATCTTGATTTGATTTTTTCTTCGGGAACGCCATGACCTCCCATAGATTCCCTCATACTTACCCGAGCAATATTAATTTTATAATCTGATGTTAAAACATATATGCATCTTAAAAAATATCCTTTTTCTTTAGCTTTTTTAAGCAATTTAAGATTCCTATCAGTAGAGAGCACTGTTTCAAATGTGAAATCTTCACCCTTTTCAATCATTTCTTCCCTAAGCTCTTCAGCCTTCACAGCAGCTTCCAAATCACTGCATAAACTTGACCTTTTAATATCGTCGGCATTAATGTAAACACCAATAGTTCTGGCCATACGAGTTATAGTAGTTTTCCCACTGCCGTTTGGACCTGCAAAAATGATGATTTCAGGAAGCCTATTCTTCTTTGACATAAACTCTCCTTCCATCAGGATATTCTAGATATGCACATTTATTTTCATCATCATAACCCGCAATAGGAAGTCCTTTAACTTTACAAATCTCTTGATCAATTCTGATAGATTCTTTAAATCTTTCAGTTAGCTCTTCATCAGAAATACCGCAAGTTGAATCTAATTCATTTCCTTCAGACAAAATAATTCCTCCCTATTCTTTTGTAATTAAATAATACTATTTATGAATCTTATAATTTAATAAATTTTCCAAAGTGCAGCAGTATGAAAAAACATGAAAATGATTGGTTCAGAATAGTTAAAAAAACTTAAAAATATTTTTAGCAAAATTTCATACTTTAAACTATTAATACAAAGTTAACCTATGTATCTCTCATCTTTTCACCAACATATCATATATTACTTTCCATATAATTTAATCATAAATAAGTTGAAAGGAAATTTTATAAAAATGTTGTGATAACATGAACTATGAAACATTTTATAAAGATTTGTTAAATCTTACAAAAGAACAAATAACAAAAAATGAACTCTTAAAATTATTGAAAAAATATTCAAGTAAGATTTCAGTCTTTGACTTGATGAATCTCATCACAGCATCGGACAATACCTTTGAATGGGTTTCGAAAAAGTGGACAAAACTTGGAAATAAAATGCAAGTAGAAACCTTTATTTTCAGAATTAAAGCACTCGACACCGATTTTATCACATATGTTGGAAACCATGATAATAATGATCTTAAAGAATATATATTCAATTTAAATGAAACACTTGACCCTCACAAATCATCAGCAGAATCCTATATAATTGTATTTCTTTCAATATTATATGCAAATTATATTCTTGAAGAACCTGTACACCCAAAAGGGACTGAATTTCCAGGATCATAAAAAGTCCTAAAAAAAGAAGAATCCTACTACTGTCCTGCAAAAGAAGGAAATTTGGAAAATCCAAATACATTTTGTAGATTATGCATTGCAGAACAATTAGACCTAAAAAAAATGATAAAAGGATGAATAAATATGGTAAATAATCATACAATCCGGATAGAAGACTTATTTAGGGGTTTGAATTTTTTAGTTTTCAGATAATTGTTGTATGGCTGTTTTTGAGTAGAATCCTCATGATATGATTAATGATCCTAAAAATACATTTAAATATACTGTTTTTTGGACTGATTTTGGTGTATATTTGTGCATTTGTTTCATGTTGAGCCCTTGTTCGAGTAATTTGAAAAAGTCTTCTATTTTTCCTCGTATTAGTTTGAATTTTTTTCATTGGCCTAATTTTTTGAATAATTCATGTTTTAAGTTGTTGTAGAAGTGTTTTTCTTTTATAATTCTTTTTGTTTGGTTAAATACTTGTAATGAGCAAGGTAATTGATCGTTAAGCTTTGTTTTGTTGAAATTATTTTTTGGGAAAATAAAAGGAACGGTTTTATATTTACCAATTCCCAAATGGTAGTTTTTATAACTGCAATATCCTTTATCAAAAAGTATGGCATCTCTTTTTTGGATTATTCATCTTTTTTGAAGTGTTTCCTAATTTAATCAAAAGTTTTGCATCATTTAGAGCTCCTGAGTGGATTAAAATACAAACAGGATTCATACTATCAAAATCAAGGACAACTGTTGCCTTAAATCCAATATAAAGTGAAAAAAATTTTATAAACTTGAGTAGCACTTAAAACTTCAGAAATATTAAAGTATTTACGAAGCTCTTTTTTAGATTTAAGTTCATTAAGATGAATAGAATATCTAAATCAAATAACCTACTTATAAATGTGATTTTAAAAACAAATATTTGTTTATTTATTTAAGTTTTTAAAACCAAATGATGCTAAAATTTCAAAGGTTTTTCTAAAATCCATAATTTTAAATATTTCTTCCAACAAAGTATAATTTGAGTCTTTAATATCTAAATTTAATCTGTGTTTCATTTTTATCTCCAAATAAATGTATGTAATACATTATACTTAAATTTATCGATATTAAGACCATTTTTTAATAAACTAAAAATTATATAGATGTATTTTTACAAAACGCCAAAAATTACAATTACAAATAATAAAAATAAAATAAATTAACCATATTTAGCCCTGACAAAAATTCAGACCCCCTAAAGATTTATATTATATGTTCTAAAAATTATGATGTTGGTGATAATATGAAATCTAAATTTTCTCCAAGATTTGTTATTAGGGATTTTTTTAAATTTCATAAAAATGATAAGGGTAAACTAATTGGTATTCCTTTAGTTATTTCATGTATCCTAATATTTTTTGTGAATATTAACATGGAATTAGTTAATATTTTATTAGTATCCTTATCCATCTTCATAGGTTTTTTATTAAATTTAATGTTGCTTTCATTTAATTTAAAAGATAGTGATGCCAAACCAACAGAAATTAATAGATTAGATTGGAATATTAAAAATTTTTTAATTGAATATCATGTTACAATTTCCTTTGAAATTTTAGTTACAATAGCATTAGTTATAATTCTTTTATTGGCTGCATTATTGCATAAAAATTTGTTATTTTTATTACCTATTGATTTGATATTCGGGATTAAGATGTTATTTAATTTCATCATTATTTTTTTAATGTCATTATTCTTTTTAGTGATATTTAGGGTGTTGAAATTTGGTTTTGTTTTAATTAAATACCATCTTGAAAATTAATTTGGAGCCCTAAAAATATCATCTGCATATTCTTTACCTTTTTTATGTATTGACTCAAATGTTCTATGACCATCATCACCCTCATCTAGTTCATCTGTAATATCTCTAGATGGAACAGCATTTTCAAGCTTATTAATAGTGAATGTTCTTTCAGAACCATTTAAATCAATTTCTAACTTTATATCTTCTGTTTCTAAATTATTTCCAATAATGTCATTATATTCTTTAGATTCTTCAGATTTGTTTTTAATTAATTTTTTTATTTTTTCAATAATTGGCTTTCGATTATCTTTATTGATTTGAATTTTCAATTCCACATATCCTTCTTCTGGTTCATATCCCTCCAATATATCTAATTCATCAACAGGAAGAATATTTGATAAAAAACGAATTCTTTTTAAAACTCCTTGATTGAGATAAGTATTAATTATTTTTTCAGGTAAAAAAGATTTTAATTCTAATTTTAGATTAGTATTTGACTGTTCAGTTATGAATGATCTAAACCATTCTTCAAAAATAGTTTTAATACCATCAGTACCTTTACTTTCTAGAATTAGTAATCCTTGCTTACTATTTTTTGGAATTTCTATATAAAAGTAATATGGAGTTAAAATTGATTGATTTTTGGTAATAGTTAATTCATCTGTATTCTCATTAATATTCCTCACAGGATATTCCGCACCTGATGTTCCGTATAAAAATTCTCCAAAAAATATATTCTCATTATCTACATTAAAATCTTTAATGTACAATACTTTATTATCTTTAATAAAATTATAACCTTCTTTGTTATCACTTAAAAATTTGAATAATAATTCCATTATTGATTTAGGTTGTGAATCTGGTTGTAATGAACCATAATTTATTTTATCTAAAATCACATTTTCATTGATTTGTGTGTTCAAAAGTATGATATTATATGTTGATAAATTTATTTTAACCATTTGTCTTCTCACCATTTTAGATTATATTTGTAGTATTTTTAGACAGAATTCTAAAAACTATTTTTCCATTCATTATATTAAAATCATTATTATTTCTTAAACTAAAATAATATTCTTTATTCATCTTCAAAGAAATTTCTATCAATTTTTTTAATTGAGAAAATGTGTTCTGTGGAAACTCCTAATCCATATTCAATCATTAATTTTGTTAATTTTTCACCATCTATTAAAATAATTTTAGCTGAAGATCCATTAGCAACATCAATAGCTCATTTAGTAAAATATGTTGTTATAAATACTTCTTTAGGATTATTATGTTCAACAGCCCGCGCAAAATTTTTCATAGTTTCATTAGAAATTTTATTTCATTTTTTGTGTCTTTTTGCCTGGATATGAATTTGACTTAATCCTAAAACATCCTCATCAATTATTCCATCTATTCCACCATCGTTTGTATATTGGGTTATATGTCCAGATTTTTCATCTAATCCACCATAACCCATTTTAATTAATAATTTAACAACTAAATCCTCAAAAAATCTTGGTGAATTATTCATTATTGTTTCATATAACCCATCTGCTAATTGCTTATTAATAATATCGATCTGGTTTTGAATAATTTCTTGAGGAGATAAATCTTCATCATCATTACATGGTTCAACATTTGTTTCAGTAGAATCATCGGTTTTGTGAATAAATGTTTTGAAATTCTCAAAAAGTTCTTTATATTCTTTATTATTATTTAATTTTTCTTCTATGATACTGAAAAATAATTGGTCGAGTCAATCTTTCATGGTTTTGACTTAAAACTTCTAAACCTAATTTTATAATTTTAAGATGGGCATATTCAGTACTCTGTAAAAATCCTGCTTTTTTTAATGTTGATCTAGCCCAACCCGTACTATTTGACATCCTTAACTGTCCAGAAGATATTTTTTCATTTCTATCTTCATCAGATAAATTAAAATAATCTTCTAGATATTCCTAGTTTCTTTAGCGCTTTTTTCTGTACCGTCCTTTGAAAATTCAAGAATTGGTAACATTAATTCATGATATTTTGGAACAATCATATATTTTCCCATTCATTCTTTTTATTACACTAAATAATATTTTTAAATACTTGTTTCAACAAGAGTTATTTCTTCATCTGTTAAACCATACAATTGATATACAATTGAATCTATTTTCTTAGTTTCTTCCGTTGTGTCTTCGTCATTTATTCTTTTTGTTAAGATACTATCTACTAAATTAACTATCTCTTTTTCGACAGCTAAATCTGCTTTTTTAATAGGAATCATAAAGGAATTAATGTTTGCAGGTTCATATTTCATACTAGATCCATGATATGAGAAACCATATTCTTTATAATAAAAACTGGCTAGTGAAGAATTTAAAATACCTAACACATATTTTAAATTCATTTTTTTAGAGATAATTGCGGTATTGGTTCCTTTTATAATATGTTTGTTATTATCATAAGCAAAACTATTAATTGAAGCAGTACGTGGGGATAATAATTTTTCATTTGAAGATTTATATTTATCCAAATTACGAGGATTTGGAAATTCCCACCATTTCTTTTTTGAAGTATCTAGTTTAGGGTAAAGATAATTGAATAAATTAGGGCAATCTGTTTTGAAATCTTCTTCATTCTTAAATAATTTATTCACAATAATCCAGTAATCCCCCTCTTCTTTAAGATAGTATTGCTGAATATTTGATGCTTTGTAGATACATGGGAATACACAATCTTTTTCTAATTTATTTAATCTGTTAATATCTCCTTTTTTAATAATAAATTGTTTTGATAAATCAACATTAGGTTGAAATCCTCCAAATACATTAAAAAATGATTTGTTATTTAAAAATATGAAATTATCATCTACATTAGATAAAATATTTTCCACAATATAATGATAAAATTGCCAACGAGTATCATATAATAATTTTTTTGAAAGTGATTTAATTTTTACATTATAATCATTGAAATTATAAATATTACTTGGGAACATACTATATTTATCTAAAAATGAGTTTACCCCTTTATCTTCACATTCATCCAGTTCGCATAATAGAAACTCATCACCATTGTTTTTTTCAAATAATAAAATTAAAGAATTTGTCCCAATTTCTTCATAATCATTTTTAAAAACTTTATATTCAGGATGAAATTTAAAAATACTAATGTTTCCAGTATTATCTAAAAAGTAATCTCTGAAATCATTAACAACATATAACCATTCTTGAGGAATAATAAAAGATAAACAACCATTATTTTTTAGAGAATACAATGATTTTACTAAAAAAAAACATGTACAAATTTGGTTGAGCATCTTTATGATTTGGTCTGCATTTATATTTTAAATCAAGATAATGTCCATCTTCAAAAATTTCTCTATCGTCAATATCGGACCAAGATACATATGGAGGATTACCAATTACAATATCAAAGCCATAATTATCCTTTGGGAAAATTTCAGAGAATTCTAATTCCCATAATGTAAATGGTTTAGAAGTTACCTCCCTAAATTCAGAAATTTCTTCAATTTTTTCTTTATTGCCAGATTCTTTCAGAGTTTCAAAAATAAAATTCCATTTAATATTTTCAATTTCAGATTTGAGTCTAAGTTTATCTAAAGGACTTTTTTCATTAAAATATTCTTGTTTTTTCTTTTCTAATTTTAGAAATTCAATTTCAGAATTTTTGGTTGTTAAAGTTGTTTGAACATTAGCATTAATTAAATCTTCATCAAAAAGTTTTATACCTTTAAAAGAATCAACTAATGAATTACCACAGATTACATGATTATCTAGATTAGGTAATGGCCTTATAGAATCAATACTATCTTCATCAACAACTAAAGATAACCAAAATCTTAATTTTGTTATTTCTGTTGCAGAATAATCTATATCAATACAATATAAAGACTTTTCAATAGTATCCTTTTTAAGTTCATAAAAATTAATATCGTCCCAACTTGATAATAACAATAATATTTGTCTAGCTTTTACAATTTCATTCATCATACCTACAGGAAATGCGCCTGAACCAACAGCAGGGTCAATAATTTTTACATTTTCAAGTAATTTATCAATTTCTTTTGAGTTAGACATGATAGATTCGGGTAAAAGAATTTTAGAATATTGGCGTCCATCATACTTTTTCTTTTCTTCATTAACCCTAATAATAGAATTGACTGCATTATCTCCTTTTTTAATGAATATGGATATATCTTCTTTTGGTATATCCAAATTGTTATTTAAATATGAAATTAAACTTTCTTGACACATTTGATGGACAATATTACGAGGAGTATAAAAAGCACCCATTGATTTTCTATCTTTCACTTCAAGTAAATTCTCAAATACTTTACCTAGCATTTCAGGATCAACAGCTACTTCTTTTTCTAAGGGTTCATCTTCTTTAATTGTGAAATTAAATTTATCAAAAGTATCTAATATTTCTTTAAATATAGAATCTTCAAGGGTCAAATCTGTTCTAATCCAGTCATAATTATTCATAGGTTCAAATAATCCTCCATTAAGGAATGGAACCTTAAATTTAAATTGAGAAAAATGGTAATCCATTACAGGTTCGCAAAAACCTTGATAAAATAATGGTTCCAGTATATCATTGAAAAAATTTTTATAATCTCCATAATTTTTATCAAATAATTTTCTTAAAAAGTTTTTTGGCCCTTTGCCCCATTCTTCATCATAGTTACAACCTAACCATCCTTTTTTTTGTAAGAAAGAGGATGTGACGCAAAATTTTTAGTTGTTTTTTGTGTTTTTAATTTTTTGAT
>ERZ857882.2284-NODE-2284-length-20195-cov-4.258292_pt1 | contig 20195 bp, 25 predicted proteins | sample MGYA00519697_ERZ857882 | MGnify/ENA primary metagenome ERZ857882 (study PRJEB31778, sample SAMEA3449373) | human gut metagenome | biome: human gut; feature: human-associated habitat; material: faeces | place: United Kingdom | collected 2010/2012 ...
TTTTCCTCAAAAATAATTTTAATTAATCGTTTATCTAATAAATCCCTCAAAGTATAATATAAAAATATTTTTTTATGTACTTATAATATTCCGTTTTGACATCAAAAATACAATTATATAAATGATTTTCAGATACTCAAATTGAACTAAAATAAAAACGGGAGATATACAACGTTCTTGGCTGCACGACGCGCTGAGAGTAAGATATGCGTTGCATTTCCCGGACGATCCGGGAAATATGACGCCCCGTCTCCCCGCTGTCCTTTCCCGCCACCGTTCGGGACGCTATTTTTGGACTATGGAACTGATCAACGGCATAGATGCCCTTCGATGGGCTAAAGAGATATCGAAGCTGCCTGATGGCTGCTTTACGATCGCATTCTTCCCTTACTCCCGTAAGAAAGGCGTATCGTCATACCGACTGAAGACCTTGAGCGGCTGCAAGTACCGGACTCAGTTGCCGGACGAACGCTTCTCTATCGACAGCGACAACCTGTTTTTATTCTACGATGCCGAGGGCAGCCCCAAGTGTTGTTACCGGATCTTGATCCGTTACATGGGCTTCCCGCAAGATAACTTCAAACTAAAACGTATAACATGGCTTTGACGGACGACAGTGAAATAAAGCTGATGGGTAACATGGGCTGTTACTTGGACGAAAACAACATCATCTCGTTCCAGACCGGGATGTCCCTGTCTGTGGCGGATATTCCCGACTTCGCCCCGGACAATATCGTCTGGAGACAACCGGATGTGCAATGGCTCAATGTATGTGGGTATAACGTGTGTGCCCGGGGTGCAAACAACCGCCTGTGCGAGGAGATAGAACAGGACATAAAACGCAACCGCCTGCTTCCCCGTCTGATAAATAAACAGGTGAACATGCTTTATGGCAAAGGACCTGCCATATATATCGAAGGGAAAGAGGGTAATAAACCGGTGCGTAACTGGACCGGGCAGCCCGATATACAGCAGTGGCTCGACAGCTGGCAAGACAATGGGCTGGAAATGTCTTATAAAGATTATGCCTTGGCGCTGATCAAGCGATACTACTTTTTCAGAGATTACTTTACGAAATGGAGGATGTCTTCGGGACGGATTATCGGACGTGTTCCCGTGGCCGGTCTCGAACTGATGGAGAACAAGCATTGCCGGCTGGCGACGACAAAGCGGGATGTGGTTACTTCGTTGGTGCAATATAATGACTTCCGGTATATTGCTACCGGAAACTGGAACTACGGGGCGGCACAATTCAAGATATATCCCAAATTCGACCTTCGGGAGGTCGGCAATTACAGGTTTGCCGCCATCTCTCATCACCGGGAAAGCTCGGTCGGCGATTTCTACGGCTGCAATGAGACGCATGAGGGAACGAAGCCTTGGATAAAAGGGGCGAACGAATCGCCGGAATATATCAATTCTTTTCTTAAAAACAGTCTGGCCGCCAAGGTACATGTGGTTATCCCCGTCGCTTGGATAGAGGCGAAGCGCAAACAGATAAGCGCCATTTGTCAGGAAAATGTTCTCCGGAAAAAGGATAATAAAGAGTTGTTTACTTACAACGGCATCGATGTGGGTACGAAATTCAGCGAATCATCCCTGATCAAGTACATGAACCTCGAACTGCGCCGGCTGTCGAAATACCTCTCCGGAAAAGACAATCAAGGCAAGGCCTACGCAACTACCTCTTTCCGCACCGGAGCGAATGAAGAGGAACGCTGGCGCATCGAGACGGTAGACCTGAAATATAAAGAGTATATCAGTTCATTGATCGAGTATGACAAGCGTGCCGATGAAGTGCTGCTGGCCGCTGTGGGGATGGACTCTTCCATTTCGAGCGTGAGCAAAGACGGCGTGATCAGTAAATCGGGAGCAGACGTGTATTACAATTATCTCATTTATCTGCTGACCCTTACTCCGGATGACGAAAAGTGTTCTGAGGCGTTCAATATGGCGATCCGGGTCAATTGGCCGGAGTTGTACGCACAAGGTTACCGCATCGGGTATTACCGGGAGACTCCGAGCCGGCAGGAGGAAGTATCGCCGGATAACCGTTTAAACAAGCAGGAAGTATGAAAAAAGTATTGGAAGAACTATTCGTTACCGTTCAGGACTTCAGGGAGACCGTTCCGGGCATCGACAGCCAGGTGAATTTTGCCGACCTGAACAGCTCGGCCGTTTCGGCAAAGAAAATGGTCGTCAATATCATTACGGCAGCCGTTTACAGAGAAATCGTGTCCGGAGGAGAAACGGATGCTCTCTCTTATCTGAGGTCGGCCGTAGGCAATGCGACCAAATACAAGGAGAATATATTCGAGGTGCTGAAAAAACGCAAGGCCGACGGAGGGGACATCTACAAGTATGAATTGGAAGGCATGCGACGGCAGTATATCGATAACTACTATAATGCGATGGACTCGCTGATCGCCGAGCTGGAGAATTTCGAGTCATGGAAATTGTCTCCCTATTACCGGCTTCGGGAAAAACTCCGGATCAAGACTGCAGAAGAGTTTGACTCTCTGTACCCGATAGATTGCTCATATCTGTTCTTTTTCCGGACGACGCCACTCCAACGAGAGGTATTGTCCGACACGATAGGGGCATATTTCAACCGCATCGAGGGACGTGAAGCCGACTTCGAAGACAAACTCAAGTTGGCATTGGCATTGACGGTCGTGGCTCTGGCCATCTCCCGGTTCGACATTATCGAGTTGCCGGCTACCATCCGGAGTCTGTTCGATGACAGCAAGGCTTCCCGAAACGGGCAGAACGAACAAGACCGCCTGTTGACGTTGGCGGAGTCGTTGATGAACAAGTCTTCTGAAATATTGAAAAGCGTGGATATGGCGCTGGACGAGTCCGGGACGGGAGATATTTGTACCGAGACATCGTTTGCCCGTCCCGATGATAAAATTTATTTGATGCCATGAAGAGAATAGAATTTGTCGTTAAAGATAAGACGTTCGGCATACCGAATGCGTGGGAACTGCTGACTCCGGAGCAATATATGGATGTCTGCCGGTTACTGGTCGATTTTGCGGCCGGAAAATATTCGGTCATGGAAGTCAGGTTGCGGTATGTTTGTCGGATGATGGGCTGGAATCCGGACAAGGTCAAAGGTGATGCCGCTTGGCAAAATCTGTATCTGCTGGCTCGGCAGGCGGACTTCATGTTTGAGATTGTCTATCCTGCCGGTACGCTGGACGGAGTGCCGAAAGACATTCGGGAGCAAGCCCGGAAGACAGAACCTGCCGACTTCCCGCCGGCATATTCGCGGTATTTATCGAAACAAGAGTATAAATACCGTATCGACGCTTGCTTTGCCAAGCAGCTGATCCCCGATTTTATATTCGATAAGCAACAATACCGAGGATATGAAATCAGGACGGATTTTGACCGGATCACCTGTAAGCTGACAGCCGTTCAGTTTATCGAGGCACGGCAGATTTTATCCGAAATACACGGTTCGACCGATAAGCTGCCCCTGCTGGCCGCCATTTTATACCATCCCGGTACATACAGTTCCGCCGGCGCTCACCGGCTGGCCGGGTCTTTTAAAAATCTCGATCCGGTACTCCTTCAGGCCATATCGATCAATTTCCAGGCATTTACGGCGTTTTTGTTTACCCGGACACCGTTCTCCATCTTATCGGCCGGCAAGGACGAGCCGCTTCCGGCTATCTGCACCGGTATGCTCGAGAGCCTCTATAACCTGTCTCAAGACGGCATCGGTGACCTCACGGCCGTAGAGCGTATGGATTGCATCACGTACTTGATTATCCTCCGTAAGAAGCTGATCGAGTCGGTAAAGACTATGCGGGATTATAAAATAGAAAAGACGGAAATCTCCGAAAAGACCGGATTACCGATAAAAATCATAAACAAAATATTGTCATGAACAGAAATATCATCATCGATCTGTTTCTATACTTCGCCCGTTTCCCACAACGGCAGGGAGTACTCGATATCTTCAACAAAGGACGTTCGGAGATTCCCGGATACGATTCTTTGAAATCGCTCGTCGAATCGATGACCGACACGCCCGTACTTCCCGAAGTAAGGGGATTTGTGTTCGGTCCTAACTTCGATGCCGTGAAAACCTGTGTCTCTCAACTGACCGGATATTACCTGTTTGTCGATTATGGAGATATAAAGACCGAGACCGATAAGTCGAACCGGATTGCGGATACTTTTCAGGTGGCGGCTACGATTGCCGGAAAGACAACCGAATTTACCGGAGACCTCGTCGATCAGACCTTGATCTCGGCGAATACGCTCGACATGGTGACCCGGATGCGGAACTTGATGATACAGGAGCAACGGGAGCGTTATTCATTCAAGAAGATTTCGGACAAGCATTCCATAACGCCGTTTATCAGCCCTGAGTTCGAGTCCATAGGCTGGACGCTGATGTTCGACCGGCAGGCATTCGACCTGTTCGATGCGAAAAAGATGTCCTTTTCGGGCGACCGGGAAACAGATAATTTTGGATTATGAACGAGTTACTGATCATATTGACAAGTCTTTTCGGCGGGCTGAACATCTTTCAGTTCTTCTTTTTCAGGGCAGAAAAGAGAAAGGCTTTCGCACAAGCAGACAGCATGGATCTGGAGAATGCTCGTAAGGCTCGGGAGATACATAAGGACGATTATGAGCATCTGTCTAAAAAATGCGACAAGCTCACACAGGATTATTTCCTGATGCTCGAGAAAGCCCAGAAAGCAATGGAAGAGGTCTCCGAGCTGAAATGTGAGATCGCCTACCTTAAAGGGCTACGGTGTTACGTCACCATTTGTCCGAACCGGATACAGCGGAAAGAAGATTTTAATAATACGAAAAATAACGTACAACAAAATGGCTGATATAAATAAACTCGTTCCCATTATCTTCAGATGGGAAGGCGGATGGGCCGACCACAAGGCCGATAAGGGCGGTAAGACGAACATGGGTGTCACCCTCGCCACATGGAAAAGTTGCGGATATGATAAAGACGGAGACGGTGATATCGATGCCGATGATCTCCGGCTGATCACGAAAGAGGATGTCGTGAATCTGTTGAAAACTCATTATTGGGACAGGTGGCAGGCCGACCGGATACGCAGCCAGGGCCTTGCCAATATTCTGGTCGACTGGGTGTGGGCATCCGGAGCAAATGGTATCAAGATACCGCAACGGTTGCTCGGCCTCAAACCCGACGGAATTGTCGGACCGGTCACTTTAGATACTTTGAATTCGGTGAATCCGGTAAACTTCTTTCAGGTTGTTAAAGAAGAGAGGATCAGGTTCTGCCGGCAGATCTGTGAGCGTGATCCATCGCAGAGGGTTTTCCTGCAAGGCTGGATCAACCGGATCGATGATATAAAATATGTGTCATGAAAGTGTTTGCGTTTTCATATTTTGTTGTTTTGGTTGGTGTTTGCTTGCCGGGATGCCGTGTGCACCGGCAAGCTTCATTAAGTACCGACCTGCAGGAAAACGCTACCCGGATTTCACGCGCTACCCGAATTCATGAAGACACCGTCTCTGTCGTGTCGGTTGCGACCGGCTCTTCGTCCGGAATTGAATGGAAATACACTGAAACTTACTATCCTTCCGTTCCCGAAGATACCGTACCGAAATTGAAATCCCGCTCTTGGGAGGGAAAGCGGACGTCTTCTGATACGAATGTCTATAATGCTCAAAATGCCGATCGTAAGACTGTCTTTCAGTTTGCTGATACGACCGACAGGCGGGCGACCGCCTCTGTCCGGTCTGTATCGGAAAAAGAGTCCATTCCGACCTTGGGGAAGGTTTTTCTTAAAATTGGCTTAATAATGATCGGTTTGGCTATTGCGGCATGGTATCTGTTTAGGGACAAGTCATAAAAATACTTATATCTATAAAATAAAAATAGGGAAACTTGCTAATTATGTAAAGTTTCCCTATTTTTGTGTCATATGAATTATATAGTCATAATGGATATAACAAACAGATATAAAATACAAGAGTTTATTGATAAGCATCCAGAGGCAGAAAAAATGTTTAATAAATGGATAAATGATATTTTAATTGCAAATTGGAGAAATCATGCAGAATTAAAGCAAATGTACGCCTCTGCAGATTATGTAGGCAATAACAGATATGTATTTAATATAAGGGGAAACAAATACCGGCTTGTAGCTGTTGTTGTATTTTTTATGGGTGAACTCAATGTAAGATTTGTCGGAACTCATAAAGAATATGATAAAATAGATTGTAAAACGATATAAAATGAAAAATTATGATAATGAAAAAGATAACTACAGAAACTGAATACCGGAGTATTTGCGCGATGATGGATGATATCATTGCAAAAGGAACGGCTCTTGGTGATATGGAAGCTTTACCTCAGACCGATAAAGATGAATATATGCGTTTGTCTTTATTGGTGAGAGAATGGGAAAAGATACACTATGCTTTTCCTCTTACAGCTAATCCTCTGATAAGAACAATACAAGAAAGAATGGTTGAACGAAATCTGAAACAGCGGGATACAGCCGCTCTGTTGGGAATCAACGAATCTCGAATGAGTGATATTTTAAAAGGAAAACGTTCTATTAGTATGCGCATAGCAAAACGACTTCGGAAAGAATTGGATATTCCTGCTGATCTTATTATAGATAATGCTTGATATGCTTACAAAAATTATAACTGAAGACGACTATAAAGCGACAGATAATGCTTTACAAGCTATAATTAAAAAGGGTGCTTCTTTAGGAGGAATGGACTTTTTGCCCGATTCCGATAAGATGGAATTTACCCGATTAGGTTATATGATCAAGGAATGGGAAGATATATACTATCCTACTCCTATTATTGTCAGCCCTTTAGTGAAAAAAATAGAAGAGCGCATGAGTGCCCTTAACTTGAAACAACGAGACACAGCCAAACTGCTCGGAATTTCCGAAGGACGCATGAGTGAACTTTTAAGCGGAAAACGTAGGGTAAGTATCCGCATTGCTAAACGCTTGAGGGATAGCCTCAATATAAATTCAGATTTTATTCTCGATAACTTATAAAATTGAAATATAACGCTGTATCCGTTTAATTGATACTATTTGATTATGACCGGTTGCTCAGGAGAATCTTTTCCTGAGCAACTTTTTTATGCGGCTAACCGTAAAGACAGCCCTGCCGAAACGGTAGGGCTGTTTACTTCCGACCTTAAGGGAGGCTTTTCTTAAAATTGGCTTAATAATGATCGGTTTGGTTATTCCGATCATATCCTTATTTAAAGCTAAACCGTTGAAAATAAATGATTTATATCTTGCGCTATCTCCTTTTCGATGCTATCTTTATACTATAAATAAAACGCTGGAATAGAGGTATTTATAGTATATACGACGCTCCTGAACGCATGTAGTTTGTTTATTTACGATGCGTATGTTTTGCAAAAATTCGGGAGCAGGCAGAGAGGGGGACGTCGGGAGGCGGAGTCCTTTCGCTTGTCTCCGTATCCCGTAAATGTATTCTTCTGATTACGGCTCTTATTTAAAGCTAAACCGTTGAAAATAAATGGTTTATATCTTGTATCATCCCCTTTTCGATGCTATCTTTATACTATAAATAAAACGTTGTAATAGAGGTATTTATAGTATATACGACGCTCCCGGTTGTATATTGGTTATATTTTTATAGCGTATATGTTTTGCAAAAATCCGGGAGCAGGCAGAGAGGGGGACGCCGGGAGGCAGAGCCCTTTCGCTCGGTTCGTTACCCAAAGTGTATTGGTTGGCTAAACCGATCATTATTAAGCCAATTTTAAGAAAAGCCTCCCTTAAGGTCGGAAGCAGTGGTATATGATAAATTTTAATATTGTATTTATATTTTCAGTTTAAAAAGTTGGAATACGGAAAATTTTTAATTACGTTTGCAATGCAAAACATACGAAATATCAACCAATATACATCGGTAGAGAAAGGAAGATAGAGCCTCCGCTGTTGTATATTGGTTGGTATTGTTTTTATCCATGTATGTTTTGCGACTGGCAGCGGAGGTTTCTTTATATTAACCCAAAAAAATAAAAGAAGCCATGAATTAAAAAAAACGCTATCGTGAAGTTGTTGTTTTATTACACTGTAAGAAGTTCATTAGGGCAGTGATGCCGTTATTCCCCGATTCCCGTCGAGAAACGATCTTCCGTTCCAGAAAGTTCCCTTTCAAAATCTGTGCACCGGAGGTTGCCGATGATTTGCCGGATGATCTCTGTAAGATACCATTCGGGTTATACTCGTCACGTTATGATTATACAATCCGAAACAGCCGGTTCTCGGTCTTGGAGTCGGATTAATCCTTTTGGAATTGAAATTTTTTGAATCCGGAATTTTTTTGTTATGTTTGCAATGCAAAACATACAAGAAATACAAGCCAATATACATCGGCAAAGAGACATAAAGCCTCCGCTGCTGTATATTGGTTGTGTATTATTTAAACCAATGTATGTTTTGCGACTTAACAGCGGAGGCTTCTTTTATATTAACTTGAAAAATGAGAGAAGCCATGAATTTAAAAACACGTTGTTGCAGAGTTATAACCCTGTTCCTATATAAAAAGTTCATCCCGATAGTAATAACATTATTTCTTGCAGGTCGCAAAAAGACAGATACCTGCTTTCTCAAGAATAAACCATGTGAGCCCCTTTCTAAAATTCCCGAGTTAAAGGTAATAAATAAAACGATATCGGATATTCCGGATGATAAATTTCGGGTTTCGTTCGGCCTTTATCTGTCGGGATATGATTATGAGGAGATCGCCGGCATTATGAACCTCCCTCTCCATGAGGTCGAGTATAGCATACGGTTTGTCAAGGAAAAGCTGTCGTCCGGTCGCTGAATTGATTTTGACGGAATAAAGGCTTACCGAATAATGTATCATATATCTCGTTGTTAAATGATATTAATAATAATATCATTATTCTCTTCTTTATTTGTTGATGATATTACTATTAATATCTTTGTGGCGTACTAATCAAATAAACGATGAAATATTCTGAAATTCACAAAAAATTGAAGGCAAATGGATGTTATCTTGTAAAAAATGGAGCAAATCATCCTCATTGGTTCAGTCCGATAACCGGACTTATCTTTCAGACAAGTTATCACGAAAGTGAAGAGGCCAAAACCGGGACAATGAAAAAGATCAGTAAACTATCGGGAGTTAAATTGTAAATCCCACTTAAAATAAAATAATTATGAAAACAGTAGATGTTATAATAGAGCGGGGATCGGACGGCACTTTCGATGCCAATATGGAAACCTATTCCGATCTTGAATTCGGATTGTTGGGACAAGGCAAAACGGTGGAAGAAGCGAAGGCGGATCTGATGAATTCATACAATGAAATAAAAGAAATATTTGCAGAGCAAGGAAAAGAAGTGGAGGATCTGAGGTTTGAGTTCAAATACGACATTCCTTCTTTCTTACAGTATTATGCCTTTGCTTTTACATTGGCCGGAGTGGAACGTATAACGGGAGTGAGTCAAGGACAATTGAGCCATTATATAAATGGAGTGCGAAAGCCCAGTGAAAAAACCGCAAGAAAAATACAAGAACGCATTCACGAATTTGCAAAGAGTCTAAGTCAGGTTCGTTTCGTTTGATTAGTACACTTACGAACACTTGATGTGTGAGGGTATTCTTATCCGAATACCCTCTTTTTTATTTTTTGTCTTGTCTTTTTCAAATATATTCACCATATTTGTAAAAGACGATTAATGTGAATATAACCGGGCGCAGGCGGTAATATTCCCTAAAATATACCAATTGGTCAAAAGCTCGTAAAGTAAGAGGATGCGCCCTCTGAAATGCGGGCTTTGTTTTTAGTATGATTGATAAGACACAATTGGACGGACCTTTATCTGTAATATATTTTCATAATGTTAAAAGAAATCAGCCATTCGACACAGACTGGATATCCGATCTTTCAGAAGAAAAAATAAGGGAGATCGTAATGTTGCTTGAAGCGGATGGATACATTACCAGTCGTATAGCCAAAAAAGAATATCATGAATCATATATGTGCACCCTCACGAATAAGGGCGTTCAATTTTGTAATGCGGGAGGATATAAAAAACAGAAAAGCAATGAACGTAGAAAAATAATCTTATCGGCAATAGGAGTGATTGCTGCGATCGCAAGTATCATCGCCGTTATTTGGCAAATACTGAACTGATTAACAAAATAAGGTAGAGTATTAAGAGAAGTATGGCAATAAAAAGAAACGCTGTCAGAAAGAAGTCCGGATCTTTATACCATTTTATTTCAGGTTTCATAAACTCCTTGAATAAATAGCTGTTTTTTTCTTTTCTCATATTCTTCTCTTTTCTACAAAAATAGCTTTTTCTCTTGTTTATTTCAAATATGTTTCTCATATTTGCATCGCATTCCATTTGATACAGGCGAGAAGGCTCGCCATATTTGCTGCGGGCATTTTTTATGCCTATGGCTTTCGATATGAGTTCCGACCCCCGTGTGGAGCGTTAATGCGCCCACTGCCTGTATCAGGTGGAATGCAACGGGAAAGCGGAACTCTTTTTGTTCCCTTCCCGTCATGTAATCAATTTATTGTTTCATTTAAAAGCATTCCAAAATGACAAAAACAAGAACACTGACCGTCAGCGATCTGCTGGCGACACTCCCCAAGAGCACCCGTATACTGGGCTTTAAGTTTCACCGTCAAGACGGACTGTTATCGGGCAAGGTGGAGGCGTACCTTCACGGGCGATTCGAGACCTTTATCATCAGGGAAGGAGGCCGCCGATGAAAGAATCTGTAAATACCGGAAGCCACGGCTTCACTCCTGAAATGATGGCCTCTATCAAGGAATGGCGCGAGCACGGAACGCTCGCCGATCTGGACTGCATCTGCGACCGGATACTGCTCTACTGGGAAGGTATAGACGATTATTTAGATGTCAAGGCTACGCTGATGCTGTTATCGTCCTTGAAGAGACAACTGAAACCTTTCTTAACGTCAGAAACAGATAAGCCATGAAAAAGGAATTGAACGATTATAAGCAGGCGATCACAGAGCGCTATGTGCCTGCGAGGACGGTTGAAGAGTCGACGCACCGGTTATCGACCGAAGAGATTTGCGCGGCAGTCAATAAGATCAATCCGGGAGTGGATATTTCGGCCTCCGAAGTTTATGATCTGATGAAGTCTGCCGGCTTCCGATTCGTAGCCGTTCCCGGTACGATCGGGCTGCAATTCAAATGGATATTGATTGAGAAATAAATTGAAAGAGATTTTTATACTTCAGTTACTGTCATCATGACGGTAACTGAAGTCAATGGTAAACCAATTTTCGTCCTTTTCCGTACCGTTTGCGAGTCTTAACTTCACCGGAAAAAAGAGATGGTAACCGAAGAGATGATCAAAAAAGAGTTTATACACCGGACAGTGAGCCGGGATATAAGACGGATATATGCAACTCAGGAGGCTGTAATACGGGAAGCCTTGAAACCAAGAACCGGAAATCTGCTTGATTGTATATCGAGACGTCCTATCGATGTTCAGGGGTCGGGACTGAAACCGACTTATTACATGACTGTACTAAGATATATGCGGCTTCTCGAGATACAATATAGAAACCAAGATATGAAAACCCGTCGTAAACTTGCTCTTTATAACCGGGTGATCTGGGGAGTGCTTTATCACGAAACTTTATCCACTCTCCGATATGGATTGACGGATGAAATAAAACAGAGCATACGGGAAGACTTGAATGAATCATCACCCAAGAATTTGGATTAATATATTATATTTATTACATTTGTTAATATAAAATTATAACTATGTGGTTCTGCATCAATTTTATATTGTCTTTGATTTTTGTTCCGCTTTTTACTAAAGGGTGGCCGATGGAAATGAAAGTCGCAACGTTTATAATTTCTTTAGGTGTGTCTCCTCTCTTGGGGATTCCCTTAATGAAAATGGGATATAGATAACAAGGATGGTATTGAACAGTAAAAAATTACGATTATGACAGAATGGATCATTGTTAATATAGCGGTTGTAATAATATTTATCAATTGGAAAGGCGGGAAGTGGAAAAAGATCGATTGGTTTGCAGCTTGTTGTCTTTCTATTCTTGCTTCTACTACTATTATAGGATTTCCTCTATATGCATTCATAAAATATATTATGGACTGACTTGTCAACAATAGAAATTCACGAATATGATATTACTTTGGCTACTTTTCAATTTGCTCTGCGTTTGGCTGTTTACCGGCAAGTGGGAAAAATTTGACCGGGTATTCGCATTCTTGTTATCGTTTTTTTTACCCCGATTATCGGAATACCCTTAACGAAAATTTTGAGCCGTTTTTGGCATTAACCTGTTATCGAAAAAATTAGAACTATGGGATTACTTTGGCTACTTTTCAATTTGCTCTGCATCTGGCTGTTTACCGGCAAGTGGGAAATGTTTGAGCGAGTATTCGCATTCTTGTTATCGTTTTTTGTTACCCCGATTATCGGAATACCCTTAGCGAAATTTTTACTTCGTTTATAAGACCGACCTGTCCTTTACATCCCCGGTAACCATAGGTACTTTTACCGTAAAAAAGTACCTGTATGGCATCACGACTGACAGAAGACCAGATCAAATGGATACTCACCCTCGACGCCTCGGCCGCCGAGAAGGAGATAAACAGCCTGATAAAAGTAAACAAGGAGTTGCAGGAGGCGAACAAGGGCGTACAGAAAGAGATGCGCCAGTTGGAAGCCGCCGGAAAGAAGGAATCGGACGAGTACCGAAACCTGAACGGTGTGCTCCGTGAGAACAACAATACCCTGAGGGCGAACCGGGAACAGATAAAACGGCTCGAGAACCAGATGGGACTCGCCAACCTCTCCATGTCGCAGCTCCGAAGGCGGGCGCAGGACTTGGAGAGCCAGATGAACCGCACCTCCCGCAACCTGCATCCCGAAGAGTGGAACAAGCTGCAAAAAGAACTTACCGAGACCCGCTCTAAAATGGACGAACTCAAAAAGGTGGGTAAACAAGCGGAGAAATCATTGGGAAGTACCATATTAAATAGAGCTACATTAGCCACATTAATTGGGAATATAGGAACCCAAATTTTCAATCGATTACTTTCCGGCATGAAAGACCTCGTTGCCGAGGGCATCAATATGGCGGCCGCCGCCGACGGGGTGACCCGTGCGTTCGAGGCGCTGGACCGTCCCGATCTGCTCGATAACCTGCGCAAGGCGACCAAGGGGACGGTAAACGACCTTGAACTGATGAAAGCCGCCAATATGGCGAAAGACTTCAGAATACCGCTGGAAGATCTCGGCAAGTATCTCGAATTTGCCCAGCTCAAGGCGCAGCAGACCGGACAGTCGGTCGAGTATATGACCAACTCCATCGTTACCGGTCTGGGGCGGAAGTCGGTGCTGATACTCGACAACCTCGGATTGTCGGCCGCCGAAATAAACGAGCAGATGGCAAAGACGGGCGACTTCATGTCCGCAGTCGCCTCTATCGTGGACAAGCAGCTCGCCGAGGCGGGAGGGAGTTATATATCGGAGGCCGATAAGATGGCTCAACGTACGGTGAAGCTGCAGAACGCCCAGATGAAATTGGGAGAAACCCTTCTTCCTCTTAAACAAAATCTTGATGCGACTTTCGGTTCGTTCAAAATAGGCCTGCTCGAAGCTACCGGATGGGTAGTGAAGAACCGGGCGGCGATCATCAGTGCGGTTCTGGCTCTCACATCATTTATTACGGCTCAGAAACTGGTGGCGAAAGCGACAGCCATAAGTACGGCAATAGTCAAAGCGCAAGAGGTGGTGATGTCATCCGTCAAGGCTGTTACTCTGCTATTTGCAGCGGCTAAAGCTAAATTAACCGGCAATATAACCCGAGCTACCGCTGCCATGAAGTTATTCAATGCGATAACCAAGATGAATCCTGTTGGATTATTGATCGGTACACTCACCGCTGCAGCGACGGCGTTTATGACTTTTAGAAACCGGACGTCCGAGACTATGGATATCTTATCTGAGGCCAATCGGCAAACAAGTCATGAGACCAGTACTCTGAACCGGTTAAGAAAAGTAATACATGATTCATCTAAAAGCTATGATGAACGGAAAGCCGCCATTCTTGAAATACAAAAAATAGTACCCGAATATCATGGCTCGTTAACCGAGGAAGGAAAATTGATTAATGACAACAGCGATGCCTTGGACAACTATGTCAAGAAATTAAAACTGTCTGCCATGACAGAGATAGCCAGCCGAAAGCTTGTTGATGCGGAAAACAAAAGAGATGAATATATCAAAAGTCTCGGAGATGACGCATACAGGTATCTTGAAGTCAAAAACGCAGCGTCTGATTCAAAATATGATAACGAGAATCAGGCCGCGGTAGCGCATGGAATGTCTCCGACGGTATATAAAGCGATAAATAAAAAATTGGGTAAACTGAAAAGCGATGTCGAGAAGTATGAAAACCTGATCAACAGTTATATGTCTGATTTGTTCAAAATCGACAATTCGTCAAAAAGTCTTTCCGGAGATAGAAAAAACGTCAATGACAATAAAGCCTCGAAATCTCCCGACTCCATGTCGGCAGATGTATCGGCCAATGACAATGCGTACAAGGCACGCCTCTTGTCTATCAAACAGAACCGGGAAAAGGAAAATCTCACGGACGAGGAGTATAACCTGCAAAACCTTAAGGCCGAACGGGAGTTTCTTGACGAGAAACTGAAAATCCTCAAGATGTATTACCAAAGGGAGAAAGACACGAAAAAAAGAGATTCGATCGCCGGACAAATATCGGATACGGAATCGAAAGGCATTGACATCGATAACCGGATAGACCGGGCGGAGATCGATAATGTAAAGGCGAAATGGACAGACCGGATGGCGCAGGAAGAGGAGGGCTACCGTCAGCTGAAACTGCAATTTACCAAACAACTGGCTGACCAGAAGATAACGAAAGAACAGTATGACGTCGCTATATTGGCCTTGGAAGAGGAAGAACTAAAAACCCGTCTGACCTTGCAAAAGGAGTATCTCAACGAATTGACCAATCTTGAGGTGCAGAACGGGAGGCTGAAAGCGGAGATTGTTAGGGAAGCGGGTAATGAGGTACTGAAAATCGAACAGCAGGTAGAAGACAAGCGTGCCGAACAGGGAATAAAGATGTCTTCTCTGCTGAAAGACTTCAAAGACCAGTTTAACCTGACCGATCAGGAGAACGAGACCGACACGCAATTGAAGTTTCTCGAATCGGTCTATAAAGCCCGCAAGGCTGAAGCCCAAAAGCAAGGTCTCGACACGACGGAGTTAGATGCCGTATACGAACGGGTCAAGACGAATATTTTGCTCAAAGGGGAACAGGAACGGGCGAATATCCGCCAGCAGTACGGGATATTTTCGATGCAGGAAGAATACCAGTTACAAATGGATATGCTTGAGCAGCAATATGCTCAAGGATTGTTAAAAGAAGAAGAATATCAGCAGGCTAAAACCCAGCTTCAGGTACAGCGGGCTAAAGGATATTTCGATACTTATTCGGGTCTGGCAAGCAATGCTGTCGAAGCCTTGCAGCAGGCAGAACTCGATCAGATAGATGCCAAATATGATGTTGCTATAGAAGCCGCACAGGGAAATGCGGAAGAAGTGGAGCGCCTCGAGAACGAGAAAGCCCAGAAAAAGTTAGATGTACAGAAAAAATATGCGGATGTAAATTTTGCAATTAAAATATCTCAGATTATAGCAGATACGGCTGTTGCCATAATGCAGGCATACGCACAATTGGGTCCTATCGGAGGGAGTATTGCTGCAGCATTTATGGCTGCAACCGGTGCTGCACAGATTGTCTCGGCGAAAGCAGAGCGGGATAAAGTGAAAAATATGAAGCTTAACACTTCGTCATCATCATCTTCTTCATCTTCTTCTTTTTATGGGGAAAGGGTAGTGACAGGGAGAGAAAGCGGAGGGTATATCGATGTGAAGCGTGAGCAGGATGGAAAGAGATATAAGGCAGCTTTGAGTCCTAAACGCCGGGGATATATCGGTTCTCCTACCGTTATCGTAGGTGACGGACCGGTCGGTAAGAGCCGGGAGTGGGTAGCGTCGAATGATGCCGTATCGAACCCGACGATCCGCCCCTTACTCGATATGATAGACAGTGCCCAAAGGAGCGGAACCGTGCGTACCGTCGATATGAATCTGCTGATGCGCCAGCGCATGGCGGGATTTGAGAACGGCGGATTTATCGGCTCTGCCGCCCGACAGAATCCGGATTATACATACGGCGGAGAACGGCAACAGGATGACCTGTCAGCGATAATATCGGAAACGAGAGATCTGCTGCTTTATCTGAAATCGAACGGGATAGAGGCACGCTCATTCTGGAGCTTGACCGATTTTGATAAGATACAGCAAAGAAGAGAGGCGTCGGAAAAACCTTTTACCCGAAAATACTAAAAAACATTTCTTATGCAAGTTATTAAAAACGGGGAGATACTCGACCTGAAAGAAAAGCAAATCGAGATCGATAACACTTCTCCCATTTTCAACATGAAAGGGACACAATCTGTCTCAATGAATTTTCCGAAAACACCCAAGAACCTTCGGTTGTTCGGTTTCCCAAATCGTTTGGATAGGTACAATAAAGTAAGCGGAGATGAACAAGTCGAAGTAAGAGACGGTGTTTTGATAAAATCAGGTATAATGAATGTGACTGCCGTAGGGGAAAACATAGAAGCGAATATCGGATTCGGAGAGAGTGAAGCGTATTCGAAAATGAATAAAACTAAGCTGGCGGATATGACCGGATTGCCGGTCTTTTATCCACCTTTACCCTCTACGGGTATATCGTATATATTAAGTATGCTGGAAGGAATTTTAATCGACCGTTCCAAGTTCGATGAATCGGACTTCGGGATTTTTCCGGTCGTTACTTCCTTTGAAAAAGACGGGGATACCGGAATACGGAAGAATCTTATGATCTTGAATGAGTTGGATACGAGTCAAACAAAATTTAAAGGAGATGACGATAGATTTATATCGGTTAAAGTCGATTCGGAATATAAGGATATAAAAGTCCCTATAGGTTACGGGATATCTCCATTCCTAAAATTGCATGTATTGTTGCAGTTGGTTTGGAAATATTTGGGATTTAATTTAATAGAGAATCCTTTCCGGGAAGATTTTCAACTTAGCAGTATCTGCGTGCTAAACAATACATGGGACACTATCGTTGCCGGTGAGATCCGCTATTCTGATCTGATGCCTGACTGTACGATTGAGGATATTTTGTCTATGGTTTGGGGAAAATTCGGAGCCGTGTATTTTGTCGATTCGAATACGAAGAATGTACGGATAAAATTGATCAAGGATATTCTTCAATCTTCAGAGTCGGAGGATTATTCGCTTTTCAAGTCGGGAAATCCTGAAATCGGTGTTTCTAAGGGAAAGCAGCTAAAGTTCAGTTGCAACAAATCGGGAGATCTTACTGAGACAAGCAAAAAAACTTATAGTGAGTTTCTAAAGAGTCGCAATGGTATAATAACTTCTTTGTCTGCTTGGGATTTGTTTAATCCGTCGGTGCCGGCCTATAAATATAACAATGTTTGTATAAAAGAAACCGGAGAGTTCTATTCCAAGTCTCCTTTTGATACCTATAAGCGGATATCTTCTCCTTTTTTTGATTGGGATCTTGGGATTGAGAATTTGGAATATGAAGAAATAAAAAGTCCGGATAATGCTTTGCCTATTTTACCCGCAGTAACTAAAAATAATCCGGCCCCTTATTTGGATGCTGGGGAATTGAACTTGAATACGTCGTTGCGTGTTAGTGCGGATAAGAAAACAGAATCGGAAAGTGAGGAGAGAGCACCTTTGTCTATCTGTTTTGCGTTGCATAATGGCGGCTCTTGTTTCGGCTCTATTTTCAGTTTCGAACCCCGAAGCGGAAACCGAGTAAATATTGATGGGAATGAGTTCTCGTTAGATCTTGTCTATCAGGGTAGTTCGGGATTGGTTATGAATTTTTTTCGTGATTATATGGATTTCATGAGGCATGCCAACCAAGAGATAACACAGCCGTTGATTCTTCCTAAAATAACCTTATATAATTTGGATTTCAGCCGGAAACTGCTGATCGATGGGCAATCTTTTCTTCCGGAAAGCTTTACCCAGATTGTCGGAAAAGGTGGGGATAGCGATATCAACATGAAACTTCGGAGTCTTACCTTACTTCAACCATACGACTCCGATGAGTATGAGCCTGTTGACCCGATTCCGCAACTCTATTACTGGGATTCGATAGAATATATTGCGGATGCTCTTGAAGATTATATATCAAACGAAGATAATTTCCCGGAATCAGCAAAAGACATCAGGGTAGAGCATTATGAGATAGTTACAGAACCCGGAGCTGATGACTTTAATTATCTTAATGCACCTACTAAGGCCGATTTTGAAAATAGTGTAGAAATTTTGAAAAAGTATAAACTGCATGCATACTTTATTTGGCGCGGACCTTTTTATCGGGATAATATAATAGATTATTATGCCGGTGTTTATGTCTCGCTTATCTGATGTCCTTTAAGATATGTGATCCGGTGTTTTATTTTGTGATAAAAACCGTTGAATATGAAAGTTAGCGTACCGAATATCATTAACTGTTCCCAACTGTTGCCGGCATTCCGGGCATTGCCCGGAAATGCGGATAAGGGAACTGAAGACCTGTACCGGTTCTTGACGATTCCTTCCGGGGAAAGAGATGCTTTCCTAAAGCGGAACGTCCGGTGTTCTTTTCAGTATCAAAATAATATAACGATTCCTGTATATGACCCAAGTTGAAGTAACAGTTCCGGCTTATGCGCTGGTCAATAATCCGATTCCGGTATCGATTAACTTGCCCGGAGGAGGTGCTCGTATCCGTATGCAAGTTATATATGGAGAAAAAGTGATATATGAATCGGTATATAATATTTTTAAAAGTATAAAGATTGATATTTCGGATATTCTTCAAACCATCGTATCGGTTAAAGACCGGGACATGACCGAAATCTCTTTTTGTGATGATTCGGAACAGCTATGTGAATATGAGATAAAATTGACGGAATTATTCAACGGTGAGACGGAACTGTTTTCAGGTAAGTATATTGCTGTTTGGGGAGGTATCAGCAAGTTCTTTTCCCGGAATAGTCCTATTGATAATTATATTGAATATAAAATGTCGGGTAATGCGGCTCTGACGACACGGACGAACGGGAAAATCATAGTGTGGCGCGAAACCGAGATTGTCCCTTTGAAAATATTAGGATCTCCTGATCTGCAGGTACATGTAGCCAGTCCGACCAATCATGTTTATGCATGTCCGATCGTACAGAGTTCGAAAAAATTGGCAATCTATACTCTCAATATACCGGAAATAAGAAAAAAGTTTTTTTCAGATTTTGACGAATTGCCGGCGTATTTATCGTTCATGTTCAATGGTATACTGAGTTTTATTTTGGTTTTCACTCCGGGCTCTGTGTCGGTAAACCGGTATTTACTGCGTTTTCGTAATTCTCTCGGATGTTATGAGCAACTTGAAGTGACCGGGAAAGCAGAACTTTCTACTCACTTCGACTCGGAGGAGAGTTTTGAACATTCCTATTGGGATCAGGATGTAATGGATTATGCAGCTTCGAACCAGAGAAAACAAGGAATGGTATTGATCACCGCTGAAACGGGATTTAAAGATCATGACGAGCTGATGTTCTTACGGGATATGCTCGCCTCGGACGATATTTACTTGATCGATTCGTCCGGACTGAAATCCAAAGTACTTGTCTCATCGGAAGATTTTAAGATTCCCGCGATAATTGAAGAACCGGTATCGGTGCCGCTTAAAATCAAGTTTGCCGATACGGAACAATCTTATTCTCCGAATCCGGATGACGGGATTTTAGAAGTTTATCCCGGTGAGTGGTTTTTGGCCCGTGGCCGGATAAATGCTGCCGGGCTGGTTTATATAAATAATACGATAAATACTATTTAAATATGGATTTGAAAAAAATACAAAGTAATGCCGGTGGCCAGACACCGAGTACCGGTCAGGAACTGGTCGATGCTTTTAATGAAAACTTTGAACTGGTTGATAAAAATAAAGCCGACAAAGACCTGTCGAATGTCACGGATGAAGACTTGGTCAAGGTTCTTT
>ERZ857882.2286-NODE-2286-length-20181-cov-2.877571_pt1 | contig 20181 bp, 9 predicted proteins | sample MGYA00519697_ERZ857882 | MGnify/ENA primary metagenome ERZ857882 (study PRJEB31778, sample SAMEA3449373) | human gut metagenome | biome: human gut; feature: human-associated habitat; material: faeces | place: United Kingdom | collected 2010/2012 ...
GACAGCGCTAACTACGGCCTGAAGACCGTGACAGCTGAGATTGCCGACTACACCGTCACCATCCCCAAGGACGAGGGCTACACCATCACCGGTGAGAAGACCGCCAAGGGCGGCAAGGATTACACCTTTAAGCTGGAGCTTGACTACCGCTACGAGGCGGGGGAGGACTTTGCCGTGCAGGTCAACGGCGAGACCGTCACCGGCGAGAAGGGCGTCTACACCGTCAAGAATGTTTCTACCGATCTGGTTATCACCGTCAAGGGTGTGAAGGAGAAGGTTCTGAAGCCTGTCACGGTCTACTTCTCCTTCTCTCATGATGATACGTTCGAGTCCTGCAACGAATCCGGCGAAACCATGGCACTGAAGGAGGTCACCGTTCCTTACTTCGACCTGGAGCTGTATGGCCTTGAGAACTTCTACTTCGCCTCCGAGAATTACGGCCCCGCCAGCGGCGATCCCACCGGCGGCCCCGGCAGCGCTCTGGACCCCGGCACCAAGGAATTCGCTTACGGCAAGGTCACCATGTTCCATCTGTTCATCTATGCCACCGAGGTTTACTATCTGGGCATTGATCCTGCGGATGCGGGCAAGGGCTACCTGAAGGACAACGGTCTTGGCAGCAGCATCTTCAACGTCACCGGTTCCACCGGCTCCACCTTCCTGCAGGAAATCTGGAACTACGATCTGAACCTGAACTACTATCTGAACTACGAGTATCCTCTGGCCTCTAAGGGCTGGGGCAGCACCTCCGATCAGATCCTGCTCCACGACGGCGACATTGTCACCCTCGGCCACTTCTCCGACTGGAGCTTCTTCAACGATACCACCAGCATCTTTAATTACATCGTAGCCGACAAGACGGATCCCGTTCAGGGCGACAAGATCAAGCTGGAGCTGTACCACGCCGGCAACGGCATGGGCGGCGATTATACGACTGCCCACACCCTCATCGACTACAGCCCCAGTGTTTACTGCACGCCTGTCAACGATATCGTTTCCGGCGATGTGACCACATGGCAGAATGTGGGAGATGCGGAAGCCGACGGCAGCCTGGTCGTGGACACCAGCAAGCTGGCTCCCGGCGAGTACATCTTTGCTCTGGCCGGCCAGCCCGGTAAGGAAAACCCCGGCGCCATCTGCTCCACCCCCGGCGGCGTGCGTGTGACCGTTCACGAGAAGCCCGTCGTAAAGGGCGACATCGACGGCGACGGTAAGGTCAATGCACTTGACGTGAGCGCACTGTACAGCGGGATTTTCTCCGGCGAGGAGCTGGACGCCGCTGTAGCCGACATCAACGGCGACGGAAAGATCAATGTGCTTGACGTATCTGCTCTGTATGCGCTTGTTATGAACAATGGCTGATGCGTAGCGTGTTTGCCGGTTGGAATATCCCATTTTGACCGGCAAACACCCCTTTCTAACAGCACTTACTCCAAAGCAAAAAGGACAACTTCTGACAGGAGGATGTTATGAAAATTTTTAAGAAATCCATGAGCCTGCTCCTCGCGGTTCTCCTGATTCTCAGCCTGACGGTCACCGCCTTCGCTGAGGAAACCACGGCGACCCTGGGCGTAACGGCCAGCAAGACCGACCTGACCGTCGGCGACGAGTTCAGCGTTTATCTGAACGCAAGCGACGACATTACCGGAATCTTTACATTCCAGATGGATTTGTGCTACGACAAGGAAATGTTCGAGGTCGTGAGCATTAACACGCAGTTTAACAGTAAAAATAACGTTGAGCAGAGTAAAATTCGCTTTGGCACCCTGGACATGACCAGCAAGACCGTGATGGCCAAAGGGCAGTTCGCCGAAGTGAAGTTCAGGGTTTTGAAGACCGGCAGCTATCGCTTCCAGCTGACGGAATGCATAATCGGCGGCATGGACATGGAGACCTACACGGACTACACGATCATGGACGTTGCCACCGCCCCCGGCATCGTGGACGTGACCGCCGCGGAAGCCCCTGCCTTCACCGGCTACGCGGTCTCCGCCTCCGAGGACAAGACCGTCGCCGTGGGCGAAAATGCCGAGGTCAAGGTCGCCGTTTCCAACAGCGACAGCGCTGTCACTGCCTACAACGCCTATGATCTGACCATGACCTACGACACCGACAAGCTGACCTACGTCTCCTGCACTGCTCCCGACGAAAACGCAGTCGTGAAGGAAGACGTTCCTGGCACCATCCGTGTGATCGGCTTCGGCGGCGACAAGACCCTGGACACCGCCGCCGCTACCCTGACCTTCCAGGCAAAGGGCGTGGGCGACGCGCAGGTGAAGCTCACCGCCGCCAAGGTGGATATCGGCTCTCAGGCCGTCGGCAACGACGCCCCTGCGGCTACCGTTTTGGACGACACCACCGTGATCAAGGTGACCGGCTACACCGTCACTCTGGGCGAGGGTCTGACCGGTGCATCCACCGTGGCTCCCGGCGCGGACTACACCTTCACCGCTACCGACGCGGACAACTACGACTACGTTATCTCTGCCACCATGGGCGGCGAGACCGTTACCCCCAAGGATAACGGCAACGGCACCTACACCGTTTCCGGTGTCACCGGCAATCTGGTAATCAACGCCGCCATGACGCCCAAGAGCTACAATGTCACCGTGGAAGGCACCGGCGCAGGCGATGTGACCGCTGCCGATAAGGCCACTTACAACACCGACTATACCTTCACCGTAACCGAGGACGGCAACTATACCTATAACACCACCGTAACCGTGGGCGGCAAGACCTATTCTCTGGGCGCTCCCGAGAACGGTAAGTACACCATCCCCGGCACCGATATCAAGGGCGATATCGTGATCACCGTCACAAAGACCGTGAAGCCCTCCTCCGTGGTTTCCGTCACCAAGCCCGATTACGTAAAGGGCAACAATACCGCCACCAAGGGTCAGGATTACGATTTCACCGTCGATAAGGAAGAAGGCTACGATTACTCCGAGCCTACCGTCAAGGTCGGCGATGTGGATGTGACCGACAAGGTGGTCAAGAACGGCGATGGCAGCTACACCATCCCCGGCTCCACCATCACCGGCAACATCACCATCGAAGTGACCAAGACCGCAGCCGTCACCGTGGACGTTACCGAGTACATCACTCTGAACGGCAAGGTCATGTACCTGGTGACCGCTTCCGGCAACTTCGCCGAGGGTCAGGTTGCCAAGTACGACGGCATGAGCATGTTCTTCTCCGAGAAGTACAACGCATACGCCTATCTGGTGATTTCCGCTGACGGCCTGGAGACCGTGAAGGCGGAAGCCGCCGGGAAGGTCAAGGTCGCGGAAGGCACCTCTGCCGGAACCGTGGATTACAGCGGCGATGTGAACGGCACCAAGGTGATCGACGTCAACGACGCTCAGCTGACCTACGATATGTACAACACCAAGTACAGCAGCTTCGATGTTGTCTCCATGCTGAAGTTCCTGAATGCTGATGTGAGCGGCGACAAGAAGGTCAACGTCACCGACGCTACCGCTATCGTGAACCTCATCAAGTGATTTCCTGAATGACCGGGTCTTCTGACCCGAAACCAAAGTGCCTCCCCCGCCGTGAAAGGCGGGGGAGGCCAACCCGCAAAGTTCGGAGGCTCACAGGTGTCCCTATGGAAAGTGGGGACAGCTGTGAATTTCCGACACCTTTGCCGTAGGATGTGATTTTATGAAAAAGAGAGTTTTATCTGGTCTGCTTGCTTTTGTAATGCTTTTGTCCGCCCTGCCCATGGGAGTTTATGCCGCGGAAACGCGCTATTCGGTCGCCGCTTCGCCGGATCAGACTACGGATGCTGGGAAGACCGTCGGCATGAGCGTGTCCGTCTCCGGGGGAAAGTACAATGCCTACGATCTGGCACTGACCTATGACACCGCGCGGCTGACCTATGTGTCCGGTCAGGCGGCGGATAAAGGGGCTTCGGTAACCGAAAAGAGCGGAAGCATCCGCGTTATCGGCTACGGCGCGGACAAGGCCGCTTCCACGGCGGCGGTAACGCTGACATTCAAGACAAAGGCGGCAGGGACGGCGGAGGTCAGGATTTCCTCGGCGAAAATCGACGCCGGCGCGAACGCCCCGACCAAGGACGCGCCTGCGGCCAAGATCAACAGAAGAACCACTAAGTTTACCATCCAGCCGGGGTACACCGTGACGCTGGAGGATGGTCTGACCGCCGACAGCCTGAGCGCGGCGGCGGGAGAGGATTACACCTTCCGGGCGACAGACCCGCTTCACTATGACTACAAGCCCTCGGCGAAAGCAGGCGGCAAGGACGTCACGGTGAAGGACAACGGCGACGGAACCTACACCATCCCCGGCGACAAAATCACCGGAAATATTACGGTCAAGGCAAACAGAACCCCCAAGAGCTATAAGGTCACATTCAAGGGCGACGACCTGTCCGGCGAAAATTCCGCGACCTACAACACGCCCTACCATTTCAAGCTGGGTAGGAAGGCCGGATACAGCTACGTCCTGCGCATGACCATCGGCGGAAAAAGCTACACCGGCTACAAGGCGGAGAATGGCGGCTATGTAATCCCGGGCGCGGATATCACGGGCGACATTGTCGTCACCGCCCTGAAAAACAAGATCAACTCCGGAAGCGGCGGCAGTAGCGGCGGAAGCTCTGCCAAATATGTGTCGGTGAGCTTCATCGGATCCGGTGCGGGAGACGCATCGGGAAAGACAAGCACCCGCCGGGGCGCGGAGTACACATTCCGCGTAAGCCGCAAGGACGGTACCCCTTATGACGTATCCGCCAGTGTCAACGGTGTTACCGTCAAATGCACCTACGACAGCAAAAAGGACATTTACCGCATTCCCGGCAGTGCGGTCACGGGAGATATCACCGTCACCGTCACAAAGGGTGCTCCGGTGGAGGTCAGCACATACGTCACGCTGGACAATCAGAGCATGTACCTTGTGATTTACACCGGCAATGTGGAGGATGGGCATGTCCCCATGTACGACGGACAGAACATGTACTGGTCGAAGGTATACAACGCCTACGTCTGGCTGGTGATCTCCTCCGCCGATGAAAAAGAGGTTGCCCAGACGGCTCAGAACAGCATCACCATTGGAGAGGGAAAGGCCGCTGCCGCCGTCGATTACTCCGGCAACGTGGATCTCAGCGGACGTATTGACGTGGACGACGTGCATCTTGCCCACGACGTGTACAACGCGAGATACACGCTGGTAAGCCTGATGATGCACAAATTCCTGAACGGCGACGTCAACGGTGACCGGAAGGTGGACATTCAGGATTCGGTGTGGATTGTTAACCGCATTCTCCGGGAAAAGTAAGGAGCGTGACATATGAAGAAGATCATCAGCATTGTTTTGGCTGTCGCGCTGATATTCGTGCTGGCTGTGACGGCGATGGCGGCGGAGATCGCGGAATGTACCGTGTCCGCCGATTCCGTGACGGCGGGGAAGACCGTGACCGTACCCGTCAGGATCACCGGGAACCGGGGCTTTACCAATTTCGGCATTGCCCTGGATTACGACCGGGCGCAGATGGAGCTGCTGAGCATTCAGACGGCGGCGGGAGAAACACCCTACCTCTGCGGCGCTGTGGCCGCCGGGAATACCCAGTGGGCAGGCGCGGACGGGAAGACCTGCGGCTATGTGACGGCTGCCCTGGAAGATGCCGTGACGGAGGACGGAATCTTGTTCACGGCCACGTTCCGGGTCAGTGAGGACTTTTCCGGCACTGCGGCGGTACAGCCGGTGGTGCAGTATATGCGCAGCAACAAACGGCTGCTGTCTGTATTTGACGCCATTCCCGTCACGACCGTGAGCGGAACCGTATCGGCGGCGCTGGGGGGCGATTACGACCGAAACGGGAAGGTGAACGTGGCTGACGTCATGGGACTGTTCAGCGCGATCATGAACGGAAAGTCTTTCTCGGCAGACGATTATAGCTGGGTGGATGTCAATCAGGACGGCAGAATCAACGTGGCCGATGTGATGGCGATTTACACAATTGTAATGAACGGTCGGTGACGACCAACCCCATAAAAAAGGAGCGAACTATGATGAAAAGAGTGCTGGCTTGCTTACTTACCGTGATGCTTTTCCTGACCTGTGTTCCCGCGGCTCTGGCGGCGGACAACTCCCGGGACTTTTTCTTCCAGCTGTCCGTGGACGGCAGTGACAAGAAGGAGGTTCAGCCCGGGGATATCATTCAGGTGGACTTTAACCTGAACAGAACCGACAGCGCGGACGCCTACACCATGTACGGTATGCAGAACGAAATCCGATACGACAGCAATTTCTTCCAGCTGGTGGAGGGCAGCGCCCTGCTGAGCAACGGAATTTCCACCACGGACATCGGCCTGCGGGACAATTACCGGGAATTTTACATGAACTTCGTGTCCCTGTCCGGCGGCGAAACGTGGGAAGCCAAGCGCCTGGTTGGCTCCTTCAAGCTGAAGGTGATTGCCACGTCCGGCGTGTCCAAGATCACAAATCAGGACTATCTGGTCTCTACCAAAGACGGAACCGGGGAATATAAGGCCTCCTGTCAGGACGTGACCGTCATCATTTCCACCGACTGCACGGTCACCTTCGAGCCGAACGGCGGCACGGCGGTTCCCGGCCAGACCGTCCGGTACGGCGAGACCGTGGAGCGGCCGGACAATCCTACCCGGGAGGGCTACCACCTGGTGGGGTGGTATTCGGATATTGATCTGCAAAATCCCTGGGATTTTGACGCCGATACCGTTCAGGGCAATATGACCCTGTACGCAAAATGGGAGAAGGGCGATGCACCTGAGACGGACGGCGACGGTACCGGCAGCGGCCTGTGGTGGCTGCTGGGTCTGGGCTTGCCCGGTCTGCTGCTTCTGCTCCTGCTGCTTCTGCTGCTGGGCAGAAAGACGGTTCACTTCGAGACCGGCTGCGACAGCAAGGTGAAGGATCAGAAGGTGAAGAAGGGCAATCTGGTGACGCGCCCCGAGCAGCCGGTGCGGCCGGGCAGAGCCTTTGCCGGATGGTTTGCAGACGAGAGCTGCACCAAGCGCTGGGATTTTGACAACGACAAGGTTGAAGACAGTATGACACTCTACGCAAAGTGGCTGTAAGATCATGCGCCCCCACCCGGATTTTTCCGGGTGGGGTATGCGTGCATTCTGCGGCGGCGCCGCAAAAAAACGTAAGTCCATACATTTCTCGCCGCCACCGGCGGCCTGCGAAGGATTCACAGGATAAAATGGCGTTAACCATTTTATCGAGAAATCGTATGAATGCGGGCAAATTCCGATGGCAAAGGGAACGGCAGTATGGATTGGAATTCGTTTATTCAAAGCAAATATCTGCGGGGCGGACTGTGCGCTTTGCTGATCGCCGCGATTCTGCTGGGACTGTGGCTTCCGGGAACGGGGCTGAAGGAAGCCCAACCGGACGACCCCCTGCAAGGGGAGAGCGTCCGGGAAATCACGGCTCTGAAGCTGGGGGAAAACGAGCAGCTGAATACCGTTTCGGTTCCCGACGGCGGGCAGTCAGGCTCCGCGGAACCCCGTCCGGAAGAGACCCGGCCTGATTCTGCCCCGGACGACGGAGACGACGGTCAGGAGAACGGAAACCAGGGCGCCGACGGCGGGGAAGTGTCTCCCTCGGAGCTGTCGCTGGTCTTGACCTGGAACGCAAAGGGCATTGCCTGTGCCGCGGGCAATACGCAGGCGTTTTCCGTAAGCAGCTATGAGCTGAACGAGGACTTGTTCCGGTTTCGCGTAAGCCTGACCGGAACGCAGGCGCAGGACGCAAAGATCGTGGGCGGCGTTTCTGTCACCGAATCCACCCAAACGGCGAAGGAGCTGACCTGGCCGAGCGGGTCGCTGCCTATGGCACCGGCGGCGGGGACGGACAAGGAAGTCTACGATTTTTCCTTCACGGTGAGAACCCCGGAACGGGATGTGCTGTTCCGGTATCAGATCACCTATCAGAAGCTCCCGGATGTGCAGCTTGCCTTTACCTGGCGGGGAACCGGCAGTCACAGAGGTACGCTGCTCTGCCTGCCGGGTGGCAGCGTTGCGGATAAAATCAAGAACAATCAGCTGGCCGGAGGTGGGATAAGCTACGAGATGAAATTGGTCGGCAGCGATGCCGAGAGCGCGGGCGCAAAAATTTTGAGTGCCAGCTATACTTCCGATGGAACATCCGGGAGCAGGCAGTTGGAGCCGATTGACCAAGGCTTTTTGCCTATGACAATGTCGACGGGTGAGACCTCCAATACCTATCGGATTTCAGTTGCCGCTCTTGCAAACGGACATCCGGCGCATTTTGAGGTTATTCTGCATTATGGCAACGATGTGACGCTGGAAATGCGCTATACCCTCAACGATGGCAGCGAGAGGAGCATTTTTTGCCAAAACAAACAGTCCAGAACGGCGGATACCGTGTATGACGACCAATTGACCGGGGATATGCTGCCATACGAAATGTCCGTTGTCGGTTCCGATGCCGACGGCGTTGAGATCACTTCCGTCAAATGCACTCAGCCCGGAAACAAAAATAAAACCCTGACCCTTGGAACATCGGACGCGGTTCAGCTTTACCTGAATGGCGGAAAAACCGGTCAGAATAATTTCACGATCGAAGCAAAAGACGATTCGGGGAATCAGTATACCTTCAAAATCAATGTTCCCTATAAGCACAAGGGAACGAAGAGTATAGATATCGATTTGAACCTCGAAGACCAAGACGAAATTCCTAACGAAGTCATAACCAATCTTTTGGTTACCGCGCAAGGAAAAGACATGGCAGGGAATACGGTCAGCATTCCGGCGAAGGGAACGAATGAATTTATCTTGGTTACGCTGGATGAAATTGAGGTTACAAAGCCTACCTCTTCCGGTGACAGCTGGGAGTACGGCCTGTTTCCCTTCAACCCAGAGACCGGGGATAGAAATGAACATACCCTCTACGTTTACGCTGAGGACGCATACGGCAACTGGGGCGAAGAGAAACTGACGCTGATTGGCTTCCGCGTAGAACCCGGGCAGAAAATCGGGGACGCGACGATTTATGTGGACATGACGGTGCTGGGGGTCGGTGTTGTCGGCCCTATCCCTTATGAGGTTCTGGCGGACGAGCCGATTTCCTATGTGGTCGCCAAGGCGATCATGGGAAAGGACACCGGTGAACCCTTCGGCGCGGCAACAAAAGGGACGCTTCACTGGCGGGGCGACTATGGCGGGACGCTGGACACTGGTTTCTATCTGCGGAGTTTGAACACTGACTATCGTGCAGATGCACTGGAAGATGCGGTCTGGCCGGGAAGCACGGAAGAGGAAGTGCTGGATGCCATCGACGCCCGGTTCGGCGCGGGGACTGGTCTTGCAGTTTTGTGGCGCTGCCTGTACCGCAACGGACTGAACAAAAGCGCCGGCTCCGGCAGCACCTTCGGCGAGTTCGATTATACCAGCGGCTCCGGGTGGATGTACTCGATAGGCGGCAGCTATTACCCGGGTCAGTCCATGTCTGCGGTGCATCTGAGGGACGGAGATGTGCTGACGCTGCGCTACACGCTGGCCTATGGCTGGGACATCGGCGGCGGCAGCGACAATTACGGCAATGTTGTGGGATACTGTGTCGAAGGGCGCAATGGCACAATTTATGTTAACCATCGATGGGAAACCGCAGAAGACCCGGACGGCTCCGTTCGCTACGTGTGCCGCTGCTGCGGCATGGTTCAGGACTGCCCCCACGCGCATATGACCTACAAGGATTTGGAGGACGGAACCCATATTCTGCTCTGCGAGGATTGTCAGGCGGCCATCGGCGACCCGCTCCCCCACAACTGGACATACGCCGCCGGGGACACGGAGGACAGCCACGTCTGCGCGGAGTGCGGCGCGACGGAGCAGCATTTCTGGAAAGAAGTGGAAGGCACCAACACCGCCACCTGCACCGAGCCGGGGGTCAGAATCGTCAAGTGCAGCATCTGCGGCATGGAAAAGGAAGAAGAAGTCGAAGCGAAAGGGCACACGCTGGACAATCGCTGGAACCACACTGCGCTGGAGCACTATCAGAAATGCTCGACCTGCGGCGAGGAATTTGGGCGCGGGAGCCATGAGTACGTTTACGAACCCGGAATTGGTTGGGAAGATTATGCGTGTCGCATTTGTGGAGAACTCCACGAATTTTTGTGCGGCGGCGCCCTGACGATTCAGGAAGCCACCTGCCAGAGAATCGTGTACCACTGTGACAGCTGCGGCTATGACATGACGAAGCCCGGAACCTTCGACGAATACCATAACTACGTGGACGGCATCTGCCAATATTGCGGCGCAGAAGACCCCAATCATGTGCCGCATGAACATGCCTACCTCGAGACGCAACGGGTTGAGCCAACCTGCACGGAGGACGGCTACATCCAGCACACCTGCGACTGCGGGGACACCTACAGGGAACCCCTCCCGGCTACAGGCCACACCTGGGGCGAATGGTCGCCCGCAGGAGACGGGAAGGAAGTCCGCTATTGCGATGCCTGCGGCGCGGAGGACTATCGGACAAGCGAAGAGGACACATACAGCGTACAGATGCTCTTTTTGCACTGGCTTTTCCCAAGAATGCATTAAAAATAGGGGGAATCACAATGAATGAGAAAATTCCTGAAATCCTACAGCAGATCGAAACGGTGGTTGTGGGCAAAAACGAAATTGTCGAGAAAATCCTGATGGCGATCCTGGCGGGCGGCCATGTGCTGATGGAGGACGTGCCCGGCGTGGGCAAGACCACCACGGCCATGACCTTTGCCAAGGTGCTGGGACTGGACACGAAGCGTGTCCAGTTCACCTCCGACACCGTACCCTCGGATATCATCGGCTACTCGGTCTACGAGAAGGAAAGCGGGAGCTTCGTCTATAAGCCCGGCGCGGTGATGACCAATCTGCTCCTGGCCGACGAGATCAACCGTACCTCCAGCAAGACCCAGTCCGCGCTGCTGGAAGCCATGGAGGAGCTGCATGTGACGGTGGACGGTCAGACCTACGATCTGCCCCAGCCCTTTGTGGTGCTGGCCACCGAAAACCCTGTGGGCTCCGCGGGAACGCAGCTGCTGCCGCCCTCCCAGCTGGATCGGTTCATGATCAAGATCAGCATGGGCTACCCCGATTTTGAAAGCCAGATCAGCATTTTAAGGGACAGGCACACGGAAAACCCCCTGAACCGGGTGACGCCGGTGATCGACCGGGAGCAGCTGCAAGCGCTGATTCAGGAGGCGGCGAAGGCGGAAATTCAGGACGCCGTTTATGAATACGTCACCCGCTTGACCCAGGCCAGCCGGGAGCATCCCATGGTGCAGCTGGGCGTCAGCCCCCGGGGCGCGCTGGCGGTGTGCCGGATGGCGAAGGCCTACGCTTACTTAGACGGCCGGGATTTTGTCATCCCGGAGGATGTGGCCGCCGTATTCCCGGATGTGTGCTGCCACCGTCTGGTGCTGACCACCAAGGCAAGAATGATGGAGGAACGGCCGGAGACGGTTATTGCCGCCATTCTGGATTCCGTGAAGATGCCGGTGGTGAAACAATAAACGGAAGCAGGTACTGCTTATGATCGCAATGAAATTGGGTTGGGCGGTGCTGGAGGGCATCTGCGTCTGGCTTACCCTGTATTACGGGAGCGGCGGCGCGTTGGCTCTGGGGGCGATGCTGCTGATTCTGCCTCTGGGCAGCCTCCCGGTTCACCTTTGCCTGAGAAAACGCCTTCGGGTTCGGGTGGAAGCGCCCGCCGTGGCGCGGAAAGGGGACGAGGGCGGCGTCACGGTCTGGCTGGAAAACCCCACGCTGCTGCCCGCCCTGCGGATCCGCTGCCGGGTGACCGCCCGGAACCAGCTGAACGGCGAGAGCTGCACCCAACATGTCATGACCTGGGCGTCCCCGAAAGGGCAGCGGCGCGCGTCCCTTCGCTTGGGAAGCGAATACTGCGGGCGCATCCGGATTTCCGTGGAGCAGGTGAAGCTCTATGACTGCTTCGGCCTGATTGGCGTTCCCTGCGGCTGTACCGGAGAAGCCCATATGACGGTGCAGCCGGATACCTTCCCCATTCGGGTGAATCTGATTCCAAACCCCGACAGCCAGGAGGACAGCGACAGCTATTCTCAGGAGCGACCCGGCGCCGACCTGACGGAGACCTTCCAGATCCGGGAATACGTCCCCGGCGACAGCATCCGGCAGATCCACTGGAAGCTCAGCGGCAAATTTGACCGGCTGATCGTCCGGGATCCGGCGCTGCCCATCACCCGCAATGTGCTGGTGTTCTGGGAAAGAACGGGGCAGTCTGGCAATGTCAGACGCATTGACGCCCAGGCGGAAGCGGTGGTGTCCCTGTGCCGGAGCCTGGCGGACGGCGGCATCCAGTTCACGCTGGGGTGGAACGATACGGAGGGCAACGTCTGCGTCCTGCATGAGATCTGCGCCATGGAGGATTTGGTCGGCGTCATCCCCAGTCTGCTGCGTGCCGCAGGACGGAGCAGCGGCGTGGGCGGCGCGTCCCTGCTGGTGCAGACCCGGCCGGACGCCCTGTGCGGGCATATGGTGTACATCGGGGAGGAACCCTGCGCCGATGTATTGCAGATGCAGCGGCTGGGACATGTCACCGCGCTGCTCTGCGGGGAGTCGCCTTTGGAGGGGAGCATTCCCTTCGACGTGGGGCGGTATCGGGAACAGTTAGGAGAAATTGACGTGTAAGGGAGGCGAAAGCCTTGACCTCAAAAATAAAACAGGGGATGCACCTGCGCCAACCTGAGAGTTCGTCGGACGGCGGATGGGTGCTCCGGATGCTGGCGGCGATGCTGGCCTGCGGGGCGCTGCTGTTTGCCCTTGCGGCGGTGGCGGGATTCCGGACGGGAAAGCTGCTGCCCATCCTGCTGACGGCGGGCGGGTACGTGTGCATCGCTTACGGCGTGACGATCCGGTTCCGGAAGCAGCGATGGTTTTTCCCGGCGGCGTTGGCCGTTCTGTTTCTGCTGGTTATGATTTTCAGGCAGCAGGTGCTGGAGGGCTATCGCCTGTTCTGGAACCAGATGCGCAATACCTATACCGCCGGAACGGGCTGGGTGCTTCCTAAGTGGGAGACGCAGCTTCCTGCGGAAAAAAGCGGGCTGTGCCTGACGCTGTTTGCCGTGACGGCGGCCAGCGCCGCCGCGCTGATTTGCTGCCGGCTGAGCAGCCATGCCCCGGTCGCGCTGGCGGCGGTGCTGCCCGCCGCCGCTTTGGCGGGGATGACGGTTTTCAAGACAAATCAGGTGCTTCCCGGATTGACCGCGTTGGCGGCGGCTGCGCTGATTCTCATCTACAGCGGATGGCAGAGCCGGAAAGCGGCGTTCCCGGTCACAGCCGGTTGGGTTCTCTGCGGAATCGCGGCGGGACTGCTGCTGTTAGGTGCGTCGGCTCCCGGCGTGCAGGGCTGGACGCAGAAGATCGGCGAAAACAGCCGCAAGGCGATTCACACTTACCGCTATGAAACGGAAAATTCCGTACTGCCCGAGGGAGACTTCACGGATTATCGGAAGCCGGAGGGTACCCGGCCGGGGCTGGAAGTGACCATGTCGAACCCGGAGACCCTGTATCTGCGGGGATTCACCGGGGCTGCGCTGGAGGGCAACACCTGGAAAACGGTGGATTCCGCCGTTTTGGCGCAAAATCAGGAACTTTTATACTGGCTGAACGAAAACGCCTTCCACCCGGCGGCGCAGTATGCGTCGGCCGCTGCCGGAACGGACGGAAAAACGGGCAGCGTTTTCATTGAAAATATCGGCGCGTGCAGCGCTTACCAATATGTTCCCTTTTCCCTGCGGGACACGGGAAATCTGCCGACGGAGAACCTGAAAGAGGACAGCCTTTCCTCCGATGGAGAGAGGACGTACCGGTACTCCGTGATAACCGGCGGCGGGAACGGAATCGAACAGACCCTGGCGTATCTGCAAACCTCCGATGATGCCCAAGTCCTGCAATTCCGGAAGGCGGAAAGCGCCTACAGAAGCTTTGTGTATCGCAATTATCTTCAGGTTCCGGAAAGCATGACCCAGCTGCTTGGAAAATTCTGGGACGAAACTGCGGCGGACTACGGCTCCCGGGAAAATCTGACCCTGCTCCAGGCACAGACATGCACTTTGAACTTCCTGAACCGGTGCTTCCCGGAGGAGGGAACGCCGGAGGATATGGAGCTGCCCCTGGCCGCAGCGAGGGGGACGCGCTTCCAGTACGCCACGGTGGCGGTTATGACCCTGCGTTATTTTGGAATCCCGGCGCGGTACGCCGAAGGGTACGTCATTTCGGAAGAAATGGCAGCCGCTGCCAAGGCGAACGAGCCGCTGACCGTGGACAGCAGCTGCGCCCGGGGGTGGGCGGAGGTCTATCAGGACGGGATCGGCTGGATTCCCATGGAGCTGACCCCCGGACTGGGGGAAGTGCCGGAACAGAAGCCGGAGGAAACCCAAAATGAGGGGGATTCGGACAGTGCCGAATCGGAGACCCAGCCGGAGGAGACGACTCCGGGGGAGGATCCCTCCGAGAACCCCGAGCCGGACGGCGGCACCGTGACGAAGCTGACCAAAACCGTGCTGCTGGGCGCACTTTGGGTACTTCTTGCCGTGTTACTGCTATTCCTGTTACTGTTGCTCAGAAGAAAAATGCTTTGCAAACGCAGAGCGCGGAAATATCAGCTTGCGGACATAAACGAAGCCGTTTCCTGGATTTTCGCGGATACGGCGGCGCTGCTGGAAAAGCTGGGTCTGCGCAGAGGAAACGGCTCCATGCGGGCGCTGCTGGAACCGGCGAGACGGCGGTTTGGCGACGATTACGCGTCGGCGCTGGAGGAAGCCATCCGCCTGAATGACCTCGCCCTGTTCAGCAGCCATGCGCTCACCCAGGCGCAAAGAGAGTCGGCGCTGAAATTCTACGACGATACCCGGGGGAGTCTAAAAAAGAATGTTAAATGGTACCGCCGGGTGTGGATAAAATGGGTTCAGTGCCTGTACTAGGAGGAAAAGGAATGAAACAGAATTTGAGAAAGCGCCTTGCGTGCCTGCTGCTTTCCGCGCTGCTGCTCATCGGCTGTCTGCCGGTGACGGCCGCCGCGGCGGAAAACGGATTTATTCTCGTGGCGGAGGCCGGGGGAAAGCTGGTCATCGCGCCGGAGTACGTTCCCTATACGGCGGGACAGACCGCTGCCCAGGCGCTGAGCGCCAGCGGACACACCTTCACGGGGCTGGATACCGGCATGATCTCCGCCATCGACGGCGTAACGGGCAACTTTACCCGCAGTGACGAAAACGGCAATTACGATCTGTCCGTCAGCGCGGCGTCCATCGGCTATCTGCGCTTCAGCGAGGATATGGACAGCAAGCCCAGCGACGGATTGAAGCAGCTGATGCGCGCCATGGCGGACTACAAGAAAAAGGACAGCGACGTCCAGGCGGCCGCCAAAAAGGAATACGGCACTGCCCGGGATCTGTTCGTGGGCATCAACGGCGAGTCCGCCAAGACCCTTGCGGCAAGCTTGAATGACGCGGTCAAAAACTATGTGAATTCTCTCAACGGTCAGCGTTACCCGGTTCGCTTCACGGATGGGTCGGCGGCGTACTCCGACGCCAACTACCCCGGCGTGTCTATTACGGCGGAAAATGCCTACGGAAAGCAGTGGACGGACGACGGCGACGGCGTGCTGGAGCTGCCCAAGGGCGACTATACCTTCCGCGTCGAGCAGGCGGGACTGCGGTTCGGGGGCAAAATCACGGTCAGCGCCGCCGGGGCGGTGTCGGGGAAATTGCCTCAGTCGGAATGGCTGATCACCGACACCTTCCGCCTTTCCGGAAGCTACGGCGGGGAGACCAACAAGGATAACAAATTCACGGATGAAGAATGGCAGCTGGGGGACTGGTCTGACAGAGAAGTGACGGTTCCGGTGCCAGACACCTTCACCGGCTCCGTCTACGCTTATGCGGAGTACGATACCGGTCTGCTGGCAGAGATCCCGACCCTGACCGCCATTTACACGCTGGCAAGCACCGGTGAACGGATGGAAAAGGCGCTTGCGTTTCAGTCCCTGACCAGCGGCGCTTACAGCGTGCTGGCGCGGGGCGCGGCGGGCAGCACCGTCATTTACCGGCTCACCAGCCAGGGCGAGGACGGCTATACCTATTCTCAGGACTACAAGGTCAATTTCGCCCGTGTCCCCACCCTGGTTTCCATCCGGGTGACAGACCAGAAGGGCGTAGACCAGGCGGCCTCCGCCCCCTTCACGCCGGAGACCGTGGCGTATTCCTATAAGGTTCTGGACACGGTCACGGCGGTCACCGTCACGGGGCAGCCCCTGGAAAAGGGCTATACCGTAACGGTGGATGGCCAGAACGCGGCAAACGGCGTGACGGTGCCTGTTTCCGGCGAGACGGTTATCCCGGTGACGGTTTCCGCCAACGGCTATTCCAGCACCTATACCCTGACCATTCAGCCGGGGAAGGGTAAGAGTCTATCCTTCCTGTCGGAGCGTTCCGTGACTGTTGAGGTGGTCAACAGCAACGGCGTGGTGATGCCCTACGTGACCCACCGGGAGTCCGCGACCCAGAATCGATACCGGTACACCCTGGTTCCCGGAGAGACCTACCGCTATGTTGCGACCCGGGGTACGTATTACCACATTACGGACGATTTTTCCCTTGAGGAAGTGGCCGACAGCACCATCACCGTGGATTTCAGCTCCATGAGCGATTGGCTGACAAGTCTGGCCTACGGGAAAAAAGCCGGTGCGGCCTCCAAAAATTCCCTGAAAACCGACGCTTCCTTCACCCCAGAGAATCACAGCTACAGGGTTTCCTATGAGGATACGGAGCATATGGTCTACGCCTGGGCGGCGACCGGGGAGAAAAATGTCAGCATTCAGGCAATTTATAATCAGGTATTCAGCGGCAGCCTGTACCACGGGAAGGAAAAAACCGTTGATCTACTCTCCGGCGCAGCTTCCGGCACCCAGCTGAACCGCCTGCTGATGAAGGAAAACCCCGTTTCGGGTACGGTCACCCTTCGGTTGACAAAGGTAGAAAACGGTATTACATTTTACCAGGACTATCTGACAAAATTCACCCGGACGCTGACGCTGAAGGACATAACCGCCAGCTGTGACGGCGCAGCCACGACCCTGACGAGGGAGGACGGAACCACAGGCTTCGCCCCCGGCGTCAAATCCTATTCCGTGACGGTCTCCATGGCGGCGCAGAATCTGGAGCTGGGGCTTTCCCGCTATGCGGATAACACCTGCTACGGCGAAGAGGACGTGGGGTACCGCGTCAAGGTGGACGGCGCGGACGTGACCGCCGAAGGCATCGCGGTCATCCCCCTGGACGGCACCATCAACACCCAGACCGTCAGGGTCACGGTGGAAAACGACAAGGCTCCGGACGGTACCGGAATCTATACCCTGAACATTCTGAAATCTCCCCCGGTGGAAGTGACCTTCACTACCGAACCGGCGGATGCGCTGCTGCACATACGCAGCGTTCTCACCGGCGAGCAGCAGCTGCCGGAGGACGGGGGGCATTATCTTCTCTGCGAGGGCAGCAGCTACAGTTATGCGCTGACAAAATACGGCTACGAGGCCGTGTCCGGCACCCTGACCGTGACCCGGGACGATGCCGGGGCGCTGGTGATTTCCAACGGCACGGAGGTTTACCCCGTCACCGAAACGGAGGATGGCGGCGCGGCCGCCATCGCTTGGTCGCTGAATCAGGCGGCGTCCAATCCTGCCATCGACCCGTACATCCCGGCTCAGTGGGCGGATTTCCGCGGCTCGGATACCAACAACGGCGTCACCGATGCCCCGATTCCCACGGCGGCGCAGGGCGGTACCCTGTACTGGGCAAACCAGCTGGGCGTGGGATTTGACTCGGACGCCGTGGGCAGTCCGATCCTGGTGGACGGAGATATCATTACCTACGCCGGCGACAAAATCTACCGCGTTGACACCGTAAGCGGCGAGGTCAAGGTAAAGGCAAACATGGATCACAAATCCAGCTTCTCCATCACCCCGCCGGTTTACGCGGACGGCATGGTCTTCGTGGCGCTGTCCGGCGGCACGGTGCAGGCATTCAACGCATCCACGCTGGAATCCCTCTGGATTTACACGGACAAGCTTGGCGGACAGCCCAACTGCCCGCTGACGGTGAAAAACGGCTATCTCTACACAGGCTTCTGGAACAGCGAGACCGGCAGCGCAAACTTCGTCTGCCTGTCTGTCACCGATGAAGACCCGGCGCAGTCCGGGGAAAGCAAGTGCGCCTCCTGGTACTATACCGGCAAGGGCGGCTTCTACTGGGCAGGCGCTTACGTGGCCGACGATTTCCTGCTGGTGGGAACGGACGACGGCGGAAACGGCTACACCAGCCAGACCTCCCGGCTGCTGCTCCTGGATCCCGCCACGGGCGAGCTGCTGGACAGCTGGGACAATCTGAACGCGGATATCCGCAGTACGGTGGTTTACGACGATGAGACGGACGCTTACTACTTTACCTCCAAGGGCGGCACCTTCTATTCCGTTCAGGTATCCGGCGACCGGAAGCTGATGAATAAATGGAGCGTGAATCTGGCAAACGGCGTGGGCGGCGTTCCCATGAGTACGTCCACCCCCGTGGTCTATGGCGGCAGAGCCTACCTGGGCGTTTCCGGCGCGGGACAGTTCAGTTCGTACTCCGGTCACAACATTACGGTGATCGACGTCGGCGCAAGGAGCATTGCCTACCGTGTCGACACCCAGGGTTACCCCCAGACCAGCGGCCTGCTGACCACGGCCTATGAGCAGGAAAGCGGCTGCGTATACGTCTATTTCTTCGGCAACATGACCCCCGGCAAGCTGCGGGTTCTGCGGGACAGAGCCGGGCAGACAATGCCGGACTACGTTACTACCGAGGGCGGCCGCACGACGGCTTACGCGCTGTTCACCCCCACAGGCGATCAGGCGCAGTACGCCATTTGCAGCCCCATCACCGACGAATACGGCACGGTCTACTTCAAGAACGACTCGGCGCGGCTGATGGCCTTCGGAAGCGCCATCGAGCGCCTTGAGATCACCCAGCAGCCCACGAAGACCACGTATGGGGAAGGGGAGACCTTCGACCCCGCCGGAATGGTCGTCACGGCGGTCTATGCCAACGGAAAGACAAGAGACGTTACGGCTTATGTGACGTATAAGCGTGAGCCGCTGGATGCGGGTGACGCGGAATTCGCCATTTCTTTCCCGTATGTCATGTACCACAATGAGGAAAACGGGACGGAGATGAACTCCGGCGTTGAGACGATGGTGCCCGCTGTCACGCTGAATCTGACCGTGGGCGATGGACTTCTCGGCGACGTCAACGGCGACGGGAAGGCCGATCAGGCCGACGCCCAGATGATTCTGGACTTCGAGGCAAAGCGCATTGACACGAAACTTTCTTTGAAGACGGCGGATGTCAGCGGCGACGGCGTCATTGACAGCAACGACGCCGTGCTGATTCTCCAGTATGCCGCGGGAGCTCTGAAGGAGTTCCCGGCGGCTGCCCCGAAGGAAACGGAAGACAAGGAATAGGAGCATGTTATGAACAGAAAATGGATTGCCCTTTTGCTGGCGCTGATTCTGGCGCTGGGCTGCGTGTCCGCGCTGGCAGAGGACGTCGATTGGCGTGCTTATGAGGGCAGCGAGCTGATGGTTTACGTCGGCTGCGATGAGGAGCACGGCGCGGCGGTCGTAAAGGCCTTCGAAGAAAAGACTGGCATCAAGACCAGCTATATTCGTCTTTCCGGCAATGATTGCTACACCCGTATTCTTGAAGAGCGCGAAAATCCGCAGGCCGACATCTGGTACGGCGGCACCTGGGATCCCTACATCGCAGCGGCAAAGGAAGGCCTGCTGGCGAAGTATGATGATTGCAACCATGCGCCCTACAAGTCTGAAAACTTCGGCGTAGGCGAGCCCTACTGGTTCGGCATCTATTCCGGCTACATCGGCTTCATCTGCGATATGGACGCGCTTGAGGAAGCCGGCGTGGAAGCGCCCACCTGCTGGGCAGATCTGGCGAAGCCCGAATACAAGGGCATGATCGTTATGGCCAACCCCGGCGCGACCGGCACCGGCGTTATGACCGCTTCCATCCTGTTCCAGCTGTACGGCGAAGAAAAGGCGCTGGAAATGATCCGCAGCTTCGATCCCAACGTA
>ERZ857882.2291-NODE-2291-length-20161-cov-6.610962_pt1 | contig 20161 bp, 21 predicted proteins | sample MGYA00519697_ERZ857882 | MGnify/ENA primary metagenome ERZ857882 (study PRJEB31778, sample SAMEA3449373) | human gut metagenome | biome: human gut; feature: human-associated habitat; material: faeces | place: United Kingdom | collected 2010/2012 ...
TAATATACAAAAATTATTATATTAATTTAAATATAATAGGTATAAAAAAATAAAAAAAATGATAAATTTTTGTTCTTATTTTCTAATTTATATGATATATTGAACATAGAAATTAGATATTATATTATTACATTAAGATGAGGTGGAATGATGAAGAAAAATGAGTATGGCTTATTTACGGCCATAGGTATGATTGTTGGAATTGTAATTGGATCAGGTATATTTTTCAAAAGTGATAATATACTTATTGCTACTAATGGTAGCATTAGTTTAGGAGTAATAGTTTTCTGTATAGCTGCATTAGGAATTATTTTTGGAAGCTTAACTATTTCAGAACTTGCATCTAGGGAGTCAAAGGCTGGGGGAATAATATCTTATGCAGAATATTCATATAATGAATCTATTGCATGTGCGTTTGGATGGTTTCATGCATTTTTATATTATCCTACATTAATTGCTGTTGTAGCATGGGTATCTGGAATATATATATGTATGTTATTTGGTATCCAAGGTGGACTAGCTCTTCAAACACTAATTGGCTTTATAATAATGGTATTTTTATATGTATTAAATTTATTATCAGCTAAATTAGGAGGCTATTTTCAAAATGCATCAACTGTTATTAAAGTTATTCCATTAATATTAATTGCAATTGTTGGAGTGTTTTTTGGAAATCCTACTTATATTGATGCTGGAGAAGTTATTCATATGAAATCTGCATCTTGGATAGCAGCTATTGCGCCAATAGCTTTTTCATTTGATGGATGGATAATTGCAACATCCATAGGACATGAGATAAAAGATTCTAAGAAGAACTTACCAAAAGCATTAATAATGGCACCTTTATTTATACTGTTACTATATGTACTTTATTTTGTTGGAATAAGTATTTATGTTGGTCCAGAAAAGATAATGGCATTAGGTGATGCCCATGTAGATTTAGCTGCTAATATGATATTTGGACATTGGGGAGCTAAAATTATTTTAACCTTTGTTGTAATATCTATTTTAGGAACAGTAAATGGTTTAATAATGGGGCATATTAGAATACCATATGCTCTTGCAATAAGAGATATGTTTCCTAATTCAAAAAGAATAAAGAAAGTAAATAAACATATAGAAATGCCAATATATTCAGCTGTAGTTGCTTTTATTATTTCTATAGTTTGTTTAGTTATACATTATATAACTCAAAAGTATAACTTATTACCAAATGGAGATATTTCAGAGATATCAATAACTGTTAATTACTTGTTGTATATACTATTATATTATAAAGTATTAAAAATGGGGGTTACAGGAGAAGTTAAAGGTTTATTTAGAGGTAAGATAAATCCAATATTAGCAACTTTAGGATCTCTTATAATCTTATTTGGTAGTTTATCAAATCCATTATTTTTTATTTACTTATTAATTTGTGGATTATTACTTTTTGGTGCAATTTTATTTTGGAAGTTGAGAAAAAAGTAGAAAAAAACACTAATATATTTATTTAATAAATAATTTATCGAGTTTAGAAAAAATTTAGAAGAAAAAATATATATAAAATTATTCCCAATATATTCCAAATAGTTTATAATATTATTTAAACTAGTAAAGAAACTGGTTATATCTAATATTAGAATATTTAATTAGGAGGAATTAAATTTGAAGGGAATAATTTTATATTTTAGTGGAACTGGAAATACTAAGTTTATAGCAAATAAAATTTGCGAAGAGTTTAATAAAAATGGTTGTGAAATAGATATTTATTCTATAGAAGAGAAAATAGAATTAAAAAATTTATCCTATGATTATTTAATTTTAGGGTTTCCTAAATATTTTGAATATATTCCTAAAATTTTTATTGAATACTTAGAAGATAATTTATATGCTTCTCCTAAAGAAATTAAAACAATGATTTTTTCAACAGGTAAGGATAAGGCTAAAATTTATTATAATGAACTTGAAAAGAAATTGCTAAAGAAAAATTATAAAGTTATTGTAACTAAAAACTTTCAAATGCCAGATAGCTATACTTTAGCTAAAGGATATAAGAAAAATACACCTAAGGACCTTAGAGAAATCCTTGATAGTTCCTTGTCAGAGATTAAGAGTGTTGTTGTAAATTTTTTAACAGAGAATTATATGAAAGAAGATATAAATGAATTTTCAGCAGCTTTATATAAAACTATAAATAAATTAAAGACAAAAGATTTATATAAAAACTCCATTAGATTTTCAGTAAATTTAAATTGTGATAAATGTAATTTATGTGTAAATATTTGTCCAACGGAAAATATAGAGAATATTGGTGGCGAAATTATGTTTAGGGATAATTGTATAATGTGCTGCAGATGTGTAAATGCATGTCATAAAAATTCAATAATGTATAATGAAAAAGAACATACTCAATACAAAGAAAATATAGATTTAGTAGTTGGTTAATAAGAATAAAAACTCTATAAATTATAGCTTAAACTAGAAGGCTTAAGGCCTTCTTTTTATATTTATATAATAAATTTTATGATATTATTAAGAATATAAAAATAAAATGAGGAGAAAAGGCGAGATGAGAAGTATTTTTAATAATATGATTAAAGTTATTTATGGAATATTTATAGCTATTCTTACAATAGGAATATCTACAATTATGGCTTTAAACTCACAATTTATTTATCATTATTCAATAAATAAATATAGTTTAGATAAGCTTGGGAATATTTCTAAAGAAATGCTAATAAAAGATTTCAATACTTTAATTAAATATTTACAAAATCCATTTATAGAAAAATTAAAGTTTAATAATTTCCCTATGAGCATAAATGGAGAATTTCATTTTTATGAAGTAAAGAGGATATTTTTATTTATTTATGGTATTACAATTTTTATAGCCTTATTATTTATTGTATTATTTATTGTAAATAGAATTATAGGTAAAAAAATATATTTTTATAAAATATTAAATTATGGAGCAAATACATTAATATTTATAATAATTTCTTTTTTATCTGCTATATTTATTGATTTCTCTAAGGCATTTGTTGTATTTCATAAAATTTTCTTTAATAATGATTATTGGATTTTTGATGAAAGAACTGATCCTATAATTAAGGTCTTACCTGAAGAAGTTTTTATGCTGTATTCTATAGTTATTATAGTATTAGTCATATTTAGTATTATATTGTACAAGTTATATTATTACTATAGTAAGAATAAACTTAAGAATTAAATCTAAATAAAAAAGTATGTTATTTATAATTGATAACATACTTTTTATTTTTAATTTTGAAATATTATAAAGCTAATTTAAAAATTTCAAAGGCTTCTTTAGCTCTTATTTCAATAAAGTTACCTACATGGTCACAGTGAGCAACAAGTTTTTTAGACATTTCTTCTATACGATCATCATTAATATTAACATGACTTAATCTTGTAGGTAATTCAATTCTAGTAAAGAAATTTTCTAAAGCTTCAATACCTTTTAGGGCAGTTTCTTCAAGATTATTAAAATTAATTTCTATATTGAAAACTCTATTTGAAAATTGAGCAAATCTGTTTAAATCATGTTTATAAACATATTTCATCCAAGCTGGGAATATTATTGAAAGGCCAGCTCCATGAGCTATATCATAAATACCACTTAATTCATGCTCTATATCATGAGTAGCCCAATCACCAACTCTTCCCATGCTTAAAGAATCATTATGCGCTATCATTCCAGATAACATTATTTCTGCTCTAGCATTATAATCATTAGGATTTACATTTAATCTTAAGGCATTTTCCATAATGGTTTTTAAAGTTGCTTCACATAATCTATCAGTTAAATCTACATTCTTTTCATTAGTAAAGTATCTTTCAAGTATATGAGCTATCATATCTGCTATTCCGCATGAGGTTTGGTATTTAGGTAGAGTAAAAGTAAGTTCTGGATTTAAAATTGAAAATACAGGTCTTAAACTTTGATGGCCACAACTTCTTTTATACCATCCATCTTCATTTGTTATAACACAACCAGGGCTTGTTTCACTTCCAGCAGCAGGAATTGTTAATATAGTTGCAAGTTTTAAGCAAGTATGTTTAATTGGAGTACCTATAAATAAGTCCCATACATCTCCATCATAGTTTACTCCAGCAGCTATAGCCTTAGATGAGTCTATAACACTACCACCACCAACTGCAAGTATGAAATCAATATTATGTTTTCTACAAAGTTCAATTCCTTCTCTAACTAAAGATACTCTTGGATTTGGTTTAACTCCTGAAAGCTCAACGATTTCAATATTTGCTTCTTTTAGAGAAGATACAACTTTATCATATAAACCACTTGCTTTTATGCTACCTCCACCATAATGAAGTAAAACCTTATTAGTATACTTTTTTATTTCACTTCCAACTTTTTCTTCAGTATTTTTACCGAAAATAATTTCAGTTCCATTTTTATAATTAAAATTTCTCATAACTCCTCCTTAAATATAAATATATATTTTAATAATACTCTAAATATTGGAATTATTCAAATTATAGTTATAGGTAATTACTTCATAAGCTTCTTTAAAAGAGATAACTTATTTTTATATGGTGCGAATCTAAATGGAAGCTCTAAGAAGGTTCCTCTTTTTATAACAGACTTACTATGAGAAAAAGTATCAAAACTTGCTTTTCCATGATAGTCTCCAACACCACTTAAACCAACGCCACCAAAAGGAAGGTTTGGTGAAGCAACGTGGATTATAGTATCATTAATTGTAGCACCTCCAGAAGATACGTTAGACAATACTTTATCTATTGTATTGTTATTTTCTGAAAAATAATATAATGCTAAAGGTTTTTCTTTAGAGTTAACATAATTAATAGCATCATCAATAGTTAAATATTCAATAACAGGTAAAATAGGTCCGAAAATTTCATCTTCCATAATATTTGAATCACTTTTTATATTAGTTAAAATAGTTGGTTCCATATATAAATCTTCATAATCAAAGTCACCACCATAATAGATTTCACCATCACTTAAATAGCCTTTAATTCTATCTAGGGAAGTTTTATTTATTAATCTAGGAAAATCAGGACTAGATTTAATATTAGATCCAAATTGCTTAATGATTTCAGATTTTAGCGCCATTAAAAAGTAATCTTTAATGCTTTTTTCAATTAATATATAATCTGGAGCAACACAAGTTTGACCTGCATTTAAAAACTTTCCCCAAACAATACGTTTTGCAGCTAAATCTAGATTTGCTGTTTCATCAACGATACATGGACTTTTTCCTCCTAACTCTAAAGTTACAGGAATTAGATTTTTTGAGGCTTTTTCAGCTATTATTTTTCCAACTCTTATGCTACCTGTAAAAAATATATAATCAAATCTTAAATCTAATAAATAAGAAACAGTTTCTTTTCCACCTAGAGGATTAACTACTTTTATATATTTCTCATGAAAATTTTCATTAATTAGTTTCTCTAAAAGTAGTGCAGTATTAGTACTATTTTCAGAGGGTTTTATTATTGCACAATTTCCTGCTGAAATAGCTCCAATTAATGGAGAAATAATTAGTTGAAAAGGATAATTAAATGGTCCAATTATTAATGTAACACCATAAGGTTCTTTATATATATAACTTTTAGCTGGAAAATGAACTATAGGAGTTCTTTTTTTTTCTTTCTTAGACCAACTTTTTAATTTTTTTATATGGAGATTTAATTCATCATACAATATCCCTATTTCAGTTGCATAAGCTTCAAATTGTGATTTTCTTAAATCTTTGTATAAAGCATCCATAATAAGTTCTTCATTTTCTTTTATTATCATTTTAAGTTTTTTTAGTGTATTAATTCTAAAATCAATATTAATTGTTTCCTTAGAATCAAAAAACTCTTTTTGTTTATTAAATATATTTAAAATTTCTTCCATAATAACCTCCATAATCAAATAAAATTGTAAAAAAAAATATATACATATATATTATACCATTTTTATTAATTAAATTATTAATTTTAAGAATTTAATTAATTGAAAGATACAATGATAAATGATAGAATATATATACCCTATATAGGTATATTAGTATGGAGGAATAAAGATGGACGAAGAGAATGAAAAGTTGAGAAAAGATATAGTCAATAGACTTAGAAGGATTGAAGGACAAGTAAAAGGTATTCAAGGAATGATGGAAAAAAATGTTTGTTGTTCAGATGTATTAGTACAGATTTCAGCCATTAGATCTGCAATTAATAAGGTTGGTGGATTAACAATTGAATATTATGCTAATAATTGTTTAAATATAGAAGAAGGCTCTATGGAACAAGAAAGTTTAAAACAACTTATAAAAACAATTAATACTTTTGTAAAATAAAAAAAATATTATTAAATTAATAATATATTTTAAAAACTATTTACAAATTTATAGTATGATGATATATTTATTTCAACAAAATAAAATTAATAAAGGCAATGAAGAGAACAAGTAGATTTAATGATTCTTCAAAGAGAGCTCTACCTTGGCTGGAAGTAGAGTAAGAAAGTTAATTTGAATAACATCTCTGAGCTGTACTCCGAAAGATAACAACTAGTAGGCAGTAATCAGGTTCACCTGTTATAGTGATAGAGTATATAAGTTTAACTTACGTACTTGATAAGATTATTAATGAGAATTAATAATGAATTAAGGTGGTACCATGGAATATTACTTTCATCCTTTTATAGGATGGAAGTTTTTTTATTTTATAAAATAATAAGGAGGAATTTATTATGCAAATTGAAGGAATAACAGTACCAAAGGATTATAAAAGTAAAACTTCATTAATCGAAACAGAAATTAATATTAAGAAAATTAAAGATTATTTTGAAAGAGAACTTGCACAAGAACTTAATTTAACTAGGGTATCAGCACCACTATTTGTAGATACTAATAGTGGAATAAATGATAACTTAAACGGAGTAGAAAGACCTGTAAAATTTGATTTATTAGCTACTGGTGAAGAAGTTGAGATAGTACATTCATTAGCAAAATGGAAAAGATTGAGTTTATACAGATATGGATTTAATGTGGGAGAAGGCTTATATACTGATATGAATGCTATTAGAAGAGATGAAGAGCTTGATAATCTACATTCAGTTTATGTGGACCAATGGGATTGGGAAAAAATAATAAATAAAGAAGATAGAAATGAAGAAAAATTAAAAGAAGTAGTAAGAAGCATTTATAATGTATTTAAGAAAACTGAAAAGTATGTTCATAGCAATCTAATAAATGGTGAAAATATATTACCAGATGAGATTCATTTTATAACAACTCAAGAGTTAGAAGATATGTATCCAAATTACACATCAAAAGAAAGAGAAGATGCTATATGTAAAAAGTATAAAGCAGTATTTATAATGAAGATTGGTGATTTACTTAAATCTGGCCAAAAACATGATGGAAGAAGTCCAGATTATGATGATTGGAAGCTAAATGGTGATATTTTATTTTGGTATCCATTATTAGAAAGAGCTGTAGAATTATCTTCTATGGGAATAAGAGTTGATAAGGCTTCTTTAGATTATCAGTTAAAAGCATCAGGAAATGAGGATAGAAAAGAGCTAGATTTTCACAAGATGATTTTAAATGAGGAACTTCCATTTACTATTGGTGGAGGCATTGGACAATCTAGGATTTGTATGTTCTTTTTAAATAAAGCACATATTGGAGAAGTACAAGCTTCTATATGGGATGAAAAAAATATTAAGATATGCAGAGAAAATGATATAAATCTATTATAAGCAATTTAATTTGATAAAATTAATATTTATGAGGATTTTTGGACTATGAGAAATATTGACATTATTTAATGATTATTTATAATAAACTTATAAACATTATTAATATGTAAAATAATTTTTGATTTAAGTTTAATATAAATATAAGGAGGCGTGTTTATGAAAGCATTTGTTGATGAAAATACTTGTATTTCATGTGGTTTATGTGAAGGAATTTGTCCAGAAATCTTCACTTTAGAAACTGGAGTATCAATTGCAAAAGAAGGAGCAGTTCCAGCAGAATATGAAGATGCAACAAGAGAGGCTTGCGATAGCTGTCCAGTTACTGCAATATCAATTGAAGAATAATAAATATTACTAAAGGAGCTGCTTAAGCAGCTCCTTATTTTCTATTTTTATATATTTTTTCAATTTCTCTAAATTCTTTTTTTCTCTTTGCTCTCATAAGTATTCGCGTTAAAGTAGAAATAAAGATTATACCGAGGGCTAAAGATCCTGCACTGGCCATTGTATTGATGCCTAACTCAATAGATTCCATAATATTGCCATTAATAGCTTCATACATTGTATAATACATTCCACCACCTGGAACTAATGGTATTAAAGCACAAATGATTAGAGTAGTTACTGGAGTTTTTAAAATCCTAGCCATAATTTCCGAATAAATACTAAATATTATTGATGTAATAAAAAATGAGGAAGTAGTATTAAATCCTAAGTTTTCACAATACATACTAATAAACCAGCTTAATCCACCACCAATACCTGCATAAAATAATTTTTTTCCTTTTATATTAAATAAGATACCAAAGCCAAGAGATGAAAAAAAAGCAAAAATTGATTGTATAATCATATTTGAAACATTCATTATAAACCTCCAAAAGTAGAAATCCAAAAGCTAAGTACAGCACCTGTACCAACTGCAATAGATATTGCTACTAAAAATGCTTCTATAGCTCTAGTTGAACCAGCTAGTAAATCGCCAGATATAGTATCTCTTATAGCATTGGTTATAGCAAGGCCTGGAACCAAAAGCATTATAGAGCCAATAATAGTTTTATCCATATCAGTTATTAATCCTATTTTTAAAAAAATAATAGACATAATAGCAACTATACCTGCACAAATACTATTAATAAAAAATTGATTTATATCTAGACTAGAGAATTTTATAGATAAGGATTTTATTATTAGTCCTATGAAAAATGCAGCTATTGCTTCAGGTAATTTTCCACCAAATAAAAAAACAAAGCAGAAAGCACCAAAAGCAGAAATTATTATCGAAGTTTTATTATTATATCTTTCGCCGTTATTAATAATTTGAAGCTGTTCTTTTAGCTGTGATACAGTTAAACCTCTATTAGTAATATTTCTAGATAAGTCATTAACTTTATCAACTTTATCTAAATCTATAGTTCTAGCAGAAACCCTTCTTATTAACGAAAATGTCTTTCCATTACTGCAAATAGAAACCATTATTCCTGTTGTGGTTACAAAGCTTTCAGCTTCTTCAACACCGTAAATTTTACATATTCTCCATATTATTTCTTCTGCTCTATAGGTTTCACCACCAGATTCTAACATGATTTTTCCAGCAAAAGTTGCTACGTGAAGTATTTCATTTAAATCCATAATATTTATGCCCCTTATAAAGTTAAAATTTCTGAAGGTATTATAACATACCAATATTGTATAGTATATAATATTGAAAATAATTAATGATATGATGTCAATAATCTATATTAGAATATTAAATTATTATATATTTTTATTGATTATTATTGAGATTATATTTATAATTTATTAAAAAGTATAAATTATAAAAAAAATTTTTGGGGTGATAAAATGAATTTTGAAAATCTTTTAAAGGAAGATAAGGTTATTGAAGAATTAATTAATAAGGAGTTAAAAAGACAACAAGATGGTATCGAATTAATAGCTTCTGAGAATTTTACATCTAAAGCAGTGATGGAAGCTATGGGATCATATCTTACCAACAAATATGCAGAAGGTTATCCAAATAAAAGATACTATGGTGGATGTTATGTTGTAGATGAGGTTGAAGAAATTGCAAGAGAGAGAGCAAAAAAGCTATTTGGAGCAGAACATGCAAATGTTCAACCACATTCAGGTTCACAAGCAAATATGGGGGTATACCTTTCTATATTAGAGTATGGTGATACTGTATTAGGCATGGGTTTAAGTCATGGAGGTCATTTAACTCATGGATCACCTGTAAATTTTTCAGGAAAACTATATAATTTTGTTTCTTATGGAGTTAATAAAGAAACAGAAAAAATAGATTACGATGAAGTTAGAGCTTTAGCTTTAAAGCATAAACCTAAATTGATAGTTGCAGGGGCTAGTGCATATTCAAGAATAATAGACTTTAAAGCTTTTAAAGAAATTTGTGATGAAGTAGGAGCTTACTTTATGGTAGATATGGCACACATTGCTGGATTGGTAGCTGTTGGAGCACATCCATCACCAGTACCATATGCAGATTTTGTAACATCAACTACTCATAAAACTTTAAGAGGACCTAGAGGTGGATTAATTCTTTGTAAGGAAAAATATGCAAAACAATTAGATAAAACTATTTTCCCTGGAATACAAGGAGGACCATTAATACATACTATTGCTGCTAAGGCTGTATGTTTTAAAGAAGCTTTAGAGCCATCATATAAAGAATATATTAATAATGTTGTAACTAACTGTAATATATTATCAGAAGAATTAATAAAGCATGGATTTAAAATAGTTTCAGGTGGAACCGATAACCATTTAATTCTTGTAGATTTGAATAATAAAGATGTTACAGGAAAAGATGCTGAACACCTTTTAGACTTAATAGGAATAACTGTAAATAAAAATACAGTACCTAATGAAACTAAAAGTCCATTTGTAACTTCTGGAATAAGAATAGGAACTGCTGCAGTAACAACTAGAGGATTTAACACTGAAGATATGAAGGAAATTGCATCAATAATAAATGATACTCTTTCTGTAGAAAATCCAGATATAGAAAGTTTAAAAGCAAGAGTAAAAGCTTTATGTGAAAAACATCCTTTATATAATTAAATATAATTATTATTATGTTTTAATAAATATTATTGTTATAATATAATTAAAATATAAATATAAAGGAGACATTTATGAAGTTAATATCATGGAACGTTAATGGAATAAGAGCTTGTGTTACAAAGGGCTTTTTAGATTTTTTTAATGAGGTTGATGCAGATATTTTTTGTATTCAAGAAAGCAAACTACAAGCAGGACAAATAGATTTAGAATTACCTGGCTACTATCAATATTGGAATTATGCCGAGAAAAAGGGATATTCAGGTACTGCAATATTTACTAAAAAGGAGCCTTTAGATGTTTTTTATGGTCTTGGCATAGAAGAACATGATAAAGAAGGTAGAGTAATAACTTTAGAATTTGAAAATTTTTATATGGTAACAGTATATACACCTAATTCTAAAAATGAATTAGCTAGATTAGATTATAGAATGGTTTGGGAAGATGCATTTAAAGAGTATTTATTAGAACTAGACAAAAAGAAACCTGTAATAGTATGTGGAGATTTAAACGTTGCACATAAAGAAATTGATTTAAAGAATCCAAAGACTAATTTAAGAAATGCAGGATTTACTATAGAAGAAAGAGATAAGTTTACAAACTTGTTAACTTCAGGATTTACTGATACCTTTAGATATTTTTATCCAGATGTAGCAGGAATTTATTCTTGGTGGTCATATAGATTTAAAGCAAGAGAAAAGAATGCAGGATGGAGAATTGATTATTTCTTAACATCAAATTCATTACAAGATAAATTGGAAGATGCTAAAATACATACAGAAGTATTTGGGTCAGATCACTGTCCAGTTGAGTTAAAAATTAATATTTAGTTTAAAAAAGTTACTTTGTCATTATTTCGATAAAGTAACTTTTTTATATTATAAAGGCAGTAAAGCATTCAATATAAAATCAAGAATAATTAATTTAATCAAAGGAAACTATAATATAAGAATTTATTATAGTTTTGGAGGTTAAAATGAAGAAGTTTATAGCAATTAATATGATTATATTTCTATTAATTAATAGTAGTAGCAAACTTATAATGGCAGAAAGCAAAGAAGAAAAATTATCATTTACTATTTGTATCGATCCTGGACATCAAAAGAAGGGAGATGGTAAACTAGAACCTATTGCTCCTAACTCTAGTAATAAAAAACCAAGGGTTTCTCAAGGAACAGAAGGTATTGGAAGTAAAAAGGCTGAGTATGTTGTTAATTTAGAAGCATCACTTCTATTAAAAGATATTTTAATAAGAAAAGGATATAATGTAATTATGACTAGAGAAAGTCATGAAGTTAATATAAGCAATGCTGAAAGAGCAGAAGTTGCTAATAAAGTAAAAGCTGATATGACCATTAGAATTCATTGTGATAGCCTAAAGGATACCAGTAAAACAGGGACTAGTATTTTAATTCCATCAAGTAAGTCAAACAATACAAAGACTATATATGAAGAAAGCAATAAATTTGCTAATATATTAAAAGAAAATCTAAAAGAGAAAGGTATAAAGGTTAATGGAATTTTTGAGAGAGATGATATAACGGGTTTTAATTGGTCTACTGTACCAGTAGTAATACTAGAAATGGGATTTATGAGCAATTATTCTGAAGATAAAATGTTATGTGATGAAAATTACCAAAAAAGACTTATGAATATAGTAGCAGATTCATTAGAAATTTATAAGAAAGAAAAATAAAAAGATATAAATATTATAATGCTAGTGTGACTTGGAGATTGCCAGGTCACAGCTAGCATTATATATTTTTCTTTTTTATTTAAAAACTTTTACACTCATGGTTTTAAATATGCCGAAAAGTTCGTCTCCTTTTTCTATTGATAACTCAACTAAGGACTTTTTTGTTATTAATGCTATAAGTGGAATTCCTATATCTAAAATTACTTTTGCACTATTACCATTTATAATAACATCAGAAACAATACCTTTATGAACATTTCTTGCACTACTTTTAAAAGAACCTTTACTTAATATAATATCTTCAGGTTTAATAGAAATTTTAACATTACCAGTAAGTTCAGTATTAACTTGAATTTTTACGTTAGAAACTATAGCAAATGCAGCATCATCTTCTGATATAAGAGTTGCTTCATAAGTATTTTCATAACCTTTAGACCTTGATAAGTAAATTTCATATTGTGATTTAGAGATACGAAGATGCTTTCCCATACGATGTGCATCTAAGTCTCCACGTTTTATCATTTCATAAACTGTACTTTTAGTAATCTTTAGTTTTTGAGCAATTTCATCTGGAGTATATAATATATCATCATTCATTTTCTTCACCTTTTCATTTCTTTTTATAAAAATAATTTAACATAATATTTATATAATAACAAATATGATATTTATAATATTTTAAAGAATCTTAAAATGTATAAATTTTATTTTAAACAGAATGTTATAGTAATAATATGCAATTGACAGTTATAAGTACTTACATTATAATAAGTATTATTTATTTTAGTTCTGTTTTGTTCTGTTTTATTTAGTTTAATATTAATAAAATGTATAAGGAGAGTATAAAATGAAAAAGAAATCAGTTTTAATTTTAACTTTAAGTTTATTATTAACATTGTTTAGTGGATGTAGTTCTAATGGATCTTCAAAAAACTCAAGTGAAAATGCTTTAAAAGAAACTACTATCACTATTGCAGCAGCAGCAAGTTTAAAAAACTGTATGGATGAAAAATTAATTCCTATGTTTAATGAAAAATATCCTAATATTAAGGTTCAAGCAACCTATGATAGTTCAGGAAAGTTAAAAACTCAAATAGAAGAAGGTGCTGAAATAGATGTATTTATATCAGCAGCTACTAAACAAATGAATGAACTAAATAAAGAAGAATTAATAGAAGATGATTCAATTGTAGATTTACTTGAAAATAAAATTGTTCTTATTGTACTAAAAGGGAATACTAAAGAAATAAAATCTTTCCAGGATATATTAAAATGCGATAAAATAGCTATAGGAGATCCAGAAAGTGTACCAGCTGGACAATATGCTAAGGAATTGTTTGAAAATCTTAAAATTTGGGATGAAGTATCTAGCAAGGCAAGTCTTGGAACTAATGTTACAGAGGTTCTAAATTGGGTAGCTGAAGGTAGTGCTGATTCTGGTATAGTATATTCAACTGATGCATCTTCAAAGGATAAAGTTGAAGTAGTTATAGAAGCTCCAGAGGGAAGTGTTTCTAAAATAATTTATCCAGTAGGAATAATCAAAGCATCTAAGCATAAAGAAGAAGCAAAGAATTTCACTGACTTCTTACAATCAAATGAAGCAATGAAAGTTTTTGAGAGCTATGGATTTTCATCAAATATATAGGAGAATATGATGGATATATCACCAATAATAATATCTTTAAAAACAGCGGCTATTTCAATGATTTTAACATTTTTATTAGGCCTACTTATTGCAAAATTTGTAGTTAATATTAAGTTTGAAAAAGTGAAAATAATTTTAGATGGAATTTTAACACTACCATTAGTTTTACCTCCAACAGTAATAGGATTTTTTCTCTTAATGATTTTTGGAGTTAATAGGCCAGTAGGTAAATTCCTATTAGAATTTATGGGAATTAAGATAGTTTTTTCATGGTGGGCTACAGTATTAGCTTCTGTGGTAATATCTTTTCCACTTATGTACCGCTCTGCTAGAGGAGCCTTTGAACAAGTAGATGAGAATCTAATAATGGCTGGAAGAACACTTGGGATGTCAGAGAGAAAAATATTTTGGCGTATTATTATGCCTATGGCCCTGCCAGGAGTTGCTTCAGGGGGAATATTAGCCTTTGCAAGAGGTTTAGGTGAATTTGGTGCTACAGCCATGATAGCTGGTAACATAGCAAATAGAACGAGAACACTTCCTTTAGCTATTTATTCAGAAGTAGCAGCAGGAAATATGGATTCAGCTCTAAACTATGTATTAATAGTAACTATAATTTCATTTATAATTATTATTTTGACTAATTATTTTACTATAAAAGAAAGAAAATATTTAAAGTAGGTAAGAATAAAATGAGTTTATTTGTAGATATTAAAAAGAAGTTAAAAGGATTTTCTTTAGAGGTTTCTTTTGAAACAAATGGTGATTATCTTGGGATTCTAGGAGCTTCAGGTAGTGGAAAAAGCATGACTTTAAAATGTATTGCAGGAATTGAAACACCTGATGAAGGAATAATAGTTTTAAATGGAAAAGTCCTATTTGATTCAAAGAAAAATATTAATTTAAAACCCCAAGAAAGAAATGTAGGATATTTATTTCAAAACTATGCTTTATTTCCTAATATGACTGTTGAAGAAAATATTAGTATAGGGTTAAAATCTTCTAAGCTTGAAAAAAATAAAAAGGTTGCTGAAATTATAAAATCCTTTCATTTACAAGGGCTTGAAAAGAAGTATCCAAGACAACTTTCAGGTGGACAGCAGCAAAGAGTAGCTATGGCTAGATGTATAATATATAAGCCAGATATATTAATGTTAGATGAACCGTTTTCTGCTTTAGATTCTTACTTAAAAGAAAAGCTTCAAACAGAAGTATTAGAGCTTTTAAAATACTATAATGGAGAAGTACTTATGGTTACTCATAGTAGAGATGAAGTTTATAAGTTCTGTAAAAATATATCTCTAATCGAAAAAGGAAAATCAATTTTATTAGGTGATACAAAGGATATATTTAAAAATCCAAAATTAAAAGAAGCAGCTATTCTTACAGGTTGTAAAAATATATCTAAGTGTAAGATAATATCTAAAAACAAGATACATGCTGTAGACTGGGATACTTTCTTAGAAGTAGATAGTTTAGTAGATAAAAATATTAAATATGTTGGAATTAGGGCTCATGATTTTAAAATAGTTAATGAAAATGAAGTTAATAATAATGAAAACATTATAGAATGTAAAATACATAAGATAGTAGAAGAAGTTTTTGAGTATAGCATAATATTTGAAAATAATAATTGTAATTTAAAGACAAGTAATGATACCATTTTATATAAGATAAAAAAAGAAGATTGGAATAATAGAAATAATAAAGATAAGCTATTTTTAAAAATTCCAAAAGAAAGCATTTTACTTTTAGAGTAAACTCGTACTTTTTAATAAAGATTTTAAATATAAAGGGAGTTGTAGTAAATATAATTGTACTACAGATCCCTTTATTTTTTAATAATGAACATGTATTAGATGAAATTTAATATTGTCATTACTCCAACCTAAATCATAAGGAACTAAAAGTCTATTAGTGTTGTGACAGGTTACTAATGGATATCCTTTAGAATCAAAACCTGTAACAGTAGAAACATGAGTTATTCTTCCTTTCTTTTCATAAGCAACAAAATCACCAGGTCTCATATTAAAGGCTACCGTATAAATTTGCTGATAGGATCCCTTAGCTATATAAGATGCTCTACCACTATTAACCATGTAATTTTTAAAGCCTTGAGCATTAAGCCAAGCTTTAGTACCTTCTTTTCCAGAATAGTTCCATGAAGAATTTTTCTTAAAAGCTCCACTTTCAAAAAGGATTTGTGAAGCAAAGTTTGCACAGTCTCCACCATCTGGATTATGATCTTTATACTTTGTATTATATTTAAAGGTAAGATTTTCATCATCAGAGACACCACAATACATATGAGCATAATCTATAGCTTTTTGTAATTTTTCATTAGGTGTAAAACTAGGAGCTTTCTGAGTTAATATAAAATCTTTTATTTCTTCAGATTTTATATTATTTAAATCTAAGGAGTCAGCAAAGGGATCTGTATACCATTCCTTAGTAATAATATATTTATCATCAATTTTTTTTAAATTTAAATAATGATTAGTTCCTAGCCTAAAATGATTAATTATATCTGGAGAATCAGTATAATAGTAATTAAAGTCTGTTGCTACATCACAAATTACTCCATATAAATCAGGCTCTTTTTCAGCTACCTTACGTATTCTTACAATAGACTTTATATCCTTAAATTTAACAGCTTGTTTTTCAGACCAGTTAATCAAATATTGAGTTTTTTTAGCTTCGCTTTCATAAGCCCATAAGCTTACTTTAATATTTAAATTATAAAATTCTTTTAGAAGCTCTGTATCATTAGAAACTATTGCAGCATTTCTTTGAGCAAATAAGTTTTCTATTAAATCTTTAAATTCTTTTTTTACTTCTTCAGATGAGTAATCAATTTTAGTAGTATTTGACTCATCTTCTAAAGCAAAACATTGTTGAATAGGTAGTATATTAAATATAAGTAAAGCAATTAAGAGTATAGTAATAAATTTAAACTTCACAAATAAATATCTCCTTTCTAAAATACTTACTTGTAGTTTGTACTAAAGCAATAAAATTTATATATAAGTTATAAGTATTTAAGTATGATGTTTTTAGCAAATAAGGAATATTAACCATATAATATAAATAATTAGTTTGAGAGGTGTCTAAATGAAGAGACTATATTATTTATATGATAGTGCTAAAGAAGTTAAGTTTGATGAGGGAGATAATATAGTTTTTATCTCAGATATTCATAGAGGAGATGGAACATATTATGATTCTCTTATGCCAAACAAGAATATATACAAAACTGCATTAGGTTATTATTATAAAAGAGGTTTTACTTATGTAGAAGTTGGAGATGGAGATGAACTTTGGAAAAATAGAAATTGTAATGATATTGCTTATATTTATAATGATGTTTTTAAACTATTAAATAAATTCAAAGAAGATAATAGAATTTATCTTATTTATGGTAATCATGATATAATAAAAAATAGAGACAGTTTTTATAATACCCAATATAAAGCACTAAAAAAAGTAGGAGATAACTATGGAAAGAACTTTTTAAAATTTATAAAAGATATTAATTATCATGAAGCTATAAATTTTAAATATATTCCGGTAAATGAAAAGTTTTTAGTAACTCATGGTCATCAAGCAGATCCAATGAATTCTAATTTTTGGCTTCTATCAAGATTTTTAGTAAGATATGTTTGGAAGTTTTTAAATGGTATAGCGGGTTTTAATGATCCAACTAGCCCAGCTAAAAATAATAAAAAAGGAAATAAAGTAGACAGAAAGCTAGAAAGATGGTCTAAGGATAATGGTAAAATGATACTTTGTGGACATACACATAATAGTAGGATGCCAGAACTTAATGATCCACCATATTTTAATGATGGATGTTGTGTATTGCCTTATGCAATAACTACTATAGAAGTTGAAAAAGGAAATATTTCATTAGTTAAATGGAATATAGAATCACAAGAATCAGGAGTTTTATGGGTAAGAAGGAAGGTAATAACTGGGCCCTATAGACTTGAAACTTATTTGTTATGGGCAAGAGATGAAAGAATTAGAAGGATAGAAGATGAAAAAGTAAGAAGTAAAAGGAGAAGATAAGATGTATTCAATTGATTTGCACTGCGATACAGCTAGTAGATTGTTATATGAAAATTTAAAATTAAATGAAAGTATTTGTAAGGTAGATATAGAAAAATTAAAAAAATCAAAGGCAAAAGCACAAGTATTTGCACACTTTATAGAATTAAATATCGTTGAAAATCCTTATACAGAATTTATTAATATGTATAATAATTTTATTAGGGAAATAAAAGAAAATGAAGATACTATAGAAATTGTTAGAAACTTAAAGGAATTAGAAAGCGTTAATAGTAAAGGGAAGATAGGAGCCTTTTTATCAATAGAAGAAGGGGAAGTTTTAGAAGGAAAAGTAGAAAGAGTAAAAGAGCTTTATGATATGGGAATAAGGTTTATAACTTTAACATGGAACTTTAAAAATAGTATAGGATACCCAAATGCAGGTTATAAATATAAAGACTTAGGATTAACTGATAAAGGGAAAGAAATAGTTTTAGAAATGGAAAGGGTAGGAATAATACCTGATTGTTCTCATTTATCTGATGGTGGATTTTATGATTTAGTTGATATATGTAACAAACCTTTTATAGCTACTCATTCAAATGCAAGGAAAGTTACAGATCATTCAAGAAATTTAACTGATGATATGATATTTAAGCTTGCAGAAAAAGGAGGAGTTATGGGATTAAACTTTTGTGCACCATTCTTAGGAAATGAAAAAGTTCCTTCAATTAATTCCATGATTCAACATATTAAACATATTAAGAATGTTGGAGGAATTGATGTACTTGCATTAGGAACAGATTTTGATGGAATAGGAAATGAAGTAGAAATTGAAAATATAGGTGAAATAGGCAAACTAAGAGATGCTTTATTAAAAGAAAACTTTACGAATTCAGAAATAGATAAAATATTTTATGGAAATATAAAAAGAGTACTTAAAGAATGGATGTAAATGAGATAAATCCTATATTCCTTAGGAATTTTAAAGATAAAAAGTACATTCATATAGATTTATAATATATAAAACAAAAGAAAGAAGGGATAAAATGGATAGTTTAAAAGGTAAGATAGCTCTAGTTACTGGCGGAACAAGAGGAATTGGAAAAGCTATAGCTATAGAACTTATTAAAGAAGGAGCTACTGTAATTTTAAATTACTCTAAAGATGATTTATCTGCAGAAGAAACATTAAAAGAAATAGAAGCTTTAGGAGGGTATGCTAAGTTATATAAGGGGGATATATCAAAGTATGAAATATGCAAAAGCATGATAAATTTTATAATAAGTACCTTTGGGAAAATTGATATATTAATAAATAATGCTGCTATTTCCTTTAGAGGTTTATTTATGGATTTTTCAGATATAAATATAAATGATATATTTGGAATAAATGTATTAGGTGCTATGTATTTAAGTAAAGAAGCTATACCTCATATGTTAAGCAAAGGAAAAGGAAATATAATAAATATTTCATCCATATGGGGGGAAGCAGGAGCTTCTTGTGAAGTTTTATATTCTAGTACTAAGGGAGCCATTAATTTATTTACTAAATCTTTAGCAAAAGAATTAGCTCCAATGGGAATAAGAGTTAATGCCATAGCCCCAGGAGTAATAGATACAGAAATGAATTCATTTTTATCAAAAGATGAAAGAGAAGAGTTAGAAGAGGAAATACCATTTGGAAGATTTGGAAGTACAATTGAAGTAGCTAAAATGGTAACTTTCTTATGTAGTGATAAATGTGAATATTTAACTGGACAGATAATTAAGATAGATGGTGGAATGGTTTAGCAATGGCGAAGAATTAAAAATGAATAATGCATAATTAATAATTGGTGTTAAAAGTGAGACTGTAGATAAGTTGGTATAGTTGTTTTTTTAGTTATTAATATTACTGGAAATTTTCATTTCCAGTAATATTTTTTTGTATTGAAAACCACTGG
>ERZ857882.2302-NODE-2302-length-20101-cov-4.905368_pt1 | contig 20101 bp, 21 predicted proteins | sample MGYA00519697_ERZ857882 | MGnify/ENA primary metagenome ERZ857882 (study PRJEB31778, sample SAMEA3449373) | human gut metagenome | biome: human gut; feature: human-associated habitat; material: faeces | place: United Kingdom | collected 2010/2012 ...
GTGGAGCACGGCAGCCCCCGGATGCCGCGCCGCGCGGGCCGTCGACGGCTTCCTATTGCAAAGGTTGGCGGGATGTGCTATCCTGTCGCACGTAGGCGCGCAACGGCAGAAGCCGCAGGGGCGCGCGGGGAGGGATCGCACATGGATCGGATCATTGTGGCCGACGGCCTCAAAAAGACGTTCTATCTGTCCAAAAAACAACAGAGGCTTGAACACACGAAGGAGACGCGCCGCGTTGCGGTGGACGGCCTGTCCTTCGAGGCGTATCGCGGCGAGGTGTTCGGCCTGCTGGGACCGAACGGCGCCGGCAAGACAACGACGCTGCGCATGCTCGCAACGCTCATCAAACCCGACGAGGGGGACGCGCTCATCGACGGCGCAAGCATCCGCACCGCACCGGCCGATGTGCGCGCGCGCATCGGCTTTTTAACGAGCGAACTCAAGCTCGAAGATTTTTTTACGCCAAATGCACTATACGACTTTTTCTCCGAATTGCACGGCGTGCCGGCGGATGTGCGGCGCGCCCGTAAGGAGCGGCTGTTCGCGCGCTTTGGCATCGACGCGTTCGCGGAGGTCCGGGTGGGCGAGCTGTCCACCGGCATGAAGCAGAAGGTGTCGCTCGTCATCTCCGTGGTACACGACCCGGACGTGATCATCTTTGACGAGCCGACCAACGGCCTTGACGTGATCACCGCGCGCGTGGTGACGGACTTTCTTGGCGAGTGCCGCCGGGCGGGCAAGAGCATCCTGCTCTCCACGCACATCTTTGATCTGGCGGAAAAGCTCTGCGACCGGGTGGGCGTCATCATCGAAGGGCGCATGGTCTGCTGCGATACGCTGGAGGCCGTCAAGGGCGGCCTGTCGCTGGAGGACCGGTTCTTTGCGCTGTACGAGCAGGAAGGGGGGCGGCTGGCATGAAGAACCGCAAGAACAATGTGCTGACCATCATCAAAAAGGAGCTTCAGCGGTTTTTCGGCGACCGGCGAATGCTCTTTGGCGCCGTGCTGCTGCCTGGTCTTACGATTTTTGTGGTCTATTCGCTCATGGGGACGTTCCTGAGCGACCGCTTTTCCGTCGGCGAGGACGAGCAGCCGCTGGTATATGTGAGCCATGCGCCGGCCAGCCTGGCAGGCGCGCTGGACGCCCTGCCGGTGCAGTTGATCGACGCGACGGACGGGGATGGGTCATTTGCAATGGCGCAGGCGGCTGGGGGGGCGGTCTACGCCGTGTTCCCGGCCGATTTTGACGAGGTCGTCGCGGCATACGACGTCGCCTCCGGCCAGCCGGCGCCCAACGTGGAGATCTATTACAACTCCTCGTCGGTTGCGTCCACCACGGCGATGGGACTGCTCACGGACGCGCTTGACGCCTATGAGCAGAGCCTCGCCAACCGCTTCGACGTGAACGCCGGCGGCGGAACGTACGACCTTGCCAGCGAGGAGGACATGGCCGGCATGGTCTTTGCCATGCTTGTGCCGATGCTCATGCTCATGTTCGTGTTCAGCGGCTGTATGGCTGTTGCGCCGGAGTCCATCGCCGGAGAAAAGGAGCGCGGTACCATCGCCACGCTGCTCGTCACGCCCGTCAAGCGCAGCGAGCTGGCCGTCGGCAAAATCCTGAGCCTCAGCGTTGCGGCGCTGCTGAGCGGCCTTTCGAGCTTTCTCGGCACCATCCTGTCGCTGCCGAAGCTCATGGGCACGTCGGGCGCGAGCGTGGACGCGGCGGTTTACGGCGTCGGGGATTTTGCGCCGCTGCTGCTCGTCGTGCTTTCGACGGTGCTGGTCGTCATCGCGGTCATTTCGATCATCTCCGCCTCCGCCAAGAGCGTCAAGGAGGCGACGACCGCCATTTCGCCGCTGATGCTGCTGGTGATTCTGGTGGGCGTTACGTCCATGCTCGGCGGCGGCGCGCCGCGCCAGCCGCTGCTGTACCTCATCCCGCTCTATAACAGCGTGCAGTCCATGAATGCGATCCTTTCCTTCTCGGCCGCCCCGCTGCAAATCGTCCTCACCGTCGGCAGCAACGTGCTCTATGCCTGCGTCGGCGCGTGGGTCCTGACGCGCATGTTCAACAGCGAGAAGATCATGTTCTCGCGCTGAAGGGCGGTCGCGGCATACGGCAACGAAAAAGCATCCCCGGGACGGTGGGTTCCGGGGATGCCCTGCGTTTTGGGGAATCTGCGCTCAGACCACGTCGATCTGGCAGGCGCGCATGGCGTTGAGCGCCGTTTGATGGCTTTCCGGCGTGACGCCCGCGCAGCAGGCGGCGTCCACCACAAGGCGGGCTTCCGGGAAGAACGCCTTGAGCAACAGCGCGTTGGAGATGACGCAGATGTCGGTGCACACGCCGACGAGGGTGATCTCGTCGATGTCGCGCCCCATGTCGTCGTGCAGGCGGAAGGGCAGGTCGCGCGCCCCAAAGGTCTCCTTGCAGACCATGTGCCGCTCGTCGGCCACGTTGCGCTCCTTCAGCGCCATCCAGACCGCCGCCGTAGGCGACCAGCCGTCCGTGCCGGCCGCGCAATGCGCAACCGGCAGGCGCCGCCCCTCCTGCGTGCGCGGATAGTCGGCTCCATGCGTATCGAGCGTAAAATAGATGTCGCCGTCGAAGCCGAGGATGGTTTCGACCACGTTTTTTTCGATGGCGCGCGCTTCGGGCGTGCCGAGCGCGCCGGTGACAAAATCGTTTTGCATGTCAACGACGATGAGGACCCGTTTCATGGGCATACCCTTCCTTTCCTGCGGATGCGCATGGGCTCGCCATACGCCCCGATAGCTCATAGATCATCAGTGCGGCGGCGACCGCCGCGTTGAGCGATTCCGCCCGGCCGCGCATTGGCAGCCGCCAGAGCGTGCATCGCGCCGCCACCGCATCGGAAACGCCGTTGCCCTCGTTGCCGATCACCAGCGCCATGCGCGCGGAGACGGCGGGCGGCGTCTCGTCGCCGCCCAGATGCCCGCACAGGCAGCAAAAGCCCTCGCGCTGCAGGCGGTCGAGCGCGTCGGCCGTTTCCCCCTGCCAGAGGGGCAGGTGATAGGTGGAACCCATGGCCGCGCGCAGCGCCTTGCCGGAGTAGGGGTCGGCGGAGCCTGCGCCGAGCAGCACGCCCGATGCGCCGAACGCATCCGCCGTGCGCAGGATCGTGCCCACGTTGCCCGCATCCTGTACGCGATCGAGCACGATGATGAGCCCCGCCGGGAACGAGGCGGGCAGGGCGGTGCCGGGCGTGCGCACCACCGCGCAGACGTGCTGCGGGGTGCGGCTTTCGCACAGCGCCTCCATCACGCTGCGGGAAACGGTATAGACCGCCTCCGCGTCTGCCGCGGGCGCGGGGAACCCCTCTTCGACGAACAGGCGCGCGATGCCTGCGCCGGAGGCGGCGGCCTCCCGCACAAGTTTTTCACCCTCCACCAGGTGCAGCCCCTGCTCGCGCCTTGCCCGCGCCTCGCAGAGCGCGCGGGTGGCGCGGACGGTGTCGTTGGCGCGGCTTGTGATCGTGGTCAATGCAATCCCTCCTGCCGGGAGAATAGCGCAACAGGCGCCGCTTGGGCGCCTGTTGATCGTTCGTTGGTTACGCGCGCGCCTTGGCGGCGATCTCCGCGAGCTCGCGGAACGCGTTCATGTCGGTAACGGCGAGGTCGGCGAGCACCTTGCGGTTGATCTCGATACCGGCCACCTTCAGACCGTTGATCATGCGGCTGTAGGTCGTGCCGCACAGGCGGGCGCCGGCGTTGATGCGGGCGATCCACAGGCGGCGATACTCGCGCTTCTTATTCTTACGGCCGACATAGGCGTAGGCCATGGACTTCATGACCTGCTGACTGGCGGCGCGATACTGCTTGCTCTTGGCGCCATAGTAGCCCTTGGCGAGCTTCAAAACCTTGCGGCGCTTCTTGACGGCGTTGACTGCTCTCTTGATTCTGGCCATGTTCTTGTTCCTCCTTAGCTGTACGGGATCAGTTTGCGGATCTTCTTCTCTTCGCACTCGGCGATGTAGCCGGTCTGGCGAAGGCCGCGCAGGCGCTTGGTGGACTTCTTGGTCAGAATATGGCTCTTGTACGCCTTACCGCGTTTGATCTTTCCGGACTTCGTCAGGGAAAAACGCTTTGCAGCGCCGCGGTGGGACTTGATCTTGGGCATTTTCGGGAACCTCCTGTCGTTACTTACAGCTTCAATTATTCTTCGGTGCGAGCACCATGAACATGTTCCGGCCTTCCTGCCGTGCAGGACGCTCGATGACGGCGTTTTCCTGAACCATCTCGAAGAACTGGTTCATCACGTCAAGGCCGATTTCGCCATGGGTGATCTGCCGGCCGCGGAAGCGGATGGACACCTTGACCTTGTTGCCGTCGGAGAAGAACCGCCGCGCCGCCTTGGCCTTGACCTCCATGTCGTGCAGGTCGATGGTGGCGGAAAGGCGCACCTCCTTGACTTCGATGATCTTCTGGTTTTTGCGCTGCTCCTTCTCCCGCTTGGCCATCTCAAAGCGGTACTTCCCGTAGTCCATCAGTTTGCAGACCGGCGGGTTGCTGCCCGGGGCGATTTTGACCAGATCGAGATTGCGCTGGTCGGCAAGCGCCTGTGCCTCCCGGATGCTCACGATACCGAGTTGGCTGCCGTTCTCATCGATCAGGCGAACCTCGGGATCGCGGATCTCCTCGTTGATCATCAGATCCTGCGTAGCGATGACGAAACACCTCCATAAAAAGTAGTGGGTACAGACTGCACCCACTACCGATAACAACAATCTTGTGACCATGCCTGACAACTGCCGGCAGGTGAGAAGCGGGCGCTTCTGCTTGAACAGCACTATTATAGAGAATATCCGCTCGCATGTCAAGCGCTTTTCCGAAACAAACGCCCAAATTCGGCGTTTATCAGTCGCCCGCGCCGCCGAGCGATTCTAGACGGTCTTTTGCAGGGAGCGGGCGGCTGTCGCCATGGCGCACAAACAGCATGGTGAGAAAGGCGAGGGCGACAAACGCCGTCGCGTAGGGGAACAGCGTTGTCATGCCGATGCGATCCATGAGCAGGCCGGAAACGTATGGTGTTACGGTCTGGGCAGCCATGCTGGCCGTGTAATAGAAGCCTGTGTACTTGCCGACGTCCCCGCCGCGGGAAAGCTCGACGACCATCGGGAAGCTGTTGACATTGATCGTAGCCCAGCCGATGCCTGCGAGCGCAAACATGCAGTTCATCAGCAGAGCCGAGCTGCCCTCCCGAAGGAACGATGCGACAAAGAACGCAGCGCCAAGCATGACAACGCCGCAGAGGATCGTCTTTTTGCGGCCGATCCGCGAGGCGACAAAGCCGACCGGCAGATAGGAGAGAATGGCCGCCACATTGGCAATCATGAGCGTGCTGTTATAGTCAAGGCTGAGCACCTTGCTCGCATAAACGGAATATTTGGAGGTCACGGCGTTATAGCCGAAGAACCAGAAAACCACCGACGCGAGGATCAGCAGCAGCGACGTGCGCTCGCCCGCGCTCAAGCGGCGTTTTTCTCCCGGCTGCGCATGGTCGGACGCCGCATCCAAACGGTATTTTTCGCTCTCGGCATGCATTTCCTCAACGAACTGCGGTTCGCGCACCTTGAGCAGGAACACGATCAGCGCCGCCAGCATGATGCCCGCCACGATCGAGAAAAACGCGGTGTAGCTCATCAATGCGTTTTTGATGCTGCCGGTCGAAAACACCATGCCAAGGCCCAAAATCAGGATGCCGCCGGCCGTTCCCATGAGGTTGATGACGGCGTTTGCCTTGGAGCGCAGCGGCTTGATCGTCACATCCGGCATCAGCGCGACGGCGGGGGAACGGAATGTCGCCATCGCAAGCAGCGCGATGAACAAAATACCCATGAACACGATGAGCGGCGTCGGGTTTGCCTGCGTGCGCTGCCACGCATAAGCGTGCCGCGCGGGAACGACATAATTGGCGTAATCGGGGTTGGTCACCAGTTTGCCGTCCTGCCCGATCTGGGCGGTGATGGCGGTAAACTCCTCCCGACTGAACCGCTCGCGGAGCACAAAATCCTCGCCGTCCGGCGTTTTGAGCGCGGTTTCATAGGCGTTGTCATAGAGCACGGAAAGGCCGGCCGGATCGTCGATCTCGGCCACCGCGGCGATGTTTTGATGCTGCAGGTTGTCCGCAAACGACAGGCAAACGAATGCAACGCAGGCGATGATCGTGCCGACGAGGATGAACGGCGTGCGCCGGCCGCGCTTGCTCGTGCAGCGGTCGGAGATCGATCCGAACAGGGGCAGCAGAAACAGCGCTAAAATATTGTCGAGCGCCATCACAATGCCGGAAGCGGCCTGCGCCATGCCGAATTTATCGGTGAGGATCTTCGATATGATCGTATCGTATGCCTGCCAAAAGGTGCAGATCAGGAAAAAGGCGAACCCGACAAAGATGGTGCGCTTGTAATTGAGCTTCATACTGCCCTCCCGTTGTGCTTGATTGTCCGTCATGGGGGATAAAACGACGTTACAGTGCGAAGGCTTGCGCGATGCGAACGAAGCATGGCGGAGAAGGGCACTGGATTTTGATCGACAAAATGCGCGACGGCCCTGCTCCTGTACATTTTAACGCATTTGCACTATAATCACAAGGGAGGATTGAACGATATGACAGGATGGATGATACTCATTTGTCTGGCCGTTTTGGGCGCGGCGCTGGTGTTTTTCATCGCGCCCGGACGGCGAAACGAAGCGCAGCGCGCGCCGTTTATGCGCCGCACCTTTGCGCACCGCGGGTTGTATAGCGAGGATCAGCGCGTGCCGGAGAATTCGCTGCCGGCATTCCGGGCGGCAGTGGAGGCCGGGTACGGGGTGGAGTTGGACGTCCAGCTCACGCGCGACAAGCAGGTTGTCGTGTTTCACGACGATACGCTCAAGCGCGCCTGCGGCATGGACGCGCGCGTCGATGCTTTTTCCTATGCGGAATTGACGCAGCGGATGCGTCTGTTCGGCACGGAGCAAACCATCCCGCTGTTTTCAGAGGTGCTTGCCGTGCTCGACGGGCGCGTGCCGGTGATCGTGGAGCTCAAGTCCGGCGGCGACCGGTTCGGCCTTTGCAAGCGGACGCTTGCGCTGCTGCGGCTGTACGCGGGGCCGTTCTGCATCGAGAGCTTTGATCCGTATATCGTGCGCTGGTTCTACAAAAACGCGCCGGATATCCTGCGCGGCCAGTTGTCCGAGCAGATGCGGTATTCCCGCAGCGTGCTAGGCCTTTGGAAATCATTTTTGATGAGCCGTGTGTTCTCGAACTTTGCTGCCCGTGCACAGTTCATAGCGTACCGCGTCGGGCCAAAACCATGGACGGTGCGGCTCTGCGAGCGCATGGGCGCCATGCGCGTGGTATGGACGGCACGTCCCAATGACAGCCATGCCGCGCTGGAAAGGGCGTACGACGCGATCATTTTCGAACATTACCGCCCGGAAAGCCATTATTGATCGAGCATCCGCAGCAGCGCTGCGAGCTTTTGCTGCTGCGACCTGCTGAGCATGGGTGCCAGTTCGGCCGCGAATTGGCGCATGTTGTTGCGGTCCTCGCCGCTCATGCCCTGCAGTGCGTCGATCAGCTCCTGCTCATTCTTCCCGCTATAGCGATCCAGAAGGTGCTGAACGGACGATTCCGCCCCAAGGGCCTGTTCATTGGACGGCGTTGCCGTCCCTTTTTTCATGCTTTTCAAATCTCTCTTCATGCTCTAACCTATGCCGGCTTCTGTCACGTTATGCGATGCGAGTGCATACAATGTTGGCAAAGGGGAAAGATTCGAAATCCCGTTTTTGCAGCCGCGTTGGCTGTGCGGCGTCATGGGGCGGCGGATTGACGGGACAACAGCCTTTTTGCAATACCCGGCTGCCCAGTCTGGATAGAAAGGGAGCTTCGCAGCGCGAAGCGGAGGAGTCAATATGCAGCGATATATGCCCGGAAAATTGCCGCAAAACGGAGAATGGAGGGGCGAGCCCATGCAAAAGGAGCGCTTCTCACCGCTACAGGCGGTGGTCGCGCTCGGAGAACACGTGCGCACGGAGCAGGGGCGCGTTGGCGTTCAGCAGTTGATGAATGCGCTTTCCCCCTTTTTGAATGGCGAATTGGGAGAACAGGCGGCCAGACAACTCGGCGTACAGCCGCCCAAACCGCAGCCGGAACGCACGGAGCATAAGCCGCAGCAGGGGAGCGGCCATGGCGCGATGGATATGGAGCGGATGCTGAAGCTGATGCAGTCGCTGCAGAGCGGCAAGGAGGGGCTCGATCCGCAGCTCTTGATGCAATTGATGCAGAACAAAGGCGGCTGACAGAAGAATGGCGCTTCTTATCGGGAAGCGCCATTTGTATGATGTATTTGTGCCGTGATCGGCATGAATCGCTCAGTTTTCCGGCTCGATAATGCCGTAGTTGCCATCCTTGCGCTTGTAGATGACGTTGATGGCGTTGGTATCCGCATTCATGAACACATAGAAGGCATGCCCGAGCAGGTCCGCCTGCAGCATGGCCTCTTCCTCATCCATGGGCTTGATATGAAAGCGCTTGACTCGGACGATGCGCGGACCGTCCTCTTCGTCGTACTCATCGTAGGACTCGCTGTAGAGCGGCTGCTCATACTTGAACGCGCCGGAACGCAGGCTCTTTTCCAAACGGGTGCGGTGGCGGAGAATCTGTTTTTCCAGCTTGTCCAGCACGTTGTCCATGGAGGCGTACATGTCGCCGGTGACCTCCTCGGCACGGATGATGCCGCCATCGTAGGGAATGGTCACCTCCACGATGTGACGGCTGCGCTCCACGGAAAGCGTGACCTGCACATCGGTATCCTGCGGGAAATACCGTTCGAGCTTGCCAACCTTTTTTTCGACGAGATCGCGCAGGTACTCAGAGATTTCAAGGTTCTTTGCAGAAATGGAAATATGCATATGATCCTCTCCCTCTTGACGCCAATTTCATTGTTCCGGCGTCATAATATATATATTCTCCCCATTTTCGCGTTTCCCTGCCGGCGTTCACAGTTTCCTCATCCATCTCCACAGGAAGTTCACTTTTTATCCATTGTCAGGACAAGACCGTGTTGTATCTTAAAGCCAGAGCAGAGAACCAGAGAGAACTACCCCCAATATTACCTCCCATCCCATCCCAGACAAAGGCCCCCGCAAAAGCGGGGGCCTTTGTCATATCGGAGAACCGCAGCCGGCCGGCACACGTTTCATGCGGTTTCGATCCATACGGCTGCAAACAAAATCGCTTTTTTGGTTTTTCGGTCTCCTTTTCGGGCAAACTGAGCAGGAGGTGAATAACGATATGAATTCCATTTGGGAACAGACGGCACAGCGGGAGGAACGGCCCGCGCTGAAGGAGAATCTGCACACGGATGTGGCCGTCATCGGCGCAGGGATGGCGGGGGTGCTGACCGCCTTTTTGCTGCGCCGGCACGGCGTGGATTGCGTGGTGCTGGAAGCAGCGCGTATCGGCAGCGGCCAGACCGCCGGCACGACGGCCAAGATCACGAGCCAGCATGGCCTCGCCTATCATGGCCTGATCGAGCGGTTTGGGGAAACGGCAGCGCGCCAGTATGCCCGTATCAACCAACGGGCCATCGGCGCATACCGGCGCATTGCGGAGGAAAACGGCATCGACTGCATGCTCGAGGAACGGGATGCCTACACCTATGGCCTGACGGATGCGGAGCCGCTGCGGCAGGAGGCGCAGGCCGCCGCGGCGCTCGGCCTGCCGGCAACGTTTTGCGACGCCGTGCGGCTGCCGTTTCCCGTGGCCGGCGCGGTGCGCTTTACCGGGCAGGCGCAGTTTCACCCGCTGCGGTTTCTATACGGCGTCAGCGATAAACTGCGCATCTTTGAGCATTCTCCGGTGGCCGAGGTGGAGGACAACGCGCTGTCGGTGAACGGATATACCGTTACGGCGGACAAGATCGTGTTTGCGACGCACTATCCGTTCATCAACTTCCCGGGGCTGTATTTTACCAGGATGTATCAGTCGCGCTCGTATATACTGGCGCTGGAAAACGCGGCGCCGGTCGACGGCATGTTTGTCGGCGCGGCGGAGGGCGACCTGTCCCTTCGGACGGCCGGACGGCTGCTGCTGTTCTGCGGCGGCGCGCACCGTACCGGGGAAAACAGCGCGGGCGGCTGCTATCAAATGCTTCTGAGCAAGGCGGATGACCTGTTCCCCGGCAGCAGGGTGGTGGCGCGCTGGTCTGCGCAGGACTGTATGACGCCGGATAACGTACCCTATATCGGCCAATATGCGCCGGGAAAGCCGGATTGGTATGTGGCGGCCGGCTTCAACAAATGGGGGATGAGCGGTTCCATGGCAGCGGCGGAACTGCTTGCCGACGCGATCACCGGCCGGAAGAATGCTGATGCTGAAATGTTCAGTCCACAGCGATTCAACGCCGCGATTGCCATGGAGACGCTGCGGGAAGGGGCGCAGGCGGTCAAGGGACTGACGCTGCAGCATTTGACCGTGCCGGAAACCATGGTGGCCGATCTGCCGGTGGGGCATGGCGGCGTGGTGGAGATCGGAGAACACAAGGCGGGCGTCTACCGGGATGAAGCGGGACGGCTGCACGCGGTGAACACCCGGTGCCCGCACCTTGGCTGTCAGCTCGAATGGAATCCGGATGAGAAAAGCTGGGACTGCCCATGCCATGGATCGCGGTTTGATTTCCACGGATACCTGATCGACAATCCAGCCTGCAAGAGCCTGGAACGATGGGATATCGAGTGATTCTTACAATTCTTTTACATTTTTCGCTGTTATGGCGGGTCGGGATGCGCTACAATCGAAGCGGGGGCGCTTAGCGCCGCCGGAGGGGGGGCGCCATGCGGCGGATTTTGATTGTAGAGGACGAACCGGCGATCAACCGGCTGCTCGTCATGAATTTGAGTGCTGCCGGGTATCTGCCGGTACCGGAATATGACGGCGCAGCGGCCTGCCGGCGCATCCAATCCGGCGAGCCGTTTGATCTGGCGCTGCTGGACGTCATGCTCCCGGGCATGGACGGCTTTTCACTTCTGCCGCCGCTGCGGAAACGGGGCATACCGGCCATTTGCCTGACCGCGCGAGGCGATATTGAGAGCAAGGTGCAGGGCCTGCGCGACGGCGCAGAGGATTACATCGTTAAGCCCTTTGAGATTCTGGAACTGTTGGTGCGCATTGAAAAGGTGCTCGAGCGAAGCGGCGCGGCAAGAGCGCGCATCCGCATCGGCGCGGTAGAGATTTGCAGAGAGGAACGCATCGTTTTACGCGACGGCGTTCCCGTTTCCATGACGCCGATCCAGTTCGATCTCTTGTCGCTGCTGGCGATCAATCGCAATATCGCCCTGTCCCGCGAACAGCTGCTCAGCGCGGTGTGGGGCAGTTCGTTCGTCGGTGAAAGCCGCACGGTGGATATCCACATCTCACAGCTTCGCAGGAAGACCGGCCTGCCAATCGTCTCCGTTCCCAAGGTCGGCTACCGGCTGGAGGCGGCGCCATGAAGATCCGTCTGCGATTGGCGCTGCTATCCATTCTACTGCTGTCCGTTTCGCTGCTTGCGTGCGGCGGCCTGCTGCTGCACACTACGGCAGAGAGCGCCATTGCCGCCGTCGAGGAGAGCGCCCTGGCGGAGCTGGACATGCTCACGACCTCCTACGACCGCGTGTTTGCCGATGTCGTGAATCCCGGCCATGGCGCGGCGGCCCGGCGCAGCCTCGCGGAGCATCTCTTCCGGCAATATTTGTCCGGCACATCCCGTTTTGTTCTTGTTTATCAGGGTGAAACACTGTTCAATACCTGCGGTCTCGACGTCAAAAAGCTGCTCGATGGGGCAGGACAGCGCACGGTGCGGCTTGGCGGGCGCCGGTTGTTCCTTGCAGCGTCGGAGGCGAACCCGGCGTGGGGGCAGGAGCGGGAGATCTATCTCGTGCGCGATATGACCGGGACGTATGATCGAGTGCGCTCCATGGCGGTTCGGTTTGCGGCAGGCTGCATGGCGGCGCTGCTGCTGTCGGCCGGGCTCATTTCGCTCTGCACGTTTCGTGCGCTTCGACCGCTCAAACTGCTGCAGCGGAGCGCGGCCGCGATCGCGGACGGCGCATATGACCGGCGCGTGCCGTGCAATGCGCGCAGCCATGATGAAATTGCAGAACTGGCGAAGAGCTTCAACCGCATGGCTGAGACAGTCGAAACGCATATCCGGGAAGTGTCTGCGGTTGCGGAGGAGAGGAAAATGCTGCTCGGCGCGCTCACGCACGAGATCAAGACGCCCATGACCGCCATCATCGGCTATGCGGAGGCATTGCAGCGCGTGCGGCTGGATGAACGGCAGCGCACCGAGGCCATCGACTATATTCACAGCGAAGGCCTTCGGCTGGAGCGGCTGACGCAGAAAATGCTGAAGTTCATGATACTGTCCGACAGCGAAGCGCTGCAATTGACAAAAACCACGGCCGCAGCGCTGCAAAGCGCGGTGGAGCAGCCTGCCCGCGCCCGCGCCTCGCAGCGGGGCGCTGCGCTGCGGTTCGATGTTTCGGATGCCGTTTACCAACTGGACTGCGACCTCATGGCAAGCGCGCTGCTCAACCTGATCGACAATGCCTGCACGGCCGGCGCGAGCAGGGTTTGCGTTCGCTTAACGACCGACCGGCTCATCGTTTCAGATGATGGGTGCGGCATTCCGCAACCGCTCATCGACCGGGTGAGCGAGCCGTTCTTTCGCGTGGACAAATCGCGCAGCCGCCGCAGCGGAAATGCGGGTCTGGGTCTTGCATTGGTGAAGCGGATTGCAAAGCTGCACCATGCCAGACTGCTGATCGAGAGCGACGAGGGGCGGGGTACGGCGGTTTCCATCGTATTTGAACCCCGTGGCATATAAACGAATTTACATTTTCATTACGATCCGCTGCGGACATTTTTACACCATAGGACGTATCATTTTCGTTGACAGAAGTACTATTGAGGTACGCAGCGAAAGGAGAAGCATGGATGGACGGATATAAAAGAATGGGATGGATCGCGTGTTTGCTGCTGGCCTGTTTGGCGGCGTGTGCGCCGGCTGCGCCGGAAGAAGCTGCCGTAAAGCCAGAAACCGAGCGCCTGATCGAACGGGCATTGAAACCGGAACCGGCGCCGGCGGAGACGCAGGAGGGAGCGCAGCCGGATGAAAGCGGCCATAGCGCCAGGGAGGCGCTTATGAACCGGCTGGGCATACCCGAGACGTGGCAATTTCATTGGACAAACGCGGATGAGGGCGGCGTGGCCAGCATCGACGCCGATGTGCCGATCACGCTGCCGGATGCGGAGCACCTGCCGGTCATTCGCGTCACGCGCGGCGGGTTTTCACAGGAGCAGGCACGCCGTCTGTTCGCTGCCTGCTGCGGCGATACAACGATGTACACGCATTTTGATGTGGTCAGCAAGGCGCAATATCAGGCACAGCTGCTCGAGCTTGATCGCATCATGGCGTATGCGCCGTGGCATCGGGAGATGCGGCAGGGACAGGCGGAGGCCATACGGGCCGCGCTTGCAAACGCGCCGGAAACGGCGAGCGGGGGGCTGTGCGATGGCACCTACAAAACGAAACCCATCGAAACCTACGACATACCAAACGCACCGACCGGCACCGCGCGCTCGGTTTCGGCGATGGAGCTGCCGGGCGGATACGGAAAGCAGTTTTCCGTGAGCGATGTGCCGCAGTTTGACAGCGATTCGGTCGGTCGAATCGAGCATGCGGACGGAGTGGTCGAATATGCCGTTCCGACGCGGAAGGCGGGATGCCGGTATGAGGCGCACGTCCGGTTGATGCGGTATTTCCCGAACCAGCTGCTCGCGGATGTCACGGCGGAGTCGGCCGTTGAGGGCGCGGCCCATCCATCGTGCGTGCTTGCCACCACGCCGTATCAGGCGCGCCGCCTCGCGGAAGCGTTTCTCAAAGACGCGGGGATGACGGATTTTATCATCGATCGTGTGGCGCTGAACCGGTATGAAAACCCACAGGTGCCGGAGGATGTTGAAAGGCAATGCTATGCGATACGGTGCGTTCGCACGGTCGGCAACATCCCGGTTTCGAGCGCGGACGGCTTTTCAACGCGCGTGGTGGAGGGGGCTTACGCGGATCAATGGGACTATCCGGGCATCGAATGGTATTATGAACGGGTCGAGCTGCTGATCGACGATTCCGGAATCCTGTTCTTTCAATGGGACGAGCCGCTGGCGATTGGGGAAACCGTAACCGACAGCGCCGCACTGCTGCCGTTCTCAGATATCGGGGAGATCGTCAGCCAGACGCTTGCCTATCAATACGGCAATGGGGAACAGCCGGAAACCACGACGAGCTACCGCGTGACGGTCACCGGCCTCACGCTCTCGCTGCAGCGCGTGTGCGACTACGATTCGTGGAAAAGCGGGCTGCTCGTGCCCGTCTGGAATGTGTATTGCCGCATTGAGGAAACCCGTACGGATGGGGATGGAGAAACGATCGTCTGGAGCGATGCGCATCCGGCGCTTTCGGTGCATGCGATCGACGGATCTGTAATCGATCTGCAAAAGGGCTATTGAACCGGAACAGGACGGGATATATAAATATGGGAAGGGCCCGCACAGGCTTGCGGGCCCTTCAGCTTGTCAAATACATAACGATGGGAACCACTCCGCCGGTTCGCGCGAGGGAATTTTGCAGAAAGAACCATAAAACCCGTCAAAAACGTTTTATAGAGCGCCCGGTTGTGGAGCGGATGGGGCGGTTCCAATCTGCTTTTCCATCCAATAGTTGGTGAGGGAGACGCCGGAGCGGACAACCTCGTTGCTTTGGAGAACCATATAGCCGTGTCGCTCAAAAAACGGCCGCGCGGTGATTGAGGCGTATGTGGTAAAGCGGGTGACGCCGCGCGCTCCGGCATATTCTTCAAGCTGCAGCACTATCGCGGACGCCACGCCCCGACGCTGAAAATCGCGGTGGACGTACAGCCTGTCGAGATAACCGTCCGCATCCATGTCCCCAAAGCCGAGCACCTGACCGGCTTCCTCCGCCACGAGCGTATGATGCTGCAAAAAGGAGCGGTCCCAAGCGGCCGCATCCACGTTTCCCGCCGCCCAGACAGCGAGCTGCTCCGGGGAATAGTCCCTTGCGTTCACCGTGTGTACGGTATCGTAGAAGAGCTGCAGGAGCATGGGGCAATCCGCCGTGCGATAAACTCTGATGTTCATGAATCCTCCAAACCAATGATACCCATTCTAGCATATGCAGCCGCCGTCGTCCATCCGTCCGCCTTGCACACGCATCCATCCAACATCATAGTATGCAGTAAACTGACATCATGCAAGGGAGGATGATTTGATGGTGCAAAACACATATTCCGCTGGGGATGCCTGCTGTTTTACCAGTCCGGTTCCGGCGGTGGACCCGCTCGCGGCGGATAACATCGTTGTGGCCGGGAACGTCGGTGAGGATGGCTGTACCGCGGCGGACGATGTCGGCGGCTGCGCGCTGGCAATGGCCTATTTTCCGGTTCAGGAATACCGCGCGGGATTCTGTCCCGGCGAAGCGCTGCGGCGAGGAACCCTGTTTCCGGAACTGGCGAGCGATTATGTAGGGGGGTGCTGCTGATGGATGCAATGGAACGGGCCCTGCTTGAGAAGATCGGTGAAGCGCGGTTTGCCTGCGTAGAATTGCGGCTTTACCTGGATACGCATCCGGATGATGCGATGGCAAAGGCAGACTATTTGGCATACTCCATCAAGCTGCAGCAGTTGATTGAACGGTATGAACAGCAGTACGGACCGCTGATGAATTTCGGTCAGTCACCGACGGAAGCCGGCAGCTGGGTATTTCAAAAATGGCCATGGGAACTGTAAGGAGGGCAGCATATGTGGATTTATGAAAAACGGTTGGAATATCCGGTCAACATCACCAAGCCCGACGTGAAAATGGCCAAATTGCTCATGGCGCAGTACGGCGGGCCGGACTCCGAACTCGCGGCCTCGCTTCGCTACCTGACCCAGCGCTACTCCATGCCGGATGACCGCATCCGGGCAACGCTCACAGACATCGGTACGGAGGAAATGGCGCATTGGGAAATGATCGGCGCGATGATTCATCAGAGCATGACGGGCGCAACGTGTGAGGAACTGAAGGCTGCAGGGCTCGACGGGTATTATGTCATCCACAATCACGGTGTGTTTCCGGTTGATCCGAACGGCGTTCCGTTCACTGCGGCCTATATCCAGTGCACGGGCGATCCGATCGCGGATATCTCGGAGGATATGGCAGCAGAGCAAAAGGCGCGGGCGACCTATGAGCACTTGATGAACATGACCAATAACGAGCAGATCATTGAGCCGTTGTTTTTCCTTCGCGAAAGGGAGATCGTGCATTATCAGCGTTTCGGCGAGTGCCTCGATATTTTGCAGAACATGCATGCGCCGGCCTGCGCATGCCGGTGCAGGAACCGCCGGGGCAGATAAACGACGTTGGACGGAGCGTCGATGTGCGGCGAGGGCCGTTTGCGTGCGGACGCAAGGAACAGCGCCGCGTTCAAATCGATGCGTCTTGTAAGGAACGGCCTTGTCCCGGGAGCGGACAGAGGGAAGGGCGGAGCGGCCTTCAGCCGCCGCCGCTCGCCTCTGCCCGCCCCTGTCGGGATCGATTCCCGGATGCGTGAGTCCGGCTGTATCAAAAGGAATCGGTGGATGCAAGATGAAAAACTTGACAAATACAAAGCGACATATTATAATATATTTAAACCTTTCAACGAACCGAATGTATCAACGAACAACGCAATCGGAACAGGCGGAGGATTCATGAAGAAGCAGGTTGGCATTGTCGATGTAGCACAGGAGGCTGGCGTTTCTCCCGCTACGGTTTCCTATGTGCTCAATGATGCGCCCGTCGTTATCAAACAGGAAACGCGCGAGCGCGTGCTGGCAGTGGCGGACAAGCTGCATTATGTGCCGGATCAGGCGGCCAAGACGCTGGTATCGAGTCGCAAGAGCAGGGGGAAATCCATGCTGATCGGCGTTGTCATTCCGCAGACGGAGCCGGGAAAGTATTTCATGTTCAGCAACCCGTTCTACGGCGATTTCCTCAGCGCGGTTGAATACGAAGCCCGAAAGGCGAACTACCATCTGCTGATCTCCGGCGTCAATGCTGATGAAAGCTATGCGCGAATTGCAAAGATGCGCTCGCTCGATGGCATCGTGATTGTGGGAAAATATCCGTCAGCCGATATCGATGAATATAAAAAGGCGAACATTCCGGTGGTTTTGGTCGATTGCTACTGTGACGATGATCATTTTTTTCACAGCGTGCGCACCGATGATCGCCATGGCGGGTATCTTGCCACGCAATACCTGATTGATCACGGGCACCGCGACATCGCCTTTGTGGCGGGGGATCTGAAGGAAAACGGTGTCAATTATATGCGTTTTCTCGGCTATTGCGATGCGCTGCGAGAGGCCGGGATCCCTTTGGATGAAGGACTCGTTTTTGAGGGGAGCGTAGATTTTGAATATGGCAGCCAAGCGGCGAGACAGCTTGTTCGGCAATGTGCGGAGGGAACGGCGCATGCAACGGCCGTATTTGCTACAGCCGACATCTTGGCCATCGGCATGATGAAGGGCCTGCGGGACGCCGGCATGTCCGTGCCGGAGGATTTCTCCGTCGTGGGCTTTGACGATGTGTACTTTGCGGAGATTTCATCACTGACGACTGTTCGGCAAAACATTTCTGAGAAGGGGCGCGAAGCGGCAAAGATCATGATTGCCGCCGCAGGGAGCGACCCGATAAAATATCCTCGGACGGAGCGCGTTATCCCCATGGAGCTTGTAGAACGGGCGTCTGTACGGGATATCAGGCAATCTCGATAATCGACAGGAGAGGGAAACATAGTGGGTATCAAGCATTTGCCTTGCGGACTGTATCCGCATTTCGACAGCGGTCTGGAGTGCCGGCCTTTTCCTGCCTGCGCCGGTGAAACGGTGGAGATCGGCTGCCGGCTGGATGACAGCCATGCCGAAAGCGTTGCGCTGGTGTTGGAAGACGGTACCCGGCTAAATGGGGCGCGAACCGGCTGTACCGACCGTGGCCAGCGGTATTTTCGCTTTTCTTTGCCTACGGGTCACGATTCCAAAAGCCTAACCTATCGGTTCCTTGCCTCGGATGGGGAGAAAAGCCGCCCGTATCGCTTGGAACTGCTGCAGAATGCGGAGCTGCAGCCGTCTCAAATCATCTGCAATGGTCAAAGCGCATGGATACGGTACGCGCTTCCCTGCGGAACGGCTGCATGGCGGTTGGCCTGTACCGAAGAGGGCGTAAATATTTGTTTTTTATACAATTTAAACGTTAAAACAATCAATGAGTACGAAGAGACGGAGAAAGCAGCATCGGCGCAGGGACTGTCGCTGCAGTCGGAGGACGGTCGGATTCTCGTCCGTTCTGGCCAAACCGTTCTGGCCGCGCTCGATACGGACATGCGGCTCTTTCTGGATGCGGAAGGCGGCGCGCACGCGCTGTCGTTCCGGCTGCATTTTTGCGGTAAGGCGTTTTATGGCTTTGGCGAGAAGTTTGACCGCGTCGAGCAGAGCGGCATGGCACCGCTGAACTTTGTCGTGGAGCAGTATGCCAATCAGCAGGACAAGACCTATGCGCCTATCCCGTTCTTTTATACGGAAGGCGGCGCCGGTTTTTTGCAGACGAGTACCTGTAAATCCCGTTTTTCCATCTCCAGCTCCGCAGAGACGGGTACGCGCTTTGTCACGGTTTCTGCGCGCTGTCCGCGCGAGGGCTGCCTGTTTTCCGCAATACTGCAGGCCGGCGATCCCGCGGAGCAAATTGCGGCCTATCAGCGTACAACCGGAAAAGCGGCGCTTCCGCCGCTCTGGGCGTTCGGCCCATGGATGTCTTCGAACGGATGGAATACGCAGGCTGAGGCGCTGGAACAGGTGACGCAGATGCGAAAGCTGGCCATTCCCGCAACGGTGATGGTGCTCGAGGCCTGGAGCGACGAGGAGACGTTCTATATTTGGAACGATGCCGTCTATACGCCGCGGGCGGACGGCGGGGCGTTCCGCTATGAGGATTTTTCCTTCCCCGCGGATGGGAAATGGCCCAACCCGCTGGCTTTTACGAAAACGCTGAAGCAAAACGGACTCAAACTGGTGCTCTGGCAAATTCCGGTTTTGAAATACGAAGCGCAGCCGCATGGCATGCAGCTCGATCTCGATGCAACCTATGCTATTGAAAACGGCTATTGCATTTTAAATGCGGATGGCACGCCGTACCGCATTACAGAGATGTGGTTCGGCAATTCGCTGATGCCGGATTTTACGAACGAGGACGCCAAAAAGTGGTGGTTTGACAAGCGCCGCTATCTGGTCGAAACACTTGGCGTCGCCGGATTCAAAACGGATGGCGGCGAATTTCTGTTTGATGAAACCGCGCTGCTTTCCGATGGGCGCACTGTGCTCGAGGCGCACAACGACTATCCGAATCTGTATGAAGGCGCGTACCATCAGTTTTTGCAGGGCATGCTTGGGACGGGGAAGGGGGTTACGTTCAGTCGTGCGGGCTATACCGGCGCGCAGCGGTACCCGCTGCATTGGGCGGGCGACCAGCTCTCGACATTTTCCGAGCTGCGCGGGCAGTTGGCCGCCGGGCTTTCTATGGGGCTTTCCGGCGTGCCGTTTTGGGGCTTTGACATTGGCGGCTTTGCCGGAGAATTCCCGTCTACCGAGCTGTATCTGCGCGCAGCGGCGTTTGCTGCTTTCTCACCGGTTATGCAGTTTCACTCCGAGCCGCGCTATGGGCAGTATTACATGACTGAACGCCGGCACTGGAACAACGATCGCAGCCCATGGAACATGGCGGAGGCGAACCACGATGACCGCATCATACCCATCTATCGGTTTTTCGCCAACCTGCGCATGAACCTGTTGCCATACATCTATGCCGAGGCAAAGCACTGCGCAAAGAGCGGGCGGCCGCTCATGGCACACTTGATTTACGATTTTTTGAAAACGGACGGCGATGCTGTTCTGTATGCGGAGGATCAGTACCTGTTCGGGCGGTCGCTGCTGGTTGCGCCGCTGATCCAAGAGGGCGAGTCGGAGC
>ERZ857882.2304-NODE-2304-length-20073-cov-6.509342_pt1 | contig 20073 bp, 13 predicted proteins | sample MGYA00519697_ERZ857882 | MGnify/ENA primary metagenome ERZ857882 (study PRJEB31778, sample SAMEA3449373) | human gut metagenome | biome: human gut; feature: human-associated habitat; material: faeces | place: United Kingdom | collected 2010/2012 ...
GAGGTGACGAACCTCTCCCCGGATTCCCCCCAGGGCGACCGGGCGGTCTTTGATCTGCTCCCCGCGCTGGAAGGCCATCCCATCATTTCCGCCGCCGACATCCCTGATTTGGTTCCCATTCTCGCCGTTACGGCAGCGTGCAAAAACGGTGGGGTGTTCACGGACATCCGGCGGCTGCGGTTGAAAGAGTCCGACCGGGTCGCGTCCGTTATTGCCATGGTGGAAGCGCTGGGCGGGAAAGCCCATGCCTCCGAGGACACCCTGACGGTGTACGGCACGGGGCTGGTCGGCGGGACGGTGGATGCCATGAACGACCACCGCATTGCCATGTCCGCCGCCGTCGCAGCCACGGCCTGCAAAGCCACCGTGACCATTCTGGGTGCGGAGTGTGTAGAAAAGTCCTATCCAAAATTCTTTGAAGAATATGCCTGTTTAGGAGGTAACTATGAGCAGTACCTACGGTGAGAATTTGAAATTGTCCATTTTCGGTCAATCCCACGGCGCGGCCATCGGCATGACGCTGGACGGCATTCCGGCGGGTTTTTCCGTGGACACGGACGCTCTGCAAGTTTTCCTGAACCGCCGCGCCCCCGGCCAGAACGACTGGTCAACACCGAGAAAGGAAGCCGACCGGCCGGAATTTCTCTCCGGAATTCTGGACGGCTTCACCTGCGGCGCGCCCATCGCCGCCGCGATTTACAACAAAAACACCCGCTCCGGTGACTATGCCAATCTGAAGGACTGCCCCCGTCCCGGCCACGCGGATTTCACCGCCCAGATCAAGTACGGCGGATTCCAGGACGCCGCCGGGGGCGGACACTTTTCCGGCCGTCTGACCGCGCCGCTGTGCATTGCGGGCGGGCTGTGCAAGCAATGGCTGGAAGGCAAGGGGATTCAGGTTTTCGCCCACATTGCCGCGATTTCCGGGATTTCCGACACGCCCTTTGACCCCCTCGCCCCGGATGCGGATTTGATACAGCCGGAGTTTCCGGTGGTAAATCAGGACGCGGGGGCGCGGATGCGCGCCGCCATCTCCGCCGCCAAGAGCGACGGCGACAGCGTGGGCGGTATTGTGGAATGCGCCGTCACAGGTCTTCCCGCCGGGGTGGGAGAGCCCATGTTCGGCGGTGTGGAGAGCCGGATCGCCCAGATCGTCTACGGTGTTCCCGCCGTGAAGGGTGTGGAATTCGGCGCGGGCTTTGCCGCCGCAAAACTGCGTGGCAGTCAGAATAACGACGATTACGTTATTTCGGACGGTCAAATCCACACCGCCACCAACAACGCCGGCGGCATTCTCGGCGGCATCACCACCGGAATGCCCCTGATTTTCCGGGCAGCCCTCAAGCCCACGCCCTCCATTTCCCGCCCCCAGCAGAGCGTCTGCTTAAGCAGCGGAGAAATGCAGGAGCTGGTCGTCAAAGGCCGCCATGACCCATGCATCGTCCCCAGAGCCGTTCCGGTGATCGAGGCCGCAGCCGCCATCGCCATATTCGATATGATTCTGGGCAACACCCAGGCAGACAGGAGGAAACCGTAAATGGACTTGAATGACATTCGCAGTGAAATCGACAAAATTGACGATGAGCTGGTTCGCCTGTTCTGTCAGCGGATGCACGTCGCCGCCCAGATTGCGGACTACAAAAAGGCCAACAATCTGCCCATTTTTCAGCCCGCCCGGGAGCGGGTGAAGCTCCAGGACGTGGCGGAAAAGGCCGGCTCCGAAATGGCCAATTACACCCGGGTTCTGTACTCCATGCTGTTCGAGCTGAGTCGCAGTTACCAGTCCAAGCGCAACAGGGAGTTCAGCCCCCTTTACAAAAGCATTACCCAGGCCATCGAGCATACGCCCAAGCTCTTTCCCCAGGCGCCCATGGTCGCCTGTCAGGGCGTGGAGGGCGCTTATTCCCAGATTTCCTGCGAAAAGATTTTCAAAAATCCCTTCATTATGTACTTCAAGTCCTTCGAGGCCGTGTTCAACGCCATCGATCAGGGACTGTGCCAATACGGCATTCTGCCCATCGAAAACTCCACCGCCGGTTCCGTGAACAAGGTGTACGATCTGATGATCGAGCATAATTTCTCCATCGTCCGCACCTTCCGGCTGAAAATCGACCATAATCTTCTGGTCAATCCCGGCACCAACCTCGCCGACATCAAGGAAGTCTACTCCCACGAGCAGGCCATCAACCAGTGCGGCAACTTCCTCCACAGTCTCCCGGGGGTCAATGTCGTTCCCGTGGACAATACCGCCGTGGCAGCCCAGATGGTCGCCCAGTCCGGCAGAAAGGACGTGGCCGCCCTGTCCAGCCGCGCCTGTGCCGAATTATACGGGCTTGATTGTCTGCGCTCCTCCGTGCAGGACAAGGGCAACAACCGCACCCGCTTCATCTGCATCAGCCGGAACCTGGAAATCTACCCCGGCTCCGACAAAACCTCCATCATGATGGTTCTGAACCACAAGCCCGGCGCCCTTTACAAGGTGCTGGCACGGCTCTACACTTTGGGCATCAACGTCACGAAGCTGGAATCCCGCCCCATTCCCGACCGGGAATTTGAGTTCATGTTCTATTTCGATCTGGAAACCTCCATTTATTCCGAGGAATTCGTACAGCTGATGTGCGAGCTGGACGAGATGTGCGAGGAATTCAAATACCTGGGCAGCTACACGGAGGTGGTCTGATGAAATGCGGACTGCTGGGTCGGAAGCTGGGTCACAGCTACTCCCCCCAGATTCACGCCTGTCTCGGGGATTATTCCTATACCCTCTTTGAAAAAGAGCCGGAGGAAATCGAAGATTTCCTGAAAAACGGGGATTTTACCGGGCTGAACGTCACCATTCCCTACAAAAAAGCGGTCATCCCCTATCTGGCCGAGCTGTCCCCGAATGCTAAAAAGCTGGGAGCTGTGAACACCATCGTCCGTAGATCGGATGGTACTCTGTTCGGTCACAACACGGACTATTTTGGTTTTGCTTCTCTTCTGAAACGAAGCGGCCTGAATGTCGCCGGGAAAAAAGTTCTGGTGCTGGGCAGCGGCGGCGCCTCCAATACCGTCACGGCTGTTTTGGCTGAGCTGGGCGCTGAGACTGTGGTCATCTCCCGCTCCGGGGAAAACAATTACGGAAACCTACAGCGCCACGAGGACGCCGCCGCCATTGTCAACGCGACCCCCGTCGGCATGTATCCCAACACTGGAGTTTCTCCCGTGGATCTGAAGCGGTTCCCCAAGCTGGAAGGGGTGCTGGATGTGATCTACAACCCCGCCCGCACCCAGCTGCTGCTGGACGCCGAAGCGCTTCACATTCCCTGCGCCAACGGGCTTTGGATGCTGGTCGCCCAGGCCAAGGAATCCGCCGAATATTTTACCGGCAAGTCCATTGACGACGCCGTTATTGCCAAAATCTACGGAACCCTCGCTGCCCAGATGGCAAACATCGTTCTCATCGGAATGCCAGGGTGCGGAAAAAGCACCGTCGGTACTCTGCTGGCGGACAAGCTCGGCAGAAAGCTGATGGATGCCGACGAGGAAATTGTCCGTCTTGCGGGAAAGTCCATCCCCGCAATCTTCGCGGAGGACGGCGAGACCGTTTTCCGGAACTGGGAGACAGAGGCTCTGTCCCGGCTGGGCAAGCAGTCCGCGCTGGTCATCGCCACCGGCGGCGGCTGTGTGACCCAGATGCGAAACTACCCGCTGCTTCACCAAAACGGCACGATTTTCTGGCTGAAACGGGACATTTTCAAGCTGCCCACCGACGGCCGCCCCCTGTCCCAGGCTAGTCCCTTGGATGCAATGTTCGCAAAGCGCGCCCCCATGTACGCCGCCTTTGCCGATCACGCCGTCAGCAATGACGGCACCGCCGTGGAAACCGTCGCCGCCATTTTGTCGATCATGGAGGAACCCATATGAAAATTCTGGTCATCAACGGCCCCAACCTGAACATGCTGGGCATCCGGGAGCCGGGTATCTACGGCAAAAGCACCTTCGCCGATCTTCTGCGGCTGCTGGACGAAACCGCCGACGCCGAGGGTCTGGAGGTGGAGCAGTACCAGTCCAACCATGAGGGGGACATTGTGGATAAAATTCAGTGGGCATACGGCAAGGTGGACGGCATCGTCATCAACCCCGCCGCTTATACCCATACCTCCGTGGCCATTCTGGACGCCCTGAAAGCCGTTTCCATCCCCGCCGTGGAGGTTCACATCTCCGACGTGGACGCAAGAGAACCCTTCCGTCAAATCTCCTACGCGGGAATGGCATGCGTGAAGACCATCAAAGGCCACGGTCTGGAGGGCTATCGGGAGGCCATGCTGTACCTCAAGGAACACTACAGCTAAAACTTTCCCCATTGCCGAATGGCAATGGGGAAGATAATCACTTGCGGAAGACCAGCAGCTTGCTGGAGACGTAATTCAGAATTACCACCACAACGCTGATGATCAGCTTCCAGAGATTGCCGTCCCAGCCGCAGACGTCCACGGTCAGGAAGACCAGCGCCGTTTCCAGACCGCCGGATGCTGCCCGGCAGCCCACGAATTTGCCCAGCTCCGGCAAAACGGTCTTCATCGACCAATCGTGGCTTTTGAACACGAAGGGCTTGTTCGTCACGTAGGCGAAGGCAACCGCCGCCACCCAGGCAATGATATTGCTGACGGCAGCGCTGATGCCAAGCAGGTTGTAAAGCGGCAGATAAACCAGGTAATTGACCACCGTCGTCAGCACGCCGAAAAAGAGATAGCTGACCATATCCCAGTGCTTCATGACCAAAGCACGAATTTTCTCAAACATATTTTCCTCCTTACAACCCCAGTTCTTCCCCAACCAGGATGAATTTGATCCGTCCGGGGGGATTGCAGTTGCGGGTGATGAGAATCTGGTTGCAGATGCAGCCGTCGCTCTTGCAGTCGGCGCAGACGCCCGTCACCTCGCAGGGCGTTTTTGCGTCGAAGCGCTGCTTGTTCTGGGGCGCGGCAACCATTCTCGCCCGCTCCACGGCGGCGTCCAGAGAATCCACCACCTTGTTCATTCCCGCAATGACGATCACGGACTCCGGCCCATAGACGATGGCCGCCACCCGGTTGCCGTTGCCGTCGATGTTCACCATCTGACCGTCCAGGCTCAGCGCGTTTGCGCCGGTGATGAACACGTCCGCGCCAAGGCACTGCTTCATGATCGCTTTCCGTTCCTCCGGGGTCGCAGCCCGCTCCCGGTCGAGGGCGCGGTAATCCCCTGTCCGTACGGCGTCCAACAAGCCGATCTGCTGAGCAGACATTGCGCCGCCCCAGCCCACACTGGAACCGGCGGGAATCCATTCCAGCGCCTTTTCCAGTGCTTCGGCCTTGTCTGCGCAGTAGCAGGCTTCAAAATGGCGGCTGTGGAGATTCTTGATGAGCACATTGGCGCGTTTTTCATAGTATTTCCGTTTCGGGTCGGTCACAGTAACCACTCCTTTTTCTTCCTATCATATCGCCTATCATACCGCATAAACAGAAAAAAGTAAAGAGAGGACACCATCATGCAGAATATGATTTTCAAGCGCAAGCTGCCCATCCCCAAGGAGATCAAGGAGCAGTACCCCCTGACCGCCGAACTTTCTCAGGTCAAAGCCCGCCGGGACAAGGAAATTGCCGACGTTTTCACCGGAAAAAGCAGCAAAATGGTGCTGATCATCGGCCCCTGCTCCGCCGACCGGGAGGATGCGGTGCTGGAATACTGCGAGCGTCTGGCAAAATTGCAGGAGGCGGTGTCGGACAAGCTGGTTCTGATTCCCCGGGTCTACACCAACAAACCCCGCACCACCGGCGACGGCTATAAGGGTCTTCTGCACCAGCCCGACCCCCGAAAAACCTCCGACATGCTGGAGGGCGTCATTGCCATCCGCCGTCTGCACACCAATGTGCTGGCAAGCACCGGCCTTCCCACCGCCGACGAAATGCTCTACCCCGACAATTACCGCTATCTTTCCGATCTGTTGTCCTATGTGGCGGTGGGCGCGCGGAGTGTCGAAAATCAGGAGCACCGTCTGACCTCCAGCGGCATTGACATTCCCGTAGGCATGAAAAACCCCACCAGCGGCGATATTTCCGTCATGCTCAATTCCATCATGGCCGCCCAGCACCCCCACACCTTCATCTACCGGGGCTGGGAGGTGGACACCACCGGCAATCCCCTTGCCCACGCCATCCTCCGGGGCTATGTGAACAAGCACGGCGAGTCCATGCCCAACTACCACTTTGAGGAGCTGGAACGGCTGTACAACGCCTACACCGCCAAGGGCTTACAGAACATGGCGCTGATCGTGGACGCCAACCACGCCAATTCCGCTAAAAAGTATCAGGAGCAGCCCCGCATCTGCAAGGAAGTGCTGCATTCCTGCCGCCACAGCGGCGAAATCAAGTCCATGGTCAAAGGCTTTATGATAGAATCCTACCTGGAACCCGGCTGCCAGAAGATTGGCGACGGCGTTTACGGCAAGTCCATCACCGACCCTTGTCTCGGCTGGGAAGATACGGTTCGTCTGGTTCAGGATATTGCGGATTTGATCTGAATGTGCTATACTGGGTGCCATCGAGCCTAAAAATGGAGTGATGCAATATGACAGCAGAACAAATGGTGCAATATGCCTATGAGGAAGGCTTTTCCGCCGCCGCAGTGGTGGATACCGCCGACATCGTCTTTGACCCCTCGTTCCGGCCTTACTGCGAGGAAAACCTCTGCGGGCAGTACGGCGCGAACTACTCCTGTCCCCCGGACTGCGGCACGCCGGAGGAGATGAAGCAGAAGGTGCTTGCCCACAAAAAGGCGCTGGTGCTGCAAAGCATCTGGCAGCTGGAAAGCTATACCGACACCCCCGCCATCAAGAAGGGAAAATCCGGTCACAACACCGCCGCCATCCGTCTGATGAAGCGTTGCCGTGACGAAGGGTGCGACGGCTTTCTGGTGGGCGCCAGCGGCTGCGCCCTGTGTTCCCCCTGCACAAGAAAAAATAACGAGCCATGCCGGTTCCCAGACCTGAAATATTCCTGCATGTCCGCCTACTGCATCTTCGTCAAGAAGCTGGCAGACCTGTGCGGCATGGAATACACCTGCGGCGACGGCCTGATCGCGTTTTTCGGAATGTACGTATTTGACTGAAGGATACTGCAAAAAGTTCCCGTTTCCTGTCGGAAACGGGAACTTTTTGTAATTTACAGGTTTGTATAGCCCATCAGGCTTTCGTCCACTACGGCGGCGGTGTCCCGGCCTTCCCGCAGCGCCCACACCACAAGGCTCTGTCCCCGGCGCATATCCCCGCAGACAAATACCTTTGGCTGGCTTGTCGCGTACTTCACGTCCGCCACATTACCCCGGGGGGTCATATCCACGCCGAAGGCTTCGGCAACGTAGCCCTCGCAGCCCAGGAATCCCGCCGCGATAAGCACCAGATCGCACTCCACGGAGAATTCCTCCCCGGTGGGAACCATCATCCGCCGCCCGTCCACCACCTTGCTTTCCAGACGGGCAATGAGCGCCCCGCAGACCTGCCCGGCTTCGTTCTTGTAGAACTCCTTGACGGTGGTCTGGTATTCTCGGGGGTCGTGGCCGAACACGGCAATGGCCTCCTGCTGGCCGTAGTCGGTTTTCAGCACCCGCGGCCACTCCGGCCATGCGTTGCCGGGAGCGCGGGACTGGGGCGGGCAGGGCATCATTTCCAGCTGCATGATGCCCGTGCAGCCCTGACGGATGGCAGTGCCTACGCAGTCATTGCCCGTGTCTCCACCGCCGATGACCAGCACATTTTTGCCCTTGGCCGTGACGGCCTTGCCGTCGGCGAAATCCGAGTCAAGCAGACTTTTTGTCACGCTGGTCAGGTAGTCCACGGCGAAGTAAATTCCCTCGGCGTCCCGTCCGGGTACGCCGATATCCCGGGGCTTTTTCGCGCCGCAGCACAGAACCACCGCATCATAATTCTCCATCAGCTCCTCGGCGGAGACGTCCCGCCCCACGTCGGCGTTGGTGACGAACTCGATGCCCTCTTCTTCCAGAATCTTCACCCGGCGGTCGATGACCCACTTTTCCAGCTTCATGTTGGGGATGCCGTACATCAGCAGGCCGCCCACCCGGTCGGCGCGCTCGTACATGGTCACCTTATGGCCGCGCTTGTTCAGCAGGTCGGCGACGGACAGCCCGGAGGGGCCGGTGCCGACCACTGCCACCCGCTTTCCGGTGCGCGCCGGTGGCGGGACGGCGTGGATTGCGCCGCTTTCGTAGCCGTACTCCACGATCGCCCGCTCGTTTTCCTTCACCGTCACGGCAGACCCCGTGGCCATGCCGCAGGTGCAGGCGGCCTCGCACAGCGCCGGGCAGACCCGGCTGGTGAATTCAGGGTAGCGGTTTGTGGCAATGAGCCGCTTCGCCGCCAGATCCCACCGCCCCTGATACACCAGATCGTTCCATTCGGGGATGAGGTTATTTAAGGGGCAGCCGCTTGCCATGCCGCCGATCATCATGCCGCTCTGGCAGAAGGGCACGCCGCAGTCCATGCACCGCGCGCCCTGCGCCTGCTGTTCGTCGCAGTGCAGCGGAATATGAAATTCATTGAAATTTTTAATACGTTCCTCAGGGGCGATCTCCCGGCTGGTCTGCCGGTCGATCTCCATAAATCCGGTGGGTTTTCCCATATCCCCGCCTCCTTATTTCCCGTTTTTCATGGCGTAAAACGCCTCGATCTGCGCCTGCTCGCTGTCCTCGCCCTTTTCCTCCATCTGGGCGATCAGGCGGAGCATCTTATCATAGTCGTGGGGCAGAACCTTCTTGAACTTTGGCAGATATTCGCCGAAGTTTTCCAGAATTTCCTTACCCCGGGGCGAGCCTGTGGCCTCCACATGCTCCCGGATCAGGTCTTTCAGCAGGGACACATCGTACTTATGCTCCACGCTTTCCAGCGTGACCATGTCCTTGTTCACCCGCTGGTAGAAGTCCCAATCCTCATCCAGCACGTAGGCGATGCCGCCGCTCATGCCTGCGGCGAAGTTCTTGCCGGTCTTGCCCAGCACCACCACCGTGCCGCCGGTCATGTACTCGCAGCCGTGGTCGCCCACGCCCTCCACCACGGCGACGGCACCGGAATTGCGGACGCAGAACCGCTCCCCCGCCACGCCGTTGATAAACGCCTTGCCGCCGGTGGCGCCGTAGAAGGCCACGTTGCCGATCAGGATATTTTCACTGCGGTCGTAGGTCACGTTCTTCGGCGGGTAGACGATGATCCTGCCGCCGGAAAGTCCCTTGCCCAGATAGTCGTTGCTGTCGCCGATCAGTTCCAACGTCAGCCCCTTGGGGATGAACGCGCCGAAGCTCTGACCGCCGTAACCGGTGCAGACCACATGGAAGGTGTCGTCCGGAAGGGTGTTGCCGAATTTCGCCGTGATCTCGCTGCCGAAAATGCTGCCGAAGGTGCGGTCGGTGTTGCCCACCTCCATCTGAACGGTCATAGGCTTTGGCTCCGCCATATCGAAGCTCTTTTTGAACTTCTTCATCAGCACCTTCATGTCCGGGGTCTGTTCCAGCTTGAAGTCGTACACCGCCTTGGGGTCAAAGTGGACATTGGTGTTCTCCACCAGCGGGTTTTGCAGCAGTCCCGACAAATCCATTTCGCTGGCGCGGGATCCGGCGGGGGCGGGACGCACCTTCAGCAAGTCCGTGCGGCCTACCAGCTCGTCCACCGTGCGCACGCCCAGCTTCGCCATATATTCCCGCAGCTCCTGGGCCATGAACTTCATGAAGTTCATCACGTACTCAGGCTTGCCTATAAACTTCTTTCTCAGCTCGGGGTTCTGGGTGCAGATGCCCATGGGGCAGGTGTCCAGATTGCACACCCGCATCATCACGCAGCCCATGGCCACCAGCGGCCCGGTGCCGAAGCCGAATTCCTCCGCGCCCAGCATGGCGGCGATGGCCACGTCCCGGCCGCTCATGAGCTTACTGTCGGACTCGATGCGCACACGGGAACGCAGGCCGTTCATGATGAGGCACTGGTGCGCCTCCGCGATGCCCAGCTCCCAGGGAAGTCCGGCGTTGTGGATGGAGGAATTGATGGACGCCGCGCCCGTGCCGCCGTCAAAGCCGGAGATCAAAATGACCTCCGCACCGGCCTTGGCCACGCCGGCGGCAATGGTGCCGACCCCCGCTTCGCTTACCAGCTTGACGTTGATGGCGGAGCTGCGGTTGGCGCATTTCAGGTCGTAGATCAGCTGCGCCAGATCCTCGATGGAATAGATATCGTGATGGGGCGGCGGGGAAATCAGCCCCACGCCGGTGATGGAGTGACGGCACTTTGCCACCCAGGGATAAACCTTGCCGCCGGGAAGCTGGCCGCCCTCGCCGGGCTTCGCGCCCTGTGCCATCTTGATCTGGATTTCCTTGGCGGAAACCAGGTATTTGCTGGTGACGCCGAACCGGGCGGAGGCAACCTGCTTGATGGCGGAATTTCGCTCGGTGCCGTAGCGTTCCTCGTCCTCGCCGCCCTCGCCGGTGTTGGACTTGCCGCCCAAACGGTTCATGGCAATGGCAAGGCATTCATGGGCTTCCTTGGACAGCGCGCCGTAGCTCATGGCGGCGGTCTTGAAGCGCTTGACAATGGCGTCTACCCCTTCCACTTCCTCAATGGGGACGCCGGTTTCGGGGTAGTTAAATTCCAGCAGACTCCGCAGGTGCATATCGTCGCCGCCCTCGTTGGCTGCGGCGGCGGTGTATTGCTTGAACTTGCCGTAATCCCCTGTCCACACCGCCTGCTGCAACAGATGAATGGTCTGGGGATTGTACAGGTGCTGCTCCGCCGCGCTCCCGCTGCGGAATTTGTGGGCGCCCACACTGGGCAAGTCCATGTAAATGTCCAGCCCCAGAGGGTCGAAGGCCTGCTGGTGACGGTCCTCCATGTCCTTCTGGATATCGGCAATGGTAATGCCGCCCACCCGGCTGACGGTGTTGGTAAAGTATTTGTCAATGACCTCCCGGCTGATGCCCACGGCCTCGAAAATCTGGCTGCCCTGATAGGACTGGATGGTGGAAATGCCCATCTTGGAGGCGATCTTCACGATACCCGCCAGCACCGCCTTGTTGTAGTCGTTGACGGCGGCGTAGAAATCCTTTTCCAGCAGCCCGTCGCTGATCAAATTGCCGATGCTCTCCTGGGCAAGATACGGGTTGATGGCGCAGGCGCCGAAGCCAAGAAGCGTGGCAAAGTCATGGACAAGTCTCGGTTCGCCGCTTTCCAGAATCAATGCCATGGCGGTGCGCTTCCGGGTGCGAACCAGATATTTGGACACCGCACTGACGGCCAGCAGACTGGGAATGGCGACGTGATACTCGTCAATATCCCGATCGGACAAAATCAGGATGTTCGTGCCGTCCCGGTACGCCCGGTCAACGTCCACGAACAGCCGGTCGATGGCCTTTTCCAGGGGGGTGTTTTTATAGTAGCAGATGGACACCGTCTCCACCTTGAAGCCGGGGACGTCCATGGTCTTGATTTTCAGCAAGTCCGTCTCCGTGAGGATGGGGTTGTTGATTTTCAGAACCTTACAGTTTTCCGCGCCCTCCTCCAGCAGATTGCCTTGTGCGCCCACATATACGGTGGTGGAGGTGACGATTTTCTCCCGCAGCGCGTCGATGGGCGGGTTCGTGACCTGGGCGAACATCTGCTTGAAATACTCGAACAGCGGCGGGCGGGTGTGGCTGAGGACGGCCAGCGGGGTGTCGCTGCCCATCGCGCCGGAGGGTTCCGCGCCGTTCTTCGCCATGGGGAGCATGATGGTCTTCAAATCCTCGTAGCGGTAGCCGAAGGCCTTCTGAAGCCGTACCATTTCTTCTCTCGTATAGGAGGGGATTTTCCGGTTGGGAACCGTCAGATCGGAGAGGTTGACCAAATTCCGATCCAGCCATTCGCCGTAGGGCTGGCGGCTGGCGTACTCCGCTTTCAGGTGCTCATCGTCCACCAGCTCGCCCTTCACCGTGTCCACCAGCAGCATCTTGCCGGGGCGCAGACGATCCTTGCGGATGACGTGTTCCTGCGGGATGTCCAGAACGCCCACCTCGCTGGACAGGATCAGCCGTCCGTCGTCGGTGATGTAATAGCGGCTGGGGCGCAGACCGTTCCGGTCAAGGACAGCACCCATCACGTCGCCGTCGCTGAACAGAATGGACGCAGGGCCGTCCCAGGGCTCCAGCATGGTCGCATAATACTGGTAGAAATCCTTCTTCTTGGGATCCATGTTTTTATTGTTGCTCCAGGGTTCCGGAATGGTGACCATCACCGCCAGGGGCAAATCCATGCCGTTCATGACCATGAATTCCAGGGTGTTGTCCAGCATGGCGGAGTCGGAGCCGCCCTGGTTGACAATGGGCAGCACCTTGGTCATGTCATCCTTCAGAAAGCGGCTGGCAATGGTCTCCTCCCGGGCAAGCATGGTGTCCACATTGCCCCGGATGGTGTTGATCTCACCGTTGTGGAGAATGAACCGGTTGGGATGCGCCCGGTTCCAGCTGGGGGAGGTGTTGGTGGAGAAGCGGCTGTGAACCATGCCGATGGCGGTCTCATAGTCCTCGTCCTGTAAATCCGGGTAGAACTGCCGCAGCTCCTTGACCAGGAACATGCCCTTGTACACGATGGTACGGCTGGACAAACTGCACACGTAGGTCTCCTGACTGGATTGCTCGAACACCCGGCGCACCACATACAGCCGCCGGTCAAAGGCGATTCCGGCGACCATTCTCGGCGGCTTTCCCACAAACGCCTGCCAGATGCTGGGCATACAGTCCCGCGCCTTCTGCCCCAGATACTCCGGGCATACCGGCACCTGCCGCCAGCCCAGGAAGGGCAGCCCCTCCTTCTTGCAGATGATCTCAAACAGCTTCTTCGCCTGATTGCGCCGCAATTCCTCCTGGGGGAAGAAGAACATGCCCACGCCGTATTCCCGCTCCGCGCCCAGGGTGATACCCGCGGCCGCGGCGGCCTTTGCAAAGAATTTATGGCTGACCTGCAACAGGATGCCCACGCCGTCGCCGGTCTTTCCTTCGGCGTCCTTGCCTGCCCGGTGTTCCAGATGCTCCACGATTTGCAGCGCGTCATCCAGCGTCCGGTGGCTTTTGCGTCCCTTGATATCCACCACCGCGCCGATGCCGCAGTTGTCGTGTTCAAACCGGGAATCGTACAACCCGGCAGGCGTTGTGCGTTCGGTGAAATTTTCCATAGCTTTTTCTCCTTCGGGCTACAAAAAATAAACGGCGTTTCCGCGCACAGGGCAAAAATGCCCCATGGGGAACGCCATTGTTCTCTGGGCTTATGATAGCACAAAGGGGAACACTTTACAAGGCAGAAGAAATCCCGTTTTCCTCCGGTATCTTTGTTTCATTTGCCCAAAATCCGGCAAAAAGCCGCCGCAAAAATCGCGGCGGCTTATGAAAAATCACTTTCGGCTGTCTCTCTGCTTTTCCAGCTTGAGATACATTTCCTTCAAATGCTCGGCAAGAGGGCTGTCCGAACGGAAGGGGGAGAAAAAGTGGTACTTGGCAGCGGCATTCTGGTTGAAATCCCGGATGTGGTCCTTGATGCTCTCGTATTTCACGACGACCTTGTTTTCCTCGGCGAACTTCTTCAGCTTGACAATGATCTGGCTGGAATGCACCACGTCGATGATGAACACACCGAAGAACATGCCAATGAAGAAGGAAAACGCCAGATTGTTGGACAGCCACGCCAGGGCGTTGAGAATGTAGGGATGAATCAGGAAATAATAGGCCGCTCCAAGCGCCGCCCAGAAGAAGGAGAACAGCGGGCAGATGATTCCCTGAATGTTGCCCCAAAGATTCGAATAGTCCCACAGCCGAACCTTCAGATATTTCAGGCAGGCAATACCCGCGATATACTCAATCAGCGTCATGGCCACGGCCATGGCAATGAACAGCACCACCCGGTTCCAGACGGGGTTTGCAATCAGGTGCAGGTTTTCAAGCGACGCCAGCAGGAACAGCGTACACAGGCCGAAGCCGTAAATCGGCAGATACGGGCCGGTGCAGAAGCCGGGGTTGATCCACTTTTTGTGGCGGTGGGTCAGGTTGCGGTACAGAAGCTCCAGCACCCATCCGAAGCACGAGCCGATGAAGAACAAAAACGCAAGTACCAGACTAAGCCTCATAAGGATTCTCCTTTTTCTATCTTGTTTCCAGTTTATTTATTTTTTCTAAACACTAACGAAATAATTCTTTAAGAGACTGTAAACACGCTGAAAAAAACGATGACCCGCAAAGCACAATTTGGCGTATCTTATCCAATTTAGTGCTTGCAGTCTTTCCACATTTTGATTATAATAGTTCCTATCCAAAAAGTCAACTTTCGTTTCGCCTTTGAGGGGCATTTTGCCCAAAGGGCGTGTTAGGAGGATATTATGTCTGAAAAGAACCCACCGGACAGTAATTTCATGACAAAGCTTGCCACGTTTATTGTGGACAAAAAGACTTTGTTCTTCCTTTTGTACATATTTGCCGTGATTTTCTGTGCGTTTTCCTCCGGATGGGTGAATGTGGAAAACGATGTCACCACCTACCTGCCCGAGGACACGGAGACCCGTCAGGGCATCGTGGCGATGAACGACAACTTCACCACCTTCGCCACCGCCAAAATCATGGTGTCCAACGTCACCTACGAAACGGCGGAGGAATTGTCCAAGCAGATTGAGGACGTGGAAGGGGTCAGCATGGTCACCTTCGACGACACCCCCGATCACTACACCAACGCCTCGGCGCTGTTTGACATCAGCTTTGACGGCGTTGTCTCCGACGAGATCAGCAAGCAGGCGCTATCGGATGTGGAAGCGCTGATGGACGGCTACGACTACTGCGTGTACTCCGACGTGGGCTACGATGAAAACGCCACCCTGCAAGGGGAAATGTCCGTCATTCTGATCATAGCCGTGGTCATCATCATCATCGTGCTGACCCTGACCTCCCGCTCCTATGCCGAGGTTCCCGTGCTGATGATTACCTTCGGCGTGGCGGCCCTTCTGAATATGGGAACCAACTTCCAGCTGGGTACCATCAGCTTCATCTCCAACTCCGTGGCCGTGGTACTACAGCTGGCGCTGGCCATTGACTATGCCATCATCCTGTGCCACCGCTTCACCGACGAGCGGGAGACCCGCACCGCCCGGGACGCCTGCATCACCGCCCTGAGCAAGGCCATCCCGGAGATCAGCGCTTCGTCCCTGACCACGGTGTCCGGCCTGGCCGCGCTGGGCTTCATGGAGTTCAAAATCGGTCTGGACATGGCGCTGGTTCTGGTGAAGGCCATTTTGTTCAGTTTGCTCTCCGTCTTCACCCTGATGCCGGGACTTCTGATGCTGTTCAGCCCGCTGATGGATCGTACCCGCCACAAAAAGCTCCTGCCCAACATCACGCCCATCGGCAAGTTTGCCGTGAAAGCCCGGCGTGTTGTACCGCCGCTGTTTGTAATTCTCTTGGTTGGCGCGTTCATTCTGTCCAGCCGCTGTCCCTTTGTATACAGCTACAACAATATTGAGACCGCGAACATGAACGAGCGTCAGACGGCCTACTTCAAAATTCAGAACACCTTCGGCACAAGCAACATGGTGGCGCTGGTGGTTCCCAGCGGCAATTATGACGCGGAGGCCAAAATCCTCGACGAGCTGGACGCCCGCCCGGAGGTCAAAAGCACCATGGGCCTGGCGAACATTGAGGCCATGGACGGCTACACCCTGACGGACAGCCTGAACCCCAGAGAGCTTTCCGAGCTGGTGGGCATGGATTACGAGGTGGCGCAGCTGCTCTATTCCGCCTACGCCATTGAAAACGACCAATACGGTGAATTTGTGCAGGGGCTGGACAAATACGACGTTCCCCTGTTCGATATGCTGATGTTCCTGAAAGACCAGCTGGACAGCCACAACATTTCTCTGGACGATATGGACGAAGCATCCCTGGACGATATTTTCTCCCAGCTGGACACCGCCAATAAGCAGCTGAAAAGCGATCGCTACAGCCGGATGGTGGTTTACCTGAACCTGCCGGAGGAAAGCGACGAGACCTTTGCGTTCCTGAAGGAAATGCGCAGCATCGTCGGAAAATACTACGACAGTGACTATTACGTCGTGGGCAACTCCACCAGCTCCCGCGACCTGTCCTCCTCCTTCGCCAAGGACAATCTGGTGATCTCCATTCTGTCCTCCCTGTTCGTCATCCTGGTTCTGCTGTTCACCTTCCAGTCGGCGGGATTGCCCATTTTGCTGATTGCCTGTATCCTGGGAAGCGTGTGGATTAACTTCTCCGTCCCCACTCTGGCAAATCAGCCGCTGTACTTCCTGGGCTACCTGATCGTGCAGTCCATTCAGATGGGTGCGAACATCGACTACGCCATCGTCATTTCCAGCCACTATCAGGAGCTGAAGGCCACGATGACCCATAAGGAAGCCATTGTGGAAGCGCTGAACGCCTCCTTCCCCACCATCTTCACCTCCGGCACCATTCTGTCCGCCGCCGCTCTGCTGATCGGCAACATTTCCACCAACCCCGTTATTTCCATTCTCGGCACCTGCCTGGGTCGCGGTACGATTATTTCCATCGTCATCGTGTTGGGTGTTCTGCCCGCCATCCTCGTGCTCAGCGATTCCATCATCAACCGCACCTCCTTCCAGATGAAGGGCATCGAGCTGCCCACCAGAACCGCCAGCGGCACCATGTATGTCAGCGGCCATCTGCGGGGTCAGGTCAGCGGCATGGTGGACGGCGAATTCACCGGAACGATCCGGGGCGAGATGAACGCCATCGTCTCCACCAACACCCAGGTCAAAAAACTGGACGAATCCGATGCGGAAGGAGGCGAAGACAATGCGTAATCTGCTGAAAAGAATATCTGCTCTGCTTCTGTGTCTGCTTCTCGTTCTCAGTCTGCCGGTAACGGCGCTGGCCGAGGAAGCCCAGGACAGCGAGGAAGGCACGACCCTGCGCATTGCGCGCCGGCAGCAGTTTCTGGACTTCGCGGAAAACTGCCGTCTGGACAGCTACAGCCGGAACCTGAGCGTGATCCTGCTGACGGATATTGACCTCACCGGCGTGGATTTTTCAGGAATCCCCATTTTCTGCGGCAATTTCGACGGGAATGGCCACACTGTCTCCGGCCTCAGCATCACCCGGGACGGCTCCAACATGGGTCTGTTTCGCTATGTTGACGCCTCTGGGGTCATCCAGAATCTCACCGTTTCGGGAAAAGTCACGCCTGACGGAAGCCGCAGCGCCGTGGGCGGCATTGCCGGACACAATGCCGGTAAAATCCAGAACTGCTTCTTTGACGGCACGGTTTCCGGTTCGGATGATGTGGGCGGCATCGCCGGCATCAACGCCATCACCGGTATCATCGACGGCTGCCATTCCAAAGGCGTCATCACCGGCGACCACCGGGTCGGCGGCGTCGTGGGAAATAACCTTGGCGTTGTCCGCAGCTGCAACAACCGCTCCGGGGTCAACACCACCGCCGAGGAAAACCAGATAAAGCTCTCCGACATTTCCCTGGAGACCATCACCGGAAGCGAATCCGTCAGCGCCGTAACGGACATCGGCGGTATCGCCGGTACCAGCAGCGGCGTCATCCGCCAGAGCAAAAACCGTGGCAACGTGGGCTATCAGCACATGGGCTACAACGTCGGCGGCATTGCCGGAACCCAGACCGGGTATCTCTACAAATGCGAAAACTTTGCTCAGGTTTATGGCCGCAAGGAAGTGGGCGGCATCGTCGGCCAGATGGAGCCGACCACCTTCATCGAGTACACCGAGGACACAATGCAGATTCTCCAATCCCAGCTTGGCACCGTAAGCAATCTCACGGGACAGGCGTTTTCCACCATTCAGGACGGCAATTCGGACATGGGCGTTCAGGTGGACGACCTCTACAATTCCCTCGTGGATGCCAAGGACGCTTTGGATACCCTGCTGCCCAACGGGGATGAGCCCTATCCCCCCGACCGGGACACCATCGACGCGGCCATCAACAACGCCAACAGCAGCCTTGCCGCCGCCGGTTCCTCTCTGTACGCCATCATGGATTCCGTCAACGACACGGCGGATTCCCTCAGCCGCATCATGCGCTCCATTGCCGGGCAAATCAGCGCCATGAGCGCCACCGTTGGCAACGCCTCCCAGAATCTGGGCGGCACCATTGAGGACATTTCCGACCGGGACACCGCAGAAATTCTCTCCGGCAAGGTGGAAAAATGCACCAATTCCGGTGCGGTTCTGGGCGATCTGAACGCAGGCGGCGTCGTGGGTGCCATCGCCTATGAAAACCGCCTGGACCCGGAGAACGATCTGCAAATCGGCGGGGACAACTCCATGAACTTCGACACCCAGCTGCGCGCCGTGATCCTCGGCTGCGAAAACAGCGGACGCGTGACGGCGAAGCGCCAGAACGTGGGCGGCATTGTTGGCTGGATGGCCCTTGGACTTGCGAAGGACTGCCTCAGCACCGGCAGCATTGACGCGGAGGACGCCAACTATGTAGGCGGTGTCGCGGGCAGGAGTGACGGATATGTCCGCCGGTGCAGCGCCAAATCCGCCATTACCGGAAACGCCTATGTGGGCGGCGTTGCGGGCGAGGGGCTTACCGTAACCGATTGCCGCAGCATGGTGCAGCTCACAGGCTCCGAGAAGACCGGCGCGATTCTTGGCCTAAAAGGCGAGCATTCCGGATTCCTCAAGTCGGAATCCGACGACACAGACGAAACCGAGGAAGACACCGTCACCGGAAACTACTACCTCACCGTCGGCTCCGACATCGGTGCCATCGACGGCGTCAGCTATGCTGACAGCGCCCAGCCCCTTGAACACGACGATTTTGTGGAGCTGGAAGGTCTTGACCCCATCTTCAAGGTCATCTCCGTCCGCTTCGTCTATGACGACGGCATGATGCACACCGTCACCCTCGCCCCCGGCGAGGCGCTATCCCCGGACAGCATTCCCAAGCTGCCCGAAAAGGCCGGTTACGTCGGCCGCTGGGACGGCCTTGCGGACGCTGACCTGTCCGACATCCGCTTTGACGTTTCCTTCCCGGCGGTGTACACCGCGGAATGGGAAGCGGTGCAGAGCGAGCCTTTGGGGGAGAGCAAGCTGCCCACGCTGCTTGCCCAGGGTCAGTTCTCCGACAATACACCGATTCAGCTGACCCAAATGACCAAAGGCCCCGCTCCGGGTGTCCACGACAAATTCCTGGAGGGCTACGCCTTTACCCTCCCCACCGGTACAGCCGATACGCTGCGCTACTTGCCGGAAACTGAACAGAAAAATGTCCGGGTCATGGTAAAGGGCGCGGACGGAAGCTGGCGGGAGGTTTCCCACACCCAGGACGGCAGCTATCTGGTCTTTGCCATAGAGGACGGCGATGAGAGCTTCTGCCTGATCGGGTCGATGAAGAAATCGGTCTCCTGGCTGCCCATCATCGGTGCCGGCGGCGCAGCCGTGGTCGTGCTGCTGGTGGTCATTCTTCTGGTTCACCATCGCCGCAAGAAGAAAGCCGTAAAATCGGAAACACCCGCTGTAAACGAAAATACCTGACTGTAGGGTCGGTCGCCAGACTATGGCGGCCGACCCCTTACTTCTGCAAAGAACCGGTTAAAATATTCCACAATTAACAATTTGTTTACAACATATTTGCTATAATGACAAATATCGTTTTGTAGAATTGTTACAAAGATCAAAAATGGAGACGTGTGCTATGAATACATATCGCGCCGGTATCGACATCGGCTCAACCACCGTCAAGCTTGTGCTGCTGGACGAAAACGGGGAAATCCTGTTCGGGCAATACCGCCGCCACTGCGCCCACACCCAGCAGACGCTTAAGGAACTCCTTTCCGAAGCCCGGGAACAGGTCGGCTCCTGCCTTTTGCAGGTGAAGATCACCGGCTCCGGCTCCATCAATCTTGGCAAGGCCATGGGCATCGGCTTCGTGCAGGAGGTGGTGGCCGTCGCCTCCGCATTGCAGGCCGTCGCGCCCCAGACCGACGTGGCCATTGAGCTGGGCGGCGAGGACGCCAAGAT
>ERZ857882.2306-NODE-2306-length-20062-cov-6.097066_pt1 | contig 20062 bp, 20 predicted proteins | sample MGYA00519697_ERZ857882 | MGnify/ENA primary metagenome ERZ857882 (study PRJEB31778, sample SAMEA3449373) | human gut metagenome | biome: human gut; feature: human-associated habitat; material: faeces | place: United Kingdom | collected 2010/2012 ...
CTCTCAGTCACCTTCGGTGACAGCTCTCCCAGAGGGAGAGCCAAGGGGCTGTACCTCGACACGAGAAATGGAGCGTATCTGTACCGATACGCTCCATTCACTGTTTCACAACCACCCATCAAACGCCGGGGCGGCGCTTTTTGCCTGCAAAAAGAGAAAATATGGAAGAAAATTTACTTGTAGCAGTTGACAGGAAGTGATATAATAATCTTTAGAGAATTTTATACAGAAGGTGTTTTTTTATGACAAAAATTGATATTTTCTCCGGCTTTCTCGGCGCGGGCAAGACGACCCTGATCAAAAAGATGATCGCTGAAAGCTACAAGGGGCAGAAGCTGGTGCTGATCGAGAACGAGTTCGGCGAGATCGGCATTGACGGCGGCTTTTTGCAGGATTCCGGCATCAACATCACCGAGATGAACTCCGGCTGCATCTGCTGCTCTCTGGTGGGCGATTTTGGCAAGGCGCTGAAGAAGGTCATTGCCGAGTACCATCCCGACCGCATTCTCATCGAGCCCTCCGGCGTTGGCAAGCTGTCCGACGTCATCGCCGCCGTGAGTAAGGTGACGAACGACGATGTCACCCTGGGCTATACCGTGGCCGTGGCCGACGCGGGCAAGGTCAAGGTGTATATGAAGAACTTCGGCGAGTTCTACAACAATCAGATCGAAACTGCCTCCACCATCATCCTGTCCCGTACCGATTCCATCCCTCAGAGCAAGCTGGACACCGCCGTTGCCATGCTGCGGGAGCATAATTCCGTCGCCACCATCGTCACCACCCCCTGGGGCGAGCTGACGGGCGAGCAGCTGATCGAGGCGCTGGAAGGCAAGGCATCCGTCGCGGCGGAGCTGGCAAAGATGGAGATGGAGCGTCTGGCGGAAGAGGACGAGGAGGAAGAACATCACTGCTGCCATCACCATCATGACGAGGATGACGATGAGGAACACGAGCATCATCACCACCATGATGATGACGAAGAGGAACATGACCATCACTGCTGCCATCATCACCATGATGACGAGGATGAGCATGACCACCACTGCTGCCACCATCATCACGATGATGACGACGAGCATGAGCATCACCACCATCATCACCATGCCGACGAGGTGTTCACCTCCTGGGGTGTAGAAACTGCCAAGAAGTTCGATAAGGCTTCCGTTGAGGCGGCGCTGCATGAGCTGGATTCCGGCAAGTACGGCACCATCCTCAGAGCGAAGGGCATCCTGCCCGCCGTGGACGGCACCTGGATTCATTTCGACTATGTGCCTGAGGAATGCAGCGTCCGCACTGGCAGCGCTGATATTACCGGCAAGCTCTGCGTCATCGGCTCCAAGCTGGATGAAGCGGGCGTAGCCGCACTGTTCGGGGTGTAAAGCATGGTGCAGATTCCCGTATATGCCTTTACCGGCTTTCTGGATTCCGGTAAGACCAAGTTCATTCAGGAGACGCTGGAGGACGAGCGCTTCAACGCCGGCGAGCGGACGCTGCTGCTGGTGTTTGAGGAAGGGGAAGAGGAGTATGATTTCTCCACCTACCCTCACAAGAACGTGTACCTGGAAACCCTGGATCAGCAGACCGTCACCACCAAGGAGCTTCAGGCGCTGGCGAAACAGTACAAGGCGCAGCGTGTGGTCGCCGAGCTGAACGGTATGCAGCAGGTGGGCGATCTGTATATGCGCTTCCCGGAGAACTGGGCGGTTGCCCAGGAGGTCATGTTTGCCGACGCCACCACCATCATGGCCTATAACGCCAATATGCGCAATCTGGTGATGGACAAGCTGGTGGGCGCCCAGATGGTGGTATTCAACCGGCTGGAAAAAGGTGCGGACGTCATGCCCCTGCACAAGCTCGCCCGGGCGGCCAATCGCCGCATCGACATTCTGTACGATTACACCGACGGCTCCACCTCCTACGACGAGATCGAAGACCCTCTGCCCTTTGACATCAACGCCCCTGTCATTCAGGTGAAGGACGAGGACTATGCCCTGTTTTACCGGGACGTGACCGAGGAGCCGAAGAAGTACGACGGAAAAACCGTCAGCTTCAAGGCTCAGGTGGCCATGCTCCGCCGGGACAGGAACGGCATGTTTGCCCCCGGCCGGTTCGTGATGACCTGCTGCGTGGAGGATATCCAGTTCTGCGGCATTCCCTGCCGGTACGATCAGGCGGGGACACTGGAGCCTCGCTCCTGGGTCATGGTCACGGCGAAGATCACCGCGGAGAAGCACCCCCTGTACAAAGGGGAGCTTGGCCCCGTTCTGACGGCGCTGGAGGTCACGAAAAACGCCCAGCCCGCCGACCCGGATGTTGCGACATTCTGATAGGAAAGTCCCCTCTGAAAAGAGGGGACTTTTTTGAACAAAATTTCGCAAAAAAGATAGTGCAATTTCGCCGGAGATATGATATAGTGTAAGAAATAAGCACAGGAAGGGCATCCATATGTATCAACCACTCGCCGATCTTTTGCGGCCGCAGACACTGGACGAGGTCTACGGTCAGGAGCATATTCTGGGCAAGGGCGCGGTGCTGCGCCGCCTGATCGATTCCGGGAACATCCCCAACATGGTGTTCTACGGCCCCAGCGGCACGGGAAAGACCACCGTCGCCAATATCATCGCAAGGCAGACCAACCGCACCCTCTACAAGCTCAACGCCACCACCGCTTCCACGGCGGACATCAAGGAGATCGTGGCGCAGCTGGACACCTTCATGGCTCCCAACGGGGTACTGCTGTATCTGGACGAAATTCAGTCCTTCAACAAAAAGCAGCAGCAGTCCCTGCTGGAACACATCGAAAACGGCAAGATCACCCTGATCGCTTCCACCACGGAAAATCCCTATTTTTATGTGTTCAACGCGATCTTAAGCCGCTCCACCGTCTTTGAATTCAAGCAGATTTCCGCGTCCGCCGCCTTGCAGGCGGTACGCCGGGCGGTTTCCTTCATGGAACAGCGTACCGCGCTGACCGCCGTTCCGGAAGACGGGGCGCTGGAATACATTGCGTCCTCCTGCGGCGGCGATCTGCGTAAGGCCATGAACGCGGTGGAGGTGCTGTTTTCCGCGGGGATTCCTCAGGACGGGAAACTTCCTCTGACCCTGGCGGACGCCAAGGAGGTCACCCAGAAAAGCGCCCTCCGCGCCGACCGGGACGGGGACAACTATTACGACCTGCTGTCCGCCCTCCACAAATCCATCCGCGGCTCCGACCCGGACGCCGCCTGCCACTATCTGGCAAGGCTTTTGGAAGCCGGGCAGATGCCCTCTGCCTGCCGCCGCCTGATGTGCGTCGCGGCGGAGGACGTGGGGCTGGCCTATCCTCAGATCCTGCCCATCGTCAACGCCTGCGTGGACATGGCGCTGAAGCTGGGAATGCCGGAGGCGCGGCTCCCCCTGGCGGATGCCGCCGTGCTGATGGCCACCAGTCCAAAGTCCAATTCTGCCTATCTTGCCATTGATGCGGCGCTGGACGACGTGCGCAAGGGAAAGTCCGGGGATTTCCCCCGGCATTTGCAGAACGTCCACGCGGATACCTACACCATGGAGCGGGAGCAGGGGTATCTCTACCCCCACAACTACCCCAACCATTGGGTGAAGCAGCAGTATCTGCCGGACGAGCTGGCGGGCACGCGCTATTACGAATACGGCCCTAACAAGCTGGAACAGGCGGCAAAACAATACTGGGACAGCATCAAAAAGGAGTAAGACATGGACATTCGCGTCAACGACATTCTCGTCATGAAAAAGCCCCACCCCTGCGGGGAAAAGCGCTGGCTGGTTCTGCGCACCGGCGCGGACTTCCGCCTGCGGTGCCTGGGCTGCGGCCATGAGTTGATGACACCCCGGTTCAAGGCAGAAAAAAATATCCGCTCCGTGGAGCGGAAGGAGACCTCCGACAGCTAATGCCGGAGGTTTTTCGTCCCCTGCCGCCAATGCCGCCGAAAGTACGGCGGGGCGGGGGAAACTTGCGGCGAACCCGGGACACGGTTGCGACCGACTTTTCCCGGGGGAGGGGGTATACTTTTGCCATACCGGCTGGAGGTGATGGGTTGAGAATCTACCTGGATTTGGTGGTAATACTGAACTTCTTTGTGGATTTTTTGCTGCTTTTGGGGACAAACCGTTTGTCGGGCTTTCCGGCGTCGCCCCTCCGGGCGGCGGCTGCGGCGGCGCTGGGGGCGCTCTACAGCGGGGTGTGCATGATGCCCCGGCTGCGGTTCCTGGGAGGGCTGCTGTGGCGGATCGTCAGCCTGGCCGGGATGGCGGCCATTGCCTTTGGCTGGGACAAAAGCGCCTGGAAGCGCAGCGGCGTGTTCGTGCTTCTCAGCATGGCACTGGGGGGCGCGTCATTGAGCATCGGCCGGGGGAATTTTCTGACGCTGCTGCTCACCGCCGGCGGGGTGTGGGCGCTGTGTATCGTGGCCTTCGGCGGACGGGTGGGGGGCAGGGAGTATGTCCCGGTGGAGCTGACCTACGGCGGAAAAACCGTGAGCATCGTCGCTCTGCGGGACTCCGGGAACACCCTGCGCGACCCCATTTCCGGGGAGCAGGTGCTGGTGGTTTCCGGGGAGGTGGCGGAAAAGCTGACAGGCTTGACGCAGGATCAGCTCCGCGCACCCCTGAAAACGCTGATGTGCCGTCCGGTTCCGGGGCTTCGCCTGATTCCCTACCGGGCGGTGGGGCAGGCGGGGGACATGCTGCTGGCCATGCGGTTTGACAGGGTAAAAATCGGCAATCGAACGCAAAGCGCCGTAGTGGCCTTTGCGGCGGAGGGACTTGGCAGGGGAGACGCATATCAGGCACTGACAGGAGGGGTCATATGAAGCTGTTGGACATTTTACGGAAATTGGGACTCATCCGGGATAGCGGCATCTTTTACATCGGGGGTAGCGACGTGCTTCCCCCACCGCTGAAGGGGGCGGAGGAGCTTCAGACCCTTCAGGCGCTGGAACAGGGAGACGAGGACGCGCGGCAGCGGCTGGTGGAGCACAATCTCCGCCTGGTGGTGTACATCGCCCGGCGATTTGAGAACACCGGCGTCAATCTGGAGGATTTGATTTCCATCGGCACCATCGGCCTCATTAAGGCCATCAGCACCTATAGGCTGGACAAGAAGATCAAGCTGGCGACCTATGCCTCCCGGTGCATCGAAAACGAAATCCTCATGTACATCCGCAAAACCGCCAACCAGAAGACGGAGGTGTCCCTGGACGAACCCATCAACATGGACTGCGACGGCAACGAGCTGCTGCTTTCCGACATCCTGGGTACCGACGAGGACATGATCATGCGGCCGCTGGAGGAGGACGTGGACATCTGCGTGCTGCGGCAGGCGCTCCGCGACCTGCCCGACCGGGAGCGGGAGATTGTGCTGATGCGCTTCGGTCTGGAGGGACGGCGGGAGCTGACCCAGAAGGAGGTGGCGCAGAAAATGGGCATTTCCCAGTCCTACATTTCCCGGCTGGAAAAGCGGATCATGCTTCGGCTGAAAAAAGAATTCCTCCGTCAGACAAGCTGCGCTTGATTTTTCGGAATCGGTATGGTATAATCGATAAAAGAATTATCGATATGATTTCGTATCGATTACAATCGAGGTTATTATGGAAGAGAAGAAAGTTTCCAAATCGGTTCTAAAACGCTTGCCGGGGTATTTGGCGTACCTGAAAAATATGCCGGAAAACGCCCCTACCCATATTTCCGCCACGGCGCTGGCCAACGCCCTGGGAATGGGAGAGGTGCAGGTTCGCAAGGACCTCGCTATGGTCTCCGACGGGGGGCGCCCCAAGATCGGCTATCTGCGGGAGACCCTGATCGACGATATCGAGCAGTTCCTGGGGTATGACAACACCACCGACGCCGTGCTGATCGGCGCGGGCAAGCTGGGGCAGGCTCTGATGGGCTACAGCGGCTTTAACGAGTACGGTCTGAACATTCTGGCGGCCTTCGACGCAAGCCCCAAGGCGGAGAAGACGGAAGAGGGCAAGCCCATCTACCACATTTCCCAGCTGGCGCACTTCTGCCGCACGCACAAGGTGCTGATGGGCATTATCACCGTTCCGGCGGAGGCGGCGCAGCAGGTGGCGGACCAGCTCATTGCCGGTGGAATCAAGGGCATCTGGAATTTTGCCCCCACCCATCTGGACGTGCCGTCCAACATCCTGGTGCAGTATGAGAACATGGCGACGTCTCTCGCGGTACTGTCCGTGCATCTGCAGGCGCAGATCAAGGAAGAAAAGGAAGTCAGAAAATAATCGGAAGAAACATACCGCGCGTTGCAGCGGGCGGGTCACATCAGACAGCGAAAGGCACAGCGGAATAATCCGCTGTGCCTGTTCTTGTAAGCACCCCTTGCCTCTCCCTATGGGAGAGGTGGCTGAGCGAAGCGAAGACGGAGAGGGCACACAATGGGGTAAAGCCCTCTCAGCCACCTTCGGTGACAGCTCTCCCAAGGGGAGAGCCAAGGGGCTGTACTAATCGCATGTTTGCACGGGAAATGGAGCGTATCCGCACCGATACGCTCCACTCACTGTTTTATGACCACTCATTAAATTGCCGCCCCTTTTTTCCTCTTGACAAAGAGCCGTTTCCGTTGTACAATACATTTAACAATTCAGTTAATTGTTAAATGTTCGATCGGAGGTGAATCCCTTGGCGCTACAGCAGACCTTAAAAGCCCTGTCCGACCCGACCCGGCGGGAAATTCTGAATCTGCTCAAGTCCGGCAGACTGTCCGCCGGGGAAATTGCCGACCATTTTGACATCACCCCCGCCGCCGTGTCCCGGCACCTGTCCGTTCTGAAGGATGCCGACCTGATCTGGGACACCCGGGAGGGAAAATTCATCTTTTATGAGCTGAACACCTCGGTCTTAGAGGAAATCATGCTCTGGCTCACGGATTTGAAAGGAGGCGCTGCCCCATGATGAAGCAATACAAAAAAGAACTGATTGTCTCCACGCTGCTTGCCCTTCTCCCCATCGCCGCAGGGCTGCTTCTGTGGAACCGGCTTCCCGGTCAGCTTGCCACCCATTGGGGCATGGGCGGCGCAGACAGATGGAGCGGCAAGGCCGCCGCCGTGTTTCTTCGGCCGCTGTTGCTGCTGGCCGCCCATTATCTGGTGCTGTTTCTCGTTTTCCGCGACGCAAAGAACCGGAATCAGAGCAAAAAAGTGGTGGGGCTGCTGTTCTGGATAATTCCCGCCGTCTCCATCCTCGTCAGCGGTATCACCTACGCGGTGGCGCTGGGGTGGAAATTCCGGCTCGCCGGCCTTCTTTTCGCGGGGCTGGGACTGATGTTCGCCGCCATCGGCAACTATCTCCCCAAGTGCCGCCCCAACCGCACCGTGGGCATTCGGGTCTCCTGGACGCTGGGCAGCGAGGAAAACTGGATCGCCACCCACCGCTTCGCCGGTAAGGTCTGGGTCATCGGCGGTCTTATAATAGTGCTTGCCGCTCTGCTTCCGGAGGTGCCGAGGATTATCGTCACGGTTCTCGCCGTGGCCGCTCTGTCCATCCTTCCCATCGCCTATTCTTACCGCTACCATCGGATCCACGGAACGAAAAGTGAACCCGACCCGCTGTCCAAGAAAATCTCCGTTGGCATGCTGATCTTCACGGCGGTGATTGTGGCGTTCGTCGCGGTCATGCTGTTCACCGGCAATCTCCATTACCGGTTCGACAGCGACAGCTTTACCGTGGAAGCCTCTTATTTCGACGACCTCACCGTAAAATACGACGCCATCGACGGCATCGAATACCGGGAGGGCAACGTGGACGGCACCCGAACCTTCGGCGTGGGCAGCTTCCGGCTGCTGCTGGGAACGTTTGAGAACGCGGAATTCGGCACCTACACCCGCTACACCTACTACCGTCCGGAGGCCTGCGTCATTCTGTCGGTGAACGGAAAAACGCTGGTTCTCAGCGGCAGCAGCGCGGACAGCACCCGAACTCTTTACGATACCCTTGTGGCAAAAACCGGCTTATAACGGAAAGGAGAAAACGATATGAACTCCGTATCTTCCGCAAGCATTACCGGCATGGTCGTCAGCCTGATTCTCTGCGTAGCGGCGCCCGTAGCGCTGTGCATTCTGCTGAAACGCAAAACCGGCGCGAAGCTTTCCGACATGTTCCTTGGCGTGGTGATCTTCATCCTCTTCGCCCGGTTTCTGGAGCAGCTGCTCCACATGGCCATGCTCTCCGCCTTTGGGGAAAGGCTGACCGGCAATCTGTGGCTGTCCGCCCTGTACGGCGGCGCGGCGGCTGCGGTTTTCGAGGAATTCGGTCGGCTTATCGCCATGAAGTATCTGCTGGGCAACCAGCTGGAAAAGGATACCGCCCTGATGTACGGCGTAGGCCACGGCGGCATTGAAGCGCTGACCATCGGCGCCCTGACCTGCGTTTCCAACCTTGCCACCGTTTCCATGATCAACGGCGGCAAGCTGGAAAGCGCCCTCGCCGGGCTGGACGAAGCCGCCCGGGCGACCACCATGGCGACGGTCTCTCAGCTGTGGACGCTTCCTTCTTACCTATTCTACATGGTCGGCGTGGAGCGGCTCATTGCGTTTGCTCTGCAAATCTGCCTGTCGTATCTGGTGTACCGCGCCGTGCGGTATCACCGCCGGGGCTTCTTCCTTGCCGCCATGGGCATCCACTTCGCCGTGGACGCCCTGGCCGCGCTGCTCAAGGACGCCGTCCCCATCCCCGCTCTGGAGGCCATTCTGGCGGCCATCGTCATCGTGACCGCGGTCTTCACCGTCCGGCTGTACCGGGCGGAATCGGGAAACGCCGTCAGCGACTAGCTTTCGTCCATATCATCGTCCGCCCGCGGCTCTCCCACGGGCGGACATTCTTTCCCCGAAAACCGCAAATAAAACTTGACTATGGGGCATAATTCTTCTATAATGTTTGGAGCTATTGATATTTTTATCTGAGAAAGGATTTTGAATATGGCAAAAGAATTTAAGATCACCAGTCTGCGTCTTGCCGACCTGGAAAAGGAACTGAATTACCTGAAAACCACCCGTGAGCGCGAAGTCGCCGCCATGATCGCCGAAGCCCGCTCCTACGGCGACTTGTCCGAAAACTCCGAGTACGATGCCGCCAAGAACGAGCAGGCCAAGCTCTACGGCCGCATTGCCGAGATCGAGGACGTTCTGTCCCACGCCGTCATCATTGAGGACGAGAACGAGGCCAACGGCCGGGTAGGTCTAGGCTGCACCGTGGTAGTCGAGGACGAGCACGGCAAGCAGACCGAGTACCGCATCACCGGCTCTCAGGAAGCCAACCCCATGGAGTTCAAGCTCTCCGACGACTCCCCCTTCGGCCGCGCCGTGGTTGGCAAGGCCGCAGGCGAGACCTTCACCGTCAACGCCCCCGCCGGCTCCTTCACCATGAAGGTGGTCAGCGTTTCCCGCGAGGGCTGAGCCATGGCAAAGTTTGTACCGCAGCCGGAGCTGTCTCTGAACGACCAGATGCAGATCCGGCGGGAAAAGCTGGCGGCGCTCCAGGCCGAGGGGCGCGATCCCTTCCTCCAGACCAAGTATGATTTTAACGCCGATTCCGCCGCCGTCAAGGCAGACTATGAACGCTTCGAGGGCAAAACCGTCAAGGTCGCGGGACGTCTGATGAGCAAGCGCGGTCAGGGCAAGGTCATGTTCTGCGACTTGCAGGATCGCACCGGCCGCATCCAGATCTTCGTGAAGATCGACGAGCTGGGCGAGGAAGAATACAACCGCTTCAAAAAGTACGACATCGGCGACATCGTCGGCGTGGAGGGCGAGGTCTTCAAGACGAAGACCGAGGAAATTTCCATCCGCGCCAAGGTCGTCACCCTGCTGAGCAAGTCTCTGCTGCCCCTGCCCAACAAATTCCACGGCCTGACCGACAAGGAAGCCCGTTTCCGTCAGCGCTATGTTGATCTGATGGTGAATCCCGAGGTCAAGCGGAATTTTGTCATCCGCTCCAAGTTCATCAAGCACCTGCGCAACTACCTGGACAGCATGGGCTACATCGAAGTGGAGACCCCCGTGCTGAACACCATCGCCGGCGGCGCTGCCGCCCGTCCCTTTGTCACCCACCACAACACCCTGGACATTGACATGTACATGCGCATCGCCACGGAGCTGCCCCTGAAGCGGCTGATCGTCGGCGGCATGGATCGGGTGTACGAGGTCGGCCGGATTTTCCGCAACGAGGGCATGGATCCCAAGCACAACCCGGAGTTCACCACCGTGGAGCTGTATCAGGCTTACGCCGATTTCCACGACATGATGGACATTGCCGAGGGCGTCTACACCACCTTCGCCAAGGAGGTTATGGGCAGCTACCAGCTGGAATGGATGGGCGAGAAGATCGACCTGACCCCCGGCTGGCCCCGGCTGACCATGGTGGAAGCCGTCAAGAAGTACGTAGGCGTTGACTTTGGCGTCATCACCGACGACGCCGAGGCCGTAGCCGCCGCCAAGGCCGTTGGCGTTGAGCTGGCCGACGCCGCCGAGAAGACATGGGGCAATGCTCTGTATGCCTGTTTCGACCAGAAGGTCGAGGAGCATCTGGTGCAGCCCACCTTCATCACCATGTACCCGGTGGAGGTCTCCCCTCTGACCAAGAAGTCCCCGGAGGATCCCCGTCTGACGGAGCGCTTCGAGTTCTTCATCAACCGCAGCGAGATGGGCAACGCCTATTCCGAGCTGAACGACCCCATTGACCAGCGGGAGCGCTTCATGAAGCAGGTCGAACAGCGGGAGCGGGGCGACGACGAGACGGAGATGCTGGACGAGGATTTCCTGACCGCGCTGGAATACGGCATGCCCCCCACAGGCGGCATGGGCATGGGCATCGACCGCGCCGTCATGCTCTTCACCGGCGCCGATACCATTCGGGAGGTTATTTTGTTCCCGACTATGAAACCTGTTGATTAAAATAGTTCTAAAATTGTCAATTTTAGTTTGAAAACCGTCTATTTTTAATCATAAAATATTCAGAATTTAAATGGCCGTTTGAGTTTTACCCCAGTTTTACCCCAAATCAGCGTCCAAAGGTCAAGAGGTAATGCGCCATTAGAGCGCCCTATTGAAGCAAATCAGGGTACAGTTTTTGCTGTACCCTGATTGCTATTTACCCCTTAAATCGTGTGCATTTACAGTGCCCATTTGGATTACTGTGCCTGAGCCAATAGCTTGGAACTTCCACAGTTCGTCCGCAGTTTCGGCACTTGCATTTCCACCTTGTTTCGTTCCCTTTAATCCACCTATTCTTAACCGGACCAAGTACAAGGAGGTTCCCAAACTTTGCTCCGGTAAGATCATATTTCATTTGACGAGCTATACAGCCACAGGATTTTGTGTGACCGCTACGGAGTGCGTCAGAGGAAACAGAAACTTGTTTACCGCATTCACATTGACACAGCCAAACTATATTGCCGGATTTCCGTTCACCGGTTTCCTTTAGAACCGTCAGCTTTCCGAATACTTGGCCAGTTAGATTGATGCGCGTAGGAGAGGGAGTTCGGCGTAAGCAGCCACAGGATCTTGTCCCATTGGTTTTGCATAGATTCGTTGAGGTAACGACTACTGTATTTCCACATTTGCATTGGCACAACCAGGCAGGTCGTCCAGGCTTTGCATCCTCTACTCGATGCAAAACACGAAGGTTCCCAAATTCAAGGTTGGTGAGGTCTTTCATCTTTCCCATTTGAGTACCTCCATCAGGAAATTTTGATCTTGCCTTCCAGATTTGCAAAGGATTCAACTTTCTTTTCTGTGGTTGCCTCTGCGTAGATGTTCATGGTAGTTTCGATGTCGGCATGGCCCATAATTTCCTGAATGACTTTCAGATTGCTTTCATTCTCACAGAATCGAGTGCAGAACGTATGGCGAAGATTATGGACGGAGAAATGTCGAATCAGGAGTGGCGGCCTTTTTTCTTCCTTAGCCCGTTCTCGCTCTGCCTCATTGCAGGCAGTGTAAATCCGTTCAAGGGCGCGGTTAATATCGTGTGAAGTTAATAGACTTCCAAAGCGGTTTTGAAAAATGAAGCCGCTGTAGCCATCAATCATTTCATCGCAGAATCCGATTTGCTGTTGCAAATTATATTCAGTGAGGAGCGCTTCCCTTACATCGGAAAGCATGGGGATTGTCCGAATACCTGCTTTCGTTTTGGGGGTCGTAATATGGAAGCGGCTCTCTGATTCACCCTCAAACTTCCGATAGATGGTGTTGTGGTTGATGCTAATTGTTTTGTTCTCAAAGTCACAATCTTCCCAACGTAGGCCGATTATCTCACCGACACGGCAGCCGGTGCCGAGGAAAAGGGTTACAAGTGGTTTCCAACGGCAGTAGGTTTTAGAAGTATTGAGAAAGTCCACCAGCATTTCCTGTTCCGGAATCGTCAAGGCAATTCGCTTGGGTTTTTCCCAATCATAAGCCCGTTTAATTTCACTCATTGCTCCCTCTGTGGGATTGATGCGAATGTATTCATCTCTTACAGCTAGGCGGAAAACAGGATGTAGAATAGAGTGGATAATCTCCATAGAATTAGGCTTGAATCCAAGATTGTCGATCAGGCCGCTGTAGAAAGAATAAACCGTTGAGTATTTAATGTCCTTGACTTTCTTAGGGCCGAGTACATCCTGAATATATTTTTCATACATATAAATGTAATTTGTTCTGGTAGATGCTTTGAGTTTTGTTTTTGTACTCATGTAGAGACAAAATAGCTCGTTGAGGGTTGCTGAGTTCTCAACCTGGGCCTTAATGCCGTCATCCAGGTCCCGGTTAATCTGCTTCTCCTTTTCCCGCAGGCTTAAATCCGGCTTGCTTCCTTTCGGTACTTTATCAGTAGCAACCAGTCGGTTGCTGTAAACATCCCGCCGCTTTCCAAGGGCATCTGTGTAGCGGTATCGATAAGTACCGTCAGGACGCTGGGATTCACCATCCTTCAGAATACGGCCTCGATTGTCTGTACGTTTTGTTGCCGCCATTGTGAATCACTCCTTGTCTTGTTTTGTGTGGCCACATAATAGGACAGAAAGTGATTTCGGTCAATGATGCGGCACTGATTGCGGTCAAGCAGAAATTAAGTCTAAATAAGTCTGAACTTTCTGCACATTCCAGAGAACTCGCTTTCCGAGTTGGATACGAGCTTCTGCAAGTTCTCCAACATCGACTGCGGATTTGCGCCCGCAGCCAAGTAGCGCTTGCAATTCGTCGGTTGTTACAGCAAGTCTTTTATGTCCGGCAGGGACAGCATATTTTGTTGTAGTGTTCATGTTATGTAACCTCCAATTAGAGTTTTATTAGATTAAAGCCACATGAATGCGTTGGTGGGGTTTCCAACCAACGCATGGTATCTAGCTTTAATATGCTGCACGGTCTGTTTGAATTGTTTTAACATATACATTTCGTGCCGCAGACTAAAAGATACTGGATTGCTTTGAAGTCCAACCAATTTGCCACGCTCCCCGGTTGGTGGGTATGATACAAGCCGCCTTTGGTAAGGCTGTCATAACTCTGCGTGTACCGCTGCCATCAGGCTGGCGTATACCACAGGGCTGCCCCCTAGTCCTTGGGAGCGCGTGAGCAAGTTTCATTTCACCACAGTAAGAGAGGATACCCAGATACCAGCTAGAGCCATTCGGTCCGTAGATCGCTCTTAGGAGCTTCTGCGATTCATCCCAGAAGCCCCTTGTCATGGCGGCGGACCGACAATCTCTCAAAGGGTGTGTGTACTTATATCATCTTGTATTCAGCTTTCAAGATACAGAGAAGGACTTGTGAAGAAGTCCCTTCACTATACCACCAGGACACGGTGGGCTTAATAGTGCCATTCTGACAGAAAATTTTTTGAAAAAATTTCAAACTCATTTTTCTTACGGAAGGCAGTCCTTCGTGAGAAACCATAGTTGTCCATCAGAAACTTTGCAGCCATGCTGCTTTTTCCTGACAGGTAAATTTCCAAAACCTCTGTTCCCCAGGTGTTCCAGATGGACAGTGCTTTTTTTAATTCGTCGATTACAACGGAACTAATAATTGCATCTTCCTGAGAATCAGCGAATGGTAGTACAGTGCTGTGACTTTCCATCAATTCGTCTAATGATAAGACAGTGTAAGTCTTGGCGGCATCTCGGTTGCGGCGAGCGGATCGCCTTTCACTGTTCCAGGCTGCGTGCTGCTCCTTGCTGACCTCCATAACGATACAGTCAAGGTTGTAGTTGTCAGAAAGAATATCAGCATAGAAGTACCGTCGTTCATTTGCAGGGGCAGCCTTGTTTGCCGCAACAATCCTGTGCCAATGCGCAGAGGTGACTTCAACGAGTGCCATGGAACCATCTTCTTGCTGTTCGTTTACCAGATATGTAATTTTCATGTTTGTGATCTCCTTATCAGTGAAATTTGTTGGAAGCAAATTTCGGAGATCACGGATACTTTGCGATATAACACAGCCAGAAACCAATCATAGGAACCTTTCCGCTTTCTGACTGTGAGGGCGCAAATAGGCACAACAATACAGCAGAAAGCTGTTTGCCATGTCCTACTCGAAAGTCCTCGTTCTCACCAGAACTGGTGGATGCAGGCTCTTATCCGGGTCGCTTATCAAAAAGTCCGGCGGTTGGAGCTATGTTCAAATCTATTTAGTTTTCAATGGAGATAATGAATCTTTGTGCGCAATGGGGGCATTTCAGAATTAGCCCGTGGAAGCGTCCTGGAGCCTCGGTGTTTCCATCAAGGGCCAGCGCCGCTATCTTTTCGCCCTGCGGCTTGTCGCATAGTCGCCCGCGCTTGCAGGCGGGACAAATCACATGTTCACTTTTCAGTCGCTGGGGATAATAGACTTGTTGAATCAAGAGCATTGGAATCAGCTCCTTTGCCGGAATCTGACCGGGAGCCGACTGTCACGGTGACGAATACGGTAGTCATATCCTCGCCGGACGCAGCAATAACAGCAGCAGTCTTGAATGACTTGGATGGGATCGGAACGGATGATAGAATACTCTGATGAAGAATAAAAAACACTCGCGCATCTCCCGCAGAGGCAAATTTCCAGTTCTGTACGGTTTGTCATCATTTTAAGGTCCTCCTTAAAGTAAAAATAAAAAGCCGGGCATGAATACGACAGAGTAAACTTGTTACTCATCGTTTTTCATGCCCGGCTATTTGGTGGTGTTTCATTATGCGGTCAGTGACCGCATACCCCGTTGCTCGGTGCTATGATGGAATATTGAAGAATGGTGGCTGATAGTGGACGATCCGTTGATCTGCGGTAAAATAACGGTGTTTTGCTTCGGCGGTATGCCAGATTGATTGCCGTTACTTTTTTGCATCTGGGGCACTTGCATTCTATGATACCAGTGCTTGGCGTCGTTTTATAGAAGATTGTCATGTTGCATTGCTTACATTTCACAGCAATGCGCATTTCTGGTTTTCCGGTAGCTTCCATGTGCCGTTCCTCCTGCTGTTATTTTTTATAAAGAAAGCATCTATCCAGCAGTCCCAGCTGTTCCATGCGGTAAGCCAGGGCTGATTGGGAAACTCCTAAAGTTGTTGCCAAATAGCAAAAGTTATCATACTTATTTGGCGTGTATTTTCTGGAAAGCGTACCGATATGCTCGCCCAGACCCGTTAAAAACATCCCGTCCAGGATTGCGTCCTTGGGCAGCAGTAAGGCGGCAGCGAGAGCGTCAGCCTGCCACTCTATCCAGTTGGTGACTTTCTTTCGGGTATTGGGGGAGCGGCGGTAATCACACATTATCCGGTTTGCGGAAGAGTAGGCATCTGGGAAAGCCTTATAGAGGACCTGGTGGGCAATCTCATGGGCCAGGGTGTAATTCTTTCTCCCAATCGTCTTGGAAGATGCGCACAGCCTGGTGTCGATTAAGATGGTGTTGCCATCCAGGTAGTAGCAGCACTCTTGTTTATTGTCATACACCGATATATATTGTTCATCGGGAGCGGTAACGCCCAGGATGGTCCCGTCCAGAGACAGGATTTGATAGTCAACCTCCAGCCCCAGGACCTCGGCCAGCTCCTCCGGGACCACCTGATAGAACAGGTGCTTTTCGGGGACATATGCCTCGGTGTAGATGGCTAAGATTTTTTCCGCTATCTGCTCTATATCATTTCTGGACAGAATCGGGGCCGACATACCGCTACCTCCATAACGGGTATTATATACGCACGTTTGTTCGTGAATTATTTGTGACGATATAATAGCACCGTGGAATCGGATTTGTCAAGAACAAATTTTCGACACTCGAAAACAATATGTCGGCTGATGGTCCGCTCAAATCGACAGACCAATGTCCTTGCTTACCATCTGTATGTATTTTGATGTGAACGCCCAATCAGGAGAATACCCAGGGACAACCATTGGGAAGAAGGCATTGCCCCACTGAAATCCCCATAGGTGCCCCAGCTTGAAGCCTACCGTTTCCAGATAGGCGTAGTAATCCTCCATCTGCTGGGCCAGCTCTTGCTGCTCTGGGGAGAAATGCAGGGCGGCGGTGCGGATGGCTTCTTCGGCGGCTCGCACTTTTGGGAGGGATGGGAAGTGGGATTCTCCGTGCAGCTCCTCGTAGTCGGCATGGAGCCGGAGCTTGTTTACCGGGTTCCGGTAGCAGTCCAGGTTCCAGCAAAAGCCTTGCCAGGTGACATACAGGAGCTTGGCTGCAAACTGTGTTTCCAGAGCCTCCGCAAAGGTATGATCGGAGAGCTGCGCTGCGGCCTGGTCATAGGCCAGCTGTTCTTCCGCATAGGCGGGGTCAACTTGGGCCAAGGTGGTTTTCAGCTCTTGGAGGAGCTGCTTACCGGTTTCTGTGCATTGTGGGCGTGTCATTCGATTGCCTCTTTCCATTAGAATTTCAGAAAACTTGTTCTTAAATATTTACAAGTAGTTCTAATGGAATTATAATAAAGAAAAAGCCGTGTCGAAGTCAGTCGAATGATGGGAAAAGAAAACCAGCAGGCAATCTTTTTGTGATTGCTTGCTGGCAGGATCAGCCGTTTTCGTGGTAGGCTTCAATATAGGCTTTTACACAGTGATAGATTTTGCGCCGCTCCTTGGCCGGTAGGTCTTTCAGCAGGTCGTCCAAATCCGAAGGAATGGAATCGGCAGAGTGGTCGATGACATCCTGGAGCAGTGTATCGGCAGACACATCCAGGGCATTGGCGATGTTGCAAAACGTATCCATCTTGGTGGGCTTATAGCCCCGCTCAATTACGCTGACGTGCATAGGTGTTAAATCCACCAACTCGGCCAATGCCTCTTGGGTCAGTCCCTTTGCCTCACGGGCAGCTTTGATTCGCCGCCCTATCGCCTTCATGTCCATGGTTATCATCCCCTTAGAATGAGATTTAATTCTAAAAGATAGTATAACCGTGGGAAGAAAGAAAACACAGAATCCACTGTGCTTATAGTAAATACAATAGAACTAGCATTCGATATTTTTACAAATCGACACCGTTCGACATACGGCCTGGGGAATTGGGAGTATAATAAAGGCAACAGAATAGCGGTGCTGGGTGGTAGAAATAAAAAAACTTTCGTCAAGTGATCCCCTTAATGAAAGATACCTTGATTTTCCCTACAGCGGCTGCGTATTTTGCGTTTTTCCAGACCAGACACATGACGGCGATAGCGCTTTTTACGCAATGCCGGATAAAGTGCTTGCGGCTTCCAGTGCTGAGCGTTTGGCGGCCATGGATGGGTGGACATACATTTTCAGCGTGGTCTGAATGTTGGCGTGGCCCAGGATTTCCGACAGGGACTTCACATCCATGCCTCCCTCTATGCAGCGGGTAGCAAAGGAATGTCGAATCGTGTGGTAGTTCCGGGCCGGAATACCCAGTGATTTTAAGAACCCCTGGAATCTATATTGGAGGGTCCTCGGCTCCATGGGCTTGCTTGCGCCAGTGAGAATATAGCAGTCATGGGCATTCTTGTGTGGACTAAGCAGAGAAAGCATTTTCGCCGTCAAAGGAATTGTTCTCACGGAACAGTCGCTTTTCGGTGCCTGAATGACCAATTCAGTGTGGCCGCCGTAGTTGATTCGGTAGGCCGTCCGCCGGATGTGCAGCAGGCCGGAAGCGAAATCAATATCCGACCACCGCAGAGCGCAGACCTCCCCCAGCCGGATACCGGTTTCCAGACACAGCAAATAGGTCAGCTTCTCCATGTTCGGACGGTACAGTGCCGCGGCGGAAATCCGCTGGCTCTCCCAGGAAGTGAACACATTTACACGCCTCTGCTTTACCGGTGGGGCGTGTATTTCTTCTGCCACACAGTATTGATATTTCTGCTTTGCCAATTTCAATGCGGATTTGACCAGAACGCAAATATCATTCACGGTCTTAGGAGCCAGACCGCCCCGGCCATCCAGCCGCCCGGAGCGCAGTTTTTTGTCCACAAAAGCGTTCAGCCGTTCTTCCGTCAGGTCGCAGACCCGGCAGCTCCCAAGCTCCGGCTGGATGTGCTGCTCGATCAGCGCCCGGTATCGTTCCCGGCTGGTTGGTTTGATCTCCCTGTTCTCCAACTGCCAGCAGACGAAAAGCTCTTGAACCGTCATGGTGCAGCCCCGCAATTGCTGTTTCCGGTTCTCCTCCCTGTGGGCTAGGAGCCTCTGGCGCACTTCTGCGTAAGAGGCCCCGTAGACAGAGCGATAAATGGCTCTCCCATCCGGCTTGCGCCCTGTGATATACCGGCCCTCCCATCGGCCATCCTTGCGCTTATAGATGTTTTCTCCTCGCTTCGGCATAGGCGTTCCTCCCAGTGACCATGTTTTTGACGGCGAGTACAAATACCAAGAGCTTTTTCGTGACTATTCTGCATAAAATTCTTATTGGCTTTTATGACAGAATGAACAAAGAAATTAGATTCACTACAAAAATGAACAATCACAGGCAATTCTCATTGACAAAAAACGAACTTATGTTATAATAGGCATGAACGAATGGGGTCGTGCGCCTATCTATCAGCTTTCGTCAAGGGGATCACTTGACGAAACCGATACATTCTCTTGGCCTCTTGTGCGCCGTACATAGTATGGCACAGAAATTCGTTTCTTAACAAGTAAATGCTGCATGGTGTCACGCGTCTGTGGTTCACAGATGTGGAGATCAGGGAATCCGGTGAAATCCCGGTGCTATACCCGTAGCTGTAAGCGCAGAATGTTCGCACCCTTAACGGAGTGATCCGGTCATTGGGGAAACCTGAGAAGGCTGGGTGCGGGCGCTGGCGGAGTTGCCCGCTGTGATGCGCGAGCCAGAATACCGACCGTGTGAGAACCCGGAGCGCGTCCCTGAAATGGGATGAAGGAAGGCAGGATGTGAGAACAATCGGTCACGCTGGCAGAAGTCTGCCCGTGTGGCTTTTTCTTTTGCCGGACAGCTGAATAGGTTTTGTGGCCCGCTTTGCCGCGGGCTGAACAAGGGAAGCCGGTGTGAATCCGGCGCAGACGCGCTACTGTGAAAGTTGATATGGGCTTTGCATTCATGCCATTGCGAAAGCGAGAAGGCGCAAAGCTGACGAAGCCAGGAGACCTACAAAACCAAGGACGATCTTTGGACGCGAGGTACACCGCAAGATCCCACCCAAACGGAGGCACTGCGCCTTGACGATGGAGGGATACGGTGTGAGCAAAAAGGACAAGCCCCATTATTTTGACCCGCAGAAGTGGAAACAGCAGAAGCTGGAAGCCATGACGGACGCTGCCGTGCGGCAAAAGAACGCCGCATTTGTGGCAGCGCACCGGAGCGACACGGACGAGCAGCTGATTGCCTACGTCCGGCAATCAGCTCAGGAGCTGGGACACACGCCCTACCCGAGAGAGATCTTCGGGGGCGCTATGATTTACGAGCGCTTCGGCACATGGTCAAAGGTGCTGAATGCCGCTGGGCTGCCCTATCCGACGCACAAGGTCAGCGAGAGAGGCTGCCGCATCTATCGTCAGACGATGAAAGAACAGGTTCGCGTTTTTGATAAACTGCGGGCTGAAAAAATGGAAACGGTTCAGGCCGCGAGCGCGGAGAGAAACGCGGCGGTGCAGGCCGAGAAACAGGCCCGCATAGAG
>ERZ857882.2307-NODE-2307-length-20058-cov-23.788782_pt1 | contig 20058 bp, 16 predicted proteins | sample MGYA00519697_ERZ857882 | MGnify/ENA primary metagenome ERZ857882 (study PRJEB31778, sample SAMEA3449373) | human gut metagenome | biome: human gut; feature: human-associated habitat; material: faeces | place: United Kingdom | collected 2010/2012 ...
CCGCTGGTCCTGGCGGCTTTGATCGTTGCGGTGGCGGCGCTGGCCGTGGCGCTCGCGCTCCGCGCCCGCAGGCGCGCGAAGCGGCAGGGTCGCCGCGATGCGGGAAGGAAAGGGGGAGGTGCGGCATGAACCGCGACAAAAAAAAGAGGAAGAAGCGGCGCCGGCCCGGCGGACGGGAACCCCGGCGCACGGCGATTCTCGTGCTGGCCGTGCTGGTGGCGCTTGCGGCGCTGGGCGGCTATCTGTTGCTGTCGGAATATGCCCTGCTCGGCGGCAGGATCGTCGCGCGGGACGCCGTCGCGCTCGCCCTGCCGGACGGGGCGCTGCCGGAAGCGGCGGCTTTTGGCGCGCTGCGGTCGTTGCAGACGATCGATCTGCGCGGTCGGGAGGACGTGACGCGCGATTATGTGGCGGCGGTGCAGGCCGCGGCGCCCGCGGGCTGCGAGGTGCTGTGGACGGTGCGCCTGAGCGACGGGGCGTTTTCGAGCGATGCGAAGACGCTGACGCTGCCGAGGTGTACGGCGGCTGACGCGTCCATGCTCGACTGCTTTCCCCGCCTGAAACGGGTGGATGCGACCGGCAGCACGGCCTATGCGGCGCTGTATGAGGCAGCGCAGGCGCGCGACGGGGTGGCGTTTGCGTATGCGCTCGAGGTGGGGGACGCGGTGCTGACCAATGCGGATACGACCCTTGTCGCGACCGGCGTGGACGACGTGACCACGCTGCTGCAGGCGTTGCCATTTTTTCCCGCGCTGCGGGAGGCGGATCTGCGCGACGGGTCTGCGCCGGCGGCGCAGATGCGCGCGCTGTGCGAGGCGTTTCCGAAGATACACTTTCGTTACACGGTGCGGATGGACGGCAGGGCGTTCGATTCCGACGCGGAGACGCTGGATCTGTCCGGCGTGACGTTCGACAGCGTGCAGGCGGCCATTGATGCGCTGTCGTGCTTCCCGAATATCGAAGCGGCGGACCTGTTCGACAGCGGCCTGTCCGCAGCGGACGGCCAGGCGGTGGCGGCGGCGCTGCCGGCGCTCGCGGTGCGGTATGCCGTGCCGCTGTGCGGCGCGACGTTCGCATCGGACGCGACGGAGCTGGACCTGCGGGAACTGCAGGTGGACGCGGCGGCGCTCGACGCGGGACTCGGCTATTTTTCTGGCCTGACGGCCGTGCTGCTGCCGGACGGCGCGCTTGACGACGCGGCGCTCGATGCGCTCGAGGCCGCGTATCCGGACGTGCTGTTCCAGAGGCAGATCGAGGTGCTCGGCCACGTTGTGTCCACGATCGACACGGAGCTGGACGTGAGCGGGACCAGGATCGAGGACGTGGAGCAGGTGGAGGCGGCGCTTTCGCAGTTGCCGCGGCTCCAAAAGCTGGTCATGTGCGGCTGCGGGCTGACGGACGAGCAGATGGCGGCGCTCGGCGCCGCGCACCCCGGGGTGCGCTTTGTGTGGACGGTGAAGATCGGGCCCCACGAAGTGCGCACGGACGCCACCGGGTTTTCAACGGCCAACCCTTCCAAGTACACCAACCCGAACGCCAGCGATGAATACAACGAAAAGGTGCGCACGACCAAGCGGCTGCGGGAGGGCGACCTTGAGCCGCTGCGGTACTGCACCGACCTTGTCGCGCTGGATCTCGGGCACAATTACCTGACGGACGCGGACCTTGCGGTGATCGCCTCGCTTACAAAGCTGCAGATCCTGATTCTGGCGGACAACAAGATCACCGATATCTCGGCGCTCTCCGCGCTTGAGGAGCTGCAATATATCGAGCTGTTCATGAACAAGATCGAGGATGTGTCGCCGCTTGCTTCGCTGACGAAGCTTCTCGACGTGAACATCTGCAACATCGGCCTTACGGACCTGTCGCCGCTCTACGGGATGACGTGGCTCGAACGGCTTTGGTACGGCATGAACCCCGCCTCCACGGAGGACAAGCAGGCGCTCGCAGCGGCGCTGCCGGATTGCGAATGCAACTATACCACGCGCGACGAGACCGGGGACGGCTGGCGGGAGCATGAGCGGTATACGTGGATGAGGAGCTTTTTCAAATGATCTTCGTGCCGGGCGCGACGGCGGGCCGTTCGGACTGGCGGAATCCCGAACGGCTGACGCCGGCCGATTTTCAGGCCATGGCGGCGCTGGAGGCGGCCTGCTACGACGAGCGGTATATCACGCCGGCGGCGGAAGCGTACGCATGGTATTGCCGCGAGCCGCGCAGCACCGTCATCGCGGTGGACGGCGCTGCGCTGGCCGGGTTTGTGAACCTGCTTCCCGTGCGCGGGGAGGTGTATGCGGCGCTGCTGGCCGGCACATACGACGACAGCGGGATGACCGCTGCCGATCTGGCGCCTGCGCCGGAGGGCGCGGGCCTGCCGCCGGTTCATCTGTTCCTCAGCTGTATCGTCGTGGACACGGCTTATCGCGGCACGGGCCTGTCGTTCGCGCTGCTGCGGCGCGCCGCGGCGCAGTATGCGCGGTGCCGGGTCGCCCGCGTTGTGACCGATAACGTGACCGCCGCGGGCGAACGCCTCTCGGACCGGTGCGGCCTTGCTTTCGTGTGCGACAGCGACCATGGCTCGCGCGTCCATGCGGGCGACTGGGCGACGTTTTGCGCGGCGATCGGCCTGTGCTGATCCGCCACCGCGTTCAGAACAGGCGCAGCAGCTTGCCCACGGATTTGTACAGCAGGAACGTGATGAGCGCGTTGGCGCCGGCCTTGATCGCATTGAACGGGATGATCACCGTGGGCAGCATCGCCACGACCACATCGTGCGGCGCGCCATTGAAATGCACGGTGAAGATCAGGTTGAGCGGAATCATCATCAGCACCTGCGCCACCACCCCCAGCAGCAGCGCGATGACCGCGCCTTTTTTTGTATGCATTCGCCGGTATACGAGGCCGGCCACCAGCACGCAGGAGCCGGTGGCGAAGAAGTGCATGGCCGCGCCGACCCAGAGGCTCGACTGCGACACCAGCAGCCATTGCAACACGCTGACCGCCGCCGTGAGCAGCAGACCCCACCAAGGCCCGAACAGGAACGTCCCGATCAGGATGGGTACGTCCGCCATGTCGTATTCCAGATAGGCTGCCGACGGGAAGATCGGGAAGTGGATCAGGAATACCAGCAGGATCGAAAGCGCCGTCAACAGCCCGAGTTTGACCAGCCGGTTCGTTGCTTGTGAAGTTTTCATGGTTCTTACGCCTCCTTGCGCAGATCGGTTTGAACGGGACGCGCTTGCCTGCCCTCTTGCCGCTTGTCCCGGAGAAAGGCCCGGGGAACCGGCGGCAAGGCCTGCGGAAAGTCGCCGGGAGGGGAAGGCCCTTTGCGTTGTCCGCTGCCCGTTGGCGGGTCCGCCTGTCCGGCGTCCCGGAGGGGAAACGCCCAACAAAAAGCCCCGCCGCCCGGGATGGGACGACGGGGCGCGCGCACGCGCAGCAAAACGCCTCTCCCGTCCGGACTATACCGTCGGTACCGGAATTTCACCGGTTCGGCCGCAGCGCACTGGCCACGGTTCGCGGACTGTTACCGCCGGTGGGGAATTGCACCCCGCCCTGAAGCAAATTTATTATAGCACAAAAAAAGGTGTTGACAAGTACCAAATCATGGTTATAATAAAAGTAACGATTACTGTTATGGAGAAAACCATGATGCGATATTCCAGACAACGCGACCGCATTCACCGGTTCGTCCGCGAGAGCCGCGCGCACCCCACGGCGCAGATGGTGTACGACGCGCTGCGGGCGGAATCGCCGAAGCTGTCGCTCGGCACCGTGTACCGTGACCTGAACCAGCTTGCCGACGCAGGCCAGCTTCTCAAGATCGCCCTGCCGGATGGCGGCTGCCGCTTCGACGGCACGCTCCAATGCCACAGCCACGTCGTGTGCGAGCGGTGCGGCGCGGTGGAGGACGTTACGGTGCAGGACACGCGATTTGGGGAGCAGGTCGAGCGGCAAACCGGCTTTCGGCTCTCCTCGCTCTCGCTGGTCATGCGCGGCGTCTGCCCGGCCTGCCGCGACAAGCAAACGACCGAATGACCCCAAACGGGTGGAAAATCCGATCAATCCCATTATAGAACCCAGATCAAAGGAGGACGAAAGTATGGAACTCAAGGGCAGCAGGACCGAACAAAACCTCATGACCGCATTTGCGGGCGAATCGCAGGCGCGCAACAAGTACACCTATTTTGCATCGCAGGCCAAGAAGGACGGCTTTGAGCAGATCGCCGCCATCTTTGAAGAGACCGCGGCAAACGAGAAGGAGCATGCCAAGCTCTGGTTCAAGGCGCTGCATGACGGCAGGATCCCCTCCACGGCGGAGAACCTGCTCGCGGCCGCCGAGGGCGAGAACTATGAATGGACCGATATGTATGCGCAGTTTGCCAAGGAGGCCGAGGAGGAGGGCTTCCAGAAGCTCGCGTATCAGTTCCGCGCCGTCGGCGAGATCGAGAAGGGGCATGAGCTGCGCTACCGCACGCTGCTCAAGAACGTCGAGGAGTACCGCGTGTTCGAACGCGACGGCAAGACCTATTGGCAGTGCCGCAACTGCGGGTATATCTTTGAAGGACCGAAGGCGCCCGAGGTCTGCCCGGTGTGCGCGCATCCGAAAGCGTTTTTTGAAATCCATAAGGCGAATTATTGATGGAAAACGCTTTCGATCGTTTCTGACGGCGGAGCGGTCGGCGGATATGCCGGCCGCTCCGCGCTTTTCTCGGCGGCAGCAGAAAAATACAAAAGATTTACAGCAAAAATGCAACCAAACGTTTGGCAATTACGTCTTTATAGTGTAGAATGATAATAAGTTATTTCTGCAGTGGATGCGCACACAGCGCAGTCTGTCCGCCGTATAGGCGCGATCAAATTTGAGGAGGGGTTACAATGAAGAGAAAGAGGTTGCTGAGTCTGTTGCTAGCGTTGGCCATGGTGCTGACCGTGCTGCCGGCCGCCGGCGCATTGGCGGCGGGCGAGGAGTATGCGCAAAACACCAGCGGCGCTGCGGTCACCATCTATACATCCGCCGATGAAACCAGCGCGGTGCTCGGCGAACTCGCTGCCGGCGAAAAGGCGGCATATCTCGGCACGTCCGGCGAATGGTATAGGATTCGCAAGGGCGAGGTCGAGGGGTATGTCAAGTCCTCGGGGATGACGCTGCTCGAGCCGACGCTGACGGCCACGGGCGGCTCGTTCGCCTATGACGGCAAGGAGCATGCGGTCGTCGCCAAGGTGGAGAACGGCGAGGGCTACACGATCTATTATTCGACCGATGACGGCGCGAGCTGGAGCACCAAGGCGCCGAGCCTGAAGGAAGCGGGCAAGCTGACGGTCAAGGTGAAGGCGATCAAGTCCGGCGCGGCCGACCTGACCTGCGCGGACGTTACGCTCGAGGTGACCGGCGCGCCGGAACCGAAGCTGACCATCACCGACTACAAGTATCCCTACGACGGCAAGCCGCACACCGTGACCTATAAGCTGGAGAATGCCGACGGCTATACCGTCACCTATTCCACCGACGGCGGCTCCAAATGGTCGGCCACTGCGCCGACGCTGACCGAGCCGGGCAAGCTCACCGTCAAGGTAAAGGCCTCCAAGAAAGATCAGAAGGATCTGATTGCCGAGGCCGTGCTCGAGATCACGCCGGCCACGACCACCGCGACGGTGGCGACGGTTGTGAACTGCAACGAGTTTGTCAACGTCCGCAAGGGTCCGTCGAGCAACACCAAGAAGATCGGCACGGCCAAGAAGGGCGCCGAGTTCAAGGTGCTCGGTGTCGAGGGCGACTGGTATAAGGTGCAGTATACGGCGAAGCAGGCCGGCTATATCCATAAGAACTATATCAGCACCAAGAGCGTGACGGAGACGCCGGACACGCCGGAGATCAAGCCGGCCGCCGAAAACGAGATCGTGACGATCGTCAACTGCAAGAACAGCGTCAACGTGCGCAGCGGCGCGGGCACGAACTACAGCCTGGTCGGCGCGGCGCCCAAGGGCGCGCAGTATAAGCTGCTCGCGCGCGTCAAGGTCGGCAACGCGACCTGGTTCAAGGTGCAGTACGCGACCGGCAAGGAAGGCTATATCCATGAGGACTATATTAAGACCGGCACCGGCACGCCTTCCGGCCCGTCGACCGGCCACACCCTCACGATCGTCAACTGCAATGAGAGCGTCAATGTGCGCGAGGGCGCGTCCAGCAGCACGAAGCTCCTGGGGCAGGCCAAGAAGGGAAGCGTATACACCTACCTCGGCAGAACCGTCGACGGCAAGTGGTACCAGATTCAGTATACCGAGACGCAGAAGGGCTTTGTGTACAGCCAGTATGTGAAGGTGAACAGCGGCGGCACCGTGACGCCGCCCGAAAACCCGAGCACCGGCAAGACCGCGACCATTGTGAACTGCAATTCGTTCGTCAACGTGCGTGAGGGCGCGTCGAGCAACACCAAGAAGCTCGGCACGGCCAAGAAGGGCGCCCAGTATGCCGTGACCGGCCAGAGCGGAAGCTGGATTCAGGTGCAGTACACCGCCACACAGAAGGGCTACATCTACTCGAAGTACGTCAAGCTCAGCGGCGGCAGCTCCACGACGCCCAGCACGCCGACCGAGACGGCCGCCACGGGCTATGGCTATGTGGTCAACTGCTCGAACAGCGTGAACGTGCGCAGCGGCGCCGGCTCGAACCACGGCGTCATCGGTACCGCGCCGAAGAGTCAGGTGTACCAGATCCTCGGCCGCAGCGGCAACTGGTATAAGGTGCAGTTCACGTCGTCCACCGTGGGCTATATCCACGACAATTACTTCTCCAAGGCGACCGGCGACACCACGCAGAAGGCAAAGGTCATCAACTGCAAGACCGACGTCAACGTTCGCAGCGCGGCAACCACCTCGTCCGCACTGATCGGCAAGGCCAAGCTGGGCGAAACGTTCACCTTCCTGAAGATGATGAACAACTACGCCATGGTGATCTATGATGGCCGCGTCGGCTGCATCCACAAGAACTATGTACAGGTCGGCTGATCCGGCCGCACAGCAAACAACTGATAGGATAGATGGGAGCGGCGCAGCCGCTCCCATTTTACCTTCAAAAAATTCTGTTTTTGACGGGTTTTCGATCCACAAAAGCACAGGAGGATGACAACATGCAGTTTAAGACCCCGATGCTGGTCGTAACGGACATCGATCGCTCGACCGCGTTCTATCAGGCCGTGCTCGGGCTGCGCGTTACGATGGATTTCGGCGCAAACAAAACCCTCACCGGCGGCATCGCCCTGCAAACTCTGGAGACGTGGAGAACGTTCATCGGAACGCATGAAATTGCATTCGGCGGAAACGACGCCGAGCTCTATTTTGAAGAGGATGATTTTGACACGTTTTTGGACAGGCTGCAAGCGCAGGAGATCGATTATGTACATCCGGTTATCGAACATGCGTGGGGACAGCGGGTCGTGCGCTTTCGCGACCCCGATGGGCATATCATCGAGGTCGGGGAGAACATGCGGATGGTGTGCCGGCGCTTTCTTGACGGCGGTATGACGCCGGAGCAGGTCGCGGCGCGCATGGATGTGCCGCTCAAGTTTGTCCGCGGCTGCATGCGCTCGCCGCACCAAAAAGCGTAGAAGCGGAAAGCGGGCGCGGGAACCGATCGGGTCCCGCGCCCGCTGCGCTTTTCTTGCCGACTTGGCAGCAAACATGGCGCTCGTACCGAAAATACGAAAACAGGCGTCGCGCATCGGGGGTATCGGCGGCACGGCCGCCTGAATGCCGCGCGGTTTATGGCTCTCGGATCGATATGGTGACGGTCACATCCCCGCAGCCCAGAGCGGCAGCCAACTCCTGCGGCGATACATTGCGGATTTTGCCCAGCCGCGCTGCGCCGCAGGCGTGCGCATCCAGACAAATCGCCAGCCGGTTGCCATCCAACAGAAGGAGATCGCAGGCAATGGCCATCATCGGCGCATCGTTTGCCGGAAGCGGTTCATTGAGCGTGCCCGTTCGCCTGCCTGCGCCATCGTCGCAAAGCTCGATGGTCAGGTCGTGCGCACGCAGCCGATCGGCAAGCGCCGCAGCAGCGGGGGTGTCAATGAGTTCAACGATCAGCTCCGTATCGCCGCATTGGATGCACAGCGTACTCGCCGTGCCGGCGGGACGGGCCGGTGCGCACGCCGGACTGTCGGTGCAGACGGTATCCGCCCGGTCAAGGGAGAAACCGGCGGCACAGAGCAGCAGACCGGTCAAGCAAAAGAAAAGGATGAACGGCCGGAATATATGCGCTTTCATCTTTTCCCCTCGATTCGCGGCGGGATGGCGGTAAAAGGCGCTCCATCGCCGGCATCGTTGCGCCCGGTGCGCGCGACCCGGTGCGAAGAAGCGGGGCAACGCGTTTTGGGCGGCCGGCCCTCCGCCGCTGCAGTACTGCCCTGCATTTCGGCTGGGCACGGCTTGCCCGGCTCGTCCCAAGTTAGTTCCCCCGTAAGCAGCGCGGTTTCATAGCTGGGTGTACGTAAGACAGTATTGCGCCGAGATTTAAGAAGCGGCACGAAACCGCATGGAGCTGATCGTGCGGTCACTGGCAGAGCAAAGTGGTGTGACCGCGCAACTGAAAGCCGATAATCAAATGGAATGGGTGCGGCAGATGAACGCTTGCAAGGCACAGGCAGAGGAGATTGTGAAAGCGGAATTGATTTATGATTGAGCGAGGAAGTCCGGGCAGAAAACTGTTCGGACTTTTCTCATATAGTCCAAAGTTGCGGTAGAACTGTTCACAAGTTTTATGGTATAATTTGAATACGAAAAGTGAGCAACAAATCGGAATTTGATGAGGTGATTGGGTGAAAACTTATACAATTTGTGGAAGCATGAAATTTGCCGAAGATATGAAAAAAATTGCTTATGACCTTGAAATAAGCAAAGGATATAAGATATAATATATTACAATGTGTTTATTGTGAAGATAATATTGTTCCAACTGAAGATGAACTTTTAAAACTTGAAGATGCTCATTACAGAAAAACAGATTTAAGTGATGGAATATATGTTGTAAATATGGATGGTTATATTGGAACATCTGTGAAAAAAGAAATTGAGTATGCTGAAAGGCATGGAAAAGAAGTGTTGTATCATTACAATCAGTAGATTTTAATTCATAAAACAGTTAGATAAATTTGAATTTGACGAGGTATTGATAGAATGGTAGAAGTAAAATTTTATGACAATGTCGCAGATGAATTTTTGAAGTTTGCAGTGATAATATCCAAAACAGATAACAAGTGGGTATTCTGTAAACACAAAGAAAGAGAGACTTATGAAATACCAGGAGGTCACAGAGAACCTGGAGAAAGTATTTTAGAAACAGCTAAAAGAGAATTACAAGAAGAAACAGGAGCAGTTGATTTTAGAATTGAACCAATATGTGTGTATTCTGTTAAAGGAAAGACACGAGTAAATGAAAATATTGATGATGAAACTTTCGGAATGTTATTTATTGCAGACATTAACTCATTTGAGGAATTACATAGTGAGATTGAGAAGATATTGATTTCAGATAAGTTAGTTGAAAATTGGACATATCCTTTAATTCAACCTATATTGATTGAAGAAGCAAAAAAAAGAGGCTTTATATAAATAGACAAGCAACGGAAACTTTCAGTTTGGCGAACTGATAAAATCCCTTTAGGAACTAAAGGGCGCACTTCTATACTCTCCTATCGGGAGTATGTGCGTCCTGCGGAGCTTCATTCCCGGTCAGCAGAAGAAAACTGCCCGACCGAGAATGTTTCGTCACTTCGTTCCGTCAAGGGAGCTACACTCCCTTGCGACGCTTGTGCGTCTATCCCTTGTGGACTTGCCGTCCGCAAACGGTTTTGACAAACCGTTTGCCGCCAGCAAGTTTGAAGATTAGACATAAACAAATCCTCCGCATGGTCTAAGCCATACGGAGGATTAACTGTTTTACGGACACCCGTCTATTGCCGGGCTTTTTCTTTTGATGAAAAAGTTTCACATCAATAAATTTATATCGCAGGATCGTATAGACATTTTGCACAAAACGTCCGAAACCGCCGTATGAATACCCACAAAGGCCGCTGAATCAGCCTGATTTTTGTGACATAATTCACAAAGTTCTGCATAAAATGGGACTGTGATTTTGACTGAGGCGAAAGGGCGCAGCCCGGAAAGGAGGGGAAATCCGTAAGAAATCAATCAAGGAAGCTGTGCCAGTTGACAAGATAGCGTTAAGAAGCCTGTATATTGCTTTACACAAGAAAACAGTCATGGTAAAGTGACCATAGTCCCCTTCCGGATAAAGCGGGACATCCATATGAGTAAGGAGAGAAAGCAATGGAAGAAAGAAAAGGCTTCGGGTCCAATTTTGGATTCCTCATGGCGGCCATCGGCTCAGCCGTCGGCCTGGGCAACATCTGGGGCTTCCCCAATAAGATGGGCGCCAACGGCGGCTTCACATTCCTCATCATCTATCTGATCCTGGCGGCGTGCTGCGGCTTCATCGTTATGATGGGCGAGCTGGCCCTGGGCCGCAAGACCGGCCGGGGCGCCATCGGCGCTTACAAGGTCCTGTCCAAGAGGTTCAAGTGGCTGGGCTGGCTGGGCGTTCTGTCGGCGTTCCTGATCCTGGGCTTCTACTGCGCTCTGGGCGGCTACTGCCTGAAGTATGTGACCCTGAACGTGGGCAACCTGTTCCATGCCGGCTTCGGCACCGGCACTCTGGACGGCGCCGGTGTGTTCGGCGCCCTGATGGCCAACCAGGGCGAGGCCGTGGTCTACGGTCTGATCTTCGTGGCCATCACCATGATCATCGTGATGGGCGGCGTCGGCGGCGGTATCGAAAAGGTCTGCTCCGTGGGTATGCCCGCTCTGTTCGTGATGCTGGTGATCTGCATCATCCGTTCCTGCACCCTGGAGGGCGCGTCAGAGGGCCTGAAGTATATGTTTGTCCCCGGCTGGGCTCTGGCCAACGGCGTCATCAAGGACGCGCCTGACTTCTTCTCTGTAGTATCCACAGCAGGCGGCCAGATGTTCTTCTCCCTGTCTCTGGGCATGGCGGCCATGATCACCTACGGCTCCTATCTGGATAAGAAGGAGAACCTGCAGAAGAATGCCATCATCATCGTGGTGATGGATACCCTGGTGGCCCTGATGGCCGGTCTGTGCGTGATCCCCGGCCGTTTCGCCCTGGACCCCACCGGCAAGCTGGGCGGCCCCTCCCTGCTGTTCGTCACCATGCAGAACGTGTTCGACCGCATGGGCGCTGCAGGCCCCATCTTCGGCATCCTGTTCTACCTGCTGGTGGTGTTTGCCGCCGTCTCCTCCTCCATCTCCCTGCTGGAGGCCGTTGTGGCCCACTTTGTGGATAAGGCCCGGGACGAGGGCAAGGGCGACAAGCGCAAGCTCTATTCCCTCATCGGCGCCATCGGCGCCGGCATCCTGTGCGTCATCGTCTGCCTGGATGCTCTGGGCAACGCCGGTATCTCCCCGGCCGACATTCTGGGCATGCGTGTGGATCCCTCCGACGAGGTGCCCACCTGGAGCGCCGACTGGCTGGACTTCTTTGACTGCATCGCCGAGGGCATTCTGATGCCTCTGGGCGCGCTGCTGATGAGCATTATGTACGGCTGGGAGCTCGGGCCCGAGGTAGTCCACGCCGAGGCCACCCGCGAGGGGCAGAAATTCGGAGCCTACGGCTGGTTCAGGATCTGCATCAAGTACATTACCCCCCTGGCCATGCTGCTGGTGCTGTACGGCCAGATCAAGGAGTTCTTCTTCTAAGCAATACATATTCCTGATATGAGCGCTATTTCCGATGCCGGGGCATCTGCCCCGGTATCGGAATTTTTTTGCGTTCCAAGGATTTTCCATAATTCGCGCCAATCCTTTGTGAAAAAGGTAAAAAGGCGAGTTCACAATTTGTTAAAATAATGGAAAGTATCGCTAAGAACTTGACAAAACGTGCTGTTTGCGAGTAAGATGAAGGCACCAAATCTGAGGAGGTAAATCACTCTAATGGAAAAGAAAGGTACCAAGATAGCGTATTTTATTGCGCTGGCGATTGTTGTAATCGCACTGGTCATCGCGAAGGTTACCAACGATGGCAGCGGCTTCGTCGCCACCGGTTGGGCCCTGTTCCCCCCGGTCGTGGCCATTGCCCTGGCCCTGATCAGCAAGGAAGTGTATTCTTCCCTGTTCCTGGGCTGCCTGGCCGGCGCTCTGCTGCTGGCGAATTTCCAGCCCTGGCAGATGGTGGTGAATTTTGTCGGCGCCGGTGAGGGCGTGGGCATGATCAATGCCATCGACATCTCCATCCTGATCTTCCTGGTGATGCTGGGCATCATGGTGGACCTGATGAACAAGGCCGGCGGCTCCGCCGCCTTCGGCCGCTGGGCCTCCAAGGCCGTCACCACCCGCCGCGGCGCGCAGCTGCTGACCATGCTGCTGGGCGTGCTGATCTTCATCGACGACTATTTCAACTGCCTGACCGTGGGCGCCGTTATGCGTCCCGTCACCGAGAGCCATCACATCTCCCGGGCGAAGCTGGCCTACGTCATTGACGCTACCGCCGCTCCCGTGTGCATGCTGGCTCCCGTGTCCTCCTGGGCTGCCGCCGTTGCATCCTATGTGCCCGATGGCTTCCCCGGCTCCCGTATCAGCATGTTCCTGAGCCAGATCCCCTTCAACTATTACTGCATTCTGACTTTGGTGATGGTCATCGTCACCTCTCTGCTGAACATTGACTACGGCCCCATGCTGAAGCATGAGTACAATGCCCAGGTCAAGGGCGATCTGTTCACCACCCCCGAGCGTCCCTTCGCCGGTGCGGATGACTATGAGGAAGGCGCCAAGCACTCCTCCATCCTGGACCTGCTGCTCCCCGTCATCGTTCTGATTGCCCTGTGCATCGTTGGCCTGATCTGGACCGGCGGTATGTGGGATGCCGAGAGCGATAACTATGGCAACTTCATCATGTCCTTCTCCGATGCCACTGCCGGTACCGGCCTGTGCCTGGGCTCCATCGTGGCGCTGGTGTTCACCTTCATTTATTACTGGCTGCGTGGCCTCATCAAGTTTGAGAAGTCCATGGAGTCCATCCCCAACGGCTTTATTCAGATGATCTCCCCCATCCTGATCCTCTGCTTCGCCTGGACCCTGTGCGGCCTGTGCCGTGACGATGGTCTGCAGGTCGGCGAGTTCGTTCGCGGCGTCATGGCCAACACCGGCTCCCTGGCCAAGTTCCTGCCCGCAGTCATCTTCATCGTGGCCTGCTTCATTGGCTTCGCCACCGGTACCTCCTGGGGCACCATCGGCATCATGGTCCCCCTGGTCTGCGCCGTGTTCGACTGGTATGATCAGTCCACCCTGCTGTCCATCGGTCTGGCCGCTTCCTGCGCCGGCGGCGTGTGCGGCGACCACCTGTCCCCCATCTCCGACACCACCATCATGGCTTCCGCCGGTGCACACTGCTTCCATCTGAACCATGTGTCCACCCAGATCCCCTACGGCGTCACCGTGGCTGCCGTGTCCTTCGTCAGCTTCATCATCGCCGGTCTGGTGCAGAACGTTGTGGTCTGCATGATCATCGCCGTGGCTCTGATGATCGGCACCCTGCTGGTGATCCGCGCCATCGTGGCCAAGAAGCACACCGGTATCTTCCAGGAAATGGCCAACGCCGGCAAGGCTATGGCCAAGTAAGCAAGTCCCTGCTTATTCAAAAACAGGTCCGCTGCGGCGGACCTGTTTTTTTCTTTGCCGCAAGCCCTTGCGGCTGCGCCGTGCCGGGGATGCATTCGCAGGCGGTCATACCGGGTCGCATTAGAAAAAATCATGTGAATTTTGTCAAAAATTCCTTGCTTTTTTGGTGAAAAAGGTATAAAATATTCGGGAAGATTTTCTGGGAGGACTGGATCAATATATGAGCAACCCCTATAAGACCCGCGAGGGCGGGGCCACCGTCACGGTGTTCGTGCCCTACGACTGCAACAACCACTGCCCCTTCTGCATCAACAAAAAGGAATACGCCGACTGCACCGGCTTCAGCCTGGACGCCATTCTGGACAGCATCCGCACCATGGACGCCATCACCCCCCGGTGCGACTTTGTGTTCACCGGCGGCGAGCCTCTGGCCAATCTGGAGGCCCTGCAGAAAATGTTGGACGCCATCCCCACCACCCACAAGGTGTATATCAACACCACCTTCCCGGTGCAGACCGGCTTCTACACGGCGGAGGAGATGCTGGACTTTACCCGCCGCAACCGGGACAAGATCACCTGCATGAACATCTCCCGCCACCTGGTGAAATATGTGGAGGAGAGTCCCGACCAGGTGCTGGGGCAGATCGCCTGTCCCACCCGCATCAACTGCGTGCTGTATAAGAAGTACCCGGCGGAGAAGCTCCCCCAGTATGTGGAGCGGTTCCTGCCCTACGGCATCCCCATCCAGTTCCGGTACGACTATACCGAGACCACGCCGGAGAATCTGTATGACCAGGACCATGACCCCATTCTGCGGGACCTGAAGCGGCTGTTCACCTATCGGGGGCTGGACGGCTGCCGCATGCGCAACGGCTTCCACTTCGAGTATAAGGGCCTGCACATGACCTATCACAAGACCCTGCCCTATTCCACCATTGTGGAAACCGGGGACGACGGCGTGACCTATGACATTCTGTACGACATCCTCATCAAGCAGAACGGCGAGATCCACTCCGACTGGACCGGCGTGAAGATGGACGTGGAGAAATACCGCCGCGTCACCTTTGAGCCCTATGACCTGCGGGTGCTGGAGGGCGCCGTGGACTTCTGAGAAAAAAACGTCCGGCTGAGCCGGACGTTTTTTGAGACTGTCCAAAAAGGGCGGAGCCCTTTTTGAACAAAAAGCTTGCAGTCTGCCGCGCGCATAATTTGTTTGCCGGCAGCAAACAAATTCCACACTTGCAGACTGAGAAGTATTTTTTGCCAGGTACACGCCCCGGCAAAAAATGGATTGCACTTGATTTGCCGCCTGCGGGCGGCAAACTCTGCGAGACTTTCTTGACAAGCTGTAAAAAACGTCCGGCTGAGCCGGACGTTTTTTATGCTCAGGGCCGTTCTCTGAAAAACGCCTGAATTTCGTCCGCGGTGCAGGCGGCGCTGCCCTGGGCGAAGCCGTCCCGGCCGCCGCCCCGGCCGCGGAGGGCCTGGTTCATGTCCCGGATCAGGGGACGCAGGTCCTGCCCCGGGTGGATCACGGCCCAGCGATAGCTGCCGTCGCTGCCGGCGAAAACGGCGCACCGGCCGCCGCAGGTGCCGCTGACGGCGTCGCACAGCCGCCGGACGCTGTCCGGCTCCAGGTCCGGCTGCACCAGCAGCACGTTCCCGGCGTTCTGATAGCGCTCCGCCAGCTGCCGGAACGCCTGCTCCTCCAGGGCGGCGCAGCGCTCCCGGCTCTCCCGCAGCTGCCCCTCCAGCCGCTGCACCGCCGGGAAGGCTGCCAGCGGCTTCACCGACAGGGCCTGGCCGATCAGGCGGCTCTGGTCCCAGGCCCGGGACAGGTAGTCCATGGCCCGGCCGCCGCACAGCAGCTCCAGCCGCACGCCCTCCCGGAGCTTCTGGCAGGACAGGAACTTCACCAGTCCCACCTGGCCGCTGGCGGCTACATGGGTGCCGCAGCAGGCGCAGCAGTCGGCCCCGGGGAACTCCGTGATCCGCACCGGCCCCTCCAGGGCCTTTTTGCTGCGGTAGGGGATGGCGGCCAGCTCCTCCGGGGCGGGGTAATAGGCCCGGAAGGGGTGATTTTCCCAGATGTAGCGGTTGGCCCGGGCCTCCACCTCCAGCACCTGCTCCCAGGTCATGGGGGCGTTATAGTCGATGGTGACCACGTCCGCTCCCATGTGAAAGCCCACGTTGTCGCAGGAAAAGGCGGCGCACAGCATACCGCTGACGATGTGCTCGCCGGAGTGCTGCTGCATATGGTCAAAGCGGCGGGACCAGTCGATGGCGCCGTGGACGGAGGCCCCCACGGTCAGGGGCCGGTCGCAGGTGTGGAGCACCAGGCCGTCCCGCTCCTGGACGTCCAGCACCGCCGCGCCGCCCAGATCGCCGCGGTCTGCCGGTTGGCCGCCGCCCTCCGGGTAAAAGGCCGTGCGGTCCAGGGTCACAAGATATGTGTCCCCCTTGCCGGGCCGGCAGTCGGTGACGACGGCGTCGAACTCCTTCAAAAATGCGTCCCGGTCATACAGCTTCTCGGTGTCCATGGGGCATCCTCCTCTGATGGTTTTCTCCTATCATGCCACATCCCGCCGGGATTTGCAAGGTTTCCCTTGCCGGTGGGTGGGAAATGTGGTATAATACCCCTTGTTATACGCCCGTGGCGAAATTGGTATACGCGATGGATTTAGGTGATGTCACCTCAGTGAAGGATTTGCCGTTCCATTCGTCGCCCGCTCCCCCAAAACTAAATATGCGCCTGTGATGGAATTGGTAGACATGCGAGATTTAGGTTCTCGTGCTTTCAGCGTGTGGGTTCGAGTCCCTTCAGGCGCACCACGTCGTCGCGGGCTTCATATCGTTCGCGACGACTTTTTATTTTAAAAGTCATCGCTCATTCATTCCGTCGCTCCTCCTTTCCGAATCGAATCCGTTGCGTTGGGCTTCGATTCAGTTTTTGGGTGCATAGTGAAAACCCGTGCCTCGAAAGTGATTGCACTTTCTATTGATACTGTTGGGTTATTTCAATAGTCATTTATTTTAAAGGTCCATTGTCAAAATATGAGATATAGTGTAATATACACATAAGCGGCTGAAAGGAGCGTGAACATTGATGGGAAAGGATTTAAGTCATTTAACCTCTGAAGAAATTGAAACTTTAATGCGGCGTTATTATGATGGCGAAGCCGTATCGAAGCTGATAAAAGAATATAATATCTCTGTTCATGCATCAGAGTTATATAAACTATTCCCTCCGGAAGTTTACCAAAATTACTCTTGTGAGTATTGTGATGAATTCTTAGTGATTAATCGTCCTTCTAAAACAACGAAAGATTTTCCTAAGTATGAGCGAGACCTATATTGTCCGATTTGCGGTCACAAACCTTTCCAGTCACACTGCAGATGCAAAAATTGTCTCGAGGAAGAACGGCTACTTCGAATTGAGCAGTTAGAACAAATTCAAGAAGTGTACTCAAGAGCCAGAACGCCAGTTGACTTCTCCAGTCTCTCATTTGAAAGCAAAGTGTTTTTAGGTGCTCTATGCAGAGCTTTGCTAAAAGAAAATCTATATGAGATTGTGCCTTACTCGGAGTCAGAAGTGGTTTTAACACCTACAGATGATTTGAGAAAAAAGCTGTACTCAAATTTAATACATGATCAAATTATAGCTGTGAGCCCGCAATCTCCATTGGAGGCTTTTGCTACTGATAGTGAAGACTTTCCAAATACATTTTACACATATAAAGTTACCTATTTCTTGAATTTAGTATTTCCTCCTAATAAGCAGGATTTGTTTACAGAGATATTGAACCCCAGTTATTATTCAGCAGATTGCGCTAACGAGGCACTTGTATTGTGGAGAGAAATTGCGGTTGCTGAATGCATAGAGTACTTGCAATACCAATTGGACAAGGTTAACTTTGAATTTACGCCAGGAGATAAAACCTATAAGACATTTGAAATCATGCTAAATGACTTTTCTGTATCACAAATTTATGGAATTATTTGGCGTGCGGTGGCTGATGCGTCGAAACTGTATCTTGAGAAAGGAATTAGCAAAAAGCATGCGGCAAACAGTGTTATTGGAGCCTGCGAGCGATATGCCGAGCGTGCAAAAATTAATGGGTGGGATTTAACGCAGTATAATCGCATTAAGGATCTACCCCAAAGCGAACTCTCATTATTCTATTTTAATCGTGTACTTGGCATTGGTGAAATGGGATTTAGGGTTCCTCCAACAATTGTTTAAGCCTAACGATTTCCTTTTAAGTATTCCATGGAAATATCATCGATTTCTTGCTCTACTTTTAAAATTTTCTGTAACGCAAAAATATGGGCGTCGAGGATTGGTTGCCTTGGCGCCCATATTTCAGTTTTCCGCCATATAATTACTATTAGTCAGAGGAATACTCTTCTACCAGACTCTTAAGCGTGCGAGGCAAATAAGTCCAGATTTCATTAGCTCCATCAAAATAGCCATCTGCTTTCGCCTTATCCCAATAGAGCCGTGCCTCTTCGTAATAGGGTAATTGTAACCGACGAAAGGTCTCCAGTAGCAATCTCTTATCAGCAATATGTTCTCTATAATCTTCCCTAAAATCTGGGCCTGGATCAATCATCGATAAAAAATGAACTTTTCCCTCATCACCTAAAAAAGATTCAAGTGGTAAAGACATAGAATAGCGGCGGTCATGGTCACAGCCCACTTTACAATTGCCTACATGATTATTTTTATGCAGGATTCGTATTTTATCAATTTTCCCTTCTGCATTTTCACCCCAAACAACATATCCATCATCAGGGGTTTCTATAATTTTTCCGCACACGTCACAAACCCACTGCTTTAAAGGCTCCATAAGCGACCTCCCTTTAGATATTTTGCGCTGTCCAGCAATTAAAATAATCGCATGAGCATTTTATCACAAAAAGGTGCTTTGAGCAACGATTCAGAAAATGTTAGATCGTAGAGACATTATCAACATCAGTGTATAACTGTTATAAACCCTGTAACAGCAAGGTATATAGGACAAAAAGCACAATATACGGAGCATATTCAAAGAAAATAATCTATATATTGATAACTTCCTTGTAAATATATTGTATCCATGATATACTTTACCATTATGTTAGGTTACAAGGAGCGATGGGGATATGTCGAAAACTATGGCAGCATTTTATGAAGGCCCTCCGTATTTGGAAATGTTAAATCGTATTCAACGGCAGATAGATTTAATGACTCGTCCTTTACTGGACACGCAACAGGATTATGCCGCATTGACAAAAAATCTCTCTGCTGCGTTAGATTTCCCCGCAATTCGTAACATTAGCAAAATCTCAAGTGCATTTGATAGTCAGAGCATGGCAGCCTTATACCGCACTCAAGAAATTGTATCAAAAATAGATATGTCCGGAATGGTATCTGCGCTTCAACAGTTTCAAATAGCCATAGACACTGTTGCCCCAATGCAATTGCAAGTTCAGCTTGGTGAACGTATCCAAGAATGGTCACGCGTCATATCCAATAGTATCCCGTATCAAATCGAACCTTTGACTAAGGCAAGGGTTGCTGAACTAACTCGACTGACATCCTTGGCAGAGGAATATACTATCGGAGAGGCTGCTGAAGAATGCCACATCCTTTCTGAGGATGAACAAAAAATTGTGGCAGATGAAGTGGAAGAGATTCTGCTTTCGGAGAAAAACTGGGAACAATGTTTTGCTGAACGGATTAAAAAATTCTCTCAAACACACCCCGTAATTGCGTGGGTACTTGAGAAAATCTTTTTTGCCATTTTGATTAACGTCGCAGCCAATATCGTGTATTCTGCAGTCGGACACGCCTTGTCACCTGCTAAAGTGTACGAAGATCCATGCCCCTCTTCACAGGTCATATACCACATGGAGCGGAACCAGAACGTCATTATCATAGGGGAAGTGCCGTATTACTATGAAGTTATGATAAATGATGAGCCTTTGGAAAATTGCTATACCGGCTATGTTAGTAAGCGCTCAATTTGTTTGACCGAAAGCGATGACAACGCTACTGATGTTGATGCGAAGTAGTTATTCTTTCCATCACGATCTCATCTATCTCTTCTTCCAACTCCAGCACTCTCCCTTGTAACGACAAAATGTGGGCGTCGAGGATTGGTTTCCTCAACGCCCACATTTTTTGCAGCTGTGCCAGCTTCTTTAGTTCCACGGCACACTGCTCTCGCACAGTTTCGGTATACTCCTGCACCGCAGCATCCAGTACCTCCTCATGAATACGGTGGGAGGCGCAATAGGTTTTTCCATTCCGATGATACCCACGGCACACATATTCCACACGGCTCTTGCCGTTCCAGCAGCGGATCATAGGAATGAACGTAT
>ERZ857882.2308-NODE-2308-length-20050-cov-10.388797_pt1 | contig 20050 bp, 29 predicted proteins | sample MGYA00519697_ERZ857882 | MGnify/ENA primary metagenome ERZ857882 (study PRJEB31778, sample SAMEA3449373) | human gut metagenome | biome: human gut; feature: human-associated habitat; material: faeces | place: United Kingdom | collected 2010/2012 ...
AAAATATAATATATTATAGTGAGGTTTAACACATGACCATAAGGAAACTTGTCGGAACATTGGAAAACAAAGGCCCTTACATTGACCAGACAACAGGGCACTGGTTCTACTGGAACGGCACCAAATATGTTGACAGCGGTTATCCTTATGCAGTTAAGCCTGTTATAGAATTTAAAATCGAAAATGGAATTTTATACAATTCAATAACTTGGGAGGCACATGAAATACATCAAATACTTTGAAACGTTGGAAGAGTACGAATCCTGGATGAACATTGAAGAAAATGCCGAAGAAGTATACAGAAGCGAAGAAAAGATTTGTGTTGACGGTGTAATCCTTAGCCATACTTGCGATGAGGTGACAGCAGATGATATCTGAATGGTTAGAAAGGAACAGAAAGGACATTGACATATTGACTTCATTTCTGGTTACTGTCATTCCAATTGTCATGCTGTACTCAGAGTCTTTAGGCATTGGTGAAAATACTGTTATCTACTGCATCCTAATGATAGTTTTAGGAATAGCCAGCCATTATGCAAGTAGGATAAGAGGCGAAGGAGATGTTGAATATGCTAAGAAGAAAGCTAAAAGAGTATTGGGTTACCCTCAAGGAGAATAAAATTCTTTGGAGGATATTGTTATCATGAATAATTTAAAAAAGAAGATATTCATTTGTAACTTTACCAAAACAATTTCCAGTGCTGTTTTAACAGCAGTAGCTATCAATATCATCATGACCAATGCAACAAAGTATGCTTTAATCGAAGGACTTTTACCATTTGCATTAGCCGCCATTATTGTTGCACTGATTGACTTTTATGAGTATAGATGTGAGCGTGAGGATAAGATTAATTTGGATGATTTGGAGTCAAGAATCCAAAAACTGGAGAACGAATAATATGGAAAAAAAGATTTTAATTGCAGTTCCAACCTTTGAAAACATTAAACCTGAATGCTTTAAAAGCATTTATGGCCTAACAAGACCGGAAGGTTATGATATATACTTTGATTATGTATCAGGTTATGATTGCGCTAAAGCCAGAAATCAGATTGCTAAAAATTCAATGGCCGGAAACTACGACTATGTATTGATGATTGATTCAGATATCCAGTTACCGTCTGATGCTTTAGTTAAACTATTGGAATGTGAATCTGATATTGCTCTTGGCTGGTATTATCGAAAGAGAACAAAAACAGATCAGACAATAATCTTCACTTTCGGAAAAGACTTTAACGATGACAACTGCATCAAAGGCAGTACAATGATTCATGAAGTTCCAAGGCCAATTGAAGTTAAAGGTGGAGGGCTTGGGATTGCATTAATTAAAGTTAATGTCTTTGAAAAACTCCAATATCCATATTTCAAGTTCGTAACCTAGCCAAATGATACTGTCTTATCAGAAGATTTATATTTCTGCAATTTAGCTAGTGAAAATGGCTGTAATATAAAATGCAATCCAACTGTAAAAGGAAATCATATATTTGAGATATTAATGTGATAAAATGACAGATACAATTGTTTTATTGGAAGAAAGAAAAGAAGTCACAACTTTCCTTTTGGATGAAGGTACAATCACTGCAACCACTGTAACAACCCCTACTGGTGAAACTCCCGGTTATGAATATGCAGGAGACAAAATCAAAGTTGATGACGCCGTAACTTTATCGCTAACTCAGATATAAGAAAACCAACAGTTAAAAAATACACTGCAGCGGAAGGTGAAATCATCTTGGGCATTGCAGTCAACGATCCAATAACAATGACTGGAGGAAAAAGAAAAACAGCAATCTTAGTATTAGGCCATTTATTCAGATTAAAATTAGCCAGCGGTTTATCAAACATTAACGTTAAAGATAGAATTGCTTTAACAAGCACTGGAGCTATAAAATCTGATGATGGAGAATATATTGCAATGCACCCAGTAGCTAGCTCAGACGATTACAACTACATTGAAGTATTCAGACCATATGACATAGGTGATGCTTAAATGATAACCAAAGGAAATGATACTAAAGTGCAAAATGAAGTAATAGCTCAAACTATTACTGATGAATCAGCTAAAAGATTAAGGCTAGCCAGACTCTTTCCAAAACAGGAAATTAAAGAGAATTCCGATTATTATACTTACTTTAGACAAAACATCAATTTGGATGAGGCTATAAAACGTGGTCTTCTCGGTGAAGCAAAAGACTTAGCACCGGGAGCATCCCTACAAGAACTCAATATCAGAAAACCTGTAACCGACACCATCAGCATTGATACTGTCGGAGGAGTTTTAAACGTTAATAAGGATGTCTTTGACAGTGACAGAATCTCTTTTGAAGACTTATTAGCAGATGTAGCAACACTTATTGCAAATAAAATCGAATATAATATCTACGATACAATTGTCAGCTCAGCAAAGGTTCCAAAATACAATACTACACAAACCGAAGATACAATGGAGGCTTTCGGACAGTTTGTTATCAAAGCACAGGAAGCATTCAAAGGAAGTTCAGGTGCAGGTGCAGATTTAACAATAATGGTTGAATCCTATAGGACATTAAGTTACATCAAACAATTGGCTTACATCTCAAATAAGTCAGTACAGCCAATAGAAGAGATTAAAGCTTATTATGGCGTGGACAACATTGACTTTTTAGGAACAACACATGCAGACGGCGGATCAATGCTTGGTGAAAAGGAATATATTGCATTCGATATCATAAACACACCACTCATAGTATTGTATTCCAAATCTTCAGAAACAACTGTAGCACCTATTACCAGTGATGAAAACATCGCTGACTTCTATCCAATCATTGAAATCATGAGAAAGGACATCTATGATGAATTGCCCCAGTATACCAAATTATTCATACAATCCAAGGTTGGTGTTTTATTAAACAAACCACATCTTGCCCTAACAGGAAAATACAGGCCATAAGGTGATATTAATGTTGACAAAAGGAAATGATTCTAAAGTTCAAAATGAAGTGATGGCACAGATTGTTGCAGACACTTCAGCCAAATGGATGAAATTCACAAGACTAATTCCAAAACAGGAAATCGAGGAAAACTCCCAATATTATACCTATATGTCTCAAAGAGTCAATATTGATGAGATAATTGACAAAGGGCAATTGGGTGAGGCTAAAGACATTGCTCCTGGTGCTACCTTACAGGAATTAAATGTAAGAAAACCTGTCAGTGACACTGTATCCATTGACACTATTGTAGGAGTTCTAAATGTCTCAGCACAGATGCTTGATTCCAACTTAATCAGCGTTCATGATATGCTTCAGGACGTTGGAATACTCATCGGAAGAAGTATAGAACAAGCAGCCATTAACATGATTTTAAACAACTCTAAAGTGGCAACATACAACTATACTGCAGGCGATGACAGTGGAGTTACCATTTTAAAAGCCCAGGAAAAATTCAAGGAATCAGCTGGAAGCTTCTGTAACCTCAACAGCATGGCAGTCAATTACAAGTCATTGACCACATTAAAATCAGACATGTTCGCTAACAACAGACAGGTTGAACCTGTTGAAGCCATTAAATCATATTATGGTGTTGACAATATTGATCTTTTAGGAACCGCAGTCTGTGACGGCGGATCTGAAATAGCTGAAAAAACATACATTGGTATAGACTATCAAAATCCCGGAATGAAATTATTATACTCAAGAATAAGCGGTACTACCGTCGCTCCTTTAGGACCTGACGGGGGCGTATATGATTTCTATCCATTGATTGAAATCATGAGAAAGGACATCCGTGATGAATTGCCAATGTATACAAAGCTATTCATACTTACCTCCGTAGGTGTGTTAATGAATGCACATAACAGAATCATCAAAGGTAAATTTAGAGCATAAAACCATATTTAATCTCCTAAAGAAAAATGTTAGTGAAGTTTTTCTTCACTAACTTCTTCTGCTATTGTTAACTCCTAAACAGTTAATATGTAAAAATAGCTATATTATATAATAGAGACTATAAAAATGAAACTAATCCTAGACAGTGAAAATTCACATCCGACAACAATAATAGTCAAAGGAAAAGAAATAAAACTACTTTTAATCGAATCAAGCATACTGATTGATTCAACACAAATAGCCAAAATTTTTTATAAAAAGGAAAAGACATTAGCTACCAAAGTCCAGAAATCCAAACTGGAAAAGTATGAAACTGAAAACGTTAAACTCCTAAAGAATTATGGACTGATGCATCTGAAGCAATCAAACCAAGACCATTCTATGATTTAAGGCAAATGCTTGAAGGACCGGCTTATTATTACTTCAAAAAAGAGGATGAAACTGATTTGATTGATGTTATTGTTCATGTAGCTATCGGGAAACACCGTGAGTGGATTCATAACAGAGATATTTGTGGATTCTAGTGATTAATATAATTTAAATTATGTGTTTTCTATTAATTCATTTGCTATAAATATCATGAAAAATAAATTTTAAATAGTTATGTTAAATACATTTAAAAACTTGGTTAATAATATTGAAGCAACAATAACCTGTGAAAAAGATTTTGAAAAAGAGTATGGGATTAATCTTGATGATAAACCGATTCATTTTGCTAAAGATAAAGTTTCAAAAGAAATACAAACAATTCTTAAAAGCCTAGATGATGGACTAGATAAAAGTGTGTTAAATAAAATCAACACAGAATTGATGTACAGACAAATAATTTATGATGAGGATTTGATACCATATCTACAAATTATCGATATTATGCATTATGTTACAGGGTTTTTTAAATTTATTCCTAATTGGGATGATGAAAAATGGAATGACTTGATTAGGTCATCGAAGAATTATTTAAACATTTCTGAAAACTATAAATTCGATTTAAAAAGCAGTAATACGAAAGTTTTTAATCGTGCACAATCCGTTAAATATTTGACAATTAAAAATTGTGAAATTAAAATTGTTGAGGAGGAAATTGAATTTATTTCTGGACTCGATGAAATCTATAAAAAATTAGAACAAAAAATTAGTGAGTTTGGTGGAATTAATCTAATCTTTGAATGTCTTGCACATATAGATTATGATTCAAAATTTAAACGTTATATCTTTTTAAAGGACTTAAATCCCGGCGATAAAGAACCACAGATACCCTGGGGTTATCTTCTAAACTTATCATTAAAACATTTGCAGTTCAAACATATTTCTAAAAGATTTAAATATGAAAAACTATTTAAGGAGATTATTGAATTATCTACTAGGATAATAAATGGAGTTTATAACGTTCAGGACTATAGTATTTGGCCTTACTTTTATTTGGGTTTAAAAAATCTTCCGCAACATGTTTCAAATATGGTATTGTATGATTCTTTATTTACAATTCCTCAAAGCAATATTTTGCTTGAATTAGAATTATGCAAATATCTTTTTTCATTCGATTATGATTTTTTTAAAGATAATTTAGGTTTTACAATTGATGAATTCGTCACTGTTGGAAAAGATTTTTATAATATCTGGAATAAAGAAAATAAGCCTATTCTAATACAATTATCTAAAAAGGCAAATTATACCTTATCGTATGATACATATATTAAAATTCTAAATTTCATGTCTCATACCAATAATTTAAATAATAATTATATAGAACCTGATGATTATCAAAAAATTAATTTCCCTGAAAAACCGTTGCTAAAATTCAATTCATCATCATTTTTATTGCCAGCTGTTTCTTGGTCTGCTCCAAATTTTTATGAATCTTTAGCGAGTTTTTTAAGAAAACCCTGCGAACTACAATTAAATAAAAATTTAAATGATATTTTAGGTGTGAGATTAGAAGAATTTATTGCAATACTTCTCAATAAATACGGTATAAATTTCATCAAAGGAGGAAAATACAAATTTAATAAGAATAATGCAGAATGTGATTTTGTCATTGAATGTGAAAAATCTATCATCATTATTGAAGTTAAAAAGAAAGTTTTAACAAGAGAATCTAAATCAGGACGAAATTACAGCATTATCATTGATTTGTCAAAAAGTTTATTATACTCACAAATTCAAGCAGGAAAAGTAGAAATATTATTAAAAAGAAACGGAAAAATTAGTTTAAAGGAAAATAATACAAGACATGAAATTTTATTAAAAAATAGAGTAATAAAAAGGATTTCATTAACACAATTAGAGTATGGCTCTTTGTATAATCAATTATTTATTAGAAAGTTTCTGGAAGCACAGTTAAATGGTGAATTTAGGCTTGAAAATGGTGATGATGAATTAAATAAAAAATTTGAAGAATTTATAAGATATGGAGAACAATTCCAACACCAATACGTTGAACTAAATAATCTTCAAGAAGAAGATTTTAATTATTTTATACACAGATGCTATTTTATGAGTTTATCTCAATTATTTGAGGTAATAAAGAGATCTTCTGATAATGAAACCTTCGATGAAAATTTGCCTAAAAATCTTATTGAAACTGGAGCTTTTGATTGGTATTATGAATATGGCATTTTAAATAAGTGATTTTTATTTCAAATAAATTTCATAGAAAATATGGAATTTAAATAAATATTCTTCGTGAAATTTTCGTAGTTTCAATACATTTATTAGTAATTTTATATAAATAATATAATATGTCAGATAATAAAAATAGTAATATCAGTTGGACAAGTTTTTGCCAAGCTATGAATTCAATAGCATACTGGTTACTCCAAAACAAAAAGAAGTATAAGAAACGTGACCATTACCAAATATTAACATTAAAAGGTAGTTGTAAAGACATAGAAAAGAAAGCTAAAAAACTTGAAAGCGATAAGCTAGTGGCAATGTATACAATGGCCTTAATCAAGGACAATACATATTTAGATTTCCTTCCAAACTATGTAACATTAAAAAATGGAACCCAAATTGACAAGGCAGAATATGTGGACATGGCCATAAGAACTGAAGCATACATAAGAGCAAACGGAAGGCTCCCTGCAATCGTTTACAGAATGTCAAAGCTTCCGGATTACAATGATTCAACAATGAAACTGTTTATCAAGACATTCAACTACAAAGGAAACACTATTGATGAAGCTTTAGCTATTATAGCAAATAAGAAATTATACAGCAAATACTTTGATTCACAAAAGACAGACAAGAAAACGATCAATGATGCCAGTCAAGGCAAAGGTTCCAATTGCGTGGACTGGAGACAAGTATATTACAGAATAGCTAAATCTTTAGGTTATGAGGTTCAATTTGTCCATGTAAAATGCAGAGTATCTGGAACCGACTATATTAAATTGAGATTAAAGCATAAAAAGCATACTGAGGGAACTGGATTAACAGAGATCCCGCTGCGATAGCGGATACGACTTCAGGTAATGTCAGAGCAATCTGGTGTGAAGATGGATATCTTATAGCATATGACCCATCTTGGATATTCACAGATTTGTATAGTAGTTAAAATCATAGCTTTAAAAAATGAATAGTTTATAGCAAATGTTTAGAATGATTATATTAAAAAATTAGTCTAGGAAATGTGGGAAAACTCCCTAAACATTTCCTTCAGATACTGAATTATAATTCAAATAACCCTTCTTCTTCATTAAATTTTTCAATTATTTCATTAGATGTAATTTTTTCTTCTTTAAATTGTTCAAATAATTTAAGTAAATTTTCTACAGTGATTATTAATGTATGTTCATATTTTTCAATTGCAAGTTTTATTTGTTCATTATCAATAGGTTTTCTTTTTTCAGGAGGATATTCTTTAAATCTATTAATAATCATTAGGGGTTTAAGATTTTCTCCCCCCACTTCATCTCTTCTCTTTTCTAGATTGATGTTTAACTGTGCTAAATGCTTATTTTTAAGATTGCTATTAACTCCTTTTATTTCACCAACAAATGTAACATTATCATATTTAATTAAAAAATCTTCTCGTTTTTCATCTATAAATTTACTTAAATCTTCATTTAAGAGTTCACCTAATATTTTTAGTACAGTTTTTTCTAGATATTTGCCATTAGTATACAATATTGATTTATATTCATTATTTATTCTTAATTTTTCATTTGCAACATCAATTTTGGAATTTAATTCATTTATTTGTGATTTATTTTTTGAAATTAATTTTTTCTGTTTTTCATCATCAAACATTTCAATTTCTTCAAACCAATCAGGGGCTTTAATTTTCTTTTCCAGCAATGTATTTTCAATGAAAGTAATAACTTTTTCTTGGGTAGTTAATTGTAATGTTGTAAAAATCAAATTTTCATATTTAATTGTAGTTACTTTTCCATTTGTATTTTCTGTGAGGATTTTATAATTCGAGGTATTTGTCTTAATATGAAATCCTGCTTCAAAGGTTTGGTTTTGGAGTTTGGTTTCATTTTCACCATAAATTAACTCTATGTCTGAAAAATTAAAATAGGTGTATAAAAACCTTTCAATGATTTCTCTTTCATTTTTTAACCAAGTTTCAGTTGTTGAAAATGATTCTTTTTTAAATTTCAAATTTTTTGGCAACATTATAATAAAGTTGCTTTTGTGATCATTATCGTTAATTGCTTTTATTAATGTTGTAAGATTATTAGAATTAACAAATTTATGAGTAGATATTTCATAATGCCATAATTTAGGGTTTTTTAAGTCTATTATATTGTATTTATAAGAATCTACGGAATCATGGTTATATAATTGTGATATTTTTATATCTTCTCCATAATTTGCAGTTGCATGGAAGTCTGTTATTATTTGAATTTCTGAGTCCATATTGTTTTATTTTGCATTAAGTTTTATTTTATTCTTTTTATTTGAGAGCACTTGTTGTTATAATATATATGATAAATGATTAATGTCGAATATATTATGTTTATATTTGAAAATGGATATGAACATATTTGAGATAAAATTTGCATATGGAAAACTGAAAATTTTATATAATTGAAATAATAAAATATTATATTAATTATTATATACAGGTTGTAATAGCTATGGCCAATATAAATAATACCTCCTCCTACATGGATGAAGATAAAAAGCAAATTATCAAAGAGTCCAATTATACCTATAGAGATGCTCTTGAAGTTTCAGCTTATCTCATTGAAGTAGGCAAGTTCGAAAGATTTTACAAGGAAATGCAAATCCATGATTTGCAAAAGGAACTTGACGAAATGGATGATGGAGAATAACTTCAAAAAATATATCTCTCATATATAACTCTTCAAAAGAAACTATTTTTCATAAGTAAAAGGAGTCTGTAAAATTTTATAGGCTTTTTTCAAATAATTTTTTTACAGTTGAAATTTCATCTCGATGAAAATTCATTCTAATTTTGCTTTAATTTAAAAAATATTGATTTAAAAATAGTAAATTACTTAAATAAGTGAGGACAAATAATATTTTATGACCAAACAAAACAAATTTGTCCCCAATAGTAATTTAAACTTCATACAACTTAAACTTTTTGATTTTTCTGAAGAAAAAATTGATCATGAAAAAATCATTTCAGAAAGGCTTAACAAAAGCCCAAATATTGAAAATACTAATCAAAAACTATTTTTAGACGAAAATAATATATTTTCATATGTTAATCCAATTTGTCCAGTTTGTGGAGCTTCTAAAATTATCAAAAAAGGCACAATAACAAAAAACAAACAAAATATCAATGGAAAAACTACAGAATTCAAAGAACAGCAATATCAATGCAAAAAATGTGGAAAAAAATTCTAAAATATACAACAATCCATTAATTGGAAAAAATAAACAATTTTTACAAGAAATAATGGATAAAATACCTGAAATAATGAAAATTGAATGTCAATCACTTCGTAAAATAAGTAAATACTTTGAAATATTCTTTGAAATCCGTGTATCTCATCAAACAATCAAGAATTGGTCCAACAAAAATCACAAGGAAACAATCAACAACGAAGAATTTGAATATTCTGGCTACTATTCATATGATGAGCAATTTTTAAGACTTGATGAAGTCAGACATTACAGATTAACATTATTTGATGCTATACTTAATGTTCCAGTCTCCAAACGAATAGTACGTCGCAGAATACTAAAAAATACTAAAAAATTTATCTTAGATTCAACGAAAAATAAACCATTTATTTGCTTAACAACAGATTTATTTCCAATGTATCGCAATGTAGCCGATGAAATAGGAGTAAATCAGCAATTATGCACATTACATTTATTTTAAACAATAAATCACAAATTAAAAGTCTACTGCAGAAGAAACAAGATTAACACAAAACAAAGAGAACATATCTATGAAAATGCGTAAGAATTGAAAAACTGTTTCAGACAAAACTCAACAAAATAAGCAATAAGGCAATTTAAACAATACTTACAAAATTACATGGCCATACCAGTAGTATTAAAAGATTTTATAAGAAAACACATCATTAATCACTTTCACAGATATGTACAACACTTAGATGATGAAAATATTGAAAAAACATCGAACAAAGTCGAGAATTACTACAGACAAACTAACCCAGAAAAAATAAAGAAATTATACAAAACTAAAAACGGAATTCTGACATTTTTAAACTACCAAATGGAAAATTGGACAGAAAAACACATAAAAATCAAATAAGCCTATAAAATTTTACAGACTCAAAAATTTAGATTAATAGTTTCTATAATCATTAATTTAACATACAGGTCTTCTCGGAGTTTTAAAATCCTATTGAATCTTTCATTTTCAATATAATTTATCTTTTTGTTTGGTTTAAACTGGTCACTTTCTAAAATGTCTCGACTAAGTTTGGATATGAACTCTTCTATACGAACAAGGTTTCCCCAACCGTTTAATTCATATATGGAATATGCTTCATCATAAGTAAGTTTCTCGGGAAGAGTTTCATCAATTCTTTTAAAGTCACATTCCAGTTTCTCATCAGTGTAATTTTTAGATGATATGCATTCAATAATACTGCCTACTGCAAAATGAGGATTTGATAAATAAACACATTTGTCATATACCAATGCCTTTTCACCATTCCAGTCAACAGTAACGGAGTTGTCTTTTTCAATATCAAATGGTATGGTTTCTTTTTTTAATTTTTCCGAACATAATGGGCAGAAATTATATTCTTTGTCAAATTCTTCACCACAATTTTCACATATGCTTTTACCCAGATTATTTAAAGAATCTATAAGTCCATCTAAATTATATTGATACATATCATTTTTTAAAACTTTGCCACAGTTCGGACAGAAAAGAAAATCAGGTTTATCACAATATTCAAAATTTAAATCACAGTCTTCACAGTACCAGTTTTCATCCACGGCAGGTAAACTCATATTTTATCACCATACTCACTATCTTATTTATTCCCTTATTAAAGTTTCTTATAGGTATTTTTATATTTTGTGTATATAACCTATTTAATAACAATGTATAATTATGATGATGAATATATTATAAACTGTTTGGGATAACCAAAGTTTGATGAAATATCTATGGATGTGATTAAATATGGGGATTTGTCCGAATTGTGGAAGTTGGGTTGATGAAGGAGACATATGTCATGGCTGTGGTGCCAGTGGTAGTTACATTACTTCAGAAGATGAAGATGAAACATATAATCCTCCTGTTGAAAGCAGGGCAGACAGATTAGGTAAACAAGCATGGGATTTATATCTTGATGAAAACTATGATGATGCAATTTACAAAATCAATCAGGCATTAGATTTTGATGATAGACATGCTGAAAACTGGAATAAGAAAGCTATTATTCTTGAAGGCTTGAAAATGTATGCAACATCAGAAAATTGCTACAATAAATCACTGGAATTATCCAAAAGAAATATGGTTTATGACAACAAGGCAAGAATGTTATTTAGATGGGCACATAAATTACTTGAAGAGTCAAAAGATATTCCCGACGGATCCAATAAACTTGAAGAAGCAAAACAAAAATGCATTAAAGCAATGAAAGCACTTCCCGGAGAAAATAGTGAAGAAGATATTAATCAATATCTACGATTATGGGACTCAATAAATTTCTATATTGGCTATGAAAGAAAATTCAAAAGAAACATTGAAACATTAAAAAAATATGATAAATCAGAACTATTTACAATAACTGGAATAAACTATTATAAAAATGATGTGCAATTTAATCCAGGTTTACCTTTGAAACTTGTCAAGGAACCTGATAATGAATTTGATAAGGATGCAATTGCAGTATATGTTGAAGATAAAAAAATAGGGTATGTTGCAAACAGTGATTATACTAAATATAAATTAACTTCATCTGCATCAGAACTGCAGAATAAAATTCCGGATACTGCTAAAGGAAGCTATTTATTTTATTTAGAAAGATATGTGGAAATACAGTTTCCTATTGGAAGAATAATTAAATGAACTGGAAATAAAATTAATATTTTGAATGAAAATTTAGTCCATTAGATTAAACGTGTTTGTCCTTTTTTTGAGATTTTTTTCCAGTTATCAATACTTTTTTAATATTCTTTGCAATTTTTTGCATTATTATAGTTGGAACAGCTTCCCCAATACATTCTCTTATATTTGCTTCATTTTCCTTTAAAAATTGTTGTTTTTCTTCTAATGGTAAATTATTTAATTCTTCTTCACTTATTTCAGACCATTTAAAATTATTAGGAATATTCATTAATAATAATTCATGTATTGAAAATGCTCTATCATCAACTGGATGGACTGTATTTTGACTCGCTAGATTAGCCATATAAGTATGCACACAAGGACCAACTTTATCCCAACATTGTCTTGTATATTTATCACCATGTTTGTTATTATGAACAACAATTTCTCCATCAACAATTTTATGGGGTCTTTTATTAATGTCTTCATTATCAAATGCAGATTCACCTTCGGAAATATCATGAATCCATGCTCTCATATCTTCTCTATAGGGCTTAAAATGATGATATATGTCAGAAGGATCAATTTCTCCCATTTCATTCAGACTAGATAAATTACCAATGACTTCAATAAGAGTTTTGGGTTCTTCTTTATCTGGAAATAAATCTAAAGGATGTACTTTATCAATTAAATCTCTTCTAACGCCAATTGTAACTGAACGGGTACGACTGCTGTTCGCTCCATAATCCTTGAAATTTATTATTTGATTTTCATAAAAATAATCTTTTGATAACCAATCTTTAAACGATTGTTTAATTGTTTGTTCTTTATTATGATCGACACATTTTGTTTTCATAAATGCTCTGACATTTTCTGAGGATGAAAAAAATAGATGCCTCAATGATTTAAAAATGAATAATCACAAGATTTATTCTGAAGTAATTGAACTGAAAAATAGATTAGAAAAAGATATTGTTAATGTTAAAGAAGCTTTATTATTTGGCCAAGAACCAATTTTAAATACTAACATTAACGAGATTAATTCATTGATTAATAAGTAAATTTAATGTATTTGAACTAAAAAATATATAACAAGTAACACACAAGGTGATTATTTTGAACCGAAGAATTGGAATATCACAAATGTATAATTTGGGCTTTCAACACTATCAAAGTTATTTCATGTTTGATTTATCTAAAAAAGAAGCTAAATTAATTTCGCAGGGAATTACACAAGATAATAGAAAGGATTTAATTTATACTAGTGAAGAAAATGATAATATTGCTAAATCATTTATTATTCCAGATAAATCTTTCAATTTGACAAAAGACCAATGTAATCAAATTGAATTGGAATATGAAAAATTTGGATATGATAGTGATGATAATATCAAGGGAATCTGGAATTTAAACGATATTTTTATCAATAACGAATATCTATCAGATGAGATTAGTTGGCGTAATAAGGAGTATGTAAACATATTTCCGGATTCATGGATAGACTTCGGAAAACTATTGATTGAGATATTGGGATTTGATTTATTAAATATTAATCAGAAGGACTTGATTACTGAACTTCATTATGATATTGGATATGATGGAGTATATGATAAAAAGAACAGCAATAAATTAGAATTAAAGAAAGTTAATTTTCATATTTCTAATTTAAATGATTTGTCCAATGCATTTAATTTCACAATATCTGATGATGATGAAAGATTTTCAAAAGTTTGTGAATTACTTGAGTATTATGGTGTTTATAAATGGTATCACAAAGATCTCAATGAAAATATCACAAAACATGATGATTTCAATGATTTTAATGGTAATTCATGGTTTTTAGAACTGATTTTTGAAGATGGTAAAGTTTTAAATTTAAGAGGAGACAATGCTTATCCTGACACTTATATTCATTTAGGACAAACTTTATTAAATCTAAAAAAAGATTATTTGAAAATTGGTGAAATTGAAAATAAGGAGTCTTTAATGTCATTTGGCCAGAAACATTTATTGGATGCCAGAAATGAAATCAAAAAAATTGAAATAAATTATAAACTCAATTTTGGAGTTACTTTGCACAACAGATTTGAAATTGACTGCATAAATCAAAAATTAATCCCAAATAAAAATTATAATGTTGATTATAACCATGATTATGATTTGGAGATATATAATTTATCACTTAAAAATGTCCCTAAAAAAGAATTTAAACTAGATTCAAATAAATTAAAAGATTTTTTAGACGAATTTAATCAATTAGATTTCATTGGATCTAAACATCATCACTGTTTATTTTTACATGGAAATTTTGAAAATTCATTAGAAATTACATATCCTACAGGTAAAGTTTCTTATGACTTTAAATATAATCCTCAAACATGGATTCAATTAGGAAAATCCTTAAATAAATTAGTTGGATTCGATATTTTAAACATCAATAATTCAAAGCAGGCAATTACAAGCTTACATTATGATTTTAAAAGAGACGGAGTTTATGATAAAATGACTAATAAAAAATTAAAATTAAAATCATTGTCTTATAGTCATGGCCCGGTTTTACGTTGGGGATTTTCAAAATATAATTTTAAAATTGATTTTGATAGGAAAACATTAATGTGTTTAGGTCAGAAAAATCTTACTGGTACTGAAATTAAGCTAATTTTTGATTTAATAGAGAAATATCATATTTATCAGCTTGATGATGAGAAATATTGGCAGAAACTAATTTATCATAAGTGGATGGGATTTGATGGATATAATTGGCGTTTAAATTTAGTCTTTGAAGATGATAAACATTGGTCTATTGGGTGCAGTAATGATTATCCAGATATATTTACGCACCTAGCTTTTGAAATTATAGATTTAACAGGTAAAGACATGTTAAATGTTAGATCAATCGGTGAAGAAGATTTGAAATTATATAAAAAATATGGTAATGACATATTAAACGGGTGAAAACATGAGATGTGTTAATTGTTTAAAATTTTTCGATGATTTTTATGGATTCTGTCCTTATTGCGGACATGAAAAGATAGATTATAATTTATATCCTTCAGATGAGGATAATAAATTCAAATCAGAATTATTTAATCAAATTGGGGAGAGATTAGTTAAAGAGTTTAAAAAAGATGATGCTTTTAATGCATTTAATGAATCTATAAAATTCAACAATGAAAATATTTGTGCTTGGAAAAACAAAGCAGATCTCCATAATGATGATTACTGGGAAAACTACACAAAAGCAATGGACTGCATTGAAAAAGCATTAGAAATAAATCCAAATGATTTGGAAGCCATAGTTTTAAAAGGAAAAATCTTAAAAAACACAGATAAAGAAAAATCAAAATATTATTTTGAAGACATTTTAGTTAAGTGTAATGGTAGTAATGAAGAATCCCTAATTGCTAAGGGCGATGTTTTGTACGAGTTAGGCGATTATGATTCGGCAATCACAGCATATACAAAAGCATTAGATATCAATCCCTTAAATTCAAAGACATGGGAGAAAAAAGGAAAAGTTCTATGCTATAATGATAATAAGGAAGATGGAATTAAATCTTTAAGAAAATCACTTTTATTGAATCCTTATGATATCAAACTTTGGAGAGACTTGAGGTTGTATTGTGGAGATTTAGAATCTGAAATACATGAATGTGATAACGCATTATTGATTTTTCCAAAAAGCGAATATGAATGGCGATGTAAAGCAGATAACTTAAAAAGCATTGGAGACTATGAAAATGCAATAAAATGTTATGATATGGATATGGAAGTAGAATATCATAGCACTATGGATAATAGCTATATTTCACAGGCAGATTGCTTTATAGAATTAGAAGATTATGAAAATGCAATTAAAAGTCTAGATAAAGCATTAAACATCTGGCCAGAAAATTTCACCACCATTAAATCAAAAGGCGATTGTTATTTTAATCTTAAACAATATCAAAAAGCATTGGAATGTTATGAGGTTTTAATCAAAAATAAGAAAAATTGGTATGATGTTGAAATTTCAAAAGGAGAAGCATTACTAAAAATTGATAAAAATCATGGCATTGCATATTTTGATGAATTGCTCAAAAAAGAATTAAGCCTATTTGATAAAGCAAAAATATATTTTGCGTTAGAAGATTATGACCAATCATTAATGTATATTAATCAAACAATAGATAAAAATGATTCTCACAGTTATAATCATTTATATTCTCTTAAAGCACAGATATTATATAAAATGGGGGACAAACAAGATTCTCTTGAATATTTTGACAAATCAATTGAAGATTACCCAACAGAATTTGCAATAATCCATAAAGCACTTATTTTAGAAGAACAGAAGGAATATAAAAAAGCAATTGATTGTTTAGATGAAATATTAAAAAGCAAACCCTACGATAAAAAAATCATTTCTAAAAAAGAAGAACTTCAAGGCAAACTCCGGGACATGTGAACATAGGATTTTTGAAGGTTTAAGTAGAAGTTCTGTCAAGGACTTTGGTGATTTAAAAGAAGAAAAATTATAGAATTAATGAGCATTCTTTTCATTCTAAATTTTTAACTATATTAATTAACTCCTAACAAAATAAATTGTGTCATCATAGTTACTTAAACAAAAATACTAATGCAAATATTATGTACTCTCCCAAAAAAGACAAATGCCCCATGAAAATAATTGATAATAAAAACTTTTTTTAAAAAAAATACAATAGAACTATAGTTAATTAAGGTATTTAATGATTAAGATTAATCTAAAACAAGTAAAAATAAATATTAAAGCTTAATAAACTCCAAAAATCATTGTAAAATTTTGTTGCCCGTATACTATACAAAATATTTAGTACTTTTAGCTCTTACACCATATATTCACTAGGGCAGTATTAATATTTTGTCAAATTAACCATATTGAACAATGTTCAAAAAAAATAGTGAAATAATTAACTCATAAATTTATATGGCAAATTTATTTTTATACACCATTATTGGATAAATTGTGTGGAATACCCCCATCCACATCAACTCTTTTAATTTGATTATCAACAGTTATTTTTTCATACCCTCCAGTGAATGTAACTACACAACCATCATGAATAGCTTCATTTTGGATATGCATTATTTTTTTCGAGAAAATCCATAACCTCTTCTTAGTAAACCCAATTCTATCATTTCCAACAAGGAAATAATTTTTAGATAAACTCAACACTTACGTCATAATCTTTATCTGCAAAATCTGATACTATCTCATTTATCAATTCATTAACATTATATATGTTGCAATCAAACCAGATATTTGCCGAAGCAACATATTCTATGCGTTGGGATTCAGCAACCAGATGATATATTGAAGACCCAACCATAGCTGTTCCACAATCTCTTTTTCGGGTTACAACTTCCTTAAATATCAGTTCATGGATCCCCATTACATTTTCAACAGAAATCTCTGCACCCGGAAGCATCTCCACAATATACTCATTAGAAGTTAATTCATTTTTAATCAAATCCTCCAATAGGGATAAATGAGCTTCAGATTCACAGTTCAATACAAACTGAAAACCTTTATCCAAATTTATCGCTTCGTTTATTTGTGTAATCTCTTGATTGTTTCCAGAAATTCCACAAACATTACCGTACCCAATACTTCTTTTTTCAGTTATTACACTTTTAATTTTATTTATACGACCAACAGTTACTTCATCTAGATTTTTAAAATTAATACAAAGTTTTTTTCCAAAATACATAATTATACTCCTAAATTTAATTATGCTCAGTAGAGCATTCTATTTTACACATTCAAATTTTGTTTAGGCAATGGTTTATTTCCAATTATACAGCAGGTCCAGTTTATCTTTTATTTCACTTTCAATTTGTGATTTTTTATGAATGTTTAGGAAAACATCCTTACCATGATTTGTATTCTTGTATCTAATCAGCTCATCTTTGTATAATTGCCCCAATTCTTTATTGATTTTTTTACAAGGATGTTGTGATAGTTTATTGCAAATATTAGATTTTGGAGTATGTCTGTTTTGCCAGTAATTATTTCTAAATAAGAAATATAGAATGTCCTCTCTTATTTGATTTGATTTCATGATAACTACCTAAAATCATTTTCAGTCTTTTAAGTGTTCATCCAATAATTCTTTTAATTTGAATGCTGATGCTTTGTTTAATATTATTTGAGTGTTTGATTCATTTATGAGCTCTATGTTTTTCCCATCTGATGTTAAACGTTTGTTGAATAGGATTAATCTGACTTCTTCATTATCTGCGCCAACACCTATTGATGAGGCATAAATCAATTCTGAATCCGGATCAATCACCATGTTTTTATTAATTGCAATAATATCATTTTTCATGTTAAAACCTCTAAATTATACTAACAATATATAATTTTCATTTACTTCTTCAATGTAAATGCCATACCCTTCTTTCATTAGAATTTCATTCTCTAATTGGATTAAATCTACATCTGGACTGTTTTCATCAAAAATTTCATCAAATTCCCCATCACTTATTATATCATAAGATTCATCTGCATGATTCATTGCTTCTTCAAGGGCAAGTTTATTTAACTCATCTAAAAGCATGTTTAAGTTTACTACAATCGGAGACTGCAAATTTAAATGATATTTTGAGTTATTGTTTTTAATAACCACCTGTTTATCTGTTAAATCGTCAATAAATTTATTTAATGTAATTCTAGAGATTTCAGCCCCAACTGCAATTTGCAATTTGGACAATTCTGCAAACGGATTCATCAATAAATAATCTATTACTTTTATTTGGGGATAATCGCCTAAAATTTCATCTAACATAATAAACACCTATGTATATTAAATATACAAATACCTATTTAAATAATTTACTATTGTATATAAAGTATCCAACAAGATATCATATCATTGAAAATTCACTTACTGCAAACTAAAAAAAGAATAATGAAAATATCGAACTAGGAATATTCACTCATCACATAATATTCTTTAATCCCTTTAAATTCCTTTTTAACTTCCTTAAGAAGAGAATTATTAATTTCTTTAAGTATATATCTTTATTCACCAAATTACAAAAATTTATTACTTATTTTATATAAAAATGAAATAATCAATATGGGAATTACTAATTATATTAAAACCAGATTATTAAGTTTCCCCAATAAATTTTTAAAAGAATTTACAGTGAATATAAAGCCAATATAGTGAAAAAACTATACAAAATATAAACACTTACTAAAAAAGACCAAATTAATACCTTAAAAAAAGATTCAATTTTTAAAAAAAAAGCAACATGTCGCACTTAATAAAACCATCAATAAGTCATATTAAGTTAATAAACAAAAAACTTAATATTAATGATTAATAAGTCAAATAACGTCCATATAATATATATTTTATTTTGCCCGTATACTAACTCTCTTGAATCATCGGTAGAATACCCTTCCCTCCTCGAGTAACCCTCGAAACGGGCAGCCTATCTAATGCTGGGTTTCTCCTAATCATTGACAGTATCAACTTTCCTCATAGAAGGACCGAAGGCATCAGTCATTAAAAAATGATACGGCAATAATATTTATGTATAAAATAATATTTAACTATTTCTTAATTCATTGAAAAAACAAATAAAAATAAATTAAGAAATAACTAAAACAATAAAAATAAGTAAATTATAATAAGAATAGGCTTGCAGCGAAATGAAATTCCCATAGAAAACCATAGTACACAAACAAAACAC
>ERZ857882.2316-NODE-2316-length-20019-cov-5.653877_pt1 | contig 20019 bp, 22 predicted proteins | sample MGYA00519697_ERZ857882 | MGnify/ENA primary metagenome ERZ857882 (study PRJEB31778, sample SAMEA3449373) | human gut metagenome | biome: human gut; feature: human-associated habitat; material: faeces | place: United Kingdom | collected 2010/2012 ...
ACGGCCGGCATTTTGTGGCTTTGTGTTGGATCAGCGGCGGGCAGCGATGCCCGCCTTGCTTTTTACCGGTTGCATGCACAATGTGGACTTGCTGCAAACAAGTTGTTGCGCGCCGGAAACAAGTTGTTGCCGCGCCGTAAACAAGCGGCGGAGCGCATTGACCCGCCGGCTGCGCGCGCGTACCATGGAAGCATGGAACGGCAAAATACGGCACAAATCAAAGGGAGAGGCGGCAAAAAGCGCGCGTTGGCAATCGTGCTTCTGGTCGTGCTGCTTGGCGCGGCGGCGGTTTTTTGCATCAACGCGCACATGGTGCTGTCGGTACGCGGGCGCATTTTGACCGAGGAGCAGGCGGCCGGGCTGGATGCGGACTGCATCCTCGTGCTGGGCGCGGGCCTTTCCGGCAACGGGCGCCCGAGCACGATTCTGGCCGACCGGCTGGATTATGCGCTCCGGCTGTATGAGGCGGGGGCGTCCGACCGGCTGCTCATGAGCGGCGATCACAGCCGCGTCGACTATGACGAGGTGACCGCCATGAAAGCGTATGCCATGGAGCGCGGCGCGGCCTCGTCGGATATCTTTCTCGACCACGCGGGCTTTTCCACCTATGAGAGCGTCTATCGCGCGCGGGATGTGTTTCAGGCCGAGCGTGTCATCATCGTCACGCAGGGGTACCACCTCTACCGCGCGCTGTATATTGCGGACCGGCTGGGGCTGGAGGCATACGGCGTTGCGTCGGACGCGCGCGGGTACGCGCGCCAGCCGATCTATACCGCGCGCGAGATTGCAGCGCGCTGCAAGGATTTTTTCTATACGGTAGCCGAGCCAAAGCCGACGTATCTCGGCCGCGTCATCCCGGTATCCGGCAACGGCGACACGACCAACAGCAGCACCCCGCGGCCGATCCGGCGCGGACGGTAGCTGCGAAGAACGTGCTGCCCACTTGCATACCCCGCAGCCGATCCGGCGCGGACGGCAGATTGCTATTTCTGCTCCAGCGCTGCCTGCGGGCGGCGATAACTGGGGGGGCAGACGGGCGATCGCTCCCTTTTTTGAGCCCCCGCCAATCTGTGCGCACCGCTTGTGAAAACCGAAAGCGCATGGTACAATGCAGAAGGCAAAGGGTCGCTGCCAGCGCCCCGCATGCACCTGCTGCTTTTTAGGATGGCGGAAGGGAGCTGCAAGGAACGAAATGAGGAAAAGACGGATCTGGGCGCTGCTGCTGGCGCTGCTGCTGTTGACGCTGCCGCTGCTCACGGCCTGTACAGCCGATGGCGACATCGATACCGAGCTGCTGCGGCAGGCGGGCGATGTGCTCGAAGAACTGCTCGAGGACGACGGCGACAGCCCCCTGCCCGCACAGGACGCGTCGAACGGCGCGGAGGCTGCCGCTGCTGCCGGTGCGGCGGAGGGCGACCCGGACGGGGATGCGCAGGCCCCGGCCTATGGCGAACGGTGCAGCGACCCGGATCGCGTGGCCGCCTATCTGCATGCCTATGGCGAGCTGCCGCCGAACTTCATCCGAAAGGAAGACGCCAGAGCGCTCGGCTGGGACAGCGCGGACGGCAACCTCTGGGATGTGACCGATGAGATGAGCATCGGCGGCGACCGCTTCGGCAACCGCGAAAGGCTGCTGCCGGAGGCGGACGGGCGCGTGTGGTATGAGTGCGATGTGAACTATGCCGGCGGCTTTCGCGGTGCGGAGCGCATCGTGTATTCCAACGACGGTCTCATCTATTACACGGACGACCATTACGAGAGCTTTACGCTGCTCTACGGTGAGGAGGACTGACCATGATCCGCATCTATCCGCTCAACGGCCTGCTCATGCAGACGCGCGACGACATGCACGCGCAGCTGAAGGAGCGCTTTCATCTGGCGGAGCACTACGGCAGCAACCTCGACGCGCTCTGGGATCTGCTCACCGAGCGCGCGGACGGCGGGTACATCCTGCTGGAGTTTGCCGAGCGCATGCCGAACGAGCTGCTGCTGCCGCTGGTCGGCCTGTTCGTCGATCTGGCCGCGCAGGACAAGCGCTGGCAGTTCGCGCTCTCTACCGGCCGGCAGGACTGCCACGGAGGCGGGACGGCATGCTGAAACCGCTCATGATCTTTGATATGGACGGCGTGATCGTCAACAGCGAGCCGCACCATATCGCATCGTGCGAGCGCATTGTGCGCCGCATTTCCGGCGGGCGCATCGGCGCAAGGGAGGCGCATACCGTCGGCATTTCCACCGTGGAGCTGTACCGGCGCGCACTGGAGATGTGCGGCGCGGCAGGCGATCCCGTTCAGCTCGCGGCGGAGCATTTTTCGTGCACGCTCGAGGAGATCCGGCGCGCGGTTCCCAACCCGGAGCCGCAGCTCATCGGCCTCATGGATGCGCTCGAACGCCGGGGCGTGCGCATGGCGGTGGCCACCTCGTCGCCCGGCAGCTTTGTCGAGGGCGTGCTGAGGCTGTACGGCATCATGGACCGGTTTGAGACCGTGGTCACGGGGAGCGACGCGGCGCGCCTCAAGCCCGCGCCGGACGTATACCTGCTGGCGCTTTCGCGCTGCGGCGTACCGGCTGCGGATGCGGCGGCGATCGAGGACAGCCGCATCGGCGTGGAGGCGGCGCTGGCCGCGTCGCTGTATTGCTATGGCTTTGTCAACCCCGGTTCCGGCAAACAGGATCTCTCCCGAGCCAACCGCCGCATCCATTCGCTGCTCGACGTGCTCGATCCCGCCGGGGACTGAAGCGATTTTTTGAATCACAGCCGTTTGACAGAAAAGAGGCCCGTCCGGTCAGGACGGGCCTTCGGTCGTTTTTGTTTGATGGTTAGTCAGGGTGTTTCAATCGAGGCGGCCCATACCATGAACTGCGGCAGGTACTGCTCGTAATCCGCGACGGCACAGGCAAAGTTGCAGGTCCAGAATGCGTCCGTTCCCTTTTTGAGAACCACATAGTAGAAATACGTTGCGCCGTTGATCTCCCGGGTGAAAACATTGTACAGGTTGCCGTAATCATCGGGCGCATAGGGATCGAGACCGAAAGCGTTGGCGGAAATGGCGGCGTATTCCTCCAGCGTCAGCGTTTCCATGCTCTCGTTGATGGTGGCAAGATCCGTATCATCCTCCCGCGCGACGGAGAGCGCGGGAACGCCCGCGTTGGGGTCGCACAGGAACCAGACAAAGCCCTCGATGTCACCGGCGTCCACCATGCCGTCCTGCATGTACAGCGCCAGCCCCGTATCGTGCTGGTAGCGCGTGAGGCCGCTGGTATCCACGGGGAGCGTCTCGCCTGCAAAGTACAGGTCGATCGTTGCGGCGGACGCGAGGAAGGCGTCGCGCCACCTGTGCTCCGCCGTTGCGTCGTAGAACAGGAACGTATAGTTGCTGTCGGCGGAAACGACCGTGTATTGCAAAACGTCCATGGCTTCGTCCTGATACTGCACGGTGTAGAAAACCCGCAGCGTCGGAACCCCCTCAATCGCGGTGCGCTCGCACTCCGAAATGGTGAACACGGCGTCTTGCGTAAACGCATCCGCCTCCTCCGACGCCAGATAGCCGGCCCAGAACGCTCTGAGGACTGCGTCGGCATCCGCCTGCGTTGCGGAAAGCACCGCATCGTCATGGGGCGCTATATTCACAAAGATGGCGGACAAATCGCTGTCGTCATCGGCAACGCTTAGCACGAGCGGATCGTCGGGGCTGGCAACGAAGGCATCCGGCTCGTCAAAATAGAAGCTGATGATCTTTGGCGCGGGCGCGGGCGACGCTGTCGGCTCGGGCGTCGGTTCGGGCGTGGGCGGCGCCGTTGGCGCAGCGGTTGGTTCTGCAGTCAAAGCGGCAGTCGGCTCCGGCGCTGCTGTGGGCGTGCCGCAGCCGAACAGGCCCATCAGCAGCAGGGCAGCGAGCAGACAGGCGAGCAGAGAATGGCGTTTCATGTGGTTCCTCCTTTATGTGTTTGGTGGGTATAGACTGTTGGTGGGAGCGCAGCCGCGCGCTTCCGGATCGGCACGGCAACAAGCGGCCAAAGCGGGCGGCGCGCCGCATAACCGGTTTGCTTCGTTGCATGCACCGCGCTGCTTTTCAGGCTGCGGGTACGGAAGCAATGGCGGCATCCCAAGCGTCAAGGGGAGATAAAATACACCGAAAACAAAGCAGGAGACGTGGTGAGCGCATCTCCTGCCGTTAACAAGCGGTTTACGGTGCGGGCGTGCCGGTGGGGACGCTCGACTCCGCGGTGATATATTCGGCAAAGGCGTAGGCCTTTTTGCCCGTGCGCGCGACCTCGATATAATAGAACGTGTCGCCCGCAGCGTTGGTGTGCTTGAAGTAGATATATACCGGCTCGTTCTGCTCCACCTGACCGATCTTATTGCCGGTGTCGGACAGGTCGGGCGAGCTGCGCAGGGCGACGACGCTCGAGCGCACCGTGCCGCCGACGGCGCCGGTGGGCACGGAGGTCGTGATGGGCTCCGGCGTGGCGGTATTGACCTCCACAAACTTCTTGGCCATGTAGCCGTATTTCTCTTCCTTGACGACCTGCACAAGATAGTAGTCTCCGGATTCGGCATAGACCTTCAGGTTTGTGCCGCCGACATACTTGCCGAGGATTTCTCCGTCCGTGTTCGGCGCCGCGCGCAGCACAACGCCGCCGGTGGTGAGCTTACCATCCTTGGCATTCTTCACCTCATCGGGCGAGGGCGTGCGGCTTGTCTCCGGCTCGGGCGAGTTCGTGGGCGGCGGCGTCGGCGAATTCGTCGGCGGGGCCGTCACGTTCGGCGTCATGCTCGGCTCGACGCTCATCGTGGGGTCGGGCGAGAGACTGGGCGCTGCGCTGCCGGCCGGATCGGGCGAAATGCTCGCGCCGGGAACGAGCGGCGGCGTGGGCGTAGCATCGGGCGAGGAACCGGAGCCGATGCCACGGATGATGAGATAGATCCCGCCCAAAAGCAGCAGAACCAGAATCGCAACAACAAGATATCCAAACGGGGTTAACCGTACTCGCCTGCGCATACGCACCTCCAGAGCTTACTGTGTAGTCATCATAGCACACAACGCTCGTTTTTCCTAGTGGGGAAGGGTGTCAAAAGAGCAGATTTCACGCAATTTTCATATAAGAAAAAATTGTAAACTCGCTGTCCTTTCTGCAACCCTGCCGCGGGCGGAGCGAACGGAACGCGGCGCCGGCGCCCTGCCGCGGCCCTAATCGCGGATCGGGCAGATCTCCAGCCAGTAGTCGTCCGGATCGTGAATGAAATAGATGCCCATCGACGCATTTTCATAGCAGATGCAGCCCATGCGGCTGTGCTTTTCGTGCGCAGCCTCAAAGTCGTCCACGCGCAGGGCCAGATGGCTCTCATTCTCGCCGAGGTCGTAGGGCTCCGGATGATCCCTCAGCCACGTCAGCTCCAACCGCCAGTTGGACACGCCGTCCTCAAGGAACACGATGCGGAACGAGCCGTCCTCCGACCGCACATCGCGCACCGGGTACAGGCCGAGCGCCTCCCTGTAAAAGCGGATGGAACGCTCCATATCGGTCACGTTCAGATTGTTGTGGTCCATCTTGAACTGCATATTGACGTCTCCTTACAAAGATGTGGGGCGGGGAGCCGCGCCGAACGGAAGCTCGCAGCGCTGCCCGCTCTCCGTGAGCGGCAGCACCCGCACGCCCGGCACGGCGAGTGAGGACTGAAAATCCGTCGCGGCATATGCCGCCTCCCGAAAATGCATGGGAACGAACAGCCGCGGCCGGATGCGCGCGGCAAACTGGCGCGCGCCCAAGTCATAGTCCGGCCCCATGCGGGGGTCGACGGGAAAGAACGCAAGGTCGATCGGGCGCGGGATTTGGCTGACGATCGCATCGAACGCCTGCTGCGCCTCCCGCACCTCGTCGTCGGTGGATTCGGCGCGCCAGTGCCAGTTGTTGAGATCGCCCGCGTGGAATATGCGCACGCCGTTCCACAGGACGAGAAAGCTCACGCCCAGATCCGTGGAGCCGAACGCCGTCACAGAGCAGTCTGCGGCCGCGGTCTGCTGCATCGGCCGCATGCGCGCTGCCCGCATGCCCTCCGGAAGACCGGCCGTGGGCACGTCGTCAGAGAGCACATAATGAACGCCCGGCATATCCGAAAACGAGAAGATGCCGGGGGAGAAGTGATCGCCGTGACTGTGGCTGACGAAGAATACCGCCGCGTCAAAGCGCTCAAGCGCCGCGCGGTTGATGATACCCGGACAGCGGCCCTCGTCGTCAAAGATGAGCGCCGTGCGCCCGTCCGAGAGCAGAAACCCGCTGTTGCTCAGATAGGTCAGTTCCATGGATAGCGGATGTTCCTCCATCGATGCGGCACGCTCAGAACAGCGGCCGGTCAGGGTATACGCCCTCGTCGGTGAGGCGGCGCAGCGCCGCGGTCACGGAGGGCTTGTCCTCCCGGTAGGTCACACCGTACCAGCGGTCGGGCGAGGAAAGCACATCCACGGTGCAGCGGCCCTCGCGCAGCAGCGCGCCGACCTCCATCGGGATGTACATCTCGGACTTTTCGGGGTTTTGCGGCACGGTTTGGGCAAGAAAGCGCGGAAAGCGCGTTTCCAGCTCGGCAAACAGGCTGGGCGTAAAGCCCCACATATTCATGGACACGAGGTTGTCCGCCGGCACCGCCGTCCAGTGCTCGCCATCCTCGGTGAAGGCGGGGCTGCCGTTGACCAGCTCGACGCGCGTGCGCTCCATGATGTTGGTCAGGCGGCCGTTTGCATCGGTTTCGCACACGCCGCGCGCGACGGAGCCGTGCTCGGTCAGCGTGTTGGCCAGCCGGAAGCCGACCATGCTGTAGTCGTAGACCCCGTTCCGGTCGGCGCTGCGGCACAGCCGATTGTACAGCAGTTCATAGGCATGGCGGCCGTAATAGTCGTCCGCGTTGATCACGGCGAAGGGGCCGCTGATCAGGCCGGCGCAGCACAGGATGGCGTGCGCCGTGCCCCATGGCTTCCTGCGCCCCTCGGGAATGGAAAACCCGTCGGGCAGGCGCTCCGTGAGCTCCTGATACACATAGTCCACCTGCATGTGCGCCTTGACGCGGTCGCCCACGATGTCGCGAAAGTCATCCGCGATACGGCGGTTGATGATGAACACCACGCGCTCAAACCCGGCGCGGATGGCGTCGAAGAGCGAATAGTCGATGATGATCTCCCCGTGTGGGCCGATCGGGTCGATCTGCTTGAGCCCGCCGTAGCGCGAGCCCATACCGGCGGCCATGACGATCAGAGTTGGTTTCTGCATACAATACGCCTCCTGTATCAAAAAGTGTGTTTGGACGGTCAGCCGTCGTATCCGTTCGGGTTGGCCTTCTGCCAGCGCCAGGTGTCGGCGCACATGCGGGTCAGATCCCGCTTCGCTTCCCAGGCGAGCAGCGCTTTGGCGTAGGCCGGGTCCGCGTAACAGGTGGCAACGTCGCCGCTGCGACGCCCGACGACTCGGTAGGGGAGCGTTTTTTCACACGCTGCTTCAAACGCGTGCAGCACATCGAACACCGAGTAGCCCACGCCCGTGCCGAGATTGACCGTGCGCACGCCCGGGCCGTTCTTCTCCAGCTCGGCCAGCGCGGCAACATGCCCCTCCGCCAGATCACAGACATGGATATAGTCGCGCACGCCGGTGCCGTCGTGCGTGGGATAGTCGTTGCCGAACACGCGCAAAAACGGGAGCTTGCCCGTCGCCACCTGCGCGATATACGGCAGCAGATTGTTCGGAATGCCGTTCGGGTCCTCGCCGATCAGGCCGCTCTCGTGCGCGCCGATCGGGTTGAAATAGCGAAGCAGCGACACCGAGAGCGTTTCATCGGCGTGCGCCGCGTCCCGGAGAATCTGTTCGATCATCAGCTTGGTCCAGCCGTAGGGGTTCGTGGCGGACAGCGGCGCGTCCTCGCGGATCGGCACGCGCGCCGGATCGCCGTAGACGGTTGCGCTTGAACTGAAAACAAACCGCTTGACGCCGTGGCGGCGCATGGATTCGAGCAGGTTGAGCGTGGAGCGCAGATTGTTGTCATAGTAGCGCAGCGGCTGCGCGACCGATTCGCCGACGGCCTTGAGCCCGGCGAAGTGGATGACCGCATCGATTGGCTGCGCGGCAAAGAGGCGCTCCGTTGCATCCGCGTCGCACAGATCGCAGCGCTCAAACAGAAACGGTTTGTTTGCAAGCGCATGAAGCCGGTCCAGGACCTGCGGCTTGCTGTTGATGAAGCTGTCCGCAATCAGAACATCATAGCCCGCTTCGAGAAGGGAGAGAACGGTGTGGGAACCGATGTACCCGGCGCCGCCGGTCACAAGAATCAACATGGTTGGCGCCCTCCGCAGATAAAAGTTTCCTGTATTATATCTCACGCCCCGTGAAAAGGCAATACGGGCCGGAATACGCTCTGAAAGGATCGTGCTGTTCTCCAGTTTTTTTAGCAGCGGCCAGCGCAGTTTTCCATCCTCTGTACTACGCGATCCTTCCATCCGAAATGGTGATCACCCTATCACACATCTCCGCTACAAAGTCCTCATGCGTGACGATAATGATGGTTTTGCCCTTTGCGTTAAGCTCTTTGAAAATATCCATGATCATTTTGGAATTTTCCGTGTCAAGCGCGCCCGTTGGTTCGTCTGCCAGAATAATATCCGGGTTGTTAATGAGCGCGCGTGCAATTGCAACGCGCTGCTTTTCACCGCCGGAGAGCTTTGCGACCTTCTTTTTTGCCAGATGTGCAATTCCAAGAAGATGAAGCTGCTCCATTGCCAGAGCGTCCATCAAAGAAAACGGAGCTTTGCAGAACAATAAGGGAATCACAACATTTTGGATTGCATTATCCTCCTCTACCAAGGCAAAATGCTGCATAATAAAGCCGAACTTTTTGTTCCGGATTCTGGACAAACCAACGGCGGTTTCCTTGGAAACATCCGCCCCGTCCAGCAGATACGTCCCGCCCGTTGGCTGATCCAGACAGCCGAGGATATGCAGCAGCGTAGACTTGCCCGCCCCTGACGAACCCTTGATGGCAACCATTTCTCCCCGCTCAATGGCAAGATCAATGCCCTTGAGCACCTTCAGCGGCGCGGCGCCCCGCCGACTCTGAAAGCTCTTTTCGATTTGAATCAATTCAATCAACACGGCTTTACTCTCCTTGATGCAGCTCTTTTAACGATGTGGAGATATCCTCGCGCATGAGTTTCACTAAGAATCCTGCTCCGACTGCGGTGAACATCACAAGAACGTACAGAAAGACGATTCCATAGAACAATACAGCCCGCAGCGGCGTCATCCAATCCAGCATGAGCAGGCCATATCTGCCTGCAACCACACATAGCCCCATTGTCAGCAGCAGCAGGACGGTTACCCTGCTGATTTCTATCCAAACGCCGCGCTTCCAGTCCATACCAAGCAGATAGTATACGGTAAACAGTTTTCGGTTGCGCATGGACTGCATCACGTTATTGCCAAGCACACCGGTGGCAGCGGCCGCTAAAAACACGATGAACGTCATGACGCCCAATCCAATCATCGTTTTTGTATTTTGATTATAGGTGGCGATCAAAGAGGGCATCGGCGTGACTTCACCATACACATTCCAGTCCGCAGCCAACGAGTTCCGGACGGCTTCGGGGGTATCCGGCTGCAAAAAGACAAACAGATTGGAAGGCGGATCAAACTCCGACAGGTCTCCGACGTCGATTTCCCGCAGGATGATGACAGACTGCTGACTGATCACCATCCTTGCGGAAAAATATTCCGGACTGGCCGACCCCGACGGGAAGAAGTATTGCGTTGGCTCTTTGAGCACGCCGGTCACAACGATCTGCGTGAGCCGGTAGCCCGGCAGAAGGAGCTGCGCGGTATCCCCGAGCTTGAGTCCCACATCACCGGAAACAACGGCTTCGATTGCGGCGCCGCTTGATTTCACGCCGGGCGAAAACCAGACGCCCGCCTGCAATGCAGGCGCATATCGTTCCACAATCGCATCATGATAGACGGCCAGATTGCAATCGACGCCATTCAAAGGCAGCCCGCTCAAATACGCTTTGCCGATGGACGCAACAAACGGAGAGGAAGCGATTTGCTGTTCCGCTTGCTCCGAAGAACGATAATGGAAGACGGAAACGGCAACCGTGTTCTCAATGGGCAGCTCATTGACCGCGCGCATATTGTCCGTATGGTCGGCAATAAATACAAATAATTGTGCGAGAGAAAAAACGGAAAACAAAATCTGTAGAATCAGTGTGAGATTTGCAAGCTTTCGCTTCCATAGAAGTCTGAATGCAATGAAAATCGTTTTCATAACAACATCCTCTCTCGCTTACCCTTCCAGTATCCTGTTCCGAAAAATGAGCGGGAAAGCCTTCGTGTGCACCCCGAGCAGCGTAATAAAAAGGACGCTTCCATAGATCGCCGCATAGAACGGCCATGGCAGGGGAGCAAGAACGCCGGCCGGGGCAAGCTTTGTGATCCCCGCGATCAGGAAACCGGCGAAGAAAAAGGCAACCGTCATCAGCAGGAAGATCGCAAAGGATAATAAAAAGGCGATTTGGCTGCGCCTTGCACCGCAAATGATATAAATCCGATATCGCACAAACTCTCTGCGAAGCCAATGCAGAATCACAGCCCCAATGCTGATCATCGATAAGATGATGATGAGCGTATAGGGGGCTACCTGCTCTGCAAAAACCTTTATTGCATAAAAGTTGCCTTCCCTCGGCATGGATACGGAATGAATCCCGGCATATGATTGCAGCAGCTCCTGCAGCCGCGCAATCTGCGCTTTTGTCAGCGGCGCAGAAAAGACGCAGCGCAGCTTGTTTGCGGCGAGCCCTTCTTCCAAAAAAGCTCGAAGGGGAATTACAATCGGCGCCGGTATCTGGGTTGCGTATAGCTCCTTGGGAACCGTTCCATCCGCCGTTACATGAAAATAATGGCTTCCGATCGCGTCAAAATGCGTCCCGTTGATTTCAATTCCCGTTTCCCAAACGGAATCTATGCTTTCCGGAGGAAGCGATTGGATGTAGCAGGTGCCCAAAATGGCGGCGGCAGCCCCGCTTTCGACCTCTTCATAGCGGAAGAACCGGCCGTACGGCGTATACCAGTCCCCGTTCTCACCCCAGTCAATGCCGGCATACTGCTCGTTTGACATGGTGACGGACGACAGCTCCGGAAAAAAACGATCGCTGTCCAATCGGAAATAGACGTCCTGCGCCGTGGTATCGTCCGAGCACATAAAATACAAAACCTGCGTTTCCTGATCTCTCTCGAGCACCTCAGTATACTTGTAGTATCCGAACTCCTGTATAAACAGAAAGCTGGTGAAGGCGCAGGTCAGGCAGACAAGGGAGAGAATAAAGAACGATATGTTCAACCGGCATAAGCGAATAAAATGAGCAAACGCAAGTCGCAGCATCCTTGGACTCCTTCAGCCACATTTTGGCACTTATTGGGGGTCGCTTCATTGTATTCAGTCAGTAGCATTCGCGGGTCTGTTGCGGGGGCACGTCTTTTCTGAACAAAGGAATTGGTAAAATATTGCTTATTTATAAACATTGTAACACATGACACGCGCAGAATCAAGCGTGTTTTTCCGGAAAAAGACGATATATTCTGACGGTATGCCGCAGATTTGCCCAACAGGCTGGACAAATCTGCGGGCCGGAATACGCTCTGGAAGTATCGATCGCAAAAAATCGATAATTTTGGAGCGAGAAAACGGCGCACTGCTGTTGAAAAATCGATTTCCGTATGGTAATATACTAGTACCTGTCGGTGTGCGGTTTCTTTGGCGCGGTGCCGGCTGGTTCGCTCAACATCCCATAAACAGTATAAAATGGATAGAACAGACATCGTCTTAGGAGGTAATGTATGGCGAAACAGAAAACCGTTGTACCGTTTCGCGGCACGCCGGAGCAGGAAACGAAACTAAAAGAGGCCATCGCCGCACATCGGAACGTGCCGGGCGCGCTCATGCCGGTGCTGCAGAAGGCGCAGGAGATCTACGGCTATCTGCCCGTCGAAGTGCAGATCATGGTCGCGGAGGGGCTCGGCCTGTCGCTGGAGGAGGTCTACGCGGTTGTCACGTTTTATGCCCAGTTCTCGCTCAACCCCACGGGCAAGCACCGCGTTGCGGTCTGCCTCGGCACGGCCTGCTATGTCAAGGGCGCGCAGGCGATTCTGGACGAGTTGGAAAAGCAGCTCGGCATCAAGGCCGGCGGCACCACGCCGGACGGCCAGTTTACGCTCGAGGCGACCCGCTGCCTCGGCTGCTGCGGGCTTGCGCCGGTTATGACCGTGGGCGACGAGGTCTACGGCCGCCTGACGCCAGCGGATATCCGGGGCATTCTGGACAAATACCGTTCATAACCGATTAGCCGGATCAACCCGGAAGGAAGGACAAAGCGCATGAAGCTGGGGGAGATCGCAACCCTGTTGAACGCCGAAGTGCTGACGGGAAAGGCGCGCCTCGATGAAGAGGTCGTGTCGGCCTGCGGAAGCGATATGATGAGCGATGTGCTTGCATATGTCAAAGACCAGGCCGTGCTGCTGACGGGGCTTGTGAACCCGCAGGTCATCCGCACGGCGCTGATGATGGATATTCACTGCGTTGTATTTGTACGAAACAAGCGGCCGCTGCCGGAGGTGCTGCCGTTTGCGGAGGAGAGCGGCATCACGGTGATGTCGACGGCACTGCGCATGTACGAGGCGTGCGGACGCCTGTATTGGAATGGCCTCGGCCGCTTAGAGGATTAGACCGATGGGCGGGGCGTTACAGTTTCACTTCGATGTGGACGGCGACAACTTCATCTCCGCCGGCGAGGCGTCGGTCGAGGTCAAGCGCAAGCTGCGGCAGCTCGGTTTTTCGCCCGAGGTGATCCGCTGCGTGTCCATTGCCATGTACGAGGGTGAGATCAACATGGTCATCCATGCCCGCGGCGGCGAGGCGGACGTGACCGTTTACCGCGACCGCATCGAGCTGGTGCTGACCGACCACGGCCCCGGCATCGCGGATATTGCGCTGGCCATGCAGGAGGGGTATTCCACCGCGCCGGACACCATCCATATGCTGGGCTTTGGCGCGGGCATGGGGCTGCCCAACATGAAACGCTATACGGATGAGATGGAGATCGAATCCACGGTCGGCGTGGGAACGACGATCCGGATGACGGTTCTGGTCAAATAAGGAGCGCAGAATGGAGTACAAACATTCGGTTTCGCTGGATATCGACCGGTGCAAGGGCTGTACCAACTGCCTGAAGCGCTGCCCGACGCAGGCGATACGCATTCGCGACGGACACGCCGTAATCAATTCGAGACTGTGTATTGATTGCGGCGCGTGTATCCGCATCTGCCCGCACAAGGCGAAAAAAGCGAATTTCGACCGGATGGAGGATATTCCCGAGAAGAAAAAATGGCGCATCGCCCTGCCCGCGCCGTCGCTGTACGGTCAGTTTGATCATCTCGACGATGTGGACTATGTATTGCAGGGCCTGCTCGACATCGGTTTTGATCAGGTGTTCGAGGTGGCGCAGGCGGCGGAGCTGGTCTCCGAGTATACGCGCAACTATATGCGCCGCATGGACATTCCGCGGCCGGTCATCAACTCGGCCTGCCCGACCATTGTGCGGCTGATCAGCCTGCGCTTTCCGTACCTGTGCGACCATATCATGCCGATTCTACCGCCGATCGAGATCGCGAGCCGGCTGGCCAAGGCGGAGGCGCTGCGCAAGCATCCGGAGCTGCGCGAGGATGAAATCTGCACCGTGTTCATCTCGCCCTGTCCGGCCAAGGCGAGCTTTGTAAAAAACTGGTCCAACCCGAGCGACAGCGTGGACTATGTCGTGTCCATGAGCGACATCTATTTTCGTCTTTTGCCGGTCATGCGCCGGGGCGTGGCGCCGGAGGCCACGAGCCGCACGGGGCGCACCGGCATCAGCTGGGCCAGCACAGGCGGCGAGGGCGGCGCGCTGTACAGCGACCGCTATCTGGCCGCGGACGGCATTGAAAACGTGATCCGCGTGCTCGACCAGATCGAGACGGGCAGCTTCCCGATGCTGGATTTCATCGAGCTCAACGCCTGCGACGGCGGCTGCGTCGGCGGGGTGGCGACGGTGGAAAACCCGTATATCGCCCGCGTGCGCCTGCAGTCGATCCGGCGCTATCTGCCGGTATCGGAGAACCGCATCCCGCCCTATGGCGACGCTTCGTTCGTGCCGAACGGATTTATGTATGATTCCATGATCCAGTACCGCCCGGCCGCCAAGCTTGATGAGGATATGGAGCGCGCGCTCGAAAAGATGTCCCACATCGAGGAAATTTATGCGACGCTGCCAGAGCTCGACTGCGGGTTCTGCGGCGCGCCGACCTGCCGTGCGTTCGCGGAGGACGTCGTGCGCGGCGAGTGCCTGCCGGAGGAGTGCATCGTGCGCATGCGCGAGCGCGTGCAGCAACTGCATCAGGAGGAGCGCGAACAGCCATGACGGTGCAACAGATGATGGAGCGGTTTGGATGGACGGCGTTTGCGCTGCCCGACCCGGAGCGCGAGGTGCGCGACGGATATGCGGGCGACCTGCTCAGCTGGGTCATGGGGCGCGCGCCGGCGGACGCGGCGTGGCTGACGATCATGTCGAACCGCAACATCATTGCGGTGGCCGCGCTGACCGACTGCGCCGCCATCCTGCTCTGCGAGGGCGTCGCGCCCGACGAGGGCGTGGCGGAGCTGGCCATGGCGCGCGGCGTCAACCTGCTCGGCACGCAGGAATCCGTGTTCTACCAGGCGGCAGGGCTTGCCGGCCTGCTGAAGTGAGCATGCTCAGGGCTGAGCTGCACATCCATTCGTGCCTGTCGCCCTGCGCGGACGACGATATGACGCCCGCCAACATCGCCGGCATGGCGATGCTCGGCGCATTGGATATTGCAGCGCTGACCGATCACAACAGCTGCGGCAACTGCCCGGCCTTCTTCTGCGCCTGCGAGGCGCACGGCGTTGTGCCGGTCGCGGGAATGGAGCTGACCACGGCCGAGGAAATCCATCTGGTGTGCCTGTTTCCGACGCTGGAAACGGCCATGGCGTTCGATGCCGCGGTGCGGCCGTACCGGATGCAGCGGAAGAACCGGCCGGAGATCTTTGGGAATCAGATTTTGATGGATACGCGGGATGCGGTTGCCGGCGAGGAAACGCTGCTGCTGATCCTTGCCACAGCCCTGCCGCTCGAACGGGCGGTGCGGCTCGTTCGCTCCCACGGCGGCGCCGCCTATCCGGCGCACATCGACCGCGAGTCCAACGGCATCCTCGCCATCCTCGGCGCGATTCCGGAGACGCCGGCGTTTGAAACGCTCGAGGTCGCAGATCCGGATCGGGCGCAGGCGCTTGCCGAACGGTACCGCCGACGGGTTATCACCGCGAGCGACGCGCACCATCTCTGGAACATTGCGGACGCGGCCTGTACCCTGCCGCTTTACGGCGGCGACGCGCAGCAGGTGCGCAGCGCGCTCATTCGACTGCTCGACGGAGGGGGCCGATGAAGGAACTGGCGCTCAACATCCTCGATATTGCCGAGAACTCGGTTCGCGCCGGTGCGGCGCACATTGAGATTGCGATTGCGGACGCCGGCTCGCGGCGAACCCTTACGATCACCGACGACGGCTGCGGCATGGACGAAGCGCTCCTTGGCCGCGTGACCGACCCATTCGCCACCACGCGGACGACCCGGCCGGTGGGGCTCGGCCTGCCGCTGCTCAAGCTGGCGGCGGAGCAGACGGGCGGCGCGCTGGCCATCGCGTCGCGCCGGGACACACCGGGCGGCATGGAGCCGGGGGAAGCGTTTGCGGCCGGAAGCGCGCACGGCACGCGCGTAACCGCCGCGTTTGATACGGCGCATATCGACTGCGTGCCGCTGGGCGACCTGCCGGCAACGATGATGACGCTCGTGCAGGGGAATCCGAATATCGATATTTCTTTGTCGCTGGATCTGGCCGGTATGGCGGAGCCGTTTCGGCTCGATACGGCCGAGATGCGGCAGGCGCTCGGCGACGATGTGCCGCTCGATGCGCCGGAGGTACTGCTCTGGCTGCAGGAGAGCGTCGCGGAGGCGATGGAGACGACCGGAACGGATGGTTTTTAGCAACAATGAAAACGAAAGGAAGAACGTTTTATGAAATCTTTGGCTGAATTACAGGCAATCCGCGAGAAGATGAAGAGCCGCGTCGTTCTGCGCGAGGGGCATCAGTCGATTCGCATCGTCGTCGGCATGGCGACCTGCGGCATCGCCGCGGGCGCGCGCCCGGTGCTCAATACACTCGTGGAAGAGGTGAACCGGCTGGGCCTGACGGATACCGCGACGGTCACGCAGACCGGCTGCATCGGCATCTGCCGGCTCGAGCCCATCGTCGAGGTGTATGAAAACGGCAGCGATGAGAAGATCACCTATGTGAAGATGACGCCGGAGAAGGCGAAGCGCGTCGTAGAGGAGCATATCAAGGGCGGCAAGCCCGTTTATGCGTACACCATCGGCGAAGCCCAGAAGTAATGGAGTCGGGAGGTAAACATGATTCGTTCACATGTATTGATTTGCGGCGGCACGGGCTGCACCTCGTCGGGAAGCCCCGCCATCCGCGCGCACCTGGAAAAGGAGCTGGCGGCAAAGGGCCTCTCCGATGAGATCAAGGTCGTGCAGACCGGCTGCTTTGGCCTGTGCGCGCTCGGCTCCATCATGATCGTGTATCCCGAGGGCACGTTCTACAGCCGCGTCACCGAGGCGGATGTGACGGAGATCGTCGAGGAGCACCTGCTCAAGGGCCGCGTGGTCGATCGCCTCGTGTACAACGAGCCGGCGGCCGGCAGCGGCAAGCACGAGGTCGCCTCGCTGTCCGATACGGGCTTCTATAAGACGCAGATGCGCGTGGCGCTCAGAAACTGCGGCGTTATCAACCCGGAGGAGATCGACGAGTATATCGGTGTGGATGGCTATCAGGCGCTCGGCACCGTGCTTACGAGCATGCGCCCCGAGGAGGTCATCGACCTGATGAAGCGCTCCGGCCTGCGCGGCCGCGGCGGCGCGGGTTTTCCGACCGGCCTCAAGTGGGAGTTCGCGGCCAAGAACGCTTCGGATGAAAAGTATGTGATCTGCAACGCGGACGAGGGCGATCCCGGCGCGTTCATGGATCGCTCCGTGCTCGAGGGCGACCCGCACGCGGTGCTCGAGGCCATGACCATCGCCGGCTATGCCATCGGCGCCCACCACGGCTACATTTACGTCCGCGCCGAATATCCGATCGCCGTCAAGCGCCTCCAGATCGCCATCGGCCAGGCGCGCGAATACGGCCTGCTCGGCAAGAACATCTTTGATTCCGGCTTCGACTTCGATATCGACATCCGGCTCGGCGCGGGCGCGTTCGTTTGCGGCGAGGAAACGGCGCTCATCACCTCCATCGAGGGCAACCGCGGCGAACCGAAGAACAAGCCGCCGTTCCCGGCCAACAAGGGCCTGTTCGGCAAGCCCACCATCATCAATAACGTCGAAACGCTGGCCAATATCCCGCAGATCATCGTCAAGGGGCCGGAATGGTTCGCCTCCATGGGCACCGAGTCCTCCAAGGGAACGAAGGTCTTTGCGCTCGGCGGCAAGATCGTCAACACCGGCCTCGTCGAGATCCCGATGGGCACGACGCTGCGCGAGATCATCTACGACATCGGCGGCGGCATTCCAAACGGCAAGGCGTTCAAGGCGGCGCAGACCGGCGGCCCGTCCGGCGGCTGCATCCCGGCCAAGCACCTCGATACGCCCATCGACTATGAGAACCTCAAGGCCATCGGCTCCATGATGGGCTCGGGCGGCCTCATCGTCATGGATGAGGACAACTGCATGGTCGATATCGCCCGCTTCTTCCTCGAGTTTACGGTGGATGAGAGCTGCGGAAAGTGCGTGCCGTGCCGCATCGGTACGCGCCGCCTGTTGGAGCTGCTCGACAAGATCATCGCGGGCAACGGCACGCTCGAGGACATCGATAAGATGGAGGAGCTGTGCTACTACATCCAAAAGAACGCTCTGTGCGCTCTGGGCCAGACCGCGCCGAATCCGGTGCTGTCCACGCTCAAGTATTTCCGCGACGAATACGAGGCGCATGTCGTCGAAAAGCGCTGCCCGGCGGGCGTATGCAAGAAGCTGCTCCGCTATGAGATCGACCCCGACAAGTGCAAGGGCTGCACGGCCTGCGCGCGCAAGTGCCCGGTCGGCGCGATCGAGGGCAAGGTGCGCGAGGCGCATGTGATCGACAAGGCCAAGTGCATCAAGTGCGGCGCCTGCATGGAGACGTGCAAGTTCGGCGCCATCTCGAAAAAGTAACGGAGGGCTGCATCTATGGAAACGGTAAAAGTCAAGATCAACGGCATTGAAGTTGAGGTGAACAAGGATGCGACCATTCTGGAAGCGGCGCATCAGGCGGGTGTGCGGATTCCGACGCTCTGCTACCTGAAGAAGATCAACGCCATCGCCGCCTGCCGCATCTGCCTGGTGGAGGCGACCGGCGTGCGCGGCCTCGCCGCCGCGTGTGTGCAGCAGGTTGCCGACGGCATGGAGGTGCAGACGAATACCCCCGCGCTGCGCAAGGCGAGAAAGACCACGCTGGAGCTGATCCTCTCGAACCACCGCATGGACTGCCTGTCCTGCCCGCGCAGCGACGACTGCGAGCTGCGCCGGCTTGCGCATGAATATGGCGTGGATCAGTACAAGTATGCGTTCGGCGAGCCGCTCAAGGCACAGGCGGAAGCGCCCGCCGCTAAAACGGGCTGCAGGATGCGCTGCCGCATCTGCGGCGCGGAGTTCGACGAGGGCATGGTCGCCTGCCCGGTGTGCGGCGTAGGCCCGGAGAACTTTGAGCCCGCGGGCGACAGGAGCCCGGCCGGCGACCTCTCCCCGCGCATTTTGCGCGACAACAGCAAGTGCATCCTGTGCCGCCGCTGCGTGGCCGTGTGCAAATACAATCAGGGCGTGTCCGTGATCGGCGCCAACGAGCGCGGCTTTGACACGCATATTGCCAGCGCGTTTGACATGCCGCTGACCGAGACCGCCTGCGTGAACTGCGGCCAGTGCATTGCGGTCTGCCCGGCCGGCGCGCTGACCGAGCGGGATGACACCGAGAAGGTCTGGAAGGCGCTCGCCGACCCGTCCAAGACGGTCATCGTCGGCCCCGCGCCGAGCGTGCGCGCGCAGATCGGGGAGTGCTTCGGCAATCCGATCGGCACGAACGTCGAGGGCAAGCTGGTCGCGGCGCTCAGGCGCCTCGGCTTTGACCATGTGTTCGATGTGGATACCGCCGCGGACGTGACGATCATGGAGGAGGGCACGGAGCTGCTCGAGCGCCTGCAAAACGGCGGCACGCTCCCGCTCATCACCTCCTGCTCGCCCGGTTGGATCAAATTCTGTGAGCACTTCTATCCGGACATGATTCCGAATCTGTCGAGCTGCAAGAGCCCGCAGCAGATGTTCGGCGCGCTGCTCAAAACGTACTGGGCGGAGAAGAACGGCGTCGATCCCAAGGATATCGTGGTCGTTTCGGTCATGCCGTGCACGGCCAAGAAGTTCGAGATCGCGCGCGACCATCAGGCCGCGGCCGGCGTGCCGGACGTCGATGTGTCGCTGACCACGCGCGAGCTGGCAAACATGATCAAGCGCGCGGGCATCCGGTTCAACGATCTGGAAGGAGAGGCGTTCGAGCCGGCGTTCGGCGTTGCCTCCGGCGCGGGCCATATCTTCGGCGCGACCGGCGGCGTGATGGAAGCGGCGCTGCGCACCGTGGCCGAGGTCGTCACCGGCAAGCCGCTCGAGAACTTGGAGTTCCATGCGGTTCGCGGCACGGAGGCCATCAAGGAGGCCGAGTACGATCTGGCCGGTACGAAGGTGCGCGTGGCCGTTACCTCCGGCCTTGCCAACGCCAGGAAGCTCCTCGACATGGTCAAGAGCGGCGAGAAGGACTACCACTTCATCGAGGTCATGGCCTGCCCGGGCGGCTGTGTCAACGGCG
>ERZ857882.2323-NODE-2323-length-19951-cov-4.521110_pt1 | contig 19951 bp, 16 predicted proteins | sample MGYA00519697_ERZ857882 | MGnify/ENA primary metagenome ERZ857882 (study PRJEB31778, sample SAMEA3449373) | human gut metagenome | biome: human gut; feature: human-associated habitat; material: faeces | place: United Kingdom | collected 2010/2012 ...
CGCCCGAAGCGAAAAAGCGCGCAAAAAGAAAGCACCCACTCACAGGTAATGCCCACTATACCACACTTTCCCCCGCCGGTCAACCGCTTTTTGCAGAAAAATCCCGTATTTTTCGCGGTTTCGCCCCATTTTCTGTTGCTTCCCGCCGCCATTTTGTGTATGATAGAGCCGATATGAAAAAAACGCGGCGGCGCACGCCGCGAAAAGTGAGGTACATCCCCATGAAGATCATGGCCATCGACTACGGCGACGCCCACACCGGCATCGCCATTTCCGACTATACCGAGACGCTGGCGGGCTACTCCGACACCATCCACTCCCGCCGGCAGGAGGAGGTGCTCTCCGGCATACAGCGGCTCATCGCCGAGCACGGCGTACAGCTGCTGGTGCTGGGCTACCCCCGGAACATGGATGGCACCGAGGGGCCCCGGGCCGAGAAATGCGCCGCCTTCGGCGCGCTGCTGCGGCAGGCGACCGGGCTGGAGGTCATCCTCTGGGACGAGCGCCGCACCACCATCGACGCCCACAATATCCTGTTTCAGAACGGGCAGAACGCCAAAAAGCGGAAGAAGACCGTGGACGCGGTGGCCGCCGCGCTGATGCTGGAGGGCTATCTGACCCGCCGGCGGCTGGAGGGCGCGAAATGACGGACGTTATCGTTATCGGCGGCGGCGCCAGCGGCATGATGGCGGCGCTGACCGCCGCGGAAAATGGGCGCAGCGTCGTCCTGCTGGAACGGCAGAGCCGGGTGGGGCGCAAGCTGCTGGCCACCGGCAACGGCCGGTGCAATCTGACCAACTACCATGTATCTCCCGATCATTACCATGGGGAGGACAGCAGTTTCTGCGCTCACGCGCTGTGCGCCTTTGACACAGGCACAACGCTGCAGTATTTTGCCTCACTGGGACTGCTGACGGTCAGTGAGGACAGCGGCCGCGTCTACCCCATGAGCAACATGGCCGGCAGTGTGCTGGACGTGCTGCGCTACGCGCTGGAGCGCCCCGGCATCCGGGTCTGCACCGGACAGGCGGTCACCGCCGTAAAGCACGCGGCGGAGAGCTTCACCGTCAGGACCGAGACGGAGGTCTTTGCCGCGCGGAAGGTCATACTGGCCGCCGGCGGGGCCGCCGGCAGCAAGGTGGGCGGCGTCATGGACGGCTATCGTCTGGCCAAGGCGCTGGGGCACCACCGCACCGTGCTGTATCCCTCCCTGGTGCAGCTGAGGACCGACCCTACCTACCCCCGGGCGCTGAAGGGCGTCAAGGCCGAGTGCGGCATCGCCATCCTCCGGGGCGGCGAGCGTGTGGCGGCGAACCACGGCGAGGTGCTGTTCACCGAATACGGCGTCAGCGGTCCGGCGATCTTCGACATCTCCCGGACGGTGTCCACCGGCGGCGAGGGGCTGGTCTGCGCGCTGGACTTCTTCCCTGACTGGGAGACGCGGGAGGTGCTGGACTGGCTGCGCCTGCGACGGGAGGCCATGGGCACCCACGAGGCCTCCACCCTGCTGGTAGGCTCCTGCCACACCCGGCTGGGGCAGATGCTCTGCAAAGCCGCCGGGTTCACCAACCAGCGCGCCGCCGACCTCACCGACAGCGATCTGGAGCGTATCGCCCGGCAGGTGAAGCGCTTTGCGCTCCCCATCACCGGCACCTGCGGCTTTGACCAGGCACAGGTCACGGCGGGCGGCCTGCGGACGGAGGAATTTGACCCGGAAACGCTGGAAAGCCGCGTCGTTCCGGGGCTGTACGCCTGCGGCGAGGTGCTGGACGTGGACGGCGACTGTGGCGGCTTCAACCTGCAATGGGCCTGGTCATCCGGGCATCTGGCCGGGCTGCTGCTGTAATAAGTTGACAATAATTTTAATTATGGTAAACCTGTAAACTGCCCGCGGCAGCTTACAGGTTTACTTTTTCGTCTTAATAAAGTCTTAATCCTCCCCCTGCTTGTTTCTTAAGAGGCATTTCGGTACCATGGAGCCAGAAAGGAAAGAAAGGAAGTGCCCCTATGGAACCCACGCTGCGGACCATCAATGCCGTGATCTCGGCGCTGTTTTTTATCTGCTACACCTATCAATTTCTCTATATCCCGCTGGTGCTGCTGAAAAAGCGCCGGCCCCTTCCCCACCCTGCCGCGTCCCATCGGTACGCGGTGCTCATCGCTGCGCGGAACGAGGAAAACGTCATTGCCGGGCTGCTGGACTCACTGGCCGCGCAGACCTACGATATGTCCCTGGTAACGGTGTTCGTGGCGGCGGACAACTGCACCGACAGCACCGCCGCCATCGCGCGGGAACATGGGGCGGTGGTGTACGAGCGCTTCAATCATGTGAACGTGGGCAAGGGCTACGCCCTGGATTTTCTGCTGCAGCACATCGGCGCAGACTATCCGGAGGGCTTTGACGGCTACTTCGTGTTCGACGCGGACAACATCCTCTCGCCGGACTACCTCGAGCGCATGAACGAAAGCTTCTCCGCCGGAAACGAGATCGTGACCAGCTACCGCAACAGCAAAAACTTCGGCGACAACTGGATCAGCGCCGGGTACGCCCTGTGGTTCCTGCGGGAGAGCCGCTATCTGAACGGCGCGCGGAACCGGCTGGGCAGCAGCACCGCCGTGGGCGGGACAGGCTTTCTGTTCTCGCAGCGGATACTGGACGAGAGCCATGGCTGGCGGTTCTATCTGCTGACGGAGGATATCGAGTTTTCCATCCACCACATTCTGCGGGGCGAGAGGATCGCCATCTGCGAGGACGCGGTGCTCTATGACGAGCAGCCCACCGACTTTCGCCAGTCCGTGCGCCAGCGGCTGCGCTGGGCGAAGGGCTACATACAGGTGTTCCGCCGCTACGGTGTGGACCTGCTGAAGGGCACAGCCCGGGGCAGCTGGAGCTGCTTCGATATGTCCATGTCCATCCTGCCGGCATTTATCCTGACGGCCCTGTGTCTGCTGGCCAACCTGACGCTGACGGCGCTGGGACTTATGCAGGGGGACGGCGTATGGTTCGCCATGCGGTCCCTGCTGGAGTGCATGGGCAGTATCCTGGCCACGCTGCTGGTGCTGGGTGGCATCACCGTGGCCAGCGAGTGGCGGCGTATCCACGCGCCGGCGTGGAAAAAGATCGCTTTCACTCTGACGTTCCCGCTGTTCATGCTGACGTACCTCCCCATCTCCATGGCAGCCCTGTTTATGAAGGTGGAGTGGAAGCCCATCCACCACAGCGTGAACCTGACGTCGCTCCCCTCCCCCGCTGTGAAGAATTGACCTTGTGCAAAGGCGGGAATAGGGGTATGATAGATGTATTACTCCCACAGGAGGTCCCTCTATGTACACGATTTTGGTCGTTGATGATGAAAAGGATATTGTCTCCGCGCTGGAGATCTATCTCAAGGCCGAGGGCTACCGGGTGCTGTCCGCCTGCAACGGGAAAGAGGCCCTGGCCGCGGCGGCGCGGGAGGACGTGCACCTCATTCTGATGGATATCATGATGCCCGTGATGGACGGACTGTCCGCCATGGCCCAGCTGCGGCAGACCAGCAACGTACCCGTGATCCTGCTGACCGCCAAGGGCGAGGACACCGACAAGGTACTGGGGCTGAACGTGGGCGCGGACGACTATATCACCAAGCCCTTCAACCCGGTGGAGCTGCTGGCCCGGGTACGCTCACAGCTGCGGCGGTATTTGCAGCTGGGCGGCGGGCAGGTGCAGGCCAGCACGCTCATCATCGGCGGCATCTGCCTGGATGACAACGCCAAGACCGTCACCGTGGACGGCGACCCGGTGGCGCTGACACCCAAGGAGTACGACATCCTGCGGTTCCTCATGCGGAACGCGGGGACGGTGTTCTCCCCCAATGAGATCTACCGCCGGGTGTGGGAGGACGTGCCGCAGAACGCCGCCGGGGCCATCGCCGTGCACATCCGCCACCTGCGGGAAAAGCTGGAGATCAACCCCTCAGAGCCGCGATATATCAAGGTAGTCTGGGGCAAGGGCTATAAGATGGAGGGCGGCATCTCATGAAGGGATTTTTAGACAAGACGTGGGCGAAGGCCGCCGCCTTCGTGCTGACGCTGGTATTCGGCGTGCTGACCGTTCTGGGCGGCGTGGGTGTGGGTATCCTTATCAGCTACGACGTGTTTCTGGACGGCGGCGACTTCCTGCGCCAGACGATGTACGAGGGAAACTGCGTCAGATCCATCGACACCGCCGACAGCTTCCTGCGCGGCACGCTGGCCAATGCGGGCGTGCTGGTCAGTGACGGCACCTATGACTACAGTACCGTTGAAAATGGAGATGTCACCGAGGAGGAGCGGGCTCAGGTGATCAGCGACCTGCCCCGCGTTTTTGCGGAGGAGTTCTCCCGCGATGCCGCCGACTGTCACCTGACCGTCACCGTCAGAGGAAATGGGGAGGTCGTCGGTACCTTTGAAAATTTTGAGCTGACAGACGGTGACAAGCCGCTGTACGCCACGCAGGAGACGTTCACCTACGCGCTGAACACCGGCAATACGGCCATGGTCACCATTGCCGCCGATCTGCTGCGCACCGAGGAGGCGCCCTCTTATTCCTATCTGCTGGACATGTGGCTGGTGGAGCATACCGCCCTGACGGTGATTCTGACCGTGCTGTTCGCGGCGCTGGCACTGTTCTTCTTCTGCTTCCTCATGGCCTCTGCCGGCCATTGGGCGGGGCATGAGGGCATCCATCTGACGTGGCTGGACAAGATCCCCGCGGATGTATGGCTGATCGTACTGCTGTGTACGTTTTTCATTGGTTGGGAAGCGTTCTATTACGGGTGGGGACGCGTTTTCTTCTGCGCGGCGCTGGTGCCGCTGGTGCTGCTGTTCCTGTGCGCCTTTGCCGCCCAGTGCAAGGCGGGCACCGTCCTGCGGAGCGCGCTGATCGCGCGGATAGCCCGGTTCCTCTGGCGCATTGTCCGTTCGCTGTTTCTGGGGCTGTGGCGCATCGCCAAAAGCCTGCCGCTGATCTGGAAGACAGCTTTGGCGGGGCTGATACTGGTGTTTATTGAATTCGTCCTCTTCATGCAGGACTACTACGGCACCCTCGCCGCGCCGTTTCTGGCACTGAAGCTCGCAGAACTGCTGGCGGCCCTGTATATCGCCCTGAACCTGCGGACGCTGCAAAAGGGCGGCGAAAAGCTGGCGCGCGGCGACTTCTCCTCGCCCATCGACACGAAGTACCTCATCGGCGACTTCAAGCGCTACGGCCAGGAGCTCAACGACGTGCAGTCCGGCCTGGAGCAGGCGGTGCAGGAGCAGATGAAGGCCGAGCACCTGAAGACAGAGCTCATCACCAACGTGTCCCACGACATCAAGACGCCCCTGACCTCTATCGTCAACTATGTGGATCTGTTGAAAAAGGAGGACATCCCCTCCCCAGAGGCCCGGGAGTACATCGCCGTGCTGGACCGGCAGAGCCATCGGCTGAAAAAGCTGACAGAGGATCTGGTGGAGGCGTCCAAAGCCTCCTCCGGCGTGCTGAATGTGGACCTACAGCCCACGGACGTGAACGTGCTGTTTTCACAGATCGAGGGCGAGTATCAGGAACGGTTGGCCGCCTGCCAGTTGACGCTGGTAACGCAGCCTCCCGCACCGGGTACCGTCATCCGCGCCGACAGTCGTTTGCTGAGCCGCGTCATGGACAATCTGGTGTCCAATATCTGCAAGTACGCCCTGCCCAGCACACGGGTCTACGTGGTTTCCACGCTGTCCCGGGAGGCCGTTACCATCAGCTTCAAGAACGTCTCGCGGGACGAGCTGAATATCTCCCCCGACGAGCTGATGGAGCGTTTTGTGCGCGGCGATGCCTCGCGGCACACGGAGGGCAGCGGACTGGGGCTATCCATCGCCCGCAGCCTGGTACAACTACAGGGCGGCCGCTTCGACCTGGCCATCGACGCCGACCTTTTCCGCGCGGATATCACCTTCCCGCTGTCGGAGAGCGCAGCAAGCTAAGTGTTTTATACAGATCTGAATAAGGTCGTCATCGGCAGGCAAGCGCCCGCCGATGACGACCTTATTTATGTAAACCAAAAATTTTCTCTTCCCTTCCACCCGCAGCTGTGGTATACTAAGGAGGTATCCGGGTATAGCGAAGTTGGTATCGCGCTTGATTTGGGAGAATACGACCAGCCGGATAAAAAACTCAATAACCGGGTGTAGCGCAGTTGGTAGCGCGCCTGCTTTGGGAGCATGAGGCCCGGGGTTCGAGTCCCCGCACTCCGACCAAAAAACTTTGAAAAGCCGCTTTTTTAGGCGGTTTTTCTGCGTTAAAAGTTCAGTTTTTTATTTTGCGTTGACCGCATAAGTTGCTGAAAAATATGGGTCAAAGTGCGAAAACAGTAATGCGGCGGCAAGTTCAATTTGCCGCCGTTTTCTCATTTGACCCACAACCTGACCCACACAGGCAAAACTGAGACAACCACACGGAATTTGGGGGCAAAAAACGCCTTAAGATGTTCAGATTGAAAATGCAGTCGAAATAGGGTATTATTGGATAAGGGTAGGCCTTGTGCCTGCAAAGCCAGCCGTACGGTGTTCCCGTGCGGCTTTTTGTATTTCGCATTCCACATGCAAAACGGAGAGATGCTTTAAAGCAGTATCTCCGGTGATGAAACGGCCCCGTGCGTCCTTGGGTATCTGTTCGGCGGCAGCTGACAGCGGACCGCTTTAAGATGAATATCGTCAACTGTGCCCTGCTTGGCGCACTCGTCCTGTCCATGCCAGAACGGCCGGACGTGGAACGGCTGACGGACTTTTACGAATACCCGGGCGGCAGCGGCTATGAAGGGCGGTTTACCCGGTGCGGTATCTGCACACTGATGCAAGAACTGGGATCGTACGACCTGACGCTGGCTCTGTGTCATCCGGACTATACCATGAGTGAGACCGGCGGCGCGACAAGCTTTGTGCGGACGTATACCCTGGCCTCCGGCGGACCGTACTGTGACTGCGGCTATAAAAAATGTGTGAAAAAAGTGCCCCTAGGCTTTCTTGGTGTCCTTGCTGCCCAGGACCTTAATGCCGGTGGTGCCGAACAGCACACCGGCGGCAAACATGGCAAATCTCTTCATGGCAGATCGCTCCTCTATATTTTGCAGCAGTTAGATGTGACTAACCGTCGCCTATAAGATAGCACAGCACAGGAAAAAAGTAATACTTTTCCGAAATAAAATTGCCAAAAATACTGCGGAATGCAGCGTGCTTTGCAGGGAAAACGGCAAGGGCGCCCCGCATAGCCGCAAAGCCCACAGGCTGTCGGAGGCGTCAATGACACCTCCGACGGCCTGAAGCAAAGGCAGCGAGATAAAGGAAGGAAGTTTTTTATAAGGAAGGTTTGGTGGGTGGGAGTAGCGCCCGTGAAAAAGTTTCTTGCCCGCTGCCCGGGGAAAAGGCAAGGTCATGCCCGCGCCGGCGCGTCACGGCGTATGGCCAGCAGCACCGCCGCCGACAGCGGCAGGCAGGCCGTCAGGCCCCACAGGGGGATGCCGTAGCCTACCTGCTCGATGAGCCGCCCCAGCACCGTGGGCGCGATCAGTGCTGACAGAGATACGCCCAGCACGATGATGGATGAGGCCGAAGCCGTCCGAGTGGGGAACGTCTCGCAGCAAAGGATCACCAGGGCCGGGACCTCCGCGCCCTGCAGCAGGCCCAGCAGCACCAAAAGCACCCGCTGGACGGCCAAAGACGGCGTCAGCAGCAAAACCGCAAACACGCCAGCCGACAAAAAACAGGTAAGCAGATAGAAAGTCCGCACCGGCATACGCTTATACACCAGCGGCGAGAGCATACGGACCACCAGTGCGCCCAGGAAAAACAGGGTGAGCATGGCGTTGGCCGCACCGCCTGCCATGTGGTGCACGGTCTTGTAGTAGTTGGGCAGCCAGACGGCGATGCCGTTCTGGAAGCACAGATACAGGAAACAGCACAGCAGATAGAGCCATGCGCGCTTGTCACGAAAGATCTCCGCCGGGTTGGCCACGGACCTGTCCCGCAGGGCCGTCATATCGGCGTAGGGCGTGTGGGGCGTGGCGCGGCGGGACACCGCCCAGAATACCGCGCCCAACACCAACGCCGCCGCGCCCAGCACCAGATACGGTACGGCAAAGGTGGCGGGGCGGCCGCTGTCGGTAAGCCATGTCACCAGCAGGGGTGCCAGCATGGCGCCCAGGCCGTAGAAGCCGTGAACGATGGGCAGCAGCGTGCTCTTCTTCTCGGGAAACACGTCGGCGATGACGCCGTTCATCAGCAGGTCGATCGTGATATAGCCCACACCGCCGATCAGCGCAAACACCAGCAGCAGCCCGTAGCTGTCATTGCCGTACAGGGGCATGGTGCCGATGGTCACACCGGCCACGCCCACCAGCACCGCGCCGGCCAACAGGCCGTACAGCTTGTGGAGCCGTTCGCCGAACAGGCCCAGCAGCACCGTCATCACGATGCCGCCCAGGGACTGAATGGTCATCACGAAGCCCTGACGGCTTTCGGTGATGTCGAAAAAGGCCATCATGGACTCGGCGTTGGCGCCGAAGGCGTTGAAATAGACGCCATACAGCAGAAACAGAGCGAAGCACAGGGCCGCCAGCAGCGGCAGGATACGCTTTGCGCCGCTCATGCCCGGCTCCTCATGGCGGCCAGGGCATGGAAGGTCTCCCGCAGCGCGGGATATTGTCGCAGATAGAGCTGGTAGTAGGGCTCATAGGCGCGGCCACATTCCGCATCGGGGTACAGAACGGTATCCGGCTTGACGATGGCATCGCAGGCGCTCTCCACGGAGGGATACACACCGGTGCCAACACCGGCCAGAATAGCCACGCCCAGCGCCGGGCCCTCCAGCGCCGCCTTGGCGGTCTGGATGGGGCAGCCGTACACATCGGCCAGCATTTGACGCCAGAATGCGCTCCGCGCGCCGCCGCCGCAGGCCATCATCTCCTCCGTGGGCACGTTCATACCCCGGAGCACATCCACGCACTGACGCTGGGAGTAGGTAACGCCCTCCAGCACAGCGCGAATCAGGTGGCCGCGGCCATGGCCGCCGGACAGGCCGATAAACGCGCCCCGGGCCTTCTCGTCCAGCAGCGGGGAACGCTCGCCCATCAGATAGGGCAGGAACAACAGGCCGTCGGCGCCGATGGGGGTTTTCTCGGCCAGGGCCGTCATCAGCTCGTAGGGGTCCACGCCCTGTTTGGCCGCCTCGGCCACCTCGCCGGCACAGCAGGTATCCCGCAGCCAACGCAGGGACTGACCCGCCGCCAGCGTGCAGCTCATTACCGCCCACTTGCCGGGAACGGCGGAGCAGAAGGTGTGTACGCGGCCCGCCGGGTCGATGGAAACGCTGTCCGCATGGGCAAAGACCACGCCGGAGGTGCCCAGCGTCGTAAAGGCCTTTCCGTAGCGGACAGTACCGGTGCCCACAGCCGCGGCGGCGTTGTCGCCCGCGCCGCCCACCACGGGCGTACCCTCGGCCAGGCCGGTCAGGGCGGCAGCTTCCGCCGTCACCGTTCCGGTCACGTCCACAGACTCGTACATCCGGCCCAGCAGCGCCGGGTCGATGTCCAGCTTGTTCAGTATCTCGTCAGACCACTGCCGCCGGGGCACGTCCAGCAGGTTCATGCCGGAGGCGTCGGATACCTCGGTGGCAAACTGGCCGGTGAGGCAGTAGCGAATGTAATCCTTGGGCAGCAGGATATGACGGCAGGCCTTGTAGACCTCCGGCAAATGCTTCCGCACCCACAGGATCTTCCCGGCGGTAAAGCCCGCCAGGGCGGGGTTCGCGGTGATGGCGATGAGCTTCTCCGCGCCCACAGTCTCGGTGATCTCGCGGCACTCCTCGCCGGTGCGGCCGTCGCACCACAGGATGCTGCGGTGCAGCACCTCTCCCCTCTCGTCCAGCATCACCAGACCGTGCATCTGCCCGGAGATGCCTACACCGGCAACATCGGCGGCGGCCACACCGCTTTTGTGCAGCACGGCCTGCACCGTCTCCCGCACAGCACGCCACCAGTCGGACGGCTCCTGCTCGGCCCAGCCGTTCTGGGGCTGGTAGAGGGGGTATTCCACCGTGTGGGCGGCCATGGCCGTACCATCACTGCGGAACAGCACCGTCTTGGTGCCGGAGGTGCCCAGGTCGATACCCAGCAAATATTCCTTCATAGCCTTGCGCCTCCTTTAGGCAGGGCCGCCCTTCCGGGCGGCCCGCAATATGTCATTTCTCAGTGGAACAGCACCCGGTTGACCACAGATTCCAGATACTCCTGACGGCCGCTGGGCACATCGAAGCTCTTGAGGCCCTCGGCGTAATCCGCCAGAGACTCCAGGGTCATCTCGCCATCCACGATCTTCTTGCCCACACCGCTGTCATAGCTGCTGTAGCGTTCCTTGATGAACTGGTCCAGACGGCCATCCGCTTTCAGCTCCAGCGCCTTGCGGAGACCCAGGGCAAAGGTGTCCATACCGGAGATATAGGCCAGCAGGATATCCTCGAAGGTGTTGGACTGACGGCGGGCCTTGGCGTCAAAGTTCAGGCCGCCGTTGGTAAAGCCGCCGGCGCGGAGGACCTCCATCATGCAGTAGGTGGCGCTGTACACGTTGGCGGGGAACTGGTCGGTATCCCATCCCAGCAGATAGTCGCCCTCGTTGGCGTCGATGGAACCGAAGCTGCCGTTGACGATAGCGGTACGCAGCTCATGCTCGAAGGTATGGCCCGCCAGGGTGGCGTGGTTGGCCTCGATGTTCATCTTGAAATCCGCCGTCAGGTCGTACTTCCGCAGGAAATTCATGCAGGTAGCCACATCGAAGTCGTACTGGTGCTTGGTGGGCTCCTTCGGCTTGGGCTCCAGATAGAAATCGCCGGTAAAGCCGATCTTGCGGCCGTAGTCACGGGCCATACGCAGGAAGCGGGCCATGTTGTCCAGCTCCAGCCCCATGTCGGTGTTCAGCAGGGTGTCGTAGCCCTCGCGGCCGCCCCAGAATACATAGCCGGTGGCGCCCAGCTTCACCGCGGCGTCCAGGCAGGCCAGGACTTTAGCGGCGGCGGCGGCAAACACATCGGCGCAGCAGGAGGTGGCTGCACCGGCCATAAACTTCTTGTCGCCGAAGTTGTTGGCGGTGACCCACAGGCACTTCTTGCCGGTCTTCTTCTGCAGCTCGTACAGATAATCCACCATCACGCGGAAGTTGGCGATGCTCTCGGCCAGGGTAGCGCCCTCCGGGGCGATGTCCACGTCATGGAAGCAGTAGTAGTCGATGTCCAGCTTTTCCATCAGCTCGAAGGCGAAGTCCGCCTTGGCGCGGAACTTGGCCATGGGGTCCGTCTGGCCCATGGACTTATCCATGGTACCGGAGCCGAACATATCCACGCCCTCGGCGTCGATGGTATGCCAATAGCTCAACGCGAACTTCAGATGCTCACGCATTTTCTTGCCGGCGATGACCTCGTCCGGGTCATACCAACGGAAGGTAAAGGGGTCGGTCCCCTTGGGATCGTAGACGACCTTACTCACATCAGCGTACTTTTTCATGTTATTACACCTCCGAAGTATGTTTCGTTTTTACGCGGGAACGGATCATGGGCACCACCAGCTGGATGATAACGGCCACCAGCAGAATCGAGCCCTTGATGGTATCGTTGATCAGGGCATCCACCTGCAGGGAGGCGATGATCTTGTCGATGATGGTATAGCTCATGGCGCCGAACAGAACGCCCAGCAGCTTGCCCTTGCCGCCGCTCATACTGATACCGCCGATGACCACCGCGGCGATGGCGTACATCTCGTTGCTCTTACCCAGGGTAGCCGGGTCGACGGAGCCGTTCATAGCCAGCCACAGGAAAGCGCTCAGACCGGTGAGTATGCCGGTAATGACATAGACCGCCACACGGGTACGGTTGACGTTGATACCGGCCAGGGCTGCAGCGCGCTCATTGCTGCCCAGGGCATAGACGGTCTTGCCGAACTTGGTGCAGGTGGATATGAACACCATGATGACCGTGACCACCAGCAGCACGATGCCCACCACGGGAACGGTGGCGATCTTCAGCTGGCCGAAGCCGTAGAAGCTGGCATAGTGGTCCAGGGTACCGGTCATATTGAAGATGGAGGACCCGGTAGTCCGCAGGTAGTACTGAGCCACCGAACGGAAGATCAGCATTGTGGCCAGCGTCACGATGAACGCAGGCATTTTCACCAGGCCGATGAGCACACCGTTGAACAGGCCGCACAAGCCGCCGGCCACCAGGGCGAACAGCAATGTGAGGAACACGCTGTCCGTGGCATTGAACACCACCACGGAGAAGCTGCCCACCAGCGCCAGCATGGAGCCCACGGACAGGTCGATGCCGCCGGTGATGATGACCAGGCCCATGCCGAAGGCCATGATACCCACCACAGCGGAGTGCCGCAGGATGTTCATCACGCCACTCCAGGTGGTCGCGCCGTGGTTAATAAACAGATAGGCGATGAAGATCGCCAGTGCGATGAGGATAAAGCTGTAATTATTGATCCAGGCGGCAATGCCCTTCTTGTTCAGCCCCGGTTTTTTGGCCTGGGCCTTCAGTTCCGTGTTCTGACTCATACGTTTACCTCTCCCTCCGTTGCGTGTATCACATTGGTCGCATACAGCATGACTCTCTCCTCCGTGATCTCCTCACGGGGCAGAATGGTCTGGATATGCCCGTGGTAGAACACCACACAGCGATCCGCGATCTTCTGTATCTCCGGTATCTCCAGGGTGTTGACCAAGATGGTCTTGCCCTTCTCGGCCAGCTCCAGGATCAGCTTGTAGATCTCCGCCTTGGCGCCCACATCGATACCCTGGGTGGGGTTATCCATGATAAGGATATCCGCCTCAGTGGTGAGCCACCGGCCCAGGATCACCTTCTGCTGGTTGCCGCCGGACAGTGACAGGATCAGGTCGTCATGGCTGTTGGCCTTGATGTTCAGCATATCCCGCATCCTGTTGTACTGCGCCACCTCTTTCCGCCCGCGGATCAGCTGGTGATTGGCAGAAAGCGTGTGCTCGGAGATGTAGTTGTTCTCCAGCAGCGTGAAATCCGGGATGACGGAGTTTTCCTTGCGGTTGGCGGGGATCATGCCGATCTTGTGGCGCATGGCGTTATGTATGCCGCCGTGGTGCAGCGGCTCTCCGTTGACATACACCGTGCCCGAAGCGATGGGAATCGCGCCGAAGATCGCCTGCATCATCTCACTGACGCCGGCACCCTTCAGGCCCGTCAGGCCGATGATCTCGCCCTTACGCACCTCCAGATCCACGTTCTCGAACCCTTCGCCGCTGAGGTGCTCCAGCTTCAGCGCCACATCGCCCAGCTGGCGGGGCTGGTACACCGAGGCCTCGGAGTAGCTGCTGCCCACCATAAGACGGGTGACGGCCTCCGGCGTAGTGTCGGCAATATTGCCGGACTGAATAAAGCATCCATTCCGCAGGACCGTGTAGCGGTCCGCGATGGTAAATATCTCGTTCATTTTGTGGGAGATGAAGATGAAGGACTTACCCTGCTCCTTCAATCGCCGCACGATACTGAACAGGTGCTCGATCTCCGCGTTGTTCAGCGCGGTGGTCGGCTCGTCCAGAATAAAGAGCTTCGCATTGGCGTGAAGTGCCTTTGCGATCTCCAGCAGCTGCTTTTTGCTGGTCTCCAGCTCGTCTACCAGGGCGTTGGGGTCGATATCCACGCCCAGGTCGCTCATCAGCTGGCGCGTCTGCTCCAGCATGGCCCGCTTATCCAGCGTGCCCAGCTTGGTCAGCAGTTCTTTGCGAAGAAAAATGTTCTCGTACACCTTCAGATCGTTAAACAGGTTCAACTCCTGGTGTACAAAGGCGATACCTGCCTGTTCTGTCCGCTTGACGGAAATGTCGTGCATTTGCTCTCCGTCAAACTCGATCTCGCCCTCATCCCGCTGATGCACACCCGCCAGGATGTTCATCAATGTGGACTTACCGGCGCCGTTCTCTCCCAGCAGCGCGTGTACTTCCCCGCGCTCCACGGAAAAATCAACGTGCGAAAGCACTTCCACACCGGAGAATGATTTGGTGATATTGGTCATTTTCAGCAATTCCATGCCGCACGCCTCTCTTTGCTGTTTGATAAGATCCCTTCTGCGAAGGGGGAGGTGCCCCGCGGGCGCCGAAGCGCCCGCGAAGCCCTCGGAAACGACTTTACTTACTTGGAGACAGCGTCACCGAAGCCCTGGAAGTCGTTGACGTTGGTAGCATCCACCACGGACACGGCGATGACGTGATCCTGGGTGACGGTACCGCCCTCGATGTGGGTGATCATGTCATCCACGGCAGCCTTGATCATCGCGGGATCGTAAGTAACGGAGAACAGATCGGCCAGCTTGGCGACCTCAGCGGTGTAATCCTTCTGATGGATGCCCTTCAGCACGGAGTAGATCTCGTTCAGACCGGAGGAGGTGCCCAGATGCACACCGGCGTTCAGGAAGGCATCCTTCTTCTCGGCGTCGATCTCGGAGCTCTTCAGCGCCTCCAGGATGCCCATGGCGATCTCGTCGTCGTGGGTGAAGATCCACTTGGTGGCGGTGATGTCCTCAACCGTGCTGGCATCCAGCCAGTTGATGAACAGCTCCTTGGCCTTGCTGCGGCTCCAGCCGGTGTAGTCGGTGGACTGGATGGCAGCGATCTGCTCCTCGGTCCAGCCATTTTCCTTCAGCACGCTGAAGAAGCCGTCGTTACGCATGGTGGGAACGGAAGAGTTGTCACCGGGCATGATGAGGACCTTGTCGCCAGCCTTCATGCCGTCGGCGATGAAGCGCTTGGCGGTCTCGGCGCCGATGCCGTTGTTATCGCCCTTGACGCAGGCAACAGCAGTGGAAGCAGCGGAGTCGATGATACGGTCGAACATCACATAGGGGATGCCGCTGGTGGCCAGCTTGGCCATGGTGTTCTCCAGGGTGTTGTCCTGAGGCAGAATGACCACATAGTCAGCGGTCTTGTTCTCGATCAGGTCCTCCACCTGCTGGATCTGGTTGGCGGCGTCGGAAGAGGTGATGACGGTGGCGGCATACTTGCCGGCGTCATTCAGCTCCTGCGCCTTCTCCTGCGCATAGGTCATCACAGCGCCGGTCCAGCCGTGGTCGGCATTGGGGACCAGGATCGCGATGCGATTACCCGTGGCAGCATCGTTGTCCTTGTTGGCGTCATCGTCCTTCTTCTCGCCGCAGGCGACAAGAGACAGGGCCATGACCAGCGCAAGGATCAGTGCCAGTACTTTCTTCATGGTTGTTTCCTCCTAAAAATTTTTTATAGATACGGACAAAGTCCGCCTATAACGTGTTCTTACAGCTCCACCCAGGCAGAGTCCTTGGCTGCGGAGTCGATGACCGCGTGAACGAACTTCACGCCGTTGAGGCCGTCGGTGACGGTGGGATAGTCGAAAGAGCCGTCGTTGGCCGTACCGCCCGCCTTCACCGCCAGAATGGCGCTGATGATGTTCTTGTAGATGTTGGCAAAGGCGACGATCAGTCCCTCGGGATGGCCGGAGGGGATGCGGCTGTACGCGCCGGCCTTCTCGGTGATATAACCGGTACCGCGGGACAGGGTCTCCGTGGGCTTGCCCTTGGGGGTGTACTTCAGATAATCGGGATAGTGCTGCTCCCACTCCAGTGCGCCCTCGCTGCCGTAGATGCGGATGGTCAGGCCATTGAGCTTGCCCGCCGCGATCTGAGAGCACCAGTACGCGCCGTTGACACCGTTTTCGTACTCGACGAGCATATTGGCGTTCAGGTCCAGCTCCTTGCCGTAACGGTTCACGGTGGCGGCCAGACGCTTGATGTTCAGGCCGGTCAGGTAGTGGACGGAGTTCTCGATGTGGGTGCCGATGTCGCCCACACAGTTGGAGATACCGGATACCGCCGGATCGGCGCGCCAGACGGACAGCTTGGTGGTGCCCTCGCCGGGGACGCCCAGCTCATCGATGAGCCACTCCTGGACATACTCCGCATTGACGGCGGCGATCTTGCCGATCTTGCCCTCGGCGATCATCTCGCGGGCCACCTTCATCATGGTGTAGCCGGAATAGGTATAGGTGACGCCGAAAACCAGGTTTTTCTCCTTGGCCAGGGCCACCAGCTCCTGCGCCTGTTCCACGGTAAAGCACAGAGGCTTTTCGCATACCACATGGATGCCGTGCTGCAGGAAGCACTTGGCCACGTCGTAGTGGGTGTTGTTCGGGGTCGTGATGCTGACGAAATCGATACCGTCGGGGCGCTTGCTCTCCGCCTCGGCCATGGCCTCATAGCTGGGGTACACGCGGCTCATGTCCAGGGAGTAGGTCTCGCCAGTCTCACGGTTCTTCTCCGCATTGGTGGAGAAGCAGCCCGCCACCAGCTGTGCGCGGGGGTCAAAGGCGATGGCTTTGCGATGCACCTCGCCGATAAAGGCGTTCATGTGTCCACCGACCATGCCGTAACGGATCTGAATACCCATATTGTCCTCCTTGTCGCGTTTCAGTTGGCGATAGCGTCGTCAAACTTCACATCGGACTTCTTGAAGTCCACCTTCTTCACGAAAGCGGCCGCCTCGGTAGCGCCCTCGATACGGTCCATACCGCTGTCCTCCCATTCCACGGACAGAGGACCGTCGTAACCGGCGGCGTTCAGCACGCGGATGATCTCCTCGAAGTTCACGTCACCATGACCCAGGGAGCGGAAGTTCCAGCCGCGGCGCAGGTCTCCGAAATCGATGTGGGAGCCCAGCAGACCGCTGCGGCCATCCAGAGTCACCGCCGCATCCTTCATATGGACGTGGTACACGCGGTCCATAAAGTCGCGCAGGAACAGATGGGGCGTCACACCCTGCCACAGCAGGTGGCTGGGGTCGAAGTTCAGGCCGAACTCGGGGCGGTCGGCAAACTTCTTCAGCAGCTTCTCGGTGGAGTAGTAGTCGAAAGCGATCTCGCCGGGATGGACCTCCAGGGCGAACTTGATGCCGTTGGCCTTGAACTCATCCAGGATAGGGGACCACAGGCGCACGATCTCGTCGTAGCCGTTCTCGATCATCTCCTCGGTGGTCTGGGGGAAGGAATACAGCCACTTCCAGATGGGAGAGCCGGTGAAGCCCGTGACCACATAGCAGCCCAGCTTCTTGGCCACCACGGGGGCCTTCTTCATGGTGTCGATCGCCCAGGCGCGGATCTCCTCCGGCTTGTCGGCCAGCGCCGCGGGAGCAAAGTTGTTCAGCCGGGGATCGGGAGCGTCGCCCACACACTGGCCGATGATGTGGCAGGCCAGGGCCTTGCAGATCAGGTTGTTCTTCGCCAGGGTCTCCTTGATCCAGGCCACGTAGCTGTCATCGCTGTATGCACGATCAATGTCGATGCCGTTGCCCCAGCAGGCGACCTCCAGGCCGTCATAGCCCATCTTGGACGCCAGCGCACACAGTTCATCGAAGGGCAGGTCCGCCCACTGGCAGGTGCAAAGAGTTACCGGTCTGTTTCCCATGATACATTCCTCCTGTTAAAAAGTTAAATCATCATCGGCCTGTGCCGATCGGATCACAAACTTACTGCGAGTGCCGCACACGCACACGGTTGTGGGTATACACCACGCCGGCGGCGGGCCGCCGTCCGGTGTGGATATAGTCGAACAGCACACGCACTGCCTCGTCTCCCTGGGCGAAGGGCTCCTGGGTCACAGTGGCGGCGATGCGCCCTTCCTCCATATATCGCAGCACGGTCTCCGTCCCGTCCACCGCCAGCACGCGGATATTCTTTCCGCTTTCCAGGATGGCCCGCATACCGCCGTCGATACCGGCGGCGGCAAAGCACACCATGTCCGGCGTGTGGTCCGCCAGATAGGCCCGCAGCACCTGATAGGAGACATCGTCGTCGTCCTGATTTTCCAGCACGGCGTCCACCGTGATCTCCGGCGTGCCCTCCAGTGCGGTCCGCAGACCGCGCACGCGGTCCATATGGCCGCGGACATTGGTGCTGCCGATAACAGACGCCACGCGGCCCCGGCCATTGAGCATGAGCTGCACCAGATCTCCGGTGATCATGCCGCTGTTATAGTAGTCGCAGCCAATAAAGGCCACACGGTCGACATCGATATCGGTGTTGACTGTGACCACCGGTATGGGCAGTGACTGCAGGTACTCCGCGACCTCGGGCACATCCAGCGGCATGACCGCCAGCGCGTCCACGCCCTCGGCCACCAGCCGGCGCATGGCCTGCAGCTGCGTGGCGGCGTCGTAGCCCTTGATCTCGCGGATGGTAAGGGTGGTGCCGTAGCTGGAGAGTTTTCTGGCGCGGCTCTGTGCGCCGCGGAGCACCTCGTCAAAAAAGGGATTGCCGACGGAGGGTATGACCATGCCGATGTGGGTGCGCTGACGGGAGCGAATAAGCGCCTGGGCCAGCTGGTTGGGCTGGTAGCGCTCACGCTCGGCAATGTCCAATATACGCTTGGCCAGCTCGGGATTTACGTTGCCGCGGCCATTGAGTACCCGGTCGACGGTGCCGCGGCTGGTGCCCGCTTTTTCAGCGATCTGCTTGATGGTCACGCGTCCGCTTCTCCTCTCCGAAATTTGTATCGCCCTTGGCGATGTGTCATTTGTGCTCGAGCACGAATTGACTGTGCTTGAGCACAGTTTCAAAATACCATCTCTTTTGTGATCTGTCAACGGAAAAGGGCCGGCATGGCTCTATTTCTGTAGAGTTGCCTAAACACGGCGAAAAACTTTTGTTGTTTTTCCCAGTAGACATTTCGGAATTCCCTGTTACCCGCAACGCTTTGTGCCAAACATTCCAAACCAATAAGGTGGCTGCCAAACAGCAAAAGGGGCCACCATACAGTGGTCCCTTTTATACGGAACAAGCCGAACGGCTCCCAGGTGCGTGCCTGGGAGCCGTTCGGTGCAAGGGGGAGGAAAAGGAGTAAAGGAAGAAAACAAGCTATTTGGTGCAGACCGGCAGGAACTGGCCGAAGCAGTCGGGCAGGACCTGACCGTCACGCATAGTGGTGCGGCCACGGAGGATGGTCTCGACCACCCGGCCCTGGAAGGACATACCGTCATAGGGGGACCATTTGGCTTTAGAGTACATCTTCTCCTGACGGAAGGTGTAGGCCGCGGACATATCCACAATGGCCAAGTCGGCATCGGCTCCGGGGTGAATAACGCCCTTGCGGGGATAGAGGCCGAAGGTACGGGCCGCATTGGCGGAGGTGATCGCCGCCACGCGGGGCAGCGTCAGCAGGCCGCGGTGGACAGCGGTGAGCAGCACAGGAGAAAGACCCTCGATACCGCTGATTCCGGCGGGGGCATCCCAGAAGGAACGGTGCTTTTCCTCGCAGGTGTGGGGCGCGTGATCTGAGCAGACCCAGTCCAGGGTACCATCCGCAAGGCCCTGCCAGACTGCCTGGCGATCTGCGGCGGTACGGATGAGAGGGTAAGTCTTCATCACCGCACCGCAGCGGCGGGCGTCGCGGTCGGTGAAGGTCAGGTAATGGGTACAGGTCTCGGCGGTGACATCCACGCCGTCGGCCTTGGCGCGGCGGAGGTGCTCCACGCCGTCGCCTACACCCACATGGAGGACGTGCAGGGGCATGGAGAGCTCCTTGGCCATGTCGATGGCGGTGTCGATAATGGAGGTCTCGCAGCTGACGGGGCGGGTACGCAGCAATGCGGCGTAGTCCTGCGCGCCGGCGGCAAGGGCCTCCTGCGTCAGGGCCCGAACAATGGAGAAATTCTCCGCATGGATGCCCAGGCGTTTTCCGGTGGCCCTCACGGCGCGGAACAGGCGGTAGATCTGGCCGTCGTCCGGGGGCGGGAGGACGTTGTCCATGCCCTCACGGTAGTTGTAGATCAGGCTGTTGTCCCGGCGGTCCACCGCGTAGCCCCAGAAGAATTTGAAGGCCACGCAGCCGGCCTCCGCCAAAGCGGGCAGGCTGGCAAGATTGGC
>ERZ857882.2326-NODE-2326-length-19936-cov-3.871033_pt1 | contig 19936 bp, 17 predicted proteins | sample MGYA00519697_ERZ857882 | MGnify/ENA primary metagenome ERZ857882 (study PRJEB31778, sample SAMEA3449373) | human gut metagenome | biome: human gut; feature: human-associated habitat; material: faeces | place: United Kingdom | collected 2010/2012 ...
TGTCTTGCACAGCGTTATAAAGAAGAAATACAGACGGAAATCCCTGAGGTGGACGAAATCCTGGGAACCATGGCTATTGACAGCGTTGTGGCAGCCATTGAAGAGGTGTGCGGTGGAAAAAGCAATAACCACATTACGGATCCGGATGCGGAGCTGGTTTACGGGAAACACCGCAGTGTGACCACAGGCGGCCATTTCGCTTACCTGAAAATCGCTGAGGGCTGTGACAAGCGCTGTACCTACTGCATCATTCCCAAGGTACGGGGAAGCTTCCGGAGCGTTCCCATGGACGTTCTGGCTAAGGAAGCCTCAGAACTGGCGGAAGGCGGCGTGAAAGAGCTGATTCTGGTTGCCCAGGAAACCACGGTTTACGGAAAAGACCTTTATGGTGAAAAGTCACTGCCCCGGCTGCTGCGCGAGCTTTGCAGGATACCCGGGATTGAGTGGATCCGGCTTCTGTACTGTTATCCGGAAGAAATTACGGATGATTTGATTGAAACCATTAAAACAGAACCGAAAATCTGCCATTACCTGGATATGCCCATCCAGCATGCGTCGGATCGGATTTTGCGGCAGATGGGAAGACGCACCAACCAGGCAGAGCTGCGTGAGCGCATCGGAAGGCTGCGGGAGGAAATCCCGGATATCTGTCTTCGTACCACGCTTATCAGCGGGTTCCCCGGAGAATGCCAGGAGGATCATGAGGAATTATATAATTTCGTGGATGAACTGGAATTTGACAGGCTGGGTGTATTCACCTATTCCCAGGAAGAAGGAACGGCTGCCGCGCAGATGGAAAACCAGGTGCCCCAGGAGATAAAAGAGGAGCGCCAGGCGGAACTGATGGAGCTTCAGCAGGAAATCGCTTTTGAAAAGGCGGAGAACATGAAGGGCAGGTGCCTTCCTGCCATGGTTGAGGGCAAGGTGGACGGGGAGAATGCCTATGTGGCGAGAACCTATAAGGATGCGCCGAATGTGGATGGCCTTTTGTTTATCAATACTTCAAGGGACCTGATGACCGGTGATTTTGTGAATGTGCGTATTACCGGATCTTATGAATATGATTTGATAGGAGAGCTGGAAGATGAATTTACCGAATAAGCTGACGATATTAAGAATGATAATGATAATTCCCTTTGTGGTTTTTATGCTTGTTCCCATAGGCGGAGGCGCGGCAAAGTGGATCGCCCTTGCACTGTTTGTAGTTGCCAGCCTGACCGATCTGCTGGATGGAAAGATCGCCAGAAAATATAATCTGGTTACGACCTTCGGGAAATTTATGGATCCCCTGGCGGATAAGCTGCTTGTCTGTGCGGCGCTGATCTGTCTGGTTGAAATGGGAAAGATCCCCGCATGGATTGTAATTATTATTGTGAGCAGGGAGTTTATTATAAGCGGTTTCCGGCTTGTTGCATCGGATAAAGGCGTTGTAATTGCAGCCGGCTACTGGGGCAAATTCAAAACCACCTTCCAGATGGTGATGATTGTGCTGATGATCGCCGATATTCCGGCACTCTCCCTGGTAACTTCCATTGTGATGTGGGCGGCATTAATACTTACGGTGGTTTCACTGGCAGACTATCTGATTAAGAACAAGGATTGCCTGGCTGATCAGAAGTAAAGAAAAGAGGTTCGGTATGGTAGTTGAATTAATTTCAGTTGGAACAGAGCTTTTGCTGGGGAACATAGTCAATACCAATGCGGCGTTCCTGGCAGAAAAATGTGCGGGGCTGGGCCTGTCGTGTTATTATCAGACCGTTGTGGGAGATAATCGGGAAAGGCTGGCGGGAGTGATGCGTACGGCGTTGGAACGGTCGGATATCCTGATTCTCACCGGAGGCCTTGGGCCTACACAGGACGATTTGACCAAGGAGACCGCCGCGGAGGTATGGAACAGAGAATTGAAAATGGACGGCCATTCCCTGGAGCGGATAGAATCCTTTTTTAAGGAACGCGGTCTGGAAATGACGGAAAATAATAAAAAACAGGCTTTAGTACCGGAAGGAGCCATTGTGGTGGATAATGATAACGGTACGGCTCCCGGCATCATCCTGACGGAAGGGGAAAAGCGGATCATCCTGCTTCCCGGCCCTCCCAATGAATTAAAGCCCATGTTTGAGAACAGTATCGTTCCCTACCTTAACGGACTGGAAAACCCTGAGGAGCCTGGTATCATTTATTCCAAAACAGTAAAAATCTGCGGAATGGGTGAGAGCAAGGTGGAAAGTGAAATCACGGATTTGGAAAGTATGGAAAATCCCACGGTTGCCCCTTATGCCAAAACCGGGGAAGTCCATCTGCGTGTTACAGCCCGCGCTGCTGACGAAAAGGAAGCCAGGAAAAAAGTGAAGCCTGTGGTAAAGGAACTGAAATCCCGTTTCGGAAGCGCTGTTTACACCACGGAGGAAGATGTTACCCTGGAAGGGGCGGTTGTGGATCTGCTTCTTGCGAACGAGCTTACGGTTTCCACGATTGAATCCTGTACGGGAGGGATGCTGGCGGCCAGGCTGATCAACATACCGGGGGTTTCCGAAGTTTTCAAATCCGGTTATATTACCTATTCCAATAAGGCAAAAAGGAAAATTGCCGGAGTGAAGAAGGGGACCCTGGATAAATACGGAGCCGTCAGCCCGCAGACGGCTAAGGAAATGGCCAGAGGCACCGCGCTTCTCACTAAGGCGGATGTCACCTTTTCCATAACGGGGATTGCAGGTCCTGACGGAGGAAGCCAGGAGAAACCGGTGGGACTGGTTTACATGGGATGCTATGTATGCGGAACCACACAGGTCAAGGAATTCCATTTTAACGGGAACCGGGCCAAGATAAGAGAAACGGCAGTGTCTGCCGCTTTAACAATGATGAGGCAGTGTATTTTGGAATACTACAGTCAGAAGACTTTTGGTAAAAAAGTCTGATTCCGGCCTTGCAAAGAAAGCTTCTGGCATAAATGTTGCCTGAGCATGGAGGAAATATTATGTATGAGGATGAAGAATACGGTTTCTGTCCGGAATGCGGAGCATTAATGAAAAACGGCGTTTGCATCAGCTGTGGATACGACAGAAATAAAAAAGCAACCGATACGGAGAATACTCCGTCAGACCCGGATAAAGAGAACGATGGCTTTCTTTCGGGAGAAACACCGAACACAGGGACAGAAACAGAGGATACACCGGATATGTCTTCATGGGAAGGGCAGAATACACCGGATGAGCAGCCCTCCCCGGATGCTCAGAATACCTCCGATGCCGTGCCGAAGCCCGCTTACGGGACGCCGGATACAGCTTCCGGCGCACAGAGCGCTTATGGTACGCAGAATGCCCCCTATGGTTCTCAGAATGCTCCTTACGGCGGGCAGAATGCCCCTTATGGTTCCCCAAACGCTTCATACGGAGCGCAGAATACGTCCGGCGGATCACAGGGGACGCCTTATGGGGCACAGAATGCCCCTTATGGAGCGCAGAACACTCCCTATGGACAGAATATGCCTTATGGTTCCCAGAACACTTACGGAGGCCAGAATACCTCTTATGGAGCACAGGGAGCTCCCGGCAGCCCGCAGAATGCTCCATACGGTCAGAACGTACCTCCCTATGGGGCGCAGAACAATGCCGGCAGCATGCCGGGGGGCCCTCAGAACGGAGCTTATGGCGGTCAGTACGGCCAGGGCTACGGACCAGGGCAGGGCGGATATCAGGGGCAGGTTCCTCCCGGAGGCGTACCTCCCTATGGCAGTCCTTACGGCGCTTATCCCAACGGGCCCCAAAAGAGGAATAACGGAAGAACCCTTGCGGCCGTCATTATTGCCGCCATTGCGATTCTTCTTTGTATTGTGCTTGTGCTCGTGTATGTGATTGTGCGCGGAGCCGTAAAAGAAAGCGGCGGCGGACTCGCCAATTATAAAGGAGTCTTCGGAAGCACAGAAAATTCGGAACCGGAGAGCGTGCCCGAGGATAACGGCGGTTATAACAACAACGGCGGTTACGGTGGATCTGAATCCGAACCGGAAGAGGAGGACTATGTCCCCACCCCCGAAGATGATTATTACGTTACCCTTGCCAATTCCGTGCGGGATGATCTCAGTTACAGTGTGGAATGGGAAGAATATGACTATGTGGATGATGAAACTGGGGCGACCACCCAGGGAAGATATCCTCAGCTGAAGGGCGGAAATATTCCTCATATGGATGAGCTGAATGAGGAAATCAAATATGAGGCAACCTATTACAGCAATCTTTATGGATATTACAGGGAACAGCAGGAGGAAGATTTGTATTATGCTTCCACCAGCCAGGGCTATGTAACATATATGGATGAGGAAAAGATAAGTATTGTACTCAGGGAATCCTTTGCCATGAATATGGAATCTTACATTTCCCTGTACAGTATAAACATAGATCTGGTGAGCGGTGAGCTCATGGATAACGGAAATATGATCGACTATACGCCCAAGCTTGCCAAGGCATTTCGCGACCAGGATGCCTACCAGAACGGCACGGCGCAGGCGGTGGATGAGATGACGGATGAACAGCTCCAGGATTTCCTGTCGGATTCCGATACCAATATTATTTTCTATACGCCCGTAGGCCTGGAAATCGGATTTAATTATACAACCAGCTCCAGCAGCGGGTGGGTGACTGTGACGATCAAGGATTACGAACGTTATATGAAAAAAATTTAATGTCTGGCGTATCCCTTCACGGGATGGCCGGGCGGCAGTCAGAACGGTTCCGGAGAAGCCTTCCGGGACCGTTCTGTTTTTCCGGGATTTTTACCGAAGAAACATACTTTCCTATGGCATTTGCCGCACCGCTGTGGTACAATCATAAAAGCATATCTTAGCTGAAGGCTGCTCCGTATCAGGGGAGGCCTTGTCTGTAACATCTGCTTTGCATATCAGGCGTTTCGCCCATAATTTCAAAGCAATTATAAAAATAAGGGAGGGATGCCTATGAGGGAGTTTTATCGGACACCGGATTTTATATACTGATTCTAAAGTTGGGAATTGACAAATACGAACAAATGTTTTATGATATGGAAAGAGAACATCTGTTCTGGATAAGAAGGAGAAGACAATGGAAAAAGATGAAAAGTTAAAAGCGCTTGACGCCGCATTATCACAGATTGAGAAACAGTTCGGAAAGGGTGCTGTGATGAAGCTGGGGGATCCTTCCACACAGATGAACGTGGAGACGATACCCACAGGATCCTTAAGCCTTGATATCGCCCTGGGGCTCGGAGGAATTCCCAAGGGAAGAGTTATTGAAATATACGGACCGGAATCCAGTGGTAAGACTACGGTCACTTTACATATGATTGCCGAGGTACAGAAGAGGGGCGGAATTGCCGGATTTATCGATGCCGAGCATGCCCTGGATCCTGTTTATGCCAAGAACATCGGCGTGGATATAGACAACCTCTATATTTCCCAGCCTGACAACGGAGAGCAGGCCCTGGAGATCACAGAGACGATGGTGCGTTCCGGCGCTATTGACATTGTGGTAGTGGACTCCGTGGCGGCATTGGTGCCCAAGGCCGAAATTGACGGGGATATGGGAGACAGCCATGTGGGCCTTCAGGCCAGGCTGATGTCCCAGGCCCTCAGAAAGCTCACTGCTGTAATAAGCAAGTCTAACTGTACCGTTATTTTTATCAATCAGCTGCGTGAAAAAGTGGGAATTATGTTCGGCAATCCGGAAACCACCACCGGCGGCCGTGCGCTGAAGTTCTATTCTACCATCCGGCTGGATGTAAGAAGAATTGAATCCCTGAAGCAGGGCGGGGAAGTGGTGGGAAACCGTACCCGTGTCAAGGTGGTTAAGAATAAGATTGCCCCCCCGTTCAAGGAAGCGGAATTTGATATTATGTTCGGTGAAGGAATTTCCAGAGTGGGTGATATCCTGGATTTGGCGACTAATCTGAATATTGTGAATAAAAGCGGCGCCTGGTTTGCCTATGAAGGGAATAAGATCGGCCAGGGAAGGGAAAACGCGAAGACCTTCCTGAAGGATAATCCTGCTGTCTGTGATGAAATCGAACAGAAGGTACGCGCCCAGTACGAGCTGGACAAAAAGAAAAAAGAGGAAGCTGCCGATAAAAAAGTGGCAGCCGCCAGGGAAGCGGCGGATGCAAAGGCTGCAAAAGAAGGAAAAGAGCCTGTGAAGGCACCTGCAAAAGAGCCGGATAAAGCCTGATGGGCAGAGAAGACAGAATGGTTATTACGAAAACAGAAGCAGTTAATAAAAGTAAATATGCAGTCAGTATTGATGGAGAATTCGCCTTTGTATTATACAAAGGCGAACTTCATAAATATGGAATTGCTGAGAACAGGGAAATTTCCCGGGATATATATGAGGAAATCATGGGGACGGTACTGCCTAAGAGGGCGAAGCTGCGCTGCATGAATCTGCTGAAATCCAGAGAATATACCAGGCAGCAGATGGAAGATAAGCTCCGTCAGGGAAAGTATCCGCCGTCGGTTATCGAGGAAGCCCTCGCTTATGTGGAATCCTTTGGCTATATTGATGATGCTGCATATGCCAGGCATTATGTGTCGGCCTATATGGAGCGCAAAAGCAGGAGAAGCATGGAAGATGAACTGAGACGCAAAGGAGTGGACAGAAGCCTTATTGAAGAAGCCATGCGTACCGTCCAGGAAGAGGATGGCCTTCAGGATGAAGAGGCCATGATTAAAGATTTGCTCAGAAAGAAGCGTTATGATGCGGAAAGCGCAGACTTAAAAGAGAAAAGACGGATACAGGCTTTCCTGTACCGTAAAGGTTTTTCCCCGGATAAAATAAGAAGAGTTATGAACTGTGAGGAATACGGAGCGGAAAACTCCTGGGAATAACAGGGAATCTTGTGCAAATGTTATGAAAATTGGTTAGAATATGCTTTTCTACTTGACATAATACCTGTTATTTATTAAAATTGAAGTGTTGTAAAATCGCTTATAAGAATGTTTGGCGTACATACATTCTATAACAGATATTCGCACAATGAAAATTTAATAAGGAGGTGCTCCTGTCTATGCTTAGTTATGTAATAGCAGTAGCGGTTACTTTGGTGATTTCTATCCCGGTTACGTTTGCAGTAACTTCTGCATATAGGAAGAAAGAAACTGAGACCAAAATCGGCAACGCCGAAGACAAAGCAAGAGAGATTATTGATGATGCGGTGAAGACTGCGGAATCCAAAAAGCGAGAAGGACTGCTGGAAGTGAAGGAAGAATCCATTCGTGCCAAAAACGAACTGGATAAGGAGATCAAGGAACGCAGGTCTGAAGTGCAGCGCTACGAAAGAAGAGTGCAGCAGAAGGAAGAAAACGTGGACAAGAAGTCGGATGCCATCGAGAAGAAGGAATCCGTGCTGGCAGCAAGGGAAGAGGAAATAGCGAAGCAGAAGGAAGAAATCGCGAAGCTGAATGAGCAGAGAGTACAGGAACTGGAACGAATCTCAGGTTTAACCTCCGAACAGGCAAAAGATTACTTATTGAAAATTGTTGAAGATGAAGTGAAGCATGAATCGGCCGTGATGATCAAGGATATGGAATGCAGGGCCAAAGAGGAAGCAGACAAGAAAGCCAGGGAATATGTGGTTACGGCCATTCAGAGATGTGCGGCTGACCATGTGTCTGAGGCGACTATTTCCGTTGTACAGCTTCCTAATGATGAGATGAAGGGAAGAATTATCGGACGAGAGGGAAGGAATATCAGAACCCTTGAGACCTTGACCGGCGTGGATTTAATTATCGATGATACCCCGGAAGCAGTAATTTTATCCTCTTTTGATCCGATCAGAAGGGAAGTAGCAAGGATCGCGCTTGAGAAGCTTATAGTTGACGGACGTATCCATCCGGCAAGAATCGAAGAGATGGTGGAAAAAGCGCAAAAAGAAGTCGAAGTGATGATTAAAGAGGAAGGTGAATCCGCAGTACTGGAAGTTGGCGTACACGGTGTTCATCCGGAACTCGTAAAGTTACTGGGCAAATTAAAGTTCAGGACAAGTTATGGACAGAACGCTTTAAAGCATTCAATAGAGGTGGCTCAGCTGTCAGGGCTTCTGGCATCAGAGCTTGGTTTAGATGTGAGAATGGCTAAACGTGCCGGCTTGCTCCATGATATTGGAAAAGCCGTGGATCACGAAATGGAAGGTTCTCATATTCAGCTTGGAGTGGAACTTTGTAAAAAGTATAAGGAATCAGCAACGGTTATTAATGCGGTGGAATCACATCACGGAGATGTGGAGCCTACTACTTTGATCGCGTGTATTGTTCAGGCGGCGGATACTATTTCTGCGGCCAGACCGGGTGCGAGAAGAGAGACCCTGGAAACTTATACAAGCAGATTAACTCAGTTAGAAGACATTGCAAACAATTTCAAAGGTGTGGACAAATCTTTTGCTATTCAGGCAGGTAGAGAGATTCGCGTTATGGTAGTTCCTGAGCAGGTATCAGATGCGGATATGATACTGATGGCACGTGATATTTCCAAAGCGATTGAAGCTGAATTGGAATATCCCGGACAGATTAAGGTCAATGTTATCAGAGAAAGCCGTGTTTCAGATTACGCAAAATAGCAAATGTAAAAGCCTTGCAGGTATTCCTGCAGGGCTTTTAAAAATTTAAGATAGGAGAGAATGAAAATGGCGGATGAATTTAAACGTTTGGACAGAGAACTGGTATATAAGGGCTCTATCGTTGATTTTTATAAGGATACGGTTAAGGTGCCTAACGGAAACGTGGTAAAGTGGGATTTTATCAAACATCAGGGAGCAGCTGCTGTGGTTCCGGTGATGGAGGACGGGAGAATCCTGATGGTGAGGCAGTACAGGAATGCCCTTGACCGGTATACCCTTGAAATACCCGCAGGGGGCCTGAATGGGCCGGAGGAACCTACCATGGAAGCGGCGGCCAGAGAATTGGAGGAGGAAACCGGTTATCATGCGGGAGAAATCAAATGGCTGATCACAATAAGAACCACGGTAGCTTTCTGCAATGAAAAGATTGACATTTATGTGGCTACGGATCTGACCCCCGGCAGTCAGCACCTGGATGAAGATGAATATATTAATGTGGAAGCCATGACGGTAGATGAATTATGCGATAAGATTTTTGCAGGTGAAATCGAGGATTCCAAAACAATTTCGGCGATTATGAGTTATCGTGCCAAATACGGAAGCAAATAAAATTGATAACAGGCTGATCCTTTGCGTGCATGTGGATACACAGAGGCGCATATATTGAAAAAAGCAGGCAAAGGGGTTTATGTATGGAAAGAAGCGGCTTAGCCGAGACAAAATTGAATGGACGGATCCTGGCTCTTTTTATAGCCGGTTTTTTAGCAGGACTTGCTCTTATTTATATCGGGCAGGAAAGCTTTGTGGGAAATGCGGATTTTCTGGACAGTTACAGTGTGGGAAGAATGGGAGTGCTGGATATAGATAACTCCATGCTGTTTTTTTACAGTTTAAAGGAACGGTTTTCACCGGCTGTGCTGTTGATTGCACTGACCATAGCGGGAGTGGGAAGTATTGCGGTAAGTATTTATCTGGTATGGGCCGGATTTTGTGCGGGCACAATCCTGTCAGTATTATCGATTCGCTATGGCATAAGAGGAATATTGATTTTTATGGGAGGCATTTTCCCCCAGATACTCCTTCTGGCGCCGGCATACCTCCTTCTTTTCCGATGGTGCCAGGGCTTCCAGGAGCGTATCCGCAGCACCCGTTATAACAGCGCCGGTACCGGAAAATACGGAAGCTTGACAGCCTTCCGGGCAGGAACTCTTATTTTTATATTAGGAATGCTCCTTGCAGGATGCCTTGTTGAAAGCTATGTTAATCCGGTATTCCTGCAAAGAATTTTCCACTTTTTTTAGAAAAGTCTTACCATATATTGCGATGACAAAATATCGATCACCGATATCTAGTACTTAAGGCAAAATGAACAGGAAAATCCCGTAAAATCGGGGAAAATGCGCATTGCTTTTCTGCGAAAAACTGATTATAATATTTTTTAAATATTTAATTGGTTTACATAAACGATTATCGGGAAGGCAATGGGGCATGGAAAACGAGATACGGGATTTTATATTATATCTGCACGAAGAGAAAAAAACTTCAGTGAATACGGAGCTTTCTTATAAAAGAGATCTGCAGAAGCTGCAGTCTTTTCTCAGCGGACAGGGGATCGAGGACGTTGGGCGTATAACGGAGACTTCCCTGAATTCCTACGTGCTGTATCTTGAGAAAAACCAGTTTGCACCGGCTACTGTTTCCCGTCATATTGCGGCTGTGAAGGCCTTTTTTCATTTTATGCTTAAAAAGGGGATGGTTTCTGAGGATGTGACCGAGCGTTTAAAGGCCCCTAAAATCGAAAAAAAGGCGCCGGAGGTGCTTACTGTGGAAGAAGCGGCCAGGCTTCTGGAACAGCCCGGTAAAGACGCTCCCAAGGATATCAGGGATAAGGCCATGCTGGAGCTGCTGTATGCTACAGGAATCCGTGTTTCAGAGCTGATTTCCCTGAAGCTGTCCGATCTGAATCTGCGTCTGGGATATATTATCTGCAGAGACGGTATGAAGGAAAGAGCGGTACCCTTCGGCAATAAAGCGAAAGAAGCGCTGACTCTGTATCTTAAAGAAGCGAGAGAACAGCTTACAAAAGGAAATGAGGGAGATACCCTGTTTGTGAATTGCTCGGGAAAACCCATGAGCCGTCAGGGCTTCTGGAAGCTGATTAAGATTTATGCACGGAAGGCGGGGATTGAAGCGGATATTACGCCTCATACGCTCCGGCATTCCTTTGCCGCACATCTGGTGGAAAACGGTGCCGATCTCCATAGTGTACAGGAGATGATGGGACATTCTGATATTTCCTCCACGCAGGTATATGCCAACAGGAACGGAAACCAGTTAAGAAATGTGTATCAGAGGACGCATCCCAGAAGCCGGTAAGGTAAAAGATCCGGAATCCCTTTTTAAATTCCCTTTTGTGTTAAGAAAATGCTAAATATGGCCGGAAAGGCACTTTTATCTGTTTATTAATGTTTACATGTGTTATAATAAACAGATAATGAGTGTATTTTGTAACTTGAATGAAGTGATGTATCAGCTAATGGCAAAGCAGAAAGGCGGAATATATTTGAAGGTTTTTCGTAAAAATCTACAGGAAAAATTAAGGGAAACAGTAAAGGCCGTATTGCCTGTAATCGCTATCGTATTGCTTTTATGCTTTACAATAGCTCCGGTATCCCCGGGAATATTGATGGCTTTCCTCATTGGAGCAGTGCTGCTCACGGCGGGAATGGTATTTTTCTCTTTGGGAGTGGACATGGCCATGACACATATGGGGGAACGGGTGGGAACCTGTATGACACAATCGAAGAAGCTTTGGGTAGTTATTCCCATGAGTTTTATTCTTGGATTCATTATTACCATATCGGAGCCTGATCTTCAGGTCCTGGCTGAACAGGTGCCTTCCATACCTAATATGGTGCTGATTCTGTCGGTGGCCTGCGGTGTGGGTGTTTTTCTGGTAGTAGCGCTTCTGCGTATGCTTTTCAGCATAGCGCTGCCTCCATTGCTTATATTCTTTTATGGACTGATATTTATTCTCACTTTTTTCGTTCCTAAGGATTTTCTCACAATTGCCTTCGATGCGGGAGGTGTAACGACAGGTCCTATGACGGTGCCTTTTATTATGGCAATGGGTATCGGTATATCTTCCATCAGAAGTGACCGGCATGCTTCGGATGACAGCTTTGGCCTGGTCGCTCTTTGTTCCATAGGCCCCATCCTGGCGGTAATGCTGCTGGGTATGATATATCGTCCGTCAGGCGGAGATTATATCCCTGTGGAAATACCCGAAATATCGGATTCTGTGGAGCTGTGGAGGTATTTTCAGCATGGCTTTCCGGACTATCTGAAAGAGATGGCAATTTCACTGCTGCCCATAGTTTTCTTCTTTTTCCTGTTTCAGATAATATTTAAACTGGTACCGGCAAAAGGCCTGATAAAGATAGGTGTTGGCCTTGTCTATACATATGTCGGCCTTGTCCTGTTCCTTACGGGGGTAAATGTTGGCTTTATGCCTGCCGGTAATTATTTGGGAAGAGTTATTGCAGGGCTTCCGTATCGGTGGATTATTGTTCCCATAGGAATGCTCATCGGATATTTCATTGTCCGGGCGGAGCCGGCGGTCTTCGTTTTGACCAAACAGGTGGAAGAGATAACGGACGGCGCTATTTCTTCAGGAGCCATGGGACTGAGCCTGTCGGTAGGTGTGTCGGTTTCTCTGGGGCTGGCGATGATCCGGGTTCTCACCGGTATATCGCTCCTCTGGTTTATTGTTCCCGGTTATCTGATAGCGCTTGTCCTTTCCTTCTTTGTTCCTAAAATATTTACGGCCATCGCCTTTGACTCCGGCGGAGTGGCATCCGGGCCGATGACGGCTACCTTTCTTCTTCCCTTTGCCATGGGCGCCTGCCTGTCGGTGGGAGGGAATATTATTGCGGATGCATTCGGCGTTGTGGCTATGGTGGCTATGACTCCCCTTATAACCATTCAGATACTCGGACTGGTTTTCCAGCTGCGTGCACGGAAAGCGGAGAGCGAGGAAGCCAAGCTTGCTGCGGTTCCTGCTGAAGAAGCGGTATGGGGAGATTATGACATCATAGATTTGTAGGAGAAAAGTATATGAGTAAAGTATATTGGATGGTGACCATCACCGGACGTGATCAGGGGGAACGGTTCTCTTCCATGCATAAGTCGGAAAAGATTCCTGTCATTCTGGTTGCTCTGGGAAAAGGGACTGCAAGCAGTGAAGTGCTTGATTGTCTGGGCCTGGAGGAAAGTGATAAAATTGTGCTTTTTACCGCGGTGACCGGAGATGTCTGGAAACATGTAAAAAAAGGCATGGAAACGAAGCTGAATATAGATGTTCCGGGTACGGGTATATCATTTATTGTACCGGTGAGCAGCATGGGAGGGCAGAAGTCACTCCGGTTTCTGCTGGCGGGACAGGAATTTGAAAAAGAGGAGGAAGCAGTATTGAAGGATACGGAATATGAACTTGTTATAGTGGTTTCCGACTTTGGATATACGAATATGGTTATGGATGCCGCGAGGGAAGCAGGAGCAGGAGGCGGTACCGTAATCCATGCAAAGGGCACGGGAATGGAAAAAGCGGAAAAATTCCTGGGAGTTTCCCTGGCGTCGGAAAAGGAAATTACCTTTATTGTAGCCAGGACCGAGAAAAAGAAGGATATCATGAAAGCGGTAATGGAAAAGGCGGGTATGGAAAGTAAGGCAAAATCCATTGTATTTTCTCTGCCGGTAGCGGATACGGCAGGCCTGCGCCTTACCGGGGACTGGGAAGGATAATCATAATCGAAAGCAAAAAAACAGCTGTCGCAGTCGGACAGCTGTTTTTTTGAACAAAAGATAACACGAAAAACGCGGCATCCCTTGTTTATTCATATTCAGCAATATCATAAATCAGCTGTTCCGAGGCCTCCCAGGACAGACAGGGATCGGTAATGGATTTGCCATAAACACCGCCGCCTACTTTCTGGCAGCCTTCTTCGATATAGCTTTCAACCATAACGCCTTTGACAAGGGAATGGATATCTTTATTCAGCTTGCGGCTGTGCATGACTTCCTTGACGATGCGGATCTGCTGTTCCTGCTTTTTGTCGGAATTACTGTGGTTTGCATCAATGATGCAGGCCGGATTTTTCAAATCCCGTTCATTATAAAGAGTGAGAAGTGTGTTCAAATCCTCATAGTGGTAGTTGGGGATGTTGCGTCCGTGTTTGTTGGTAGCGCCGCGCAGGACGGTATGTGCAAGCTCATTGCCGGTGGTATTGACTTCCCAGCCCCGGTAAATAAAGGAATGGGCATGCTGGGCGGCATATACGGAATTCAGCATTACGGAAAAATCACCACTGGTGGGATTCTTCATTCCTGCAGGGACATCAAAACCGCTCACGGTAAGACGGTGCTGCTGATCCTCTACGGAACGGGCACCGATAGCTACATAAGAGAGGATGTCCGACAAATAACGCCAGTTTTCAGGATAAAGCATTTCATCCGCTGCCGTAAGGCCGGATTCTTCGATAGCCCGTATATGCATTTTACGCATGGCTATCAGTCCCTGAAGAAAATCAGGCTTTTTTTCCGGATCCGGCTGATGTACGATACCTTTATAGCCTTCCCCTGTTGTGCGGGGCTTGTTTGTATAAATTCTGGGGATTAGGATCAGCTTGTCCTTGACAGCTTCATTAATCCGGGCAAGCCTGGAGATATAATCACATACGGCGTCCTCATTATCTGCGGAGCAGGGCCCGATAATAACAAGGAATTTATTGCTCTTTCCGGTGATTACATCGCGGATTTCCTGATCTCTTTCTTCCTTCAGGCGGACGAGCTTTTCCGGCATGGGATATTCCTTCCGGATTTCATCCGGGGTGGGTAATTTTCTTATGAATTCGAAACTCATGGCGCATTTTCTCCTGTCTGTAAAATAAAAACCGGGCAGGCCGGTAATAAGCCTGCCGGACAGCTTTCGGTAGGTACAGCCCGTGCGGTAGTCCCGTTAGAGCTGTCCGCGTACATTATAATATAGAAAAACGTAAAGTGCAAGCGCAGGAACGGATCCTGCGCAGGGTTTACGGACCCGCCGGGAGGGGAATCCGCTCCGGAAAGGCAGAGAGGATGGCGGCAGCCGCGAGGCGCAGGGCCGGCGTGAACGGGGACAATTATCAGGGCAGAAGGTACTGACGGAGCGGGACAAGGCAGCAGACAGTAGTATAAAGCTGGCTTAACAGCATGCCTGCCAGATATCCCTTGATACCGTATAAAGGGATCGCCTGGAAGACGAAAACAAGGCGCAGCATCAGGCCGGTCAGGCTTAAGAAAAAAGAATAGCTGGTTTTTCCCAGACCGTGGAGAATGCTGGTCAGCGTAGTGTTCAGATAAAGAAAGGGACACATAAAGCTGAGTATGATGATAAAATGGCCGGCCATTTCGCTGTTATAAAGCATAATGCCCACAGTTTTTCCCAATACTAAAAAACCGGCACAGCAGACGCAGCCAAGAAGCAGGCAGTAGCCCAGGCATTTGCGTACGGCCCTCCTTATGGCGTTCTGGTTATTGACCGCATCCGCTTCGGAAATGGCGGGCATGAGGAGGACGGAAACCGAATTTGTCAGGGTGCCCGGAAAATAAATGAGAGGCAGTGCCATTCCGGTAAGTACGCCGTAAACGCTCAGCGAATCGCTGACAGAGTGACCGTAAACCTGAAGCTTGGCGGGAATACAGGCGGCCTCGATGGCCTGCAGCAGATTCAGGCAAAGCCGGTTGGCGCTTAACGGTGCGGCAAAACCGATGATCTGTCGGCTCAATCTTCCATATACCCGAATCAGTTGGGTTTTGCTGGCTCCGGCAGCCTTGCGGTACAGCGTGCCGGAAGGGAGACGTCCGGCGGGATAAGCCTTTTTGATAAAATGCAGGTAAGCAGCGGGAAGGGCGAGAAGCATAGATGAAAGCTCACCGATAGCAAGGCCTGCGGCAGCAACGGTTATAGTAGGCTCTTTTCCCTGCTGCAGGCACCAGGAAGCGATCAGGTACACACTTCCCACCCTGAAAATTTGTTCAGTCAGCTGAGTGGCTGCAGGAACCGCAGTTTTCCTGATCCCGTAAAAATAGCCGTTGACACAGGAATGGACGGAGGCAAAGGGAAAGGACAGGGCGGCTATCCGCAAAAGGGGAGCACAGCGCGGCTCAAACAGAAGATAAGCGGCGATAAAGTCGGAAAAATGGTATACGCCGAACAAACAGCCCAAAGATAAAATAAGGGAGAATGCAAAACCCACTAGCAAAATGCGCAAAGATGCTTTATAATCATGAGTGGCTGTTTCTCCTGCCACGAATTTGGAGATGGCATTCTGCAGTCCGGCTGCGGAAAGGGAGAAGACAAGAGCCATGACCGGTCCGATCAGCTGGTAAATTCCCATATTTTCTTCGCCGAACAGCCGCGAAAGAAAAATACGGTAGAAGAAACCGATAAGGCGGCTGCCAAGACCTGTTATTGTTAGGATGATCGTTCCGGTGATCAGGGTATTTTTTTTGATGCGCATGCGGCTCCAATCTGTAGGCAATAGCTCTTTTGGTAAATATATGCAGGAGAGCCTGTTGACAGAACGCAGGTGCGGTGTTATATTAACCATAGAAAACGAAGTGGTTTACTAGGAATTAAGGTTCCCGGGAGCTGCAGAAATATAGAAAAAGCATGAAAACATGCAGTCAGGAGAGTTTTATATGAGTCGGATAATTTATTTGGATAATGCGGCAACCACGAAAACCGCACCTGAAGTAGTGCAGGCTATGCTTCCTTACTTCACGGAGAATTATGGGAATCCCAGCAGCATTTATTCCCTAGGGACAGAAAGCAAGAAGGCGATCAGCCAGGTGAGGGAGACCATAGCCGGGACTCTGGGAGCTGCAAATAATGAAATTTATTTTACCGCAGGCGGCTCAGAAGCGGATAACTGGGCGCTGAAGGCTGTGGCAGAGGCCTATGCATCCAAGGGAAAGCATATTATCACATCTAAGATTGAACATCATGCGGTATTGCATACCTGTGAATATCTTGAAAAAAATGGCTGCGAAATCACCTACGTAAATGTGGACGAAAATGGTATAGTTAAGCTGGACGAGCTTGAGAAAGCTATCCGTCCGGATACCATTCTGATTTCCATAATGTATGCCAACAATGAGATAGGAACGATCCAGCCGATTAAGGAAATCGGGGAAATTGCCAGAAAGCATAATGTTCTTTTCCATACGGATGCGGTACAGGCCTACGGACAGCTTCCGATTAACGTGGATGAATGCAGCATCGACATGCTCAGTGCCAGCGGGCATAAGCTGAATGGGCCGAAGGGGATCGGTTTCCTCTATATCCGGAAGGGGATCAAAATCCGTTCCTTCATTCATGGAGGACAGCAGGAAAGAGGCAGAAGGGCCGGTACGGAAAACGTGCCCGGCATTGTGGGCCTGGGAGCGGCTGTGGAAAGAGCCTTTTCCATGATGGAAGAAAAGACCGTAAAAGAGCGGGAACTGCAGGATTATCTCATCGGCCGTATTGAAGCGGAAATTCCTTATTGCCGTCTGAATGGCGACCGGGAAAAGAGGCTGCCTAATAACGTGAATTTCAGTTTCCGTTTTGTTGAGGGAGAGTCCCTGCTGATAATGCTGGATATGAAAGGAATATGTGCTTCCAGCGGTTCCGCATGTACCTCAGGATCTTTGGATCCTTCCCATGTGCTTCTTGCCATAGGGCTGCCCCATGAGATTGCCCATGGATCCCTGCGTATGTCCCTGAATGAGGAAAATACAAAGGAAGAACTGGATTTTACAGTGGAAGCAATTAAGGAAATTGTGACAAAGCTGCGGGATATGTCCCCTCTTTACGAAGATTTCGTTAAAAAAAAATAAGAAAAATTAACAAAAGCGACTGCCGGCTGCAGTTATCATAGAAAGGAAAAATTATGTACAGCGAAAAAGTAATGGATCATTTTGAACATCCCCGCAACGTAGGGGAAATAGAGAACGCGAGCGGCGTGGGCACCGTGGGAAATGCCAAATGCGGCGATATTATGAGAATATACCTGGATATTGACGATGACGGCATCATCCGGGATGTAAAGTTTAAAACCTTTGGCTGCGGAGCCGCAGTTGCCACCAGCAGCATGGCTACAGAGCTGGTGAAGGGTAAGAGCGTAAGGGAAGCCATGGAGGTGACCAACAAAGCGGTTATGGAAGCTCTGGACGGCCTTCCGCCGGTTAAAGTGCACTGTTCCCTTCTGGCAGAAGAAGCTATCCATGCCGCATTATGGGATTATGCACAGAAGAACGGCATTACCATTGATGGTCTGGATAAACCCAAGTCAGATATTCATGAAGGTGAAGAAGAAGCAGAGGAAGAATACTAAAATATGGGCAAAAAAGTTGTAGTGGGCATGTCCGGGGGAGTTGACTCCTCTGTGGCAGCCCTTTTGCTGAAAAAACAAGGATATGACGTTATCGGCGTTACCATGCAGATTTGGCAGGATGAAGCGGAAGAGATCAAGGAAGAAAACGGAGGCTGCTGCGGGCTCAGTGCGGTGGATGACGCAAGAAGAGTGGCGCAGCGGCTGGATATCCCTTATTATGTAATGAATTTCAAAAAAGAATTTCAGGAAAATGTTATCGATTATTTTGTCGAAGAATATAGTAAGGGAAGAACGCCGAACCCGTGTATCGCCTGCAACAGGTATGTAAAATGGGAATCTCTTCTTACCAAAAGCCTGGGCCTGGGAGCAGAATATATTGCGACCGGACATTATGCCAGGATTGAGCAGCTGCCAAACGGAAGGTTTGCGATCCGTAATTCCGTGACCGCAGCCAAAGATCAGACCTATGCCCTTTACAACCTGACCCAGAGCCAGCTGGCCCATACCCTGATGCCTGTGGGAGCCTATCCGAAGGATGAGATCCGTCAGATGGCGGAGGAAGCAGGCCTTCCTGTAGCCCATAAAAAGGACAGTCAGGAAATCTGTTTCATACCGGATCATGATTATGCCGCGTTTATCGAGAGAGAAAGCGGGAAAACGGTACCCGGCCCGGGAAATTTCGTTTCAGCTGATGGGGAAATCCTGGGTAAGCATAAGGGCATTACCCACTATACGGTGGGACAGAGGAAGGGACTGAATCTTTCCTTGGGGCATCCGGTTTTCGTGACCGGGATCCGTCCGGAAACCAACGAAGTGGTGATCGGGGAAAATGAGGATGTGTTTACCGGCACCCTGACATGCAGCCGGCTTAATTTTATGTCGGTTCCGGATTTGACAGAACCGATGAGAGTGAAGGCAAAAATCCGTTACGCCCATCAGGGAGCTTTCTGTCTGATTGAAAAGATCGGGGAGGACAGAGTGAAATGTACCTTTGAGGAGCCGGTAAGAGCGGTTACTCCGGGACAGGCCGCAGTATTTTACGATGGGGAATATGTTCTCGGCGGAGGAACAATAGAATAAGAACATAAGCAGGAAAAGAGGCCGATGGTACCTCTTTTCTTTTTTTGCATAATTATAAAGAAAGATAAATAAAGGAAACAAGAAATTGGATACTAATTTTAATCAGTTTTTCGGAATGAGGCAGCGTCCTGTCTTTATGTCGTTTACCGGTGTGATCACCCATATGGAAGTGGCAGGAGGTAACATGGGAAACTACGACGCCTGCGCCCAGATGCTTACCGTGGAAAATGAAGCGGGGAATACCGTGAATTTCCTTTTCAATCCGGATACTTTTGTGGTGGATTATGCTACTTTGTATGAGACTATGCCGGTAACCGTATTTTATAACGGAAATGCAGCGGCTCCATTGATTTACCCTCCCCAGTATGTGGCCGCTGTGATCGCGCCTCAGCAGGAGGGGCAGATGGTGTTTGTGGGATATTTTAACAACCTTCTCATGAGCAGTGATCAGAGCCTGAAGCTGAACCTGGCTCCTACCACCCAGGTAATGACGACAAATAACCAGACTTATATGGGAAATCCCGGAAACCATACGCTGGTAGTGCTTTACAGCCAGACAACCAGGAGTATTCCGGCACAGACTACGCCTGAGAAAATTATTGTGCTTTGCGGGCAGTAGGAAGGTAGTGTGTGGACCCAGTGTCCCGTGTCTTCCGCCGGCCCATCCCTTTTGCCGTTCCGCGGCGGATTGCCTCCCCGGTGGATTTGTGTACCCTGCGCAGTCACGCTTTCGCTCTGCTGAAAACGCAGCGGTACTAAGGCTGCAAAGGACGCAGCCTAAGGACCGGCGTTTTTAGAAGGCCTTTGCAGGGTACACAAAACCGCCGGGGAGGCAATCCGCCGCGGAACGGCAAAAGGGATGGGCT
>ERZ857882.2338-NODE-2338-length-19865-cov-9.330086_pt1 | contig 19865 bp, 16 predicted proteins | sample MGYA00519697_ERZ857882 | MGnify/ENA primary metagenome ERZ857882 (study PRJEB31778, sample SAMEA3449373) | human gut metagenome | biome: human gut; feature: human-associated habitat; material: faeces | place: United Kingdom | collected 2010/2012 ...
GCTGTAGTAATCACGCATTTTTACTGCGAGTCTGTCGCAACGTTCATTTTCGGGGTGTCCTGCGTGGCCTTTTATCCAGCGGAATTCCACATCGTGCGTATCGAGCAGCGGAAGCAGCCGCTCCCACAGATCGACATTAAGTGCAGGGGTATTATCGGATTTTTTCCAGCCTCTGCGTTTCCAGCCGTTCACCCAACCCTTTGTGACCGAATCCACAACATATTTGCTGTCGGTGGTAAGTATCACCTTGCACGGATATTTCAGTGCCGTCAGCGCCTCGATAACTCCGGTAAGCTCCATACGGTTATTGGTGGTATGCTTTTCGCCGCCGCTCAGTTCCTTTTCGTACACCTTGCCGTCAAAGCGGTAGCGCAGCACCGCACCCCAGCCGCCCGGGCGGCCCGCACCATCTCAGCCTCCGGGGGGGCACCGGGGCAGCGCAGCAGCAGGTGCAGCCCGGTATGCTGGCCGTAAAATTCCAGCGCCCCGGGGCCAAATTCAGCCTCCAGCGCCCCGGTGAGGGCGAGCATCCGGGCCTTGTACTGGCCCCTGGCCCTGGCCAGATGGCGCGCATAGTGCCCCCGCTGCAAAAAAAGCCGCAGGGTCTGCTGCTCAAACCGGCTCACGGTGGAGGAATAGCTGCCGAACGCCTGCCGGAAGGGCTCCAACAGGTGGGTGGGCAGCACCATGTAAGCAATGCGGATGCTGGGCGCCAGGCTGCGGGAAAAGGTGGAGAGATAGACCACCGGCCCGTCCCGCCCTGCCATGCCCTGCAGGCTTGGCAGGGGGCGGATGCCGAACCGGAACTCCGAGTCGTAGTCGTCTTCCAGGATCAGGCGGCCGGGGGCCGCGGCAGCCCAGCGCAGCAGGGCGGCCCGGCGCCCGGCCGGCATCACGGCCCCGGTGGGGAACTGATGGCTGGGGGTCACGTATACAAGGTCTGCCCCGCAGGCGGCCAGAGCGGCGGGGGCCAGGCCCTGCCCATCCACCGGCACCGGCAGGCAGGTCAGGCCGCTGTTCTCCAGAATGCGCCCGGGCCGGCCATAGCCCGGGTCCTCCAGCGCGGCGGTGCGCCCGGCCGCAAGGCGGCCCACCAGGCCCAGAAGGTATTCCACCCCCGCGCCCACCACCACCTGGCCGGGGTCGCAGTCCACCCCGCGGTAAGCCCGCAGGTAGGCGGCAATGGCCTGGCGCAGGTCCCCGTCCCCCTGGGGATGGCCGTGGGCCAGCAATTCGGGCTGGCTGTAGAGCAGCTCTTTTTGGATGCGCCCCCAGGTGCGGAAGGGGAACAGGCCCGTGTCCACCCCGCCGGTGGAAAGATCGTATTGCCAGGCGGGGGCGAGCGGCGGGGTGGGCGCCGCTTGCCCGGGGGGCTGTGCGGCGGCCAGAGGCCGCTCGTAGGGAAGCACAAAAAAGCCCGAGCGCGGCCGCGCTTCCAGCCAGCCCTCGGCGGCCAGCAGCTGATAGGCGGTGTCTACCGTGTTTACACTCAGGCCCAGCTCCCCGGCCAGGCTGCGCTTGCCGGGCATCCGTTCCCCGGCTGCCAGCTCCCCGGCCCGGATCTGCGCGGCCACCGCCCGGTACAGCTGTTCATAGAGCGGCGGGGCCCCCGGCCCGGCGGCCCGCCCAAACGAGATCCGGAGCATAAAATCCCTCCATGGTTTAAAACTGAACCCATAAAAAAGTTATTGTCTGGATATTTTAATAGGATCAGAATTTCTTATAATGAGAGCATAGAACGCGGGGCGTTAAAAGTCAAGCCCCGCGAGGGAGGGTGTTCAGAATGGAACAAAAAAACAGTTTGGCAGTGCGGCGCCTGGCCGTGGTGGGCATGCTGGCCGCAATGGTATTTATTTTTACCTACATCGGCATCGACATCCCCAGCCCCCTGGGCAAGGCAAAGGTGCACATGGGAAATGTGATGTGCCTTTTGAGCGGGCTTTTGTTTGGAGGCGTGCCGGGGGGGCTTGCGGCCGGCATCGGCTCGGGGCTGTTCGACCTGATGGACCCCGCCTGGGCGCCGGAATTCTGGATCACGGCCATCAATAAATTCGCCATGGCCTTTGTGGCGGGAACCCTGGCCAAAAAGCTGCCCCTGAACCGGCACGCTGGCTATTGGGTGGCTGGCGTGGCCGGGGCGGTGAGCTATTGCGTATTGTACGTGAGCAAAAACATCCTGTCGGGGCATTTTATCAAGGGCTTTGCCTGGAACGTGGCCATTCTGGAAACCGTGACCGTGAAGCTGCCGGTTACCCTGGTGAACGCCCTGATTGCGGTGGTGTGCTCGGTGCTGCTGGCCGAGGCGCTTCGCCCGGCCCTCAAGCGGGCGGGGCTGTTCCGCGGCGCTTTGACCTGACGGGGAAATGCTGCAGAGTTCAAGAGGACAGAGGCCCCGGGCGGGCCGGCGCAGGGCGGGGGCCTTGCCGCCGGCCCGCCCGGGGCTTTGGCGGCTTTTGCCAGAAATGTGTAAAAAAACAGGAAAAACCATCTCGGGGTTTGCGCTTGCAGGCAAAATAGTGTAAAATAGAAATGCTTATGTGCGCAACTGCCCCGGCAAGCCGCCGGGTCTTGAGGAAAGGTGGATGCAGCATGGCTTCCAACAAGAAACAACACGGCGCCGGCGCTAACCGGTTCCGGGCATTCCTGAAAGGTCCCGCGGGCCTGCCCACGCTGGCGGGCGCCGGCGCGGTGCTTATTATTTTGATTGCGGCCCTGATCTTTTGGGCGGTGCGGGCCCACGCGGCGGCGCCTGCCAGCGCCAGCGGCAGCAGTTCAGCCTGGTCTGAGCCGGCGGATGATCTGACCTACACCGCCACGGAAAAGGTGGACAAAGAGCAGTTCAGCGGCACGATCCTGCCGCTGACCGAGGACGCCGGCCAGGAATACATCGACGAGACCTTGTTTTTGGGCGACTCCAACACGGTGCGCTATATGATGTATAGTGCCAGCGACAACAGCAAGGTCGCGTTCACCAGCCTGGAAAACAACATCGGCGTGACCAGCATGGGGGTTACCTCGATCACCAGCCTGAAGTGCGAGGAATTTCAGGGCTATTCCGACAAGGTGACCATGCCCGAGGCGGTGAAGATCCTGCAGCCCAAACGGGTGATCATTGGGTTTGGCACCAACAACCTCACCATGGACACCGATACGTTCATCTCCAATTATAAAAAGGGGCTGAAGGCCATTCACGACGCCTACCCCTATGCCGACATCATTGTGAACGCCATCCCTCCGCTGGATAAAGAGCGCGAGAACTCGAACCTCTCGATGAAACAGGTGGACCGGCTGAACGCCGCCATCGCGAAGATGTGCGAGCAGGAGGGCTATAAATATCTGGACAGCAGCGAGGCGCTGGAGGACCCTGCCACCGGCTGGGCAAAAAAGGACTACACCCTGGGCGACGGTGTGCACCTGAACCAGAACGGTGTGCGCGCCTTCTTTGCGTATGTGCGTACCCACGCCTATATCACCGAGGACACCCGCCCGAAGCCTTTGAAAAAGATCCCCAAGGTGATCGGGGTGCCCGCGGGCCTGATCAGCAACGACCCCATTGCGGTGCGCGGCGCCAAGGTGCCGGTGGAGTTTATCGCTTCCGAGGGCGGCCGCATTGAGGGCGCCACAAGCCAGAGCGTGAAAAAGGGCCAGCAGTGCAGCGCTGTGACCGCAGTGCCCAACGAGGGCTGGGAATTTGCGGGCTGGAGCGCCACCATTGGCCATGTGGACGGCAGCGCCACCGTTGCGTTTACCGTTCCCTCCGACGCCGACGCCAACGGCGTGGTGGTGACGGCGAATTTCCGCAAGGTGGATGACGGGCCGGAGCCCACCCCCTACTGCATCTGCGGCAGCCACTGGTGCGACCCCAATGATCAGACGACCTGGAACTACGACTGCCCGATCTGCGGCCGCGACCCGGAGAAGTGCGCGGGCCTGAAGCCCACGCCCAGCCCAAGCCCTTCGCCCAGCCCGGATCCGTCCCCCAATCCGAGCCCGGATGTGCCGACGGATACACCTACGGACACGCCGACCGATACTCCTACAAATACGCCCACAGATACACCTACGAATGCGCCCACAGACACACCTACGGAGACGCCTACAGATGTGCCTACAGACGTGCCCACAGATACGCCAGCCAATGACGGGACAACTCCGGGAACAGAAGGCGCCGGTGGGGACAATGGGGCAGCGGAATAGCAGACCTGATCGATTTACCCCCGGAGGGGCCGGTTTTCCGGCCTCTCCGGCTTTTCGTACAAACGTTTTTCAAAGCGGATAAACGGAGGAGCTTCATGCAGAAAACATCCCGCAAAAAGGGCCTGCTGCGGCGGTTCTGGCCCTACCTGAAAAAATACAGGCGCGTTCTGGTGTTCGACCTGTTCTGCGCCGCCCTCACCACCATCTGCGACATGGTGCTGCCGCTCATCATGCGCTATCTCACCAACACGGCCATGACGAACCTGGCCGCCCTCACGGCGGGCGCGGTGCTGCGGCTGGGGGGGCTTTATCTGGTGCTGCGGCTTATCGACGGCGCGGCCAACTACTACATGGCGGACATGGGCCATGTGATGGGCGTTTATGTGGAGACCGACATGCGCCGCGACGCCTTCGCCCACCTGCAAAGGCTGGGCTATACCTATTACTCCAACACCAAGGTGGGCCAGATCATGGGCCGCATCACCAACGACCTGTTTGATGTGACCGAGTTTGCCCACCACTGCCCGGAGGAATTCTTCATCGCCGCCATCAAGATTGCGGTGAGCTTTGTGATCCTGTGCCAGTCCAGCGTGGCGCTGACCCTCATCCTGTTTGCCTGTGTGCCCCTGATGGCGGTGGTGTCCACCGGCATTAACCTGAAGGTTCGGGCGGCCTACCGCCGCCAGCGGGTACAGATCGGCGAGCTGAACGCCCGCATTGAAGACAGCCTTTTGGGCGAGCGGGTGGTCAAGGCCTTTGCCAACGAGGAGGTGGAAAAGGAAAAGTTCGAGCGGGACAACGCCGCGTTCCAGGCGATCAAAAAACAGACCTACCGCTTCATGGCCGCGTTCCAGACTTCCACCCGCCTGTTTGACGGCCTGATGTACCTGGTGGTAATCGTGGCGGGCGGGCTGTTTTTGGTGAGCGGGCGTATCGGCGCGGGCGATATGGTGGCTTATATGCTGTACGTCACCACCCTGATCGCCACCATCCGCCGCATTGTGGAATTTGCCGAGCAGTTCCAGCGCGGCATGACAGGCATCGAGCGCTTTTGCGAGATCATGGACGCGGACGTGGAGATCCTGGACGGGCCCGGCGCCCTGCCTCTGCAGGTGCAGAAGGGCTGCATCCGGTTTGAGGACGTGAGCTTTGAATACCCCGACGACCACAACCAGGTGCTGCGCCATGTGGACCTGGAGGTGCACCCCGGCGAAAAGCTGGCGCTGGTGGGCCCCTCGGGCGGGGGCAAGACCACCCTGTGCAACCTGATCCCGCGCTTTTATGACGTGACCGGCGGCCGCATTTTGATCGACGGGCAGGACGTGCGCTCGGTGACGCTGAAGAGCCTGCGGGGGGCGATCGGCGTGGTGCAGCAGGACGTGTATCTGTTCAGCGGCAGCGTATACGAAAACATTGCCTACGGCAAACCCGGCGCCTCCCGGCAGGAGGTGGAGGCCGCGGCCCGGCTGGCCGGCGCGCACGAGTTTATCGCTGCGCTTAAGGACGGGTACGACACCTATGTGGGCGAGCGTGGGGTCAAGCTGTCGGGCGGGCAGAAGCAGCGGATCGCCATTGCCCGGGTGTTTTTGAAAAACCCGCCCATCCTGATCCTGGACGAAGCCACCAGCGCGCTGGACAACGAGAGCGAGGTGCTGGTGGGCAAAAGCCTGGAGCAGCTGGCCGTGGGGCGCACCACCCTGACCATTGCCCACCGGCTCACCACCATCCAGCATGCCGACCGAATTTTGGTGTTGGGGGCCACCGGCATTGAGGAGCAGGGCACCCATGCCGAGTTGCTGGCAAAGCAGGGCACCTATTACCGGCTGTGGAATGGGCTTGTGAACGGGGAAGAGGCGGCGCCTGCCATGCAGGCATGAAAAATGGCCGCCGCCGCGCAGTGAAATGCAGGATAATGGGAATGAACTTTTTACCAGGAAGAAATAAAAAGGCCCGTCTTTTGACGGGCCTTTTTGCATAAATTGGTTTTTCTGGCAGATACTAACCCTCGTAACAAAGCAAGGCTCGCAATGAGCCCACGGAGGGAACTGCCATGAAAGCAACAGGTATCGTGCGCCGTATCGACGATTTGGGCCGGGTGGTCATCCCCAAGGAGATCCGCCGCACCCAGCGCATCCGGGAGGGCGATCCCCTGGAGATCTTCACCACCGGCGACGGCGAGGTGATCTTTAAAAAGTATTCCCCCATCGGCGAACTGGCCGATTTTGCGGCCCAGTACGTGGAGGTGCTGCAAAAAGCCCTGGGGCACACCGCGCTGGTGTGCGACCGGGACAGCGTGATCGCCGCGGCGGGTGCCGCCCGGCGCGAGTGCGCGGAAAAGCGGGTCAGCATTCCGCTGGAAAAGATCATGGACGCCCGCAAACCGTTCCTGCACCCGGGGGAGGGGGCTGAGCGGGTGTTCCCCTGCGAGGGGGCAAGCCGGCACATCCACATTGCCTGCCCCATCATTGCCGCGGGGGATGTGGCGGGCGCGGTGCTGCTGCTCACCGACGACAAAACCGCCACGCCCACCGCAGAGGAGCAAAAGGCGATCTGGATCGCCGCCGCCTTTTTGGCAAAGCAGATGGAGGAATGACCGCCTGCCGTTTTGACCGCACTTTTCAGCCGCGCCGGTATCTGCCGCCGCGGCTTTTTTGCGCCCCGGCGGACCGGGGTGTGAACAAATCATGAAACTTTTAAAAATTTTGCACCCACCCCTTGACAGACGTATAAAATAGAGTAAAATAAATTTAGCACTCGAAACGATAGAGTGCTAAAACACAAAAAGCGAGGTGCAGGGCAATGGCGATGGACGATCGGAAACAGCGCGTGCTGGAGGCCATTGTGGCCCTGTACACCGAGGGCGGCGAGCCGGTGGGCTCGGGGCTGCTGTGCCAGTATCTGAACATGAGCGTTTCCAGCGCGACCCTGCGCAACGAGATGGCGGCCCTCACAAAGCTGGGGCTGCTGGAACAGCCTCACACAAGCGCGGGGCGGGTGCCCAGCGCCAAGGGGTACCGATACTATCTGGATCACCTGATGCGCCCCAAAGGAGGCCTGAGCCAGCGCCAGCACACCGAGATCGACCGCGTTTTCGCCGGCCTGGATTACGAACCCGAACGGCTGGCGGCCGGCGCCGCCCGCGCCCTGGCCGAATACACCGGTTATACGGTGGCGGCCACCACCCCCCGCTCGGACGATCTGTGCATCGCCCACTTTGAGGTGGTGCAGGTGGGCCGCTACTCCGCCGCGGTGCTGGCTGTGACCAGTGCGGGAGGGGTGCGCACCCGGGTGGCGCGGCTGGAGACCGGCCTTACCCGGGCGGACGCGGCCCTGCTGGCCGAGGTGCTTAACCGGCAGCTCACCTTTGTGGCCCCGGCAGACCTGACCGGATCGGTGCTGGCGGGCATCGCCGCAGAGCTGGGGGGCAAAGGCCCCGCGCTGTACCCGGTGGTAAACGCGGCGGCGGCCCTGCTGCAGGAGGCCGCAAAGGCGCGGACCTACCTGGAAGGGCAGCAATACCTGATGCGCTGGCCGGAACTGGGGGAGTACCTGCCCCGGGTCATGGAGCTCTTTGCCGACCAGGAGCGCGCGGGCCGGCTGATCACCCCCCGCACGGGCCGCACCACCGTACTGCTGGGCGAGGATCTGCAGCGCCCGATGCCGGGCCTGTGCGTGATGAGCAAACGGTACCTGGCGGGCGGCGGCCTTACCGGCGCCATCGCCCTACTGGGCCCCGCGCGCATGCCGTTTGAACAGCTGATTCCCATTTTGGACCATTTTGCCTTGAAGCTGGGCGAGTGTATGACCGGCCAGGCACAGGAGGATAACGTATGACGGACGAAAAGACCACCCCGGCGGCGGAGCCGCAGGCAGAAGCCGCCCCGAGCACAGAAGGCACGCAGCCTGAAAAGGAAGCGGTGAAAAACCCCAAAAAGGAGAAGGCGGAAAAGAAAAAGGATCTTGCCGCCGAGCTGGAGGCCGCCAAGGCCAAGGCCGACGCGGCGGAAAAGGAAACTGCGCAGCTTCGGGATCAGCTGCTGCGCACCGCAGCCGAGTATGATAACTTCCGAAAGCGCTCGGCCCGCGAACAGGACTCGGCGTTCGGCAACGGCGTGAGCCACGCGGTGGAAAAGATCCTGACCATTTTGGACACACTGGAAATGGCAGCAAACGCACCCACCACCGACGAGGCCTATAAAAAGGGCGTGGTCATGACCCTGGAAAAGGCCGCGGCTGCCTTCGAGGCCCTGAAGGTGGAAGAGATCCCGGCCCTGAACCTGCCTTTTGACCCCGAGGTACACAGCGCTGTGATGCAGCAGCCCGCCGCAGAAGGGCAGGAGAGCGGCACCGTGGTGCAGGTGTTCCAGAAGGGCTACAAGCTGGGCGATAAGGTGGTGCGCCACGCCACCGTGGTGGTGGCGGAATAGGCCGCCCCGGCAGAACAGAGTTCCCAAGGGCGCAGGCCCTTTTTCCGAAAGAGTAACGCTTAAAACAACAACTTTTTGTGTAAATAAGGAGAGAAGATACTATGAGTAAAATTATTGGCATTGACTTGGGCACCACCAACAGCTGTGTGGCTGTAATCGAGGGCGGCGAGCCCGTTGTGATTGCAAACGCCGAGGGAGCCCGCACCACCCCCAGCGTGGTGGGCTTTACCAAGACCGGCGAGCGGCTGGTGGGCCAGGTGGCAAAGCGCCAGGCCATCACCAACCCCGAGCGCACCGTGAGCAGCATCAAGCGCCACATGGGCACCGACTACAAGGTGTCCATCGACAGCAAGGATTATAACCCCCAGCAGATCAGCGCCATGATCCTGGCAAAGCTGAAAGCGGACGCCGAGGCGTATCTGGGCGAGACCGTGACCGAGGCGGTCATCACCGTGCCCGCCTACTTCAACGACAGCCAGCGCCAGGCCACCAAGGACGCCGGCACGGTTGCGGGGCTGAACGTGCGCCGCATCATCAACGAGCCCACCGCCGCGGCCCTGGCCTACGGTGCCGATAAGGACAACGACCAGAAGATCATGGTGTACGACCTGGGCGGCGGCACCTTCGACGTGTCGGTCATTGAGATGGGCGACGGCGTGACCGAGGTGCTGGCCACCAACGGCGACACCCACCTGGGCGGCGACGACTTTGACCAGCGCATCATCGACTGGCTGGCCGACGGCTTCCAGAAAGAGAACGGCATTGACCTGCGCAAGGACAAGATGGCTGCCCAGCGGCTGAAGGAAGCCGCCGAGAAGGCGAAGATCGAGCTGTCCGGCGTTGCGTCCACCGCCATCAACCTGCCCTTTATCACCGCCGACGCCACCGGCCCCAAGCACCTGGATACCAGCCTGACCCGCGCCCAGTTCGATGCGCTGACCGCCGATCTGGTGGAGCGCACCATGGGCCCCGTGCGCAAGGCCATGGCCGACGCCGGACTGAAGGCCGGCGAGCTGCACAAGGTGCTGCTGGTGGGCGGTTCCACCCGCATCCCCGCCGTGCAGGAGGCTGTGAAAAAAGAGATGGGCTGCGAGCCCTTCAAGGGCATCAACCCGGACGAGTGCGTGGCCATCGGCGCGGCCATCCAGGGCGGTGTGCTGAACAAGGAAGTGGGCGGCATCCTGCTGCTGGACGTGACCCCGCTTTCCCTGGGCATCGAGACCCTGGGCGGCGTGTGCACCAAGATCATCGAGCGCAACACCACCATTCCCACCAAGAAAAGCCAGATCTTCTCCACTGCCGCTGACAACCAGCCCAGCGTGGAAGTGAACGTGCTGCAGGGCGAGCGCGAGTTTGCCAAGGACAACAAGAGCCTGGGCATGTTCAAGCTGGACGGTATTCCCGCCGCGCCCCGCGGCGTGCCCCAGATAGAGGTGACCTTCGACATCGACGCGAACGGCATCGTGCACGTTTCCGCCAAGGATTTGGGCAGCGGCAAGGAGCAGAGCATCACCATTACCGCCTCCACCAACATGAGCAAGGACGACATCGACAAGGCCGTTAAGGAGGCCGAGCAGTTTGCCGCCGAGGACAAAAAGCACCGCGAGGAGATCGACGTGCGCAACGGCGCCGACCAGCTGGTATTCCAGACCGAAAAGAGCCTGGCCGAGCTGGGCGACAAGGTGGACGCGGGCAAAAAGGCCGAGGTGGAAGCAAAGCTGGGCGAATTGAAGGAAGCGCTCAAGGGCACCGATATCGAGGCCATCAAGGCAAAACAGGACGAGGTGCAGAAGGCGTTTTACGCCGTGAGCGAAGAGCTTTACAAGAGCGCGCAGGCCCAGCAGGGCCCCGGCCCTGAGGCCGGCCCTGCCCCCGAGCCGGGCAAACCGGACGACGGCGTGGTTGACGCGGACTTCAAAGAAGTGTAAAATAAAATTTCCCGAGCCTCCCCTCCCGCGAGGGGAGGCGTTCTGGGTAAGGGCCGCCCGCAAGGGGCAAAGGGGCCCGCAATTCTTTTAGAGGGGGGCCCGCCCCGCGGGCAGACATAGGTGAACGAGCAATGGCAGAAAAACGCGATTATTACGAAGTCCTGGGCGTTGCAAAAAACGCCGGCGACGACGAGCTGAAAAAAGCCTATCGCAAACAGGCCAAAAAATATCACCCCGACCTGAACCCCGGCGACAAGGAGGCCGAGGCCAAGTTCAAAGAAGTGAACGAGGCCTATGAAGTGCTGGGCGACGCGGAAAAACGCGCCCGGTATGACCAGTTCGGCTTTGCCGGGGTGGACCCCAGCTACGGCGCGGGCGCCGGCGGGGCCGGCGGCTTCGGCGGCGGCTTCGGCGGCGGTTTCGGCGGGTTTAACGGCGGCTTTGGCGGGGTAGACCTGGGCGATATCTTCGGCGATATTTTTGGCGGCGGTTTTGGCTTTGGCGGCGGCCAGCGCGCAAACCCGAACGCCCCGCGCAAGGGCGCGGACGTGCGGGTGAGCTTGGTACTCAGCTTTATGGAGGCAGTGCACGGCTGCACCAAGACCATTTCCATTGCCAAACAGGATACCTGCGGCGAGTGCGGCGGCACCGGCGCGGCCAAGGGGACCAGCCCCGAGGTGTGCCCGGACTGCGGCGGCAGCGGTTATGTGAACCGCAACCTGCGCATGGGCGGTATGGTCATGCAGCAGCGCCAGCCCTGTTCCCGCTGCGGCGGCAAGGGCAAGATTGTGAAAACGCCCTGCGCCCACTGCCACGGCAGCGGGAAGGTGAGCGCCAAGAAGAACCTGGAGGTCAAGATCCCCGCAGGCATTGGCGACGACCAGAGCATTGCCCTGCGGGGCCAGGGCGACGCGGGCGCGAACGGCGGGCCTGCAGGCGACGTGATCGTGATTGTGACCGTGCGGCCCGACCCCATGTTTGAGCGGGACGGCTACGATGTGTGGGTTACCGAGCCCATCACCTACAGCCAGGCCGTGCTGGGGGCGGACATCGTGGTACCCACCGTAGACGGTAAGGTGGAGTACACCGTGCCCGAGGGGACCCAGAGCGGAACCACCTTCCGGCTGCGGGGCAAGGGCATCCAGTACGTGGGGGGCCGCGGCCGCGGCGACGAGTATGTGAAGGTCACGGTGGAAATCCCCAAAAAGCTAAACCGCACCCAGCGGGAGGCCCTGCAGGCGTTTGAGAATACCCTGAAGGAAGAGAATTACGAACAGCGCAAGGGCTTTTTTAAAAATTTAAAAGATAAATTCGATAAAAACAAATGATCGGCCGCGGGGCGCGGCTTCGGGGCAGCGCTTTACCCCGGAGCCGCGCTTTGCTGTGAAGGCAAAGGTTTGCCCAAATATAAAAAATATGGTACGATTAAAAAAATCCGGTTTGAGCACTGAAAGCACGCCCAAGGCCGGTTCCCAGGAAAGGTTGTTGCTGCGTGGAAGTACCCGGAATCCAAAATAAAAAACGGGAGACGCCCGCATTTTACCGGTTTGTGAGCCTGTATCAGGATTATATGAACCAGACCCGCGATTACGGCGACGGGATACAGCACAGCATGGTGGAAATGCATATTCTCGCCATCGTGTGCGACGAACCGGGTATCACGGTGGGGCGGGTTGCCCAGCAGTGGGGCCGCACAAAGGGCGCGGCCTCGCAAAATGTGACCAAGCTGGAAAAGCAGGGGCTGCTGGTGCGGGCAAAGCATTTGAGCAATGCCCGCGAGGTGCATCTTTACCCCACTCCGGAAGGCCGGCAGCTGGCGGCAATGCACGCGGCTTACGACGCACAGAATGAAAAGGATTTTGCCGAGCGGCTGATGGCCCGCTGCACCGTGGAGGAACTGAAAATGTTCGACCGGGTGCTTCAGGTCTACAGCGATATTTTGGAACAGAACCTGAACGCCGCCCGGTGAATATTCCTGCACGACCCGAATGGTATAGCACAAAACAATAAAAGCCACAGCACGGAAAAACACCGTGCTGTGGCTTTTTTGTTGTGCTTATTCCCCATAAAAAACAAAATAAATTCAATAAAATGTACAAATATTTATTCTCGCGATAAAAAATTATTGACAAAATTTGCGGCAAAGCGTAGGATAAAGCCATAAAGTTTAGCACTAAACAATTAAGAGAGAACGGAAGGTGCTCCCATGTACGATTTTGATGAACTCATTGACCGCCAGGGTACGAACAGCGTCAAGTACGGCGTGGGCAAAATGATGTATCCCGGACTGCCGGAGGGCTTTATTCCCATGTGGATCGCGGATATGGATTTTGCCTGCCCCCAGCCCGTGCTGGACGCCATGAAAGCCCGGCTTGACAGGCGCATCCTGGGCTACAGCATGATCCTGGACCCGGAGTATTTTGCGGTGCTGGCCGGATGGATGGCGGACCGGCACGGCTGGAAGGCAGACCCCGCCCTGAGCCTGTTCAGCTCGGGCGTGGTGCCGGCGCTGGAGGTGGCCGTGCGCATGCTCACCGGGCCTGCCGACGGCGTTTTGCTGAATACCCCTGCCTACCACCCCTTTGACGACGCCATCAAAAAAAATGGCCGCACCCCGGTGTACAGCCGCCTTGTGTGTGAAAACGGCCGGTATGAGGTGGATTGGGCTGATTTTGAACAAAAGGCAAAGGACCCCTCGGTGACCCTGTACTTTTTGTGCAACCCCCATAACCCCACCGGCCGGGTATGGAGCAAAGAGGAGCTTGTGCGCATCGGCGAGATCTGCTTTGCCAACAACGTGTTTGTGGTGAGCGACGAGATCCATTTTGACTTCATCCGGGCGGGGGTGCAGCACACTGTGTTCGCAAGCCTGTTCCCGGGCGAGAAGCGCATCATCACCTGCACCGCCCCCTCCAAGACCTTTAACCTGGCGGGCAACCAGCTGTCCAATATTTTCTTCGCAGACCCGGCCCTTCAGCAGCAGTGGCAGGCCTCGCAGGTACTGGGGCAGCCCAACCCCCTGTCCATCGAGGCTTGCAAGGCGGCTTACAGCCAGTGCGGCGATTGGGTGGACGAACTGAACGACTATCTGGACGAAAATTTCCGCCATTTTGCCCGGCGCCTGCAAAAGGAGCTGCCCGGGGTGAAATTCACCATTCCCGAGTCAACCTATCTGGCCTGGGTGGATGTGAGCGGCACAGGCCTGACGAGGCAGGAGTTGGCCCTGCGGCTGGTGCGCGAAGGCCTGCAGGTGGAGTTTGAGGACGAATTTGTGGACAACGGCGCGGGCCACATCCGCATGAACCTGGCCTGCCCCCGCGCCACAGTGGATCGGGCGGTGGATGCGATGGTGCGGGCCATGGGCCCTGCCGCAAAGCCCGGCACCCCCCGTGTGCAGCTTGGCGACACGCTGCCGGACGCTGCGGTGGACACGCCCTTTGAAGCGGGGCTGCCCCTGAGCCAAGTGGTGGGCGGCAAGCCCACCATGCTGGTATTCCTGCGCTACAGCGGCTGCCCGCTGTGCCAATTGGACATGCATGAGCTGGCAGCCGGTTACGACGCCATTCGGGCGGCGGGAGGCCAGGCCGTGGTGGTGCTGCAGTCCGACCCACAAAAGCTGGCCGGCGAGCTGGGCGGCCCGGCGGCGCTGCCCTACACCATCCTGTGTGACCCGGAGAAAAAATTGTACGAGCGGCTGGCCGTGTGGCCCGCCGCCAGCCAGATGGAACTGATGGGCCCCGGCCTGATGGAAAAAATGGCGCAGGTTGAGGCCAGGGGCATCCGGCATGGCGATTATGAAGGTGACGAGATGCAACTGCCTGCCGCGTTTGCGGTGGACGGGCAGCTCCGGGTCACCTGGGCGCACTATGGCCAGGGCCTGGCCGATACCCCCACCCCCGCGGAGATCGCAGCGCGGCTGAAGGCGTAAAGCGCCGCATTACAACCGCCGCCCGGCGGCAGGCGGCCGGGCGGCCAATCACAGAATAGGAGAAAATCATGGAACAAACGAAAGGCAAACTCAAGCTGTTCGACCTGATTTCCATCGGTGTGGGATCGGTGGTCGGCGCGGGCATCTTCTCCATGCTCATGAGCGGCATGGCCATGACCGGCCGAAGCATTGCCCTGGCCCTGGTGGGCGCCATGCTTATTACCCTGCTGCAGCAGGTGCGCAGCATCTTCATGTCGTCCATGTTTGCGCTGGACGGCGGCATGTACGCCCAGCAGGCGTTGATCCTGCCGCCGGTGTTCACCGGAATGACGGCGGTGGTGTTCGTGTTTTCAAACTTTTCCTTCTCGGTATTCGGCATCTCCATCGCCCAGTATCTCTCGCAGCTCATTCCCGCACTGGCGCCGTTCCAGCGCATTCTGGGGGTCGTGATCCTGACCGCGTTTTTCCTGGTGACCATTAAAGGCACCGGCTTTCTGGCCAAGATCCAGAATGTGCTGGCCGTGTGCATGTACGCGGCGCTGGCCCTGTTCATCGTGTTTGGCCTGATCAAGGGCGGCACGGCCGAGGCGGCGGCCACCCCCTATTTTGCGGGCGGGCCCATGGGCTTTTTGATGGCCATCGCCATCATGAGCTTTACCTGCAACGGAGCCACCAACGTGATCAATCTTTCGGCCGACACGCATAACCCCAAGCGCAACATCCCCCTGGGGGTGCTCATCTCGGCCGGAATCTGCGCGCTGATCTATTTCCTGCTGGGCTATGTTGCCTCCAGCGTGGTGCCGTTTGCCCAGGCGGGCAGCGCCACCCTGGGCTCGGTGGCCCAGCAGATCATGCCGGGGGCGCTGTATATCTTCTTTGTGGTCGGCGGCGCCATCTTTGCGCTGGCCACCAGCCTTTTGGGCGGGATTGCCGCCATCAGCGCGCCCATTGTGGCCGGCGCCGAGGACGGCTGGCTGCCCAAGTCCTGGGCAAAGCGCACCAAGACCGGCTACCCCTGGGTGGTTATGCTGGTGATGTACCTGATCGCGGTGGTTCCCGCGGCGCTCAATTTCAGCCTGGACACCATCGTTTCCTTTATCCTGGTGCCCGGTATGATCCTGAACGTGGTGACCATCTGCCTGTCCTTCAAGCTGCCCAAAAATTATCCGGATTCCTGGGCCAAATGTAACCTGCGCTGCCCCTACTGGCTGTACTGTGTGCTGCTGGTGCTCTCGATGATCGCCTCGCTGATCACAGCCGTGTTCTCTCTGCTGGGCTTGGATATGATCGGCCTGCTGGGCAACCTGCTGCTCACCGCGTTTTTGTTCGGTTTCTCGTTCTGGCGCGTTAAAAGCGGCAAGGTGCAGCTGCACAGCATTGAGTCGGTCAAGGCTGAAACCTGACCCTGCCATTCCTCTCTCTTCTCTCTGGCTGAAAACACCCGCCCGGTCCGGGCGGGTGTTTTCAGCGGGAAGCGGAGCGCCGCCCTTAAAACGTGCGGGACAGCCTTGTACGGGGCACCGCCCCGCGCTATACTGAACAAAGGCCGCGCGCCCAAAGGCCTGCGGCACGGAAAGAAGGAACATAACGTGAAATATGATTTTGACCGGGTGGTGGAGCGGTACGGTACCTACTCTGCCAAGTGGGACAGCATCCGCTTGCTGATGCCCCCCACCGATAAGCCCATCCTCCCCCTGATGGTGGCGGACATGGATTTTCGCACCGCGCAGCCCATTCTGGACGCGATGCACCGTGTGGCGGACTTTGGCATGTATGGCTACACCGCTGCCTGGGCTGAGCCGGAGTACGCGGCCTCGGTGGTGCGCTGGTTCAGGCAGCGCTTCGGCTGGGAATTTGGGCCCGAGGCGGTGGTCTATTCGAACGGCACCATTGAGGCGCTGAACTGTGCGGTGCGCACCTTCTCCAACGTGGGCGACGGGGTTATTCTGTGCCGCCCGGTGTACGGGCATTTTACCCAGGCCATTGAGGGCGAGTGCCACCGCCGGGTGGTGGACTGCCACCTGTTGTGTGACGAGGCGGGCCGCTATACCGTGAATTTTGAGGAGCTAGAGGCCTTGTGTGCCGACCCGGCCAACCGCATTTTTGTGCTGTGCAGCCCCCACAACCCCATCGGCCGGGTGTGGACCAAGGAGGAACTGCGGCGCATGGCTGCGATCTGCAGGGACCACAAGGTGCTGCTGGTTTCAGACGAGGTGCACTGTGATATCCGGCGCAAGGGCGTGGTGCATTACCCCGTTGCCAGCCTGGTGAGCGATCAGAGCAATATCATCACCCTCACCGCCGTGAACAAAAGCTTTAACCTGGCCGGGCTTCAATGCTCCAACGCCATCATTCCGGACCCCTTTCTGCGCGCGCGCTTCCAGCGGGAGTTCGGCGACCGCATGCCCACCCCGTTTGCGGTGGCTGCGCTTATTGCGGCGTATGGCCAGGGCGGCGAGTGGCTGGAACAGGTGAACGAGTACATCGACGGCAACATCGATTTTGTACTGGATTTCTTAAAACAAAACCTGCCCTGGGTAAAGGCCGGCCGGCCCGAGGGCACCTACATCCTGTGGCTGGATTTTTCTGCCAGCGGCCTGACCGACGCCGAGATCCATACCCGCATTTACGACAAGGCCCTGGTGCTGGCCCAGGACGGCGTGGTGCACGACCCCGGGCAGGGGCAGTGCTTCCAGCGCATCTGTGTGCCCTGCGCCCGCAGCGTGCTGGCCGAGGCGATGCAGCGGATCGCTGCGGAATTTACGGATATAAAAAGGTAATAATTTGTAAAAAGGCCGCCCCTGTACCGCAGTGGGTGGCTTTTTTGCAGCCTGGGTGATATGATGGAATAAATACATGCGGCCCAAACAACAGGGCCGCGTCAAGGGGGAGAGCGTGTGTATGAACTGATCCAGGCCGGGCCCCGCACCTGGTATATGGAGTGTCCCGCCCGGGTAGGGGTTTGGGAGATGGGGGAGGGCCGCGTCTGCCTGATCGATGCAGGCAGCGACCGGGATGCGGCGAAAAAGCTGCTGCGCAACCTGGAAGCAAAAGGCTGGAAGCTGGACCGGGTGCTGAACACCCACTCCCACGCCGATCACATCGGCGGCAACCGTTTGCTGCAGCAGCGCACCGGCTGCGCCATCTACTGCCCCGGAGTGGACTGGGCGCTGGCCCGTTTTCCGGTGCTGGAGCCCGCTTATCTCTATGGCGGCCGCCCCGGCAGGCCGTTGAGAAACAAGTTTTTGATGGCCGGCGAGAGCGAGGTGCAGCTGCTGGGGCCGGGCTCGCTGCCCGAGGGGATGGAGCTGTTGGAAGTGCCGGGGCACTCCTTCTCGCAGGCGGCGTTCAAGACGCCGGACGGCGTGTGGTTTTTGGCCGACTGCCTGGCCAGCGCCCAAACGCTGGAAAAATACCACGTGGCGGTGCTGCACGACCCCGCGCTCTCGCGGGAGAGCCTGCACCGCGTGATGGAGCTGGAGGGCGAGGTGTTCGTGCCCGCACACGCCCCTGCCATGGGGCAGGCCGCGCTGCGGGCCCTGGCACAAAAAAACCTGGAAAAGATGGATGAGATCGAAGCGCTGCTGCTGGCTTTGTGTGCCGGTGGGGCCAGCTTTGAACAATTGATCAAGGGCGTGTTTGACCACTACGGTCTCACGCTGGATCTCAGCCAGTATGTGCTGGTGGGCAGCACCCTGCGCTCGTACCTGGCGTACCTGGCGGACGAGGGCCGGCTGGAAATGCGGTTTGCGGACAACCGCCTGTGCTGGCATTCTGTTCCCGTTGACGCGCAACGCAAGCCGTGATACAATAAACAATAATCTTGACAAAAAGGAGGGGCGCCTTCATGGGATGGAAATTGCGTGAGATACGCCTTCAAAAAGGCAACATTCTGGCACTTCCGTGTATAAGTGCGCCCTTTTTGAACCTTCCGAACGTCTGCCGCCGGTAACCTGCCGGCCCGGCGGCGGCCGGGGGTACAAGGCGCGGCAATGAGGCCGCGCCCGGCGGATCAGGTTGGATCAAAACGCAGAGGGGACGGGCCGGCGTGCCTGCCCCGGTATCGTGATGAAACAAAGATCCTTTCACAAAGGGCGCTCCACCCGCGCTGCCCGAGGGCAGCGCCAGGCCCTTTTGTGGAAGGACTTTTTTATGAAAATCAAGATGCAGATTGCCAGGCTGTACGGCCTGGAATTTCTCACTGCCTTTGGGCTGGCCCAGGTCATCTGGCTGGCGCTGCTTGCCGGCCGGGGGTTTTCTCTGGCGCAGATCGGCCTGGCCGAGGGCTTTTTTCACCTGGTCAGCTTTCTGTGCGAGGTGCCCAGCGGCATGATCGCGGATCTTTTGGGCCGCAAGCGCACCTTGGTCGCCGCCTGCCTGGTGCGGGCGGCTGCGGCCCTTTGCATGGTGGCAAGCAGGGGACTGTTGGGCGTGTGCGGGGCCATGGGGCTGCACGCGTTCTCGTATAATCTCATCAGCGGCACCCGCGAGGCGATCACCTACGACAGCCTGCTGGCGGCAGGCCGCACGGGGGAGTATGAGCGGGTGGCCGGGCGCCAGAGCACCATCTGGCGGGTCACAGGCGCCGCGTGCGCGGTGGGCACGGCCCTGACCATTGCCCTGGGCTGGCGCAGGGCCTATTGCGTGGACGCCGCCGCGGCCCTGGCGGGGGCGCTGCTGGCGGCAGGCCTCACCGAGCCGGTGGTGACCCAGGCACAGGCCGCGCGGCAGACCCGCGCCCTCGCCCACTTTGCCGCTCGCATCCGCGCCCACATTGCCCAAAGCCTGGGCTTTTTGGTGCAAAACCCCCGTGCCGCCTGCAAGATGCTGGCAGACGGCGGCAGCGGCTGTGCGGCGGCGCTCAGCGTGATGCTGCTTCAGCAGTATATGATCGAGCTGGGGCTGCCCGCCGCGGCGTTGGGGCTGCCCCTGCTGATTATCAACCTGGCGGGGGCATTGGGGGCCGCGCTGGCCCCCCGGCTGCGCCTGCCTTTTGGCCGGGCGGCAGCGCTGTGCGTGGGGGGCGTGGCCTGTTCGGTGCTGCTGGAGGGGGCGCCCCTGCTGGCACTGGCAGTGCTGGGCGGCGCGGTGGCTACCTTTTGGGACGGCGTGCTGGAAATAAAAATGACCGCCCGCCTGAACCAGGATTTTCCCAGTGACCAGCGTGCCACCTTGGTGAGTGTGCAGAGCATGTGCTACAGCCTGCTCATGCTGCCCATGAGCCCCCTGGCCGGCGCAGTGTGCGGGGCCGCGGGCACCGGCGCGGGCATTGCCCTGCTGGGCGCAGGGCTGGCGCTGGGGGCACTGGCGGGATTTGGGGCGTACCGGTTCCGGGCGGCCCGGGCCGGGAAAGAGTAAAAAGGGAACGCCGCGGCGGCTCATTTG